>WLWD01000152.1_pt1 | contig 351978 bp, 189 predicted proteins | sample 6712731 | NCBI WGS metagenome assembly WLWD01 (sample SAMN12718690, study PRJNA576275) | sponge metagenome | isolation source: marine sponge | host: Mycale hentscheli | place: New Zealand: South Island, Marlborough, Capsize Point | collected 2014-11-01 | reverse complement strand
TGTCTTCTAAAATAATTAGTTTTAGTTTTTTCATATTCTTACAGCTCAGTTTTAGTTATTCTTACCAAAAGTAAAATACCCCAAAACTAAGGGGTTTTGGTTTTAGTTTTAGTTAACTAAAACAACACTAGTTGTTTCTAGTTGACTCCCTTTGCAACTAATACAACTCTGCCAATATATTATGGGCCCAGGCACAGATTATCACTAGACTGGCAAAAAACTGTGGATTTTAGATTGTTACTATTCTACAAGAGCAATGGGAGATTCAAAAACTGAGATCGAATGGTTAAACAGAAAGAACTACGCTACCTCGAAGGTTCAATGCCGTATGGCACTAGTGAAAGACAGACTCTGGGGTATAGTAGTAGTCACAGAAGGAACCCCTGCTGAGAATATGGCGGCAATTCGAAAGTATGCCGCTAGGAAAGATCGTGCTCTTGTGATCATTGTGCTTGCTGTAGAACCTTCGTTACTCTACCTCCTTGGAGAACCGGAAGACCCCAAAGAAGTGTGGACTAAACTGCAAGATCAGTTTCAGAAGCGGACATGGTGGAACAAGTACCAGTTGCAAAAGAAACTCTACTCGATGAAACTAAAGGAAGACGGTTTGAAACGAGAATGTCGAAAACTAGCTCGAGATCTCAAGACTAACGAGCAGTCCAAGACTGAGAAAGGATATCCTGCTTCCACAGATGCAGATGGAATGCTTGTTGCAGCCATTAATCAGGTACTCAGTGCCAAGGCAGGTCATGACAGCTGGATTGTGGATTCTGGTGCCACATGTCATATGAGTAATAATGAAAACCTGTTTGTTGAGCAAGCTCATGTTGCTCATGGAAAAGACTAGGAAGGACTTCAGAAGATGGTTGAATGATTTTATTAAGACGCAAGTCACAATATTGGTTTCTGTGAAACATGCACAGGAGCATAGGCCTCAACAGTCCCCAAATTTCCGGGACGATCCCGGATTTTTTGAATTTGTCCCGGGTCCTGAAGACCCTCTTGCAAATGTATTGTTGGTCCTGGAATTTAAACAACTTAGATTTTTTTTTTACAGCAGCAAATACACAAACCAGAAAATTCAGATTTTGAGAAGTCCACCACCACTACCAAAAAAAGAGCTAACTGAGCATGCAAAAAAAAAAAAAAAAAAAATGCAGCTGTCAAAAGCAGCTGTTTTTTTTTGGGAGGGAGCTGAAGTGTTAGAATGGCTTCTTTAGAATCAGAGAGTTGTTCTAAGGCAAAAAGGCCATGAAGGAGCTGTCATTTTTCCATGAATTGGGTAGAAAAGTTCCTAGGCATTGCTACAAGTTCTAAAGGTAGAATAATTGACTAGTAAAATTTTTAATCAAATATAATAGAAACTGTATTATAGGTAATGGCTTTGCAAAGTGTACCTACTGCTCTTTGTGACATCAGTATATCTCATAGCGGTTGAAATGATGTGGTAAGTCACTTCGGTCAAAGCGCCATAAAGAAATGGCAAAGGTATTTTCTTCAAAAGCATTATCTTCTCTGCTAAGGCTAATTGTTAGCCCTAAAGTAATTGAAGCTGAAGCACTTTGGACTACCTTCGTGGCTCAGCATAATCTTGCTTTTGAGACTAGCAATCATGCTATATAATCTCTTCTACAGAATGTTACCAGATTCTGAAATAGCTAAAAAATTTTTGCCTATGGACACAGTAAGACTGCAGCTATTATCAAGGAAGCCTTGGCTCCTCACCATCTCTCTAAAACCTTTCATGACATGTCAGAGGTATGTTATGATGGATGAATCCAACAACGAAACTAACAAGTCATGCATTATTTTGATTCATGTTTTCGATTCATGTGTTGGAGATGTACGTACTAGCAGTTAACATTGGTTCAGCAAAAAATTCGTTTGAAGCCCTAAAGGAGAGCTAATGGTTTAGATTTCACAAGATGTTTGAATCCAGAATTTTTCACTAGCTCATTACCCTAGCAGTTATAGCAACCAGCCTAGCATATCAGATTTTACAGCTACCTACCTTTCTCTAGTGTAACCTAAAAAGAAGAATTTTTTCCTACCAATATCTGCGGCTGCTGCAGATTCGGAAGTGGTAGTATTCTCTTCATTAAAGGTCTAAATATTTCAAAGTAAGTAATAACATATTAAAGTTTCAAATTAGCACCAATTCAAACCCATACTTATTCTTAGCAGTTACTATACTTATTTTATAAGCACTACACTTTTCCTAGGGCTACTTTTAACATACATTGTAATGTAGTTATGATATAATACTACATATCTTACCTGCTCTAGTAGCAGCTTTCTTAGCTCTTCTTGAATCCTTCCTTTTTCATTTCATTTTTCTCTTTTCAATCTCTAGCTGTTTTGGCAGCTCTTCAAGCCCAATTTTGGCATTTTTAGCCTCCCTAGCTGTATATTTTCTGCTTATCATTTATATTGTGTCTGAAATACCCACAGTAAATGCTGTTGAAGATTACCATGATACTTCATAGCATGCGCAGCCGCCTTAGCAGGAAAAAAAAGGTCCACATACGGCTACGCAAATTGAAATGAAGACATAGATATATATCTGTACATGGCATCTTTAAACTAGCTTTGCTCGCTCTGCTGAATAGTATACACTACACCAGCTCGTTCACTGTGATGAAGCACTCCACTAGTGAAATATGACTGTTTTCAATAGCTATTGGATGTATTACCTTATACTTAACAATGTTTGCTATCAAAGTATATCATTATTTCATGTGAACAGAGTGACATCTCACTTCATATTGATTGTACTTAGTTAAAATTTCAGATATTGTTTGATGAAATGTCACCAAGTTTGGAAATTGCTGCACAATTTTGCCTAGTTCTCTGCTGGGTAGATCACTGGTTAGAATGGTATGAAGATAACTGTACATCATGACGTCTAAGGTGGTTATCCTGAACACAGAAAAACAAAACCAATAAACAAAACGAAAAAATATTAAAAAAAAGTTGGTAGTAATAGTAAATGCTCATGATCATCATAGCACCAATAAACAAATCAAATGACAAAAACAACAACAACAAAAAACAAAAGCTAAACAAAAAACTAAAACAAAAAAAACAACAACAACACTGAACGTATTTATAGTTTTTATGGGAATGCCCATTAACCAAGACCACAAACAGAAGGGTCATTAGACCTCATTCACACATATGAAGATCTTGGGAACAAAACTGATGTATGTGAATGTATGTACACATGTAGCATTAAAAGTTTTTAGTATTTCTATGGCTGCTACATAGGCGGTGGCCGGGTAGCTCGGGCAATGGCCTGAGCACTATCATAGTCAATTATTTACTTCATAAGGTAAAGATTATCACCACACTCTTGCCCCCACTTTACTTGCGGTTAGGTGTTAGTCTGGCACGCACAGCTACTCTGTGAAAAAAGAAAGAAAGGAGGATTAGGTCAAGGGTTGGCTGGCAAGACTGAATAAAGCTAGTTGTTGTTGTTGTTTTTTTTGCATGGCTCCCCACAGCTATACTGTAAAGGATACTATTGATCTTCTGAAGTCTTTTCATCAGCCAAAGGGATTCTCTTTTCCGCAAAGGAATTTTGGAGCTACAAAACGGTCATTTAAGAAGAATGGTGTAATACTTGCCCCTGGCTTTATTATAATGAAGGATCTGACAGTGTTTTGTGCCTTTTGTTGTTGTCAAGCTATTAAGAAACATTTGATGAGCTGTAAAACAGGATCTTCAGATGCGGCCTTTGTAAGTGAAAAAGCTAGTATAAATTGTTATTATTACTTGTTTGAATGAAATGCTGAGCAAAAATTTGGCTATTGAGAAAGCTAATAATCGTCATTGCCTACAGAAGATTGTGACTAGTCTTAAGATTCTTGCTAGACAGGGCAATGCAATATGAGGCCATGATGTCAATGAAGGAAACTTAATGCAGCTTATGCAGCTATACTTAGACAAGATGACCCAAAAGTAAGTTGTCAATTATTAAAGCTAAAAAATTGCCATGAAATGTAGAGATATTTTTATGACTTTTGCACATATTTTATACATAGTGCACGAAGTGGTTAGAAAAGAAAAGTGAGCGCTATCTGAGTCACAATAGTCAAAATCAGATCCTGAAAATTATAGCATTGAATATTTCGAGGATAATTGCAGCAAATGAATTGATTACACTTATGATGGACGAATGTGCAGACTTTTCTAATAAGATACAGGTAAAACGTGTGAAGTGCAAATTTTATTACATTGGATTATATTATTCTTTTGAGGTGGTTATTGTGCTGCGATGGGTGGATGACAACCTTCATACATGAAGAATTCATTGGGCTTTATGAAGTAGCAACCATTGAAGCTATTTCACTAGTTGTAGCTATAAAGGATTGCTGAACTTATTCTCAACACATCACAGACTAAAATTAGAGGTCAATATTACGATGGAGTGAGTAACATGAGTGGGTTGCCAAACTAGTAAAGATTTCTCCTCGCAGAATGAATGTCACCTGGGAATTCTGGTATTCGGTCTTTATACCTACTTGATAGATGGTGCGAGCTGAATCAGTCCATTGATTGTGAAATGTAACACTGTTTTCTTTAAAGAGGAGCAATAAAATAAAAGAATAACAGGAAAGACAAACAACAGCAGGAAGGTGAGCTCCATTAAGAATCATAAGTTTTATGTAAAAATTACAATTACTTCATGTACATTGCAAAGAATTCACTCCCTATTTTAAACTTTGGCAAGTAAAGTTAGCTTATGAGAGTGTCATAAGTGGGCTGCCAATGGAAGGAAGTAAAAAAACTATGTGTGCAATAAACATGCATCGCAGGCATTTGACGCAGGTTTAAAGCAGCTACAGCCACTTTTTAGTGGAGTTTGTGACAATTTTTGTTCGATGTTTTAAGCAGTTTTTAACGCAATTATGCTAAATAATTGATGTGATATGGAACTATATTTTGACCACTACTTTTAACATAGAAAACAGTCTTACGTGAATAATCATGAAATGCTTTGGAACTAACTTAATTAATATATTATTACTATAGATTTATATATACATGTATAATGTTATACATATACATGTAATATGGATATTTCCATTTGTTTGATAAAAATTATGGACAGTACTCACTTCACTGGAAAGTATGTCTTCTGAGTTCCCAGTTGCTCAGAGAGAGACATGCAAGCATGTTCAAAATCACCCAAGATATCTTTCAAAGGCCGAACAAAATCACTCCAGCAATTCCAAATGTAACTCACTCGAGAAACTGTGGGAATGATCCTGTTTAGCGGCCAGGTAAGGTTTCTTTCACATCGTTGTAGAGACTAATACAAAAACAAACACATAACGACATGATCTACTCCTATTACATTTGGCATGAATCTGCCTATAGATGAATTGATAATATAAAAACAGGTGGTAACTAATACAACATACAAAACTAGGTTGCCATTATTTAGCTATTAAAAACCCTATTAAAGAACAAATTATATTATAAAAGAGAAAACAGATTAGCACTACTGACAGTATGTAAATATAACCGAGTTCATTAGGATGGGTTAACATATATTGACTGAGATGTGTCTCTGGTTCCCGTAAATTAAAGAACTGCTCCTTATAGGGAACTAATCGACTTTGATGTATCAAGTACTCCAATCCACTATTCAAATGAAACTGCAGCTAAACAGTTTTCAACTAAGTATTAAACCATGCAACTCACAAATTTCCATATACTATTTATATGTATGCATTTAGTTTAAAAATTATAACCCAATAATGGATTAATTAATTTCAAAGTTGCTCAACCTTCATGTAAACCTGTAGTGCCAGGGCTTTGTTATATTTCAGACATCTTGGATTTAATAATCCTCTTGTCTAATTCGAGGGATGTCCCAAAATATCTTTTTAAGTTGCAGAGATTCTGCTTAAATGTAAACAGCCTTTGAAGTACACCTTGTATAAACAACTATAACATGTTTTGGCTGGATGTTTAGCGTTCACTAAACTGTTCTCTTTCATCTATTGTGCAGGAAGAGTTCTAGTTCCTTATGTTATCCCTATAGATTCCTGTGCTTAAAATTCTAATGTGCTTGTAGTCGGCTTTTAAAGGGTTGGACCTGAAAGTAATTGGCACATATAAAACTTTAGTATCAAAAAAGCAAAAGTGTATGTAGAAGTGTATGTTTTTTTAAGATGTAAATTTTAATTACAAAGATGACTACAGTAATTGAAATTTTACTTAAATAGTCTAAATATGAAGATTGTGATGACAATTACACATACAAAGTTAATTGAAATAGTGCATAGTGTATGTCTGCATTCCAAGTCGAGATTTTCTTTCATTTCACAATTTTCAGTAACATTTTTACAAACATGACTATGGCAGTCCCTACTGGCACTAACATGTGAAACCTTTTTTTTTCTGCAGGAACACAAGTTGGTTCCACGAGAAAATTTAAAATTTTGCATTTGCATTCATAAACTTGAATAATAGATAGCTCAGCATAAACTTTATTAAACAAACTAATCTAGTTACTTTAATTACATAAAACATATTCATTCTGCAGTTAGAGGTTTCAGCATGATAGAAAAACCACGGTTACATACACCCCCATTTCCTGAAGATATAAAACTCCGAGTTTCTACCATATTAGTTTTACAACACAGTATCTCTCTCTCCCAAGTATTAATCTACATATAATATAATTCACTTTTTGTCCTAAATGTAGTCCTACCTCATTTGTATTGTTCCTGTTGGCCCACATCTGGTACTCTATGGCTGGGCGGAGTTTCAGTCTGATGAGAGACAAACAAGACTCCTCAACAAGTTTCTCCACTGGGTTCAAACTAAGTCCGAGGCCTGCATTCTGGAGTGGTATCACATGAAGTCACATATATCATTTATAAATATATTTCAAATTCAGCAATAATATACTGTATGTGTGTGTGTGCGTGTAATTTATTATTATATTTTTAATATTTATAAAATAAAAACAATAATAATAATAAATCAAATAAAATTTCCTGAACCCGCATTTAACTCTTACTATAAACAACAAACAAAAACAAAACAAACAACAACAACCACAACAAGAAAACAAAAACACACATGCTCAAGACAAAATACAAACATTTGTGTGGGGCCAGTGTCCACCTGAGCTCCATGTAGATAATCTCTCTTACTAAATGAACATATACTGCATACAGATGACCACACCCAATTATGTCAACACTGATATTACAATGGCACATGCAAACACTCCCAGTACGCCAATAATCACTGCCATAGAAGTTATCAAATGGTTTTGCTGCGGAGCTGCAGAGATAAGTAAGACAGCTTATTGCCAGCATTTATAATTCACTTCAACAATGTTAAAACTGGACAAAACAATAAATTTTTATACTGTAATTAGAATGGAAGAAGGATTTTCTGTTTTTATAAAGATTATTGTGTTATATGCCTTTGGCTTCAAGAGTACCATAGAATATAGCTAATTTTAATATTCCTCTATTTATTTAGCAAACAATTTAAAAGGCACAAAACATCATAGAAAAGATCAACGTTTTAACTTGTCTGTTCCAGATTACACCACTGAGATTAATCACCATATAGAAAACTAAGTTCAATTTTTTTCTTAAAATAATAATGATTAGGGAGGGGTTTAAAATGTTTTTCTCACATATTTGAAGATGTTCTGGAGGTGATCACATGATCTTTATGAGTGAAACTATTTATTAAATGATCTAACATAAAGTTTTCAAAAGTTTAATACCTTTGGCTAACTTAACTTGAGTACATCATAATGCACAAACCTTCAGTAGGCAAAGGTTCTCGAAGGAATATTTGTTCTACATTTAAATAAGTTTCATTAACAGTCAAAGTCCATTGATTGGTTTGATGAGTTCCAGTGAATGAAGTCAGAGGACCCAGAGTTCTGGACAGATATTGCAAAAGAATATTTGTCCTGCTACTGTCAGCCCCGTAGCCATAAAGATGAGGACATCTTTCCACTTGAACCGGTGCTCTCTGAAACACTACTGTACTAAGGTGATAAGAACACTGCAAATATATGATTATACTATGAAACAAGCAATATGAGTTGTGCAAGCTGAAGTTACCAATTAACATTCCACACAGTGTGGTAGTAGCTACATTGTATGCCCTATTAGGCCACTTGTATAATATAATTAAATGTTTTCCATATGATGTCTATTACATTTTTTCAAATCTATTTAGCCAATATTTTTTAAATTAGATGCAAAAAGATGCAAAAAATTATAAGTGTCTTTTAGAATAAAACTGTAAATATTATGTTACTGCTTGAATTGATCCATTTAAGTTTGAACTGATTGTCCTTATGAGTATCTCCGCACAGATATATACATACTACACCATATATGCCATATCAGCTACTTACATAATTATGTATGTAATCTACTTACCAGTACTACTTTTGCATTAGTTATTCCTTCAGGCATGTGTATTTCCCACTGTACAGGCTAATAGTTCACAAGTACCAGGATGAGTTGCCTGATATAGTAGTGAATGATTCAGTCATACTAAAAAATACTCTAGCATTATAGTCTCGTTCGAAACAAGGAAACCAACACGCCTCGTGGACACTGATCACATGAATGGAATAGTTATTTTTGTTTTGCCTGGACAAACAGCTGTATGTAGTGTAAATCTGAATCCAAAAGTTGGCCTCCCAACTGCATCAGGACTATTGGATATGATACTGCAGCCATTAATGTTTACTGTGTGGAATATACATAAGACAATGATATCATAATTCAATGTGTCTCGTCTGAAATAATGTTGATAATAGAAGTTCTGTCTATAAAGCTAAATGTATATTTACAACTTTACCTGGTGCTTAATTTAATTTCATGGTACTGAAGTAGTTCTTTATATAATTTAACTACAATTCACCTGATTTGTAATTGTTACCAGGTGTCATCTACCTAAACTACATGAGCTGATGTGAGCCCATGGTCAAGTATGTACACATGCTCTTTGCGTGAGACAGTGGTATGACCTAGGACACCCCCCCCTGAGAGACTGAGTCTACCCAGTTCAAATCACATCTAATGAATGGATGGAGTTTTCTAGCTAATTTCTCAATTAAGTGGTTTGAAATGGGGACTGAAAACTGTGGTTATCAGTGGCTGCTGGCTGTCAGGATTAAGACACTTCTGTCCTTGTGCCATTGCTTTCATGTTTGTTTGCTTTGTGCATGGTCACAGTACTCAGGATTCTTCATCAACCTTACATGCATGTTCGTGATGTGTGGGATATGTCTCCATTAACTATATTTAACTATGTTAAACTACATTCAGAAAGTAATCCTAGCAAAATTACAAAATCGCAGCCCATGTCTGAATTAGGAACTTTAGCCAATATTGTTGACTGCTTCCCTATGTAAGGCAATTACAATACTATTGGATTTGTCATTTATGGCCCGTCCCACGAAGCCTGTGATATTTCAACTGAAACTAGGTTCAAGGGAGAATAAACTGGCTTTGAATATGAAATCAATTAGCCACTTGCAAAAAAAATTAAGAAGAAAGATTAGTGGAACGTGTAGAAACACTTGCAGCTGCCTAGAAGTATTCATAGTCACTGATTTCTATAGTGGTTAAACCTGCATGGTACGTAATATATGAAATAATTGAGAAACAATTGAAAGAGGTTCTTACCACCAGGAAAGAAGACCATAAGTGCAGACTGCAATAAGTAGTTTTTTTCTAAGATAATTATTTGTATGTAATTTTTTTAAAATTACTTGTTTCATTATTTGGGCTTGTTTGTTTAAACACTAAATGGCCGAGTCTTATAATCATCTTAATATAATCACTTCTTTGATACACATGGCATTATTCAATCAGTGTTTTTTTTTCATATCTACTTTCACTCAGAATAATTTTTGTAACTCTTTAAGTAGACACCTTAGGAAAATACATGGTAGCTATAATTAAATCTTGTACTGCAGAAATCATTCTAAGGCAATGCTCTCATAGTCATCAGCTTTATTTGGCTGCACACTTCACGCTGAATATCACATTCATTAAAGTTCTGAAGTTATCACAACATGACTCACAATGGTTTGATATTGTTTCGCGTAAATTGCATGGACAGTTATCATAACTTATCATTTATAATACTTCACACGATATTATTTATGTTTCAATATTGTTATAATTGTTACTGTGAAGTTCACTTATTCTCAAAACAATGAAGGCAATTATATAAAAGAAGAAAGAGACATAGTTTCATTATTGTTTCAGTTTGAAAGGCAAGACTAAGGCATAGCAATCACACCACATGCAATCCTTTAAAGATGTTAGTAACTATTTTTACTACTTCTCTAAGTATAATCATGCTAATTTAATCTATTTTCTTTAATATAGTACAGGGATTTGCAATTTTTACTACAGCAGGTAAAAATAAGGCTCGCTTATACATTTATAGCTGTAGATAAAATAATGTAATGCAACCAAATGAAGTAAGATGTCAAATATTTGTGTGAATTTCCTGTTAGCAAAGGTAGTGGAACACAATGAATTTAACAGGAACTTAGACAGTAAACTAATAACAAACTATAATAATTATGAGTTGTGAGTACCCCTGGCAGTATAATGAGGGCTATTGACTAATAGGATTCAGTTACTACTACTTTTTAGAAGCTACTCTCTATATACTATTTTTTTCCTTCAAAATGAACATCATAAATGCATTGGACTGAATGTAGGTGTTATGAAGTTTGAAATTTAAGTTCTATTTCACCAATAATGTTAAACCTGAGAGTTCCTGAGGGAATCATATTAACATTGTGTCCTTCAAGTATTAAAAATAAATCACATATATTTTTTTGACTGAGTATTATTATGACAACATCATTGCTATGTCACATACCTGTTGTGTACACACATAATTCAGGAGATTCATGCCTAGAGTCCTTGTACTATTGCTGAACATTCCAGGTAGTTTAATAAACCATTTGTCAGCCCGATATGTTCCAGTGAATGAAGAGACAGGACCCAGTGAGTTAGAAAGGTATTGTAAAAGTCTTGCTGTACTACCACCTCCACTGTCAGATCCATAGCCAAAAAGACGACGACCTCTGTCCACTTGAAGTGCACTATTTTCTGGAAATAACACTGAAGTGTTGTAGTAAGAACACTGCAAAACAATAAGTTACATGTGCAGTCACTGAACTGAGATTAGGAATTATTTTAATATAGTGGCTCATTGAAATGATAAGAAAAAATCAAATAGCTACTAAAATAAGGTTGAACTGATGGACTCAAACTGAATTTGATGCGGATATAAAAAAAAGATTCATTTACATAATTAGCACCTGCATGCTAAAAGGTTACATTTTTCACTTTCCAATGCTTGCACTTAATCAACTTGATTCTACAGATTTGGTATATATACATATAGTAGGGAGCATTTATCTAGTATTCCTTTACCAGTATTACTTTATTGACGACTAATCCTTCTGGTATGTGGAGGACCCATTGGACTGGCTCGTAGGTGGACAGCACTATGATAAGTGGCTTATCTGAGAGTGACCCATTAATATTTATGCATACATTAGAAGTGTAAGTGGGACGATAATTGAAAGAGTGTCCCGAACCCGCTTCATATACACCAATAACATGGAGATGGTAATTGTTGTTGCTTGTATTTGATGTACAGCTGTAAACGCTTGCTGTGTGCCTTCAAAATATGGAGTTCCTATGGCGTTGGCATTGCCTGAAGTGATGCTGTACTCTCCTTGGATATCTAGACAAATATTACATTATGGAAATTGCTTCATTTTTTGATAAAAACTTTATAACAAAATATGATGCACATGAATTCAATAGCAACAGCAACAACTGCAAACTATTTCAAATAAAGAGGTTTGATGATTGTGATAAAGATGATGATGATGAGAATGCTGATGACTGTAATAGCTAATACCACAACAATAATAATAACACTTCAGCTACCATCATACCAAAATAGCTAATAACAGGAAAAATAACAACAGCGTGATAATAATGATAATAATATTAGTAATAATAATGATAATAATATTAGTAATAATAATAATAATAATAATAATAATAATAATAATAGTAATAATAATAATATTATTATTATTATCATTAATATTAACAATAATAGTAATAACAACAACAATAATAGCAACAATAATAATAATAATAAAACTGAACTTACTCATTTCAGTTGATTCTTCTGTGTATGGTATGAATTGTTCTGTTGTAGATCGCATAGTAGTAGCATTACCATCTTTTTAGTAAAATATGTTGGTATAGGACACAAAAACATTATAAATAAAAGTAGTACTAATTAGTTGTAGCTATACAGTAAGGCTGAGTTGGAGTAATCAGGATATTGCTTGTTAACAAAATAGACTGAGAATTAACCTGGCAGTAGCATCTAGTAGCTGTTAACATACCTTTATCACATGATGCTTGATTGATAAATGTTTCAGGTATATTTACTGTCCATTTATCTGCTCGGTATGTTCCAGTAAAAGAGGACACAGGACCAAATGTGTCGGACAGTGATGTGTTACCAGTATCACTTTATTGATGACCACTCCTTCAGGCATGTGAAGGACCCAATGGACTGGTTCATAGGTAGTCAGGACTAGAATCAGTGGCTTATCCAAGAGTGACCCATTCACATTCAAGCACACATTGGAGATGTAAGTGGGATGATAATTGAAGGAGTGACTCAAGCCAGCTTCATAAACACCAATGATATGAACGTTAGTGTCATTATTGATTGTACTTGACAAACAGCTATAAACACTGCTTTGCTGTTGATCTTCAAAGTACGGTACTCCCAGCATCAGAATCATTATAAGTGATGAGACATCCATCAATGTCAACTGCATGCAACCAAGGATATAGTAATTTGACACAATGACAATAATTAAAGCTTGAAAGACAGTCAGCATTGTATTTTAAGACTGCCCTACCCCTAGCCCTAGCTCTAGCCATGTATTCTTTTAAGCTCGGACAAACTGCGGAGTGTTCCTGAGTACATGTAATTAAGTGATCCTATCTTGTGTTATTCTTAACTTTGTCAGAGAAAGAATGAGAATATCTACACAGTAGGTAACTATCAGAATACATAACATTTATCTTACTGCTTTTGGAAGTAGAAGGAAGGGAGACAGCTAGTAATAATAGAAACAAATGAACTATCATGTTTGAAGTTGAAATACTGCAATTACAGCTGAGATGGATCATTTTGTGTATTTTTTTTGTATACTTTCAGTGTTCATAAAAGGCAAATGATTACACAGAGAATCTGGTAAAGTGTTTATTCCCATCATGCTAATTTCCCTTATAGGAATATTATATATACTGAGTGCACTCATTTTACTGCTTTGTGCAGTCAAAACCAAAAATCAAATTCCTTGCAATTACTACAGCTATAGTCAAAGTATAGTCCATTTCTAAAGTAAAGTACTCAATTATTTAAAATTGTCACTGGATAAGAAGACCATCCTTTGAAATTGCACAAGGTCCATATTAGAGGTGGTCTTATGATTCAAGGGTAAGCAAACGATAAAAATGAATTTAATTATGATTCAGTCATTCTCGGCCGAAATGATTGTAATAACATAGGGGTATATTTTGATTAACATAGTATTGGCTGTTAGAACAAGAAAATTTGCTATTTTAAAAATCATTATTATTATTATTATTATTATTATTATTATTATTATTATTATTATCATTATTATTATTATTATTATTATTATTATTAGAACTATTATTATTATAAATATGAATATTATAATAACAACCTGATATTAGTCAAAAGAACATGAGATTAAATATAATTCTGAATGATCACAAAAATGTGATTGATAAAAAGATAATAAAAGTATAATAAAGAAATGTTTCATTCATTAAGTGCGTGATGTAATGTAGTGTCATCACTGAATAGTTGAGAGAACTGACAGATGCTAGCTAATTATATAGTTTTCAGATAATATTTTATATTTTAGCCTTAAATCTGTTTTTCTGATGGTTACTTCTTCAACTTCACTGAGTAGCTAGCTACTTCAGTATGACCAGTTTCAGTTGGACTTAGTATTGTAGTTTACATACGGGCTACTTACACTGATACTTCAGTTTCAACTACACTGGGAGACAGTGTAACTTGATTGTGGATTTACAACCCATTAGAGTTATACCTTCTTGATTCTAATACATACATTCATGGGACTCTCTCTAACTCAGGATTCACATTGGATACTGTCAGTGTCAGAACCCGCATCAACATACATTTTTTGGTCCTTTGAGCCGGATATAGCAGCTAGCTTATCTGTTATCTCATTTACTATTCTTCAACTTAACTAAATTCTAACCTACTTCATTCATAGTGGCTACAACTTTGACCTATTCAGAGTAAGAACTGAACTTGTAATTGCTATTGGATGTCTCTTCTCATTAGTTTCGAATAATATATTGCTTTGTTATATCACAATAGAAAATGCTGTAATTTTCTTCGTAAATCTCTCCTCTACTATTACCTAAAGTAGTGTGGTTATCCTTATCATGAAAACCATGCTTTGAATCCGAGTCTTACACTCATAAGGATTCTGTTACTGCCAAATCTTTATTGCCCAGTGGTCTTTGATATACTATACTTACTCCTACACAATGACAAAATTTTAAAAACCCTTCCCAACTATTTTCAGCTCAAAAGATTTGTGGTATAGATATGCAGTATGAACATCAAGGATCATATGGAATGTGTCCATATAACTATTTAATATTACATTTTTGACATTGTTTCACTACATTTTGTTCTTTGTAGACCCTTTACCAGATGTATATTCAAAACCTCGCCGTGTTTTGGAGCTGCTAAGTGCTGCTTGTTGGTTGTCAAGAGCCACGGGTAGTCAATGGCTTAATATTAATACAAGGAAGCAACCACTACTTGGGGAAACTGATGTAAGTACGTAATTCAATATTTGTTGGCTACAATTACAATAATAACTCTGGCCATTTTTTGGTAGAGCTGAGAGCTTGTTAAGATTACTGGTAATTGAGGTATTCAGAATCACTTAAATTTGATACTACAGAAGTTACCACTATTCAGGAAATTGAGGTATGAGAGTAATTCTGTATTTGTTTGTTAAAATTAATGGTCAACTGCTATATTTTGTTCGCATGAACTTAGCTAAAATATAATTATTATGAAGCCATACTATAGTTTTATATTTCCTAACTAGGCAGGTTTGCTCGATATTTGTGCTCAAGCACACCACTTGTTTATATATATGTTTGGACACAAGTACATCATTGCGTTTTTGTGTTTGCTTGGTGGTCGACCTGGTCCCCATACTCCACTAAAAGGAATCCTTTGGTTCATTGATCTTTTACCTGTGTCACCATTTGTTGACCCATTTATATTAGGTTGTGTCTGATATATCTGAATTTGTGCAGACGCAGTTACGTCTTACAAACTTTAATTAACAGCCGTGGTAAGTTATATTGGATAATGTGCCTGTTGTCATTGTTTTAGACCTATGCAACAGTATTGTTCCTACTTGAAAATCCATTGTCCACGAAGTAAGTCTTGTGTTGGTGTATCCAGTGAATATTTGTGAAAGTGTAGAGGGTTACAGCTACTGCTTGGCTAAAATATCAAACAACTACCAAATAAACATAGCTGCCTTTGCACAGCCTTTTTGGCTACTGCTGTAGCAAGCAAGTTACCATTTAGGGTAAGACTATTTAAACTATACTGTATTTTCTTAGAAGTGCATGTTTTTTTTTGTTTTTTTCCAAGTCAAATAGTTGTGGGGAGTGCATGGTTACTATGGCTATGAATCTAATGAAAGTAGCCTTACTGCTACTTTTGTAAACAGATTTTGTAATCCTTGTGTGAATTAGTTGTGCACAATGGCTCGCTCGCCATTTGTGCTGAAGCACGTCACTAGTATAGTCACCATTCTACTGGCAAAATATGCTAGACACTGCTGCCAGAAAGCATAGTGCTGGTTCTGCGGAGCGAGATATTTTTACCCGGCTGCTATAATAATAATAATAATAATAATGATTGTTATTGCTGTTGTTATTATTATTATTATTATTATTATTATTATTATTATTACTATTATTATTATTATTATTATTGTCATTATTGTTGTTTCATGGCAATCTTGGATGGTATCTGAATTGTCTCTGAGTAGAAATCAACAATAGATAGAGATTGGGATCTGATTCTAAAAGAGTATAATTGAGCAACACAACCATGCGTGTATATGCAGAGGCATCAAAGACTGACCTTAACTTTGTAGTTGTAAGATGAGTCCTTGGACACATCATGAATTGGAAGGTAATATGTATCCAAAGAAAGTCCTGCATTGGGTCAAACTCAGTGTGATCTAGAGCGAGGTACTCTCCTATAACCTTGTTGAATTCAGTGGGTCAATTTTTGTTCTGTAGGGACTGCTCATTCTGATGAAATCATCGAGGGTGACATATCAGAGTGACCCAACAGTGGAGGCTTTTCAATTCTAGGAAGTGAGACTGAGCAATGTTTATTGGGAAGCACTTGAACAGTATCTTGAAATTAAGTCAAGGATGACTCTTCTTTAGCAGTGTCTGTAGATGATTGGGAGACCTGATCCAATTCAGATTATCCTTGGCTTGTGCTTTCAGATTAGAAATGGGTTTAACTCGAGAGGTTCGATGATAGTCTAGCTGAAATAGGAGTAGCTGATGCTTTGATCATCTGGGAATAAGTAGGTCCACGAAGACACTGGCTAACACCCAAGCTACCCAGCAAGTGGTCAACACACTCACCAAGTACAGTATCTGGGTCTTGTCACAGATGCAGGGATGACCGTTTGGGATGAGTGACAGCTGGAAGCCTCAACTAAAGAGTGACATGTTTTCTGGGTTCTGTGAAGATAGAATAAAGATTAGCCTGAATATAATGTCTACTTATACCATCTCCCATTATGCCATCCAGGGCCGGCGGAAGTGGTCCAGCAAGTCAGGCAAATGCCGACCAATAATTTCTGTACATGATATGGTAAAGATCGTCAGCTCTACTAGCCTATACAGCTCTGACTTCACCGCAGTTGCTCGTAGGATAGTAACAACAGTATGGCTTCGTCACAATCTTTGGCTTCTTCTTCCTCACAATGTCTTGCTTCAAGTCAGCCGGTTAGTGATTCCCCTCATCAACCAAGAAATATATCTTATCCTAAGATTCCATTTGGCAAGTCTAAAGTGACATTTAGGTCATTCAATCCAGCTTGGTGTGACAAGTGGCAATGGTTTTGTTTTACCTGCATGGTAGCTTATAAGCAGAAGAAATTGATAGCATCACCTAAGGGTTATGGGGCATTTATTCAAAAAGGGTTTCAAAACTGATAGTGTTGTGTTTTACCTGCATGGTAGCTTATAAGCAGAATAAATTGATAGCATCACCTAAGGGTGATGGGGCATTTATTCAAAAAGGGTGTCAAAACTGGAAAGATGCTACTGTTGCCTTTAGAAACCATGAATGTAGTGGTACTCATAAAGATGCTGTTCACCAGATGGTAACCATTCCCTCCACTAACAAAGATATTGTTGTTTGTCTTTCTTCTGCTATGGCTGAAGAGAGAAAGAAGAATCAAGCCTGCTTTCTGAAGATTTTAAGTTCAATCCACTTCTTGGCTCGGCAAGGGCTTGCACTGAGAGGTGATGGGTGTGGGGAAATTGAGGGAAATTTCACTCAACTGTTATAGCTCCGGGCCAGTGACGAATCTAGTGTTCATTTAAATGCATGGTTGAAGCGAAAGAGCGACAAATATACCAGTCATGATATTCAAAATGAAATATTAGGAGTAATGGCTTTAAATCTGTTGAGAAATATAGCTGATAATGTGCGTACATCAAAATGCAACATTATGATTGATGAGACCACTGATGTTAGTACCACTGAGCAAGTTGTTATTGTTTTACGTTGGGTCGGTTCTGATTGGATGTGCATGAAGATTTTATAGGGTTGCATTTCACTGATTCAATAGCTTCTAATTCTCTTGTTAGTATCATCAGAGATGTTCTTCTTAGGCTAAACCTAAACATAGAAAACTGTCGGGGGCAATGCTATGATGGAGCAGCAAACATGAGGGGTTGTAGGACTGGGGTAGCAAAGCAAATTGCAGATATGGAGCCGCACGCCATATTTTTGCATTGCTACGGACATGCATTGAATTTAGCTTGTCAAGACACTATTCGTAGTATTAAAGTAATAAGAGATGCTCTTGACACAACATTTGAATTATCAAATTATTGAAATACTCTTCAAAGCGGAAGTCTTCCTATCTAAAGCTTAAGGATGAGCTTGCTCCCACTGAATCTGGTTTTCGCACTCTCTGCCCCACAAGATGGACAGTGAGAGCTGACTCATTAGCTAGTGTTCGTAAAAATTATTCTGTTTTGCAGAGCAGTTTAGACAAATTTTCTGAAATGGCAGCTAGAGATATGGAAATGTCTGCTAAAGTAAATGGTGTAGGTGTTCAGTTCTAAAAGTTTGACTTTGTCTATGGTGTAATGCTTGGAGAATTAGTACTGCGGTTAGCGGACAACCTTAGCAATACTCTTCAACAAAAGACATTGTCTGCTGCTGAGGGTAACAGAGCAGCAATGCTCACTTGTGATACTCTCGTTGCACTTCGCTGTGACAATGAATTTCACAAATTTTGGGATAGTGTTATGCTTAAAGTACATGAAGTTGGCATTAATGAGCCTGTTCTTCCTCGAAAACGTAGGACTCCAGCAAGGTTTGAGGAAGTACATAGTGATCCTTATTATCCCATGTCTGTCATTGATCTTTACCGACCTATATACTTTGAGGCCATAGACACTATAATTGGTTGTATCAAGGATAGATTCGATCAACCTGGCTTTACGGTATACAACAATTTAGAAAAATTAATAATTAATGCTTGTACTGGCATTGATTTTGAAGCAGAATTTGATGCTGTTACTGAAGTCTTTAATTCGATGTACAAAATTTTCGTACTCAGCTTCATATAATGAGGGATAAATTTAGTGCAGAAGTTAGCAAAGGTTCAAATGTCACCTCGAAAGATATCAAGAACTTTATCATTAGTCTTGGTGAAGCTAAATCCCTTGTTTCTGAGGTGTCGAAGTTAGTTAAACTTATACTTGTGCTTCCCGCTACCAATGCTACCAGTGAAAGGTCTTTCTCGGCCCTCAGGAGAGTGAAGACATATCTTCGAGGAACCATGAAGCAAAGTCGGCTTAACCATTTGATGCTCCTTCATGTCCACAAGGATCTTAGTGATGGCCTTGATCTCATTTCATGTGCCAATGAATTTGTTTCAGTAAATGAACACAGGTTCAACATTTTTGGAAAATTTACTGAATAAAACTATGCTATGTAATTATACTGCAGTATCTGTTATAATTTTTTTCTTCTATTTTGATCAGGTTATGTCTATTCATATGAACAGTAATATCATTATTGAAAGCATTGTGAAACTACATGTAAGTGTAAGATAATGACTCATTTATCCACACATTTTGCCTGACCAATCCAATTTTCCTTCCGCCGGGCATGCCATCAATGATAAGGCGATGAGGGTGGCTTTTAAAATGGAGTGCTGAGGTCAGTTGACCACTAATAAGTGAGATAGAGGCACCTTGGTCCATTGACTCTAGCTTGCTGTCTTCTAGTTCCATGAGCAACTTCCACTACTGTTATTCTAGAGTTCTGCTTTAGGGGGAGAAACAAGAACTATATTCAAAATCTTCTACAAAGAGCATATGTGAATTATTTTGAGATGAAGCCAGGGATTCTGGCAACTTGGTTGGGGTTTTTGACTCTGATTTAGATGTGTACATTGGATACAGGCATCGTGGTTGATGTCTAAGTCTTAGAAGAGTTAGTTCCACCAGCCTCCTCGTGAAGAAGGGTGTGATACTAGCGTTGTGTTGCACACCACGTAATCTGAACATTATTAATTATATGCAGGTATTTTCTTTCTTTTCTTTTTTTCTATCATCCCCCTGCCATAGTCAACATTCTCTATAATTAACAGTGCGCATGCGCGAGAGGATTACAGTACTTGGTTAGCCTGTCAGTCAGGCAGTCAGTCATTGAGTCACATAATAAAAAGCAGATCTTGAAGATGGCAGCCTCCCTGAGGATTGAAACAAACATAAAAATGGTACACTGGACATTTTAAGTTCCTTTAATCTGCTAGAATTTTTCGTTTCAACTTTTCTTTCAGAAAAAAGTAGTTATATATCTACCCCTTTCAGACACTTTTCCATTAAAATGTGATTAAAAAACCTGGTACTTTTAAGTCACTTTTGAACCGAAAAGTGCCTATTAGAGCCAGTGAACATCAAGTTTACTATAAGAGAATAATAATACAGTGAAACCTCTCTACAAAGGCCATGCTTGGGGTCAAGTCTTTTGACCCTTGTAGAGAGTTTGGCTGCTTTCAGAGTTTATTTTTGATTGTAGTAGATCACTGTGTTCCGGCTGTTGTTAAGAGTCAAGTTGTTCTTCAGAGTCTCTTTGTAGAGAGGTTCCACTGTAATAGTAAATTTTCTCGTTCTGACACCAAATATAATGTTAATTAAAACTTAACCTGACTTTTTGACTTCTTTGCAATGATGTTTCGACTTAGTTATTTCCATATAGCTATATACCACTTTGGATACTTACCATTGGAAATCACAGTGGTAGTAGGAGCAAAGTAAATGTAGATATTAGCCATTTCTTCAACAAACCAACATTATTTACTCACAGCGAGGCTACTCATATTGAATGACATTGGATAGAAATGAATAGTATATTGTCAGTATGCCTGTTCTACATTGCAGTCAAGCAATTTGTATTTGATCATATTGACTGCGCTGGTTTAATATGCTAATTGGTTATTTATTGATCACTCATCGTAATGAAAATGACACTTCTCCGCTGCTGCAAGTAGGAAATGCAATTATTATGATTGAGTCAATTCAAGATTCTCCCTAAGATTAGACAGTATGTAAAATGCATACTAATTGGTACTTGAGGCCGCTGCTGCCTGTTGTGAGTGTAGAATGGTCAGAAGTGTGTTCTACAATAATATCCTGTATCCCAATCACTGTTACCCTATAGTAAATGCATTCGAATGAACTATAATTTGCATACTGTTGCACTTGCAGTGTAAAATTTAATCACCATAATGTAATACCACATCACAGCAAAGAACTTATAGAACTTTAAATTGTAATTGATATTAGTTTTATGTAATTACTGTTTATTGGCCTGTATGTTTACGTGTACGTATCTAACTAGCTCATTCATCACAGTTCACACTTCATTGTTTATTCCTTAGTAGTTTCCCACAATGTTCCACCATTCATTAAATTTTATAAAGTTTGTTTCATTAGCTCACTTTACATATAATATAGCTCCATTAACACTTCCATTGTTCTGTTCATCACTCTTCCTGTACCACCTTCACCTTAAGTTACACAATGTAGCTGTCCCGTATTTTGGCTCAGATCTACCTTGCAATGAAAACAGTTTGCTCAAAGCTCTGTCATTCTCAGTGAACGGTTGTGTAGGCCTTAACTTCGTACTTGCCCTGGAGTGGACTGTGAGCTATTCCCATTTACTCTTACCAGCATTTAGGACAAGTAGATCTCTGGTGGCATTCAAACTACTCTCTCTCTCTTTATGCTCCATTAGTAGCTAAAATTAATTATTACACATGCTCATGAAAGTCAAAGCTAAAGGTGACTATTTCCGGAGTGGCTGGCTTTAATCTACAGTGTGCTTTTTCTGTGATCCCATAGAATTGCTGTGGTAATTACGCTCCAGCTGTAATGCCCATTGATGAACTCATGCATACGCATAATGAAGACAAGGGTTCCCCCAAAGCGTGTTAGCGCTGTGCTCCACCTCGCTACTCTGATGGCCCCTACACCTAGAGTTTTGAAAAAAAGTAGCTATACTAGATAAAAAGCCACAGTCTACCCTCTATTGTTTATTGAATCAAATAGCACTCAAAGAGGTAAAAAAATTCACACACCTCACCCTATGATATGTAACATACAATCTAAACATTTCAAAGTTAAAAAAAAACAACAACAAAAGAACAACAAACAAACAATCAAAAAACAAAAAAATAAGAACAACTTGAAAAAAGTCACAGAACATTTGGTACTGTATCATAGGCAACATTTTGTTCTGGCTTGATGTCAACTGAACATGAAATATAGCACTTATTTTCTTTAGTTTTGATATCGTCTAAGTCAGTAGTCTCTATCTCTTCATACACTGGATCTGGAACAATGTCTTTTACACTGATCTTTGCACCTAATAAATATAAGAAGCTTTATGTAAATAGCTATTACATATACATAGAATGGGAAATAATGTACTCCTGTACTCCATCAAGTCGTTGTATAATAGATAGCTAGGGTGAATTACTTTGAAATTTGAAGAGAAAATAGTACTGGAAAACAAAACAAAATATAAGAAAATTTGCAACAAGTAAACAATGAACTATTCTTACTATTCTTCTTGTGATAGGCCAGAGCAATAATTATCACAATGGCACATGCAAACACTCCCAGTATGCCAATAATCACTGCCATAGAAGTTATCAAATGGTTTTGCTGCGGAACTGTAGAGATAAGTAAGACAGCTTATTGCCAGCATTTATAATTCACTTCAACAATGTTAAAACTGAACAAAACAATAAAGTTTTATACTGTAATTAAAATGGAAGAAGGATTTTCTGTTTTTATAAAGATTATTGTGTTATATGCCTTTGGCTTCAAGAGTACCATAGAATATAGCTAATTTTAATATTCCTCTATAAGCAAACAATTTAAAAGGCACAAAACTTCATAGAAAAGATCAACGTTTTAACTTGTCTGTTCCAGATTACACCACTGAGATCAATCACCATATAGAAAACTAAGTTCAATTTTTTTCTTGAAATAATAATGATTAGGGAGGGGTTAAAAATGTTTTTCTCACATATTTGAAGATGTTCTTTGGAGGTGATCACATGATCTTCATGAGTGAAACTATTCATTAAATGATCTACATAAAGTTTTCAAAAGTTTAATACCTTTGGCTAACTTTAACTTGAGTACATCATAATGCACAAACCTTCAGTAGGCAAAGGTTCTCGAAGGAATGTTTGCTCTACATTTAAATAGGTTTCATTAACAATCAAAGTCCATTGATTGGTTTGATAAGTTCCAGTGAATGAATTCAGAGGACCCAGAGTCCTGGACAGATATCGCAAAAGAATATTTGTCCTGCTACTGTCAGCCCCGTAGCCATAAAGACGAGGACCTCTTTCCACTGGAACTGGTGCTCCCTGAAACACTGCTGTACTAAGGTGATAAGAACACTGCAAATATATGATTATACTATGAAACAAGCAATATGAGTTTTGCAAGATAAAGTTACCGATTAACATTCCGCACAGTGTGATATTAGCTACATTGTATGCCCTATTAGGCCACTTGTATAATATAATTAAATGTTTTCCATATGATGTCTATTACATTTTTTCAAATCTATTTAGCCATAGATGCAAAAAAGATGCAAAAAATTATAAGTGTCTTTTAGAATAAAACTATAAATAATATTGTTAATGCTTGAATTGATCTGTTTAAGTTTGAACTGATTGTCCTTATGAGTATCTCCGCACAGATATATACATAATACACCCATAGACACCCACACACACATATATATATGCCAATATTATTAACCTTACATATATTATGCATGTAATCTACTTACCAGTACTACTTTTGCAATAGTTATTCCTTCAGGCATGTGTATTTCCCACTGTACAGGCTCATAGTTCACAAGTACCAGGATGAGTGGCCTGATAGTAGTGAATGATTCAGTCATATTAAAAAATACTCTAGAATTATAGTCTCGTGTGTAACAAGGAAACCAACACGCCTCGTGGACACTGATCACATGAATGGAATAGTTATTTTTGTTTTGCCTGGACAAACAGCTGTATGTAGTGTAAATCTGAATCCAAAAGTTGGCCTCCCAACTGCATCAGGACTATTGGATATGATACTGCAGCCATTAATGTTTACTGTGTGGAATATATACATAAGACAATGATATCATAATTCAATGTGTCTCGTCTGAAATAATGTTGATAATAGAAGTTCTGTTTATAAAGCTAAATGTATATTTACAACTTTACCTGGTGCTTAATTTAATTTCATGGTACTGAAGTAGTTCTTTATATAATTTAACTACAATTCACCTGATTTGTAATGGTTACCAGGTGTCATCTACCTAAACTACATGAGCTGATGTGAGCCCATGGTCAAGTATGTACACATGCTCTTTGCGTGAGACAGTGGTATGACCTAGGACACACCCCCCTGTGTGGCCTTGGGGATGAGAGACTGAGTCTACCCAGTTCAAATCACATCTAATGAATGGATGGAGTTTTCTAGCTAATTTCTCAATTAGGTGGTTTGAAATGGGGACTGAAAACTGTGGTTATCAGTGGCTGCTGGCTGTCAGGACTAAGACACTTCTGTCCTTGTGCTATTGCTTTCATGTTTGTTTACTTTGCAACTAAGACACTTCTGTCCTTGTGCTATTGCTTTCATGTTTGTTTGCTTTGCAACTAAGACACTTCTGTCCTTGTGCCATTGCTTTCATGTTTGTTTGCTTTGCAACTAATACACTTCTGTCCTTGTGCCATTGCTTTCATGTTTGTTTGCTTTGCAACTAAGACACTTCTGTCCTTGTGCCATTGCTTTCATGTTTGTTTGCTTTGCAACTAAGACACTTCTGTCCTTGTGCCATTGCTTTCATGTTTGTTTGCTTTGCGCATGGTCGCAGTACTCAGGATTCTTCATCAACCTTACATGCATGTTCGTGACGTGTGGGATACATCTCCGTTAACTACATTTAACTATGTTAAACTACATTCAGAAAGTAATCCTAGCAAAATTACAAAATCGCAGCCCATGTCTGAATTAGCTACTTTAGCCAATATTGTTGACTGCTTCCCTATGTAAGGCAATAACAATGTTGTCATTTATGGCCCGTCCCACGAAGCCTGTGATATTTCAACTGAAACTAGGTTCAAGGGAGAATAAACTGGCTTTGAATATGAAACCAATTAGCCACTTGCAAAAAAATTAAGAAGAAAGATCAGTGGAACGTGTAGAAACACTTGCAGCTGCCTAGAAGTATTCATAGTCACTGATTTCTATAGTGGTTAAACCTGCATGGTACGTAATATATGAAATAATTGAGAAACAATTGAAAGAGGTTCTTACCACCAGGAAAGAAGACCATAAATGCAGACTGCAATAGGTAGTTTTTTTCTAAGATAATTATTTGTATGTAATTTTTTTAAAATTACTTGTTTCATTATTTGGGCTTGTTTGTTTAAACACTAAATAGCCGAGTCTTATAATCATCTTAATATAATCACTTCTTTGATACACATGGCATTATTCAATCAGTGTTGTTGTTTTTTCATATCTACTTTCACTCAGAATTATTTTTGTAACTCTTTAAGAGACACCTTAGGAAAATACATGGTAGCTATAATGAGTACACGTTAAATCTTGTACTGCAGAAATCATTCTAAGGCAATGCTCTCATAGTCATCAGCTTTATTTGGCTGCACGCTTCACGCTGAATATCACATTCGTTAAAGTTCTGAAGTTATCACAACATGACTCACAATGGTTTGATATTGTTTCGCGTAAATTGCATGGACAGTTATCATAACTTATCATTAATAATAATTCACACGATATTATTTATGTTTCAATATATTGTTATAATTGTTACTGTGAAGTTCACTTATTCTCAAAACAATAAGGCAATTATATAATGGAAGAAAGAGACATAGTTTCATTATTGTTTCAGTTTGAAAGGCTAAGGCATAGCAATCACACCACTTGCAATCCTTTAAAGATGTTAGTAACTATTTTTACTACTACTCTATATAAGTATAAACATGCCAATTTAATCCATTTTCTTTAATATAGTGCAGGGATTTGCAATTTTTACTACAGCAGGTAAAAATAAGGCTCGCTTATACATTTATATCTGTAGATAAAAGAATGTAATGCAACCAAATGAAGTAAGATGTCAAATATTTGTGTGAATTTCCTGTTAGCAAAGGTAGTGGAACACAATGAATTTAACAGGAACTTAGACAGTAAAATAATAACAAACTGTAAATAATTATGAGTTGTGAGTACCCCTGGCAGTATAATGAGGGCTATTGACTAATAGGATTCGGTTACTACTACTTTTTAGAAGCTATTTTCTATATATTTTTTTTTTCAAAATGAACATCATAAATGTATTGGACTGAATGTAGGTGTTATGTAGTTTGAAATTTAAGTTCTATTTCACCAATAATGTTAAACCTGAGAGTTCCTGAGGGAATCATATTAACATTGTGTCCTTCAAGTATTAAAAATAAATCACATATATTTCTTTGACTGAAGTATATTATGACAACATCATTGCTATGTCACATACCTGTTGTGTACACACATAATTCAGGAGATTCATGCCCTAGAGTCCTTGTACTATTGCTGAACATTCCAGGTAGTTTAATAAACCATTTGTCAGCCTGATATGTTCCAGTGAATGAAGAGACAGGACCCAGTGAGTTAGAAAGGTATTGTAAAAGTCTTGCTGTACGACCACCTCCACTGTCAGATCCATAGCCAAAAAGACGAGGACCTCTCTCCACTTGAAGCGCACTATTTTCTGGAAATAACACTGAAGTATTGTGGTAAGAACACTGCAAAACAATTAGTTACATGTGCAGTCACTGAACTGAGATTAGGAATTATTTTAATATAGTGGCTCATTGAAATGATATGAAAAAATCAAATAGCTACTAAAATAAGATTGAACTGATGGACTCAAACTGAATTTGATGCTGTGACTTTAGATAATTGTCTCGTAGGCCAATCAAAATGTAATTACTTGCTGATAAAAAAAATGATTCATTGACATAATTAGCACCTGCATGCTAAAAGGTTACATTTTTCACTTTCCAATACTTGCACTTAATCAACTTGATTCTACAGATTTGGTATACATATAGTAGGGAGCATTTATCTAGTATTCCTTTACCAGTATTACTTTATTGACGACTAATCCTTCTGGTATGTGGAGGACCCATTGGACTGGCTCGTAGGTGGACAGCACTATGATTAGTGGCTTATCTGAGAGTGACCCATTAATATTTATGCATACATTAGAAGTGTAAGTGGGACGATAATTAAAAGAGTGTCCCGAACCCGCTTCATATACACCAATAACATGGAGATGGTAGTTGCTGTTGCTTGTGGTTGACGTACAGCTAAAAACGCTTCTTAGCTGTGTGCCTTCAAAATATGCAGTTCCTATCGCATTGGCATTGCCTGAAGTGATTCTGCACTCACCTTGGATATCTGGACCAATGTAAAAATTGTGTAAGAAAATATGATGCACATCAATGACAATAATGAAAAATTTTGAAAGAGAGTCAGCATGGTTAAGACATTCATCTTACTGCTTTTTGAAGTAGAAGGAAGGGAGACAGCTAGTAATAATAGAAACAAATGTTTGAAGTTGAATTACTGCAATTACAGCTGAGATGGCTCATTTTGTGTATTTTTTGTATACTTTCTGAACGGGCCTAGTGATGGACACGCCCACGTCCCTGGCGTTAGCTTGCATCCTTGTCTAAGCTTGCCTAAAGTGCGCACTCCTACTGATAGCAACTCAATAGGTTTGTGCAATCATACAACAATGATAGATGAACAACAGAACATAAAAAAGGTTTGACTAAGGGCAGAGGCCAGTAGTCATGTCAGGTCTCGCGGGCCAGACCCTTTACCCAATATGAAGAGAAAGAAAGGGTCTGGTCAAGTTCACGTATGCGTTTGGTCTTGCACTGTCAGCACAAGTGTAACCACTGCGGTTAATATAGCTTTGATTACGCTGTAATTATGGTTCAAGTGATTTTAACGCGCTGAAATTACTGTCGACATGGATGTAACTGCAGCGGTGGCGGAGAGAGTGCTCGAGTATTCGGACTTACGCTGAAGGAGAAACAGTTGGAAGCAATCATTTCGTTCGTTAGTTACCAACAGGCTATGGAAAGTCCATATGCTACGCTATTCTTCCTAGTGTGTTTGACAAGATAAAAGGTACGATATACATGTACATATTAATACATTACAAATTATGTATATAATATTTGCAGGCTCAACTGGAAATATTGTGGTTTGTATTAGTCCACTAACTGCCCTTATGATGGACCAACAAGCTAAGTTTGCTGGATATCGATTATCTACTGAATTTGTTGGTGAAGCACAAACTGACAAGGAAGTGTATTGAATGGAAAGTACAGCTAATATTTATCACTCCAGAAAATATAGTAGAAAGAAAAACTAGTTGCTCTTGTTGTTGATGAAGCGCATTGTATTAAACTGTGGGGAGACCAATTCAGAAAAGCATTTTCTGTTTTAGGTGAGCTCAGGAGCTTGATTCCAAGTGATGTTAATGTAATGGCTCTGACAGCAACAGCAACAATGGAAACATACAAGTGTGCATTACAACAGTTGTCTATGACGTATCCAGTTCTGATTACACTGCCTCCAGATCGAGGAAACATAATGTATGCAATTCATCCTGCAGTTACCCTTGATGAACTGAGTGATATTTTATGTAGAAATTTATGCAGTACAAGTTTTCTTAAAACAGTATTGTTTGTGCAAAAGTATAGAGACTGTTCTGGCCAACTGGAATACAAGCTAGGTGGTGACATTACATCCCCACGTAATTATCCCAACTTGTCTCAGTACAGATGGATAGAGATGTCTAGCAGTATTCTTACAGCGGAGAAGAAGGAGCAAATATTGTCTGCTTTTTCTTCTAAGTAGAACACTTTACAACTTGTTATTGCGACCTCAGGGTTTGGATTAGGGATTGATTTCCCAGATATTCGCGTCATTATGCATTGGGGTGTGCCCAGCACAATAGAAGAATATGTACAAGAAACAGGGAGAGCTGGTAGGGATGGAGAGTATGCTGAAGCTATTTTGTATGAAGGGAAAGTTTCTAAAAATTGTACAAACATAATGAAAAACTATGTATCAAACTCGAATATTTGCAGAAGAAAACTTATTTTTAATAATTTTTTGTGTTATTATGAAAGGGATATGTGTATAACTAATTGTAAATGTTGTGATATGTGCTAAATTATGTTCATGTGATAAATGTAAACTTTAAACAATGAATAGTTATTTCTTGTAAATATGTGAAATAGTCATTCTATCTTGGTACACAACTGATCTGTCGTAAATATCTCCATCACTCCGCATTTAATGTTATGTTGCCTCTTGTGTGTTGGGATAAATACACTCTCTTCATCCAATGCCTTTATTACAGCAGCTAAATCTTTTCCAAATTCAGGAATGGGGCGATGCATAGAGTAGGAATGGGATGAAGTTTGTTTCTCGAATTCATCACACACACTATGGACTGCTGCTACACATTTTCTGGCTCTCACAATAGAGCGTGTTGAATGTTGGCCCCTAAATTTCTGATACATATTTTTAATCTTCTATTTAAGTGCTCCATATGAAGGTCACATGGTATATTGGCACCTTGATATCCTCTTGTGTTAATACACCTACTCCATAGTAGTTGCTCTCGCTGGCGATCTGAAAACAGGTAGTAGTATTGCTACAATAAGTTGACTGCTTCTTTAGCATAGTTTCTTTTATTTGAAGATCTAACAAAATTTTCCAGTAACGAAGTATTCTATCACCATCACCTTCTCTAATCGAATCATGAAACCCATGCCAAATTAATGAAAGAGACAGAAACTCAATTCCATAGCAATGTACACCATCTTCACATTGTGTTCTTATTTCTGAACTTCGATCCATTGAGCTGCAATTGTCAGAGTCGTGTCCCTTGGATTTTTTGAAGTTGGGTATAGTTACAAAGTTAACTACTATACGTCTCGCAAGTTCAACAGAATTGTCAGTTGGGTAATAGGACAGTATTACATTAACAGCAGCCACAGTATGCGTATACAAAAGTAGCAAAAGAAAGTCTTCTGCAGAATTCATATTAGTTGTTGGGTCAGAGGGTACTGGATGTGCGATGAATAAGGTTTCGCAAATGCACTTCTCCTTAGCTGATTTTGGTGAAAAGAGCCGTTTCCAAATAACCTGAACAATGCACTATTAATCAATTATTATGATATTAACAATGACAAAAAAACCGAACTGCAATAAATTACATACATCTACAAGAGCCATTCGTGAATGCCAGTCCTCCACAACTGGAATTAAACCATGTAAACGTTCACATGCTTTGTCTTGAGTTACTCTAAGAGCCTATGTTCCTCGTACCCTGGCAGCAGTGAGCTGATCACCTCCAAGTAATATTTTAAAGAACCGGGTGTTATCAAAAGTAACTTTGCTTGCATCTGGACTAATTTCACCCTCTTTCGGCAAAGTTGGAACAAATTTCATGAGATGATCCAAAATTTTACTCATTTCATCGAGTTTGTTTTCATTATGAAGTAAAACTCCCACTGGTATCTGCAAGATGATAGCTTATATCCTTACATTGTAACAACCATAACCACGTGCCTTTTGATTGAAACAGACATGCATTTATTGGTTAATCAGTACTCACCACTTCACTTTTTGTGGCCATTTCCTTTGAATATCTGTTGGGGATATGCATAACAACTTGCTTAGCCTGGTCTTTGAAATCGCTCATATGTTGAACAATGATCCTTCAATTAATATTCACATCTTATTGAAACATAATATAATATATAATATATATATATATATACCTTGACAGAAGTATAGACATTTCTTCCTTCAAGCAGTCAATATCTTCTGGAGATGGAAGCAGCTTATAAGGATCCGGAGTGGAAGAAGCTGGTGTTGCATCTGAAAAAGAAGCAGTAGGAATCCTATCCTTGACTCCATATGCATGAAAATGATGCAAAGAAAGACTTCTGTGCTCATCTCGTTGAAAAGAAGGTCTCACCGTTTTGTCTACATTGTCTCCAACTAGCTTGTATCCATAATAATTAGTGCCCAAGAAGAATTCTTCTTGTTGGTCATCAGTAGCTGACTGCTGTAGCTCCAGTGCATAAACAGTTGAGGACCCAGAAGTGTCAGACGGAGGTATACTTTGACTATCTTCTCTTTAGCTAATGCAACCACTGATATTGGATGAGGTGGACAATGGACTGAAGGTTAACGACTCATACTTGCTATCTTCATCTGAAGACTGTGGCAATGGATTAAATAGTCGTTGGTGATACAGTAGTGGTTGTGGACTAGATTGCACCTGTGAGAAACATAGAAGTAAATATTATTATGGACATAATTAATTTGGTTTACTGGGATACCTGTGAGTTAGGAATCAAGATTTAATTTTTTAGATCATCTGACCAAATCTGAATCCCAATGTCATGGTCCTGACTCAGTGTTTCCACTAAGTTCAAAGTACCTTGATAAGATAGGCACACATGGAGTGGTTGGAGATTGTTATATACCTATTATTTGTAATAATACGTACAATATTAGCTATTTCTTCTCATACACTCCTAATGTTGAAGTTTTGATGAGGATATTTTGACAAATACCAGACCACAAAACCTTACACTGACTAATTTGTTTAACATGCCAGGAATATGCAATTCAAAGTTAAAATGTCCTTCTAAATAGAAATCAACATTATTTTTAAAGCACCAAAAACATAAACAACAATATATACACACATACACACACAGAAAAAGCAAGTTTACCTTTTGATGCTGTATTATTTGTATTAGTTTCATATTTATCTAATCAGAAATAAGGTGACCCACAAATCACTTGCAAGGGCCCATTGAAACTTAAAATACCAAGCTCAGTTTTGAATGTAACTCTGATTCAAACAGGGCTATAGCAGGCAATTCATAGCTGATTTGTACTTCATTAGCTCTGAATGCAAAAGGGAAGGCTTTCCCTTGCCTTACAGTCAAAGGGCACTTTCAAGCTTTCTATTAACAAACTATCACACCTATTTATGGCCACCCTAGCTCAGGTTAGGGGAAGTAAAGCAGAGCTAATTAGAAGATCAGTAGTAAGTTGGCTTATAAATCAGATATATGCTTAAAACATGTACTGCTTTAAATCCAATTACAGGAGCATATTGAAAAAATTTTTGGCAAAAAAACAACAACAACTTTTTTGCACACACCCCTAGAACCTCCATCATACTGAAATTGACAAAGTAAAGAGAATCTAATATGAGACTCAGTCCCCTCCCTTCACCCTCCCCCTTCCCCGAAATTTAATGTAAAACCAATACAATGGAATAGTAAATTCATACACAGGAAGAAAGGGGTGGGACTTTATTGGGTTTGTCCAAACATTTCCTGGAGTAGTTACAAAAAACAATAACTGGGGTCCCTTGGAATAATGCAGTGTGCACATTGTATTGGGACATCTGAGCACTGTCATCACACAACTCTACCTCTTTACATATTGTAACCCACACTATACTGGTTCACATATCGCACACACATACACACATACCACACATTATGCACACCATACTTATACACATACATCACATACAGATCACACACATATAAACACACATACACAAACAGCACAACAAGGTTGTGTATGAGGTCCACCCACATTGTCATTAGCCAGTGTATATGAAAGGGGTATTCAAGCTAAGATTCAATCCAAAGTTTTTTTTAAAGTCAACACATTAATTAAATGAAGCAAGACATCAATATTTTGCACTAGGATATACTGCAGCATTCACCAGTACATGAAATGCCTGATTTCATTTACTGCACAGACACCATTGAAATGAAAAATAGGAACGACAATAATTAAAAAATAACAAAAAAAAACAACAAAAAACAAATGTAGGAAAGGGCCAAGTATGGGCCTCTGTTAGTTTGTTGTTGTTTTTCTAGAATAGCAATTCCTGCTATATAAATTTTTTAGAAACTAACCTGTTTAGTTGATCCATTTCCATAAAGCATTACAGAAATGGCACGTTGTATTAGACCCATCCTTTGATGTCTCCACTTCAATAGAATGAAGCCACAAAGCATATGAATATTTTTTTGATTTTTAGGTTTGGGATGAAACTTTCCAAGAAGAAAATGAGTGTTGGAATCATCTTACAATACTCATGAAAAACTGTCTCCCAACTAAACTGCTTTACAGCCTCTATTCTGTCCCTTAGGATGGAATCATGTGCGTCAGAGCTCATCTTCTGCATCTCGTCACGAATTCTGCATGTTAATCTCACCACAGCTGATTTTGTGAATTCCGCAGAGGTAAACATTGTTGATGCCAGTGATTTGTAATTTCGCCGAGCAAGTCTCTGGATGCCTCGCTTGCGAGTTGGTGTCTTCACATTAATCACCTTTTTTCTTCCAGTTTGATAGAAAACACTGACCTGATTTATAATAAGTATTTTTAATATGACACGAGGGGATATGTACTTCAAAATTTAATGAGATGGAGACAAGAAAAGGCAGTTTTTTTTTATAAATGATAATCTAACATAATAGAAATGTTTGACTTCATAGACTCCCACATTTATAAATAGATAGTTAGTGAAATTCAAATGTCCACCAAACATTCTGAACTGCATTTAGCCCACAGTAGTTAAAATATAATAACAAGTTTAAGGAGGGCATTAAATTATCCAGACCCGTTGAAATTACCTGAACATCTGGTGAAGCATGATCTCTGGCTGACAGCTACTGGATGATTGAGACTGAGGGGTTAATCTTGCAGAATCTTCATCCAGAATAGAAACTTGAGAAGCTGCCATACAAAGCTGCTTGGAAGCTGGCTCACTACCATAGTTGCCAATTTTTCAAATCGAACTTCAGGGACACTATGCCACACCCGAACCACACCCATTTATTACAGAAATTAATAATTAATCGCCCAATGATAAATAATTTTAATAACAAAGTCTATTTCCCCAAGTGAGTACTGGTAGCTTTCTTGCATCTCTTTAACAGTTTAGGTTCAAACTGCACTTCATGGCAACAGTCATCACAATTAAACTCCAGTGACATCAATGCAATCCTCTTAGTGGGTGGTGGAGAAGCCATACAACAACGTGTGGAGGACAATAGGTAAAGATCGCCAATAACTAATTGTGGCGAAAATTCACTTATGCATGAATTAATTTATTAAATAAAAATGCATGCATACTCGAGCCGTTCAGTAAGTTTATAGGATGTGGACGATTCGTGATAAGTAAAGAGATCCTCTGCTTTGCCTAAATTCATGGATGTAAAAGTAAGTGTAGTGGGAGCAAATTCCTCTGAAGCTTCAGGGACACACAATAGACAGTTCACACTTCCGTTACGGGACGGGACAGAGCGGATAATTCTGGGACTGTCCCGGACGTTTCGGGACGGTTGGCAACTATGCACTACTGCTAGAATCTGGGAGATGTCTTTTCCTTTGTGCTTCCATTGGTGTTCCAGAAACAGGCTGTAGTTTTGATGGCATGCTTCTGACTTCGTTATTGTGTTCTGATAGGTTCTCATTAAGATTAATAATTGATTTTAACTGAAATTCACAAGTGCTGCATAAGTATGCATCCCTATCACTGAGCGTTTCTAAACTTTCTAGAGACACACTAGACAGCTTCTGCCAGGACCATGTAGCTTTCTTCTCTTTCTTTTCTCCGTTGCAAGACGTTTCTGGCATAAGCAGCAATTCATTCCTTCAGTTCCATAGAAACCAAGCTAAATTTGCGCGCGAACGTCTCTGTTTATAGTGAGGTCACTGTCACTTAAAACCAATTACCGGTCCGAGAAATTCCAGGACCAGCGAGACCAAACGCATACGTGAACTTGACCAGACACTTTCTTTCTCTTCTTATTGGGTAAAGGGTCTGGCCCGCGAGACTAAGGTACAGTTCGTCCAGCTTAAAGAGTAGAAAGTTCTGTTTTTTGTTAATTGTTCTTTAAATGTATACATGTGCAGTCAGATTGATGTCAGGAAGCTGAAACTTCACACACACACAAATTAATATATATTGAAATTGATTATGTTTTAAAAATTTGTGGTTTGTGGTCACAACTGTGGTAATAGATAGAAGAAGTGACCCTATAAATGGAGGATATTTTTGATGTTTTTAAGCCAGAAAAAGAGTAAATTGAATTCGAGTGTCTAAAGATTTTGCAGACTGAATCTATGGCTCATTAATTTGATTTGTACCAAATTTTTATATTTTAATACTATTTTACTTATTTTTAATTTCATTTTTTATAAAAAACTGAACTCCCCAAATGCTTTAAGCTGGTAATTTTGCAATTTTGAAGTAAGTGTCTTGGGAATTTAATATAAAATACCTAAATAGTTGTATTTTAATCCATATGAATTTGAAACCCCTATCTTGAAAATTAAGGGAAATAAAAATGCTTTTGTGAGAGTTTTAGTATTTTCGGTGTAAGTTGTGACGTTTGCGGAAGCGCTTATCTCAATGACGACGTATTTGTGATGTCAGAGTGGTGCGCTTGCGCATTTGTGAACTAAACCAGGGGATGTTGGACACCGCTGGTAAAACGCGGGAGATGGCCCGTAACCGAGCCACGCAAACAATCAATTAACTTTGGCGCCAAAAACCGCGAAGCAGGTGGACACAAACGGTCTCTGAGCTATAACTTGTATGTAGTGTACTAGTCTGAGACAGTCATTTAGAATAACATCCTTCTATTATACTTGCAGGGGAAGCCATTGGAGCAGCTTAAAACTCTGTCTCAACCATGACCAACTCCACCCTGACTGGTACCAGCTCCGACAATTCCACCAACCTTGTATTGAGACTCCGCTGCGTATAGACTCCATCATCATCACTTCAGTTCTTTCCATCGGGATTGCTACCGCTATACTCTTCAGCCCTATCGCCTACAAGTCTAAATCTTGTGCTGAACTACCCCTCCCACTAATGAGCAACCAACTCCAAGCAACATCGGGAATAAGCCATCACTTTTGCTCGAGGGACTAACTATTTCCAAAGTTACAACGGCCATCTCACGGCTCATTTGTATTTCTTATTATTGTTTACAAATGGGCTCTTTTTAGAGCTGTCACAAGTTAATTGATTATCTTACCAAATAAATTGCGCGTTCGTGGAGTTCAACGTTATGGGGGGCGGGGTGAAATTGCGAATCAGTTGTCAACTTGAAAATAAAAATTGATATTCGGTAGAACTGGATCACTGAATTGAATCCAAATTTTGCGCACAAGCAAAATACCCCCCTTAGAATAAAGTTACAGAGAGTTTTTTAGAAAAACGCACGAGTAAAACGGCATGAAATTTTACTGTTAACAAAAAAAAAAAAAAAAATAGATATTAGAAATATGGCTCTGTAATGTTGCGAAGAAGCCCTCAGGCTACCTCTGGAAAAAAAATGAGCGCAGTAGCTCTTTCGGCCGCTTCGAAATAACTCTGAATAGTAGCCAGTGTGCAGAGCTGTATCTCAGTCCCAGGCGGGTCTTCATTCTTCAAATTTGGCTTGCTGGAGTCCTCTATTGGTGCTCATTCCACCTGTAACAACAAAGCAAGCCCACAGTACACAGAAAAAGAAATATAAAGACATAGCAAAAACAGTCAATTTGCGAAGGGAAGTTCCCGAATAGGAGCTGCCGTGTGAGGGCGCGGCTCCAGTTTAACTACGAGTTGTGACGTAAGACGGACGAATTTGTGACGTCAAAAAAAATGGCGCTTAATGTATGGAATGTCTATGGAGATAGCGTAGTTCTTATACTTATGCTGTTTTATATGACTTAGTTTCGAGTGGATTGGGATCTAACAACACAAAAAAGGTATGGCTAAGCTTATTGTGATTGCAACTAGTCTAAGTTTTGAGATCTGTACTTTCTACTCTTTAAGCTGGACGAACTGTACATGTAGGTGAGTGTCAATAAGTTCTAATTGTCACTCTGTCTGGGTAGAGTCCCAGACACTTTCAGTGTTCATAAAAGGTAAATGATTACACAGAGAATCTGGTAAAGTGTTTATTCCCATCATGCTAATTTGCCTATATAGGAAAATTAGTATTCCTATATTATATATACACTTAATATTTTACATTTAGTGTATTCCTTTTCACAGCTATTTGCAGTCAAAACTAAAAGTCAAAATTTTCAAATGAAGTGATTTGCAATTAGTACAGCTATTGTCAAACTATAGTCCATGTTAAAAGTAAAATACTCAATTACATACAATAAATTGTTACTGGATTATACGACCATTTCTTGAGATTGCACAAAGTCCATATTAGTGGTGGTCTTATAATTCAGGGGTAAACAAATGATAAGAAAGAATTTACTTATTATTGTTGTTATTATTATTATTATTATTATTATTATTATTATTATTGTTATTATTATTATTATTATTATTATTATTATTATAATTATTATTATCATAAATATAAATAATATTATTGTAGTAATAACACCACCCTGATATAAGTCAAAAGAATACCAGATTAAATATTGAGAACAAAAATGTGATTGTTAAAAAAGACAACGATAAGAGTGTAATAAAGAAATAATTTAGGCATCAAGTACATACTATGCAAAGATGTAAATGTATTGTACATAACTGAATAGTTGAGTGAACTGACTGAGTATAGTTGTAAGATATTTTAAATTTTAGCCTAAATCTGTTTTTATGATGGAATGCTTAATTACTTCTTCAGCTTCACTGAGTAGCTAGCTACTTCTGTAAGACCAGTTTTCAGTCGGACGTAGTGTATAATCTACAATAGAAAATGCTTTAAATTTCATTGTCATGCATTCTCTCCTTTACTATTATCTTATGAAGTGTTGTTATCCTTTACATATTATGAATCCGAGTCTTACACCTGTAATGATTCTGCTACCGCCAAATCTTTATTCCCAGTGGTCTTTGATATACTTTACTTATTTCTACAATGACAACAGCTATTTAAAAAGCAACAACCTTTCCTCACTATTTTCAGTCCAAAGGTTTAGTGGCATAACTATGGAGTATGAATATCAAGGGTCATATGGATTGTGTCCATATAACTATTTAATATTACATTTTTGACATTGTTTCACTACATTTTGTTCCGTTCCAATACTAAACACTAACCACACACATTATATCCAACAGGATCACACTATAAAGTACATAATTTGAGGCAATTAGCTAAGTTAGTGTGAGCTTAATAGTTTCATAGGCAATATTTGTCTTAGGTTTAATGTCAGCTGACGGTGAAGTGCACTGGTGATCATCTTTTAATTTAGCATTTTCCATCTTGATCTCGATTTCTTCATATATGGGAGTTTGAACAAGTTCTTGTGCAATAGCTTTTACTGTGGCACCTTTAGAAAGAACAAAATTGCATTTGTTAAATGTAACTTAAATATATATAGTATTTTTGGCGAGCGAGCGTAGCGAGCGAGACACTTACAGGGGTAACACAATCGAAAATCGGGGATGTTTATTTTATTGGCGAGCGAGCGTAGCGAGCGAGACAGTATTAGGGGTGGATAATGCAAAATCGGGTATATGTTATATATATGTATGTATGTATGGATGGTACGTATGCTCTTAAAACGCGCGCGCGGAAAACTTTTTTCTCCTAAAAACACGGCTATTTAGGCTTGACTGCAGTTTATTCTGAAACTACAGCATTAAGCAAACCTTACTTTATACTTAAGCTCCAAAGTATGAGAAAATTCCTGCTAAAACGCTTGTTTTCAAGACACAAAAAGTTGATTCGACAGGTTACTATGGCATTGAAGCCCCTTTTCCAGACTTAATTTCAAAACTTCGCCATTTTATGGGGGGATACGGAGTGCCGGTTGTTGGTTGTCAAGAGCCGTTGGTAGTCAGAATGCCGTAGTATTAATGCTATGGAAGCTACTACTTCTCGAGGGAAGCTGAGATAAGTACGCAATTCCATATTTTGTTAGCTAAATATGCAAAATTAACTCTGGCCTTTCTTTTTTGTAGCTAAGAGCTAGTTAACAGTGACTGGTAAATTCAAATAGTCAGATTGGCTCAAATTTGGTACTACAAAAGTTACCACTGCTCAAGAAAATGAGGTAAGAAAGTAAGTTTGTATTTGTGTGCTAAAATTGATTGTCTTTTGTTTTTGTAGGTGAGAGCTTGTCAAGAATTCAAGGTAATTCAGATGGTCAAAGTAACTTCAATTTGATACTACAGAAGTTATCAATACTCAAGAATGATGTAAGTAGTAATTCCATATTTGTTGGCTAAAATTACAAATAATAACAACGGTTCATTTTTTTATCGTAGCTGAGAGCTTGTTCAAGAGTTACTGGTGATTGAGATTATCAGAATGGTTGATGTTTGATACTACAAAAGTTACCATTAATCAGGTAAGAGAGTAATTTTGTATTTGTTTGCTGAAATAAAAGGTCATAACTGCTATTATAGTGTTTGCATGAACTAAGCTAAAACATAGTAACAATACTTAGTTTTATGTTACCTAACATCAGGCTCGCTCGCCATTTGTGCTCAAGCACACCACTAGTTTATTTGTATATATGTATGGACGTATGTATGTCATTTTGTACTTTGACCCTCGCGTTTATGTGTTAGTTATGTGGTCGACCCCGTCCCAAATTGCACTAAACAGAATCCTCTGGTTTAGCGATCCGTACCCGTATCACCCTAGAAATTGAATTGTTTACCGTTTTGAATTCTTTTGCGGGTGCAGTTACAACTTGAAAACTTAAGGGACTTCCATTTCTATTCGAGTTAGTGGCGGTGGTAAGTCAATGCGCTCTTTGTCCTTTGTCGTGGTTATAAGCCGTGCGCAACAGTATTTACTTTAAAATACATGGTCCACTAGACTACCGCGAAGGTAAGTCTGTGTAGGTGCATGTCCAGTTGTGTCAAAGCATTGTGTGTTACAACCTAAAGAATATCACAAAGAAAACTTTTAAATAACGTGTATTGTTTTGTTGTTGTTTTTTCCCTTCAATTCAAGCAGTTGCAGAGAGTTGTTACTATGGCACTGAAATCCCTTTACCGTGTATGCCAAATTTAAAAACTGGACCTTATCAGTAGCTTCAGTGTTAGAAGTCAAAATCATTCATATAAAAATAGTATAGTCTTTAGGCTCGCTCGCCATTTGTGCTCAAGCACACCACTAGTTGTACATGTATATTAGATATTACTTGGTTATGAAATAATGTCCTCAAGCATATATTAATGAAGAAAATAAACTACAAAACACATGATTTTTTAGTCTTCAGCTGTTACTGATATTATGTATGATAGTATATATTCATTATTGCATCTTTAATAATGAAATAGAGTGATTTTTTGATCTTGAATACACAATAAAATAAATTTAAAAATAATCAAAATTTTTGGTTTGTGGACCTTCCAGTGGTTTCAGCTTCAATTGAAATAGTGTCTAGTGGCCTCAGGTGATTTTTAGCAAACATTGCTGAGGAGGAGTGAAATTTGAGTCTATTGTCAATTTTCAATAAAAGTATAGAAACTTGAATGTGTAATTCATCCTTTTTCGGTAGTTGCTTTGTATTTGAGCTTCTTCCCATTTTGCATTGTGCATGGTTGTTTGTGTGCAAGGAAATACCATTGTTTTTGTCACCTATTCTAATTGCTCACTGGTTATCCTTTATTAATCTAGTAGATTAAAGACCTTTCAGTTTCTCCAATAACAGTGCTTTGATCAAGTTGTTTGTTTATCTTCTGGTACAGAAGGGTCTGCATTACTCTATTTTGAGCCATATAGACAACTTGCCTCACTTCTTTACCTGAATAAGACTAAAGCAAATTGGTCCAAGTATTCTTTAAAACTGAAGTGTACCAATAAGTCAAAAATATTAGTGGCATGCAATTTATCTGGTAAATAGCTTATTTGTCTGGATGTAAGATCTTCAACATGAATACATCAAATGGTCACTAACAAGTACACACAAGTAGTCACCTTAATTACCATAAATCAAAATTAATCACCTTTTCTTTTGCAAAGGACTAAGCCAAATAAAACTATTATTAGTGAGCAAGAACAAATGCCCAGTACAGCCATTGCCACAGCCATAATAGTGATCAAAATATTTTGTTGTGTACCTGCATGGTAATACAATAAAAAAGGCCACAGACAATAAGTGAATAAAATTAAACAAATAGGACCTTAATTGTTTCTTATTATTAAACACCTCACTTGGTAAAACTAGCGATGTGTAAAAATATCACTTTTTGTGACTTCCGATATGACAAGTTGAAGCTGTCTTTATGGCTATTTTATGAATGAAGAATAAGTTTACTCATGTTACCACTATATAGACTTTAAATCATCTTGCATATGTTGATTAATCCAGCACGTTCATGCCTATGGCATTATAATATAATGCATTAGTGGTTGTGTGGTAGTTCTAATGTTGCTAGCTACCTTTGACCAAACAATATATTGGAATGTTCCAGGCAGAAAGTTACTTTAAAGAAAGAATTCGATTGAGACTTACGATTACATGTACCTGTGATTATTACTCTTTATCTTCCATGAGGCAAAAAAAATATTGTGCATACTTATAAGAACTATGTAGCGTACATGCTCCTCAATCTTCTTTGTACTTTTTAAGGCAGTCATCGTCAAAATCAACTTTTGATAGATTGACTTTGATAAAACAGATACAGTGTAATGGCACAAGAATAGTTATGTGCTTATTGTTATTAGTAGCACAATTATCAGTATGAGTAATAGCATTGGTAATTGTGCTATTATTCCCAAATAGCATAGGTTACCTGTGCTATCACATGCCCATAATATGCACTAGCTACACTGTATCATTCTCTCACTATCCTTAGATTTCAGGATTAGCTTCATCCTGGAACTTTGTTATCAACCTATAGCTTCTCCAAATTTGTTGAACTTATTCAATCTAATAGGAATACATTTTCTCAGGTAAAGAATGACATACTCTTCAGCTACAAGTTACTTAAGTGTATGTTTCCAAGACCAGCTCTGCCTGCACACTCACTTACCTGTACTATTTTGTTTGCTACCATGGTATTTCACTTAGTTACCATGCAATTATACTTTCCTCGTGCTATTTCAATTGAAAAGTTATTTTTTCCCTATATTTTTAATGGGCAATTTAGAACCGCACTATAAATCTGTGATACCTATGAATAAAACAACAACAGTAGTTGTGGTAACAAACACAGAAAAAAAGGTAAAAAATAACCAACAAAAGAAAAACCAACAACACTCAAACATTTTATCATGTTCTTTCAATCTATTTTTACATATTTTCACTCCCTTTTTTCTCATCGATCTCATTAGCTATGCTTTGAAACTTACGAATTGGAATAATATAGTCAACAGCAGTGATGTTGTGAGCTGGCGAAGTTGCAGCTACGTCAGTAAACAAGGCTATGTATATAATATATTTATACTAGTTAATACAAAAAATTAGCTCACATGTATAAAAATGCACATGCAGTGATGTCTTTATCCATGGTAGCAATAGCCATGGTTTTCCTCAATGATATTTAAGAATAACAATTATATTAATAGTACAGTCGACAAAACCAATAATATTAAACAACACACCTTCTGAAACACATATAGCACAGAATACTCGATAGCAACCAGCAAACACATATTATATACACATGAATATTTAATCAGTTAAAAACTCTTGCGCGTAACAATAACTGGTTTCATGTTATTTACTGAGCACAACAAAGTGAAAGGTAAGTTGGTCAATAGGAAATTGTGCCTTAATTGTAATCTAAATAATACAAGAAAGCTATATTTATTGTAAAACTTGTAAAACTTACTATTAGTTGATACAAAAGGTGATACTGGAAGAGTAGCTGGTCTTGCACTTTCATTGAATTGTGTTGCATTGATTGTCAATATCCAATCTCTTGCTTCAGGTGTTCCAGTGAATGAAGCCACAGGCCCATATGTGTTAGAAATGTATCTCAGCAGCCTCCTGGTACTATTACTGTCAGCTCCATATCCATATAGCCTCGGACCTCGCTCCACTTGAAGGGCCTCAGCTCCAGAGAATAAAAATGTACTGAAATGATACGAGTACTGCAAAATATTACAAATTAAATTATGTGTTCACCTTCAGGAGTTGAATTCACATGTTACTTAAATATTTTAATGAAAGTCAGGGCGAGATCATTTGTAGGTACTTTTATTACCTTTAAATCTAGTATTACTATATAAACAACTATGAATTCTGTACTGAGTGTAGTATAACTTCATACATTTTTAAAACTATAAATGATTAATTCTACTATTTTTATATGATTAACAATATGCTCAGAATATTGTGATGTTAAATAGGTGCTTGTGGCACTAAACAGTTGAAATGTGTTCTAGGCAAGCATTCTAGAATTATGGTCACATTACAAATACTGTTGCAAATATTAGACAACTAATTGAGTTAGTGCGTAATTGAGTAAGTGCACAATAATTGATTAAGTGCACCGTTGATGTGGTTAATTAAAAACAAAACAAGCACATGCTTACTTTCTGCAACAGTTTCATGATTTTGCATTGTGATAAAATTTATTCCCAATAATTTTGAGCTTTCAGTAACTTCACCTTATTTAATAAATAATATTTATTTATATGGTGAGTTTACTGAATACTCTAAAGCAAACAGTTATAACTCCTCAAGTTTTTACTACAATGCAATACATTTCTTATACAATTGTTATTACTACTATGTTAGTTCTTATTTTCTTATTGTTACTACATTAATAATTAATTTTCCGAAATTATTGTAGTATTGAAATCAAATGATTAACAAACATTTCTGTTTCTTTATCAGTTGTGTGATGCTTAGCATTTGTGTCATCACACAACTGATGAAGGTTTCTTGAAGCAGAAATGTCTTGTCAACGTTCAATTATAATACTAAGATAAGTTCAGAAAAAATAATTCTTATGTTTATTTAATGTAGTAGCTATTAATGCCAAATATTGCCTGCATGATGGTGATTACTCCATTTTTCAGTTTATGAATAGTCTGCACCATACTTCAAAAGGGCTGGTCTTTATACTCAATCTCTCTTATATGCACTTATGTAGTTCTTTGGTCACATTTTCACCATATTTTATGGTGCACTTTAAATGTGTACAAATAAATACAATAGTATTGCACTCTAACATTATATATTTTCAAGCATGAGACTTACCAGTATCACTTTGCTCACAACCACTCCTTCTGGTATGTATAGGATCCACTGGACTGGTTCATAGCTCACAAATGCTAGGATGAGCGGCTTATCGGACAAGGGTCCATTTACATTCAGAGATACGGTGGAATTGTAATTATGATCATAACCATAATATAATGAACCTATTTGATGCATGCTTATCACATGAACATTATAGTTACTGTTGCTTTTACTTGATAAGCAACTATAGATGGAGTGACGACTGTTTCTTACAGTGGGATTCCCTACTGTATCAAGACTGTTGGATACAATACTGCAGCCTTCTACATTAACTGAAATAATAGATACTTTATAATAATAACTGAAAGCGAAAGTGAAATGCTTTGGAAAAAAACATTACATAAATATTTTTATTCTTGACTAGCAACTGTTCTGTTTAATTTTTTTTTCATTTTTAATACAAATAGTTATATAAATTGTAATGATCATGATCATACATGAGATACTACAATTGTGCAAGAGAGGATTAAAGCTTGCACTCATTTTGTGTACTAGAATCCTGGAAGTATAATGCATTTTCTGTAATAGTATACAGCCATTTAGCCTAGTAGTTTTGCAAAACAAGTGACAAAGTTCACACTGCTAGCACATGATGAAACAGATATATTCTACTGTTGCCTGCTGTAGAGTTCATTCAGAGTTGATTTTAATTGTTTTGAGGGAAGAGATAACTGGTAACGTTTTTTTTGCACTACTACATTAGGAAGCCACTTTGGAATTATATGTATAGTAATGGCAATTTTTCTCATTCTAACAGCCAATATTTTGATAATTAAAACTTAACCTGATGTTTCAACCTCTTGTTGAAGTCCACTTCAGGGGTCAATTGAGGCCGAACTCTCCAAGGTGATATAATAAACACAACGTAAACAGCAAGATAGCTACGGTACGCTTACTGTTTATTATATCCTGAATGTTGGTGATCTACACTCAGCATAGACAGCCAGTATCCAGGAAGCTCTAAAGCTATATCTCTGTTAAACATGCTGTTGTCTGGTGTCATCTGTATGTGTAGAGTTTCCTTGGTCTTTAACTTACAAATCTTGAACTCTGCTGTGAGCGGGATTTATAAAGGGCAGTACCATGTAGTAAACTGACTATGTTGTAGTGTATCTGGAGTCTCCAAAGTAAAATTTTTAGTGGTTCGGTCTACAACTCTGATATCTTCCTTTTTAATGGAGTGGTATTGTCAAACACATTCAGCAACGGTTGAAACTTTCTCATTGCCTCTTTTTCAAGCATTCTAATGTTCTTTCACTCTTTGCTCAAGCCTGGTTTCACCTACATATACTTTACTACAGGTGCAGGGTATACTATACACTATGGATGACTCGGTGCTTTTCGGTATAGTATCTTTGATGTTAGTAAGATTTGATCTTAGTGTCTTACATGACTTTAATGCTGTTTTGATGTCAAAATCTGTATACACTCTCTGAATGCTCTCACCCCCTGCTACTTATGGAATAGTATGAATCAAACCTTTCTTTGGCTCAGTATCTGTGTAACCGCTAGAAGGTAACTCATTCATAGTTTATATATGTATTGTATAAGTATATTATATTTTTGCATACCTGTGACATACATACAAAGCTGAAGAGAGTTGTACTCAATATTCCTACTGGATAGCCTTCTGTCTAAGTTCACAATCCATGTATTTGCCCAATATGTTCCGGTAAAAGATGAAATGGGACCCAGCATGTCAGAGATGAATCGGTAAGATCTTTCTATTCTACTATTAAATCTATAGCCATAAAATTCACGTGGACCCCACTCTACTTGAGGTGTCTGACCCCTTGGGAACATGACTGAACTGCTATAATAAGAACACTGCAAATAAATAAAGAAAATACATGAACATGTTGTGATGCTTTCCAATATCTTTATAGTGTATATTGTATTTATACCATATTTGCTTGGTAACTGCCATGTGGTAGAAATGTCACCCTAAAAGATGATATCACCCTCTAAAATTGCTTGTGGACTAATTTTATTCAGTAATCTAAAATTTGCTTAAAATACATAGCATTGAATATTTTTTGACAAAATAGAGTGAGATGCAATAATAGTCATAGTTCACATACAAAGGAAAATTGATTTCTCTTAAACATGAACCTAACTTGCTATGAGAAAGACTCTTCATCCCTTCATAAAGTCGACAGAAGTAGAGAATTGAAATATAACTTCTTATTTCCTAATCTTACTGTATAACATCACTCTATTACATCTGTTTTTGTTACAAAAAATTTACAGTAACTATAATTATATTTTGTTTTAGTTATTTTTAACCCTCAGCGCGCATGCGTGAGTGGGTAGTAGTAGTGCCTTCTGTTTGTTTGTCTGTCTGTCTGTCTGTCTGTCTGTCTGTTTGTCTGTTAGCATTAGATTTCATGAATGGCTAAAACAGGTATGACCTGACGCAGTAGGAGAATTTAAGTCCCTTAAATTGATCACTTTCAAATTTTGAGCTAGTTTCCGAGTAAATGCGGAGAAGCTTCAGCTCCAAACAAGCGCAAGCTAGATGCAATGACCCTTACCTTTCGCATACATTGGTTTACGTCATACACCAGTCACGTGATCACCAATAGTTCACGTATGTGTCCTCGGTAGTTAGAAGTTGAAGAAGTAATCTGAAGAAATCTTAGTTGTGTAATAATGCACTGAGGGTTCGCACCCTGAGTGCTCTAGTTAAATAGTTTTTGTTTTAGTTAGCATGAAGTGATTGACTTTAGCTTTAATTTTAGTTATTGATATTTTGTGAGAATTAGTTTTAGTGAGACAGCTAAATTTTTTTTCGTCAAACTAAGTGGGGCCAAGTGAAATATTATGCCACACAAATCTCTATGACCCAAACCTCTCAGTTTTTTTTGTGCTGTCATATTCTAATACTATGGCAATAGATAATAATACCATACTTTAACTGTATTGAAAAATGACTCGACTATAGTATTAATATATATATATATATATAGTACTTATTACATGAGCCAGAGATGGTGAAATAGAGCAGGCTAATTTATTTTCAAGAGCCAGAGGCGAGTGAAAATAAAGCCTGAGAGTGAAATATCTAGCCATATCACTCTGAAGAGTGTAATAAGTGGTTTATTCCACACTAGATATCTTAATTACTGTAGTTAGTACTAGGACTGGTAACTCACTGGGTAAAGTTGGTTGTAGGGCTCCCCATACCCCCAGCCGATATTTTAGCAGCTGCTCTAACTAAGTTTAGTAGGCTATATCAGAGGAAGGTGTAAAAACTAGGATAAGTGGCTAGTTTGGCTGGTTGCTATAACTACTAGGGTAATGAGCTTGTGCAGTACAGCACAAATAACAACCTGAAATATCCACAGGTCATGTACCTAAAGATATCATTGAGAAGATAACTAGGGTGGAATTTAATATTTATATATTTTTTTATTACATTCTAGATATCTTTAAAATAGTATCTGACTGTGAAATATTTAGTGATGGGTGTCACTCTCTGAATTGACTGCTATTTTTCAACAGGGTGCCTGCCCAACCATGGGTCAGAGCACAACCTTCAGATCTTTACAGCCAACTTTACACCATAAGTTACAAGCCTTAGTACAAACTACTGCAGTGAAAATATCCAGCATAGAATAAACCACCTGTTACACATAGTCAGAATGATATATCACTCTCAGGCTTAATTTTCACTCGGCTCTGGCTCATGAAAATACATTAGCCTGCTCACGAAATATTTCGACATATGACACTTTGACTCGTATAATAAATACTATAAATATTATAGCTATACTATACTATATATTCACCAGAATCACTTTGCTCACGACTATTCCTTTTGGAATATGGACGATCCACTGAGTTGGTCTGTAGGTAGCTAAAACTATGACCAAAGGCTTTTCTAAGAGAGATCCATTTCCTTTGATACACACATTGGATGCATATGTTGGGTCATAATGGTGTGTGTTGAACCAGCCAGCTCTGTAGGCACTGATGACATGAATGAAATAATTGTTGTTGATTCTGCTTGATGTACAGCTGTAAACATCATCCTGTCTCTTTCTACTGCCATCAACATAAGGTATCCCTACTGATTCACTGTTTGCAGTCACATTGCAGTCTTCAGTATTCACTGGAAAAATTAAACAACAACAAGATTACTTACTGTTTAAATGACACATTCATGATAGTTTTACTAACAAGCAACAGCTATAGAAGGTAGGAAGAGTAAGATCACTAGTAATACCATGTTCGTCTTCCGTAAATATCATTCAGTTATTTCAAAATCATCTTTGCCGTTACAATATTGTGGTCCTTTCCTGCCCCGCCCCCTGATCTCCACGACAGGGCGAGTAGTGTAGTAATACTCGCTGGTGCTACAATAGTATGAGTAATAGCACGGTAACAGTGCTATCATCACTCCCTAATTAGACCAGCTTTAAAAAAAAAAAATCACTTGCACTTGAAGCTACACTGTAGGGCGGAGACAGGGCGGAGGCAACTTACAAACGAGTCTTCTCTTGCGTACTGCTCAGGAATGGACTACATGCTGCTATGGTGGTTCAAATTTTGCCAGGTTTAGGGCCACAAGGGGTCCACCCTATATCGTTGAGCTATTTTTAATATACGGAATTTCACGGAAATAATCAACAATAGCAGGTGAGTAAATAGAAAAGTAAAATAAAATTCAACAAAAACTCAACGTTATGGCATGCACGCTTGGGTAAGAAAATGATATACAAATAATCGGCTTCTAAACTATGGCGGTAGCCGTGCAGTACTGCCAGGAAGTCCAAAATGGTGACAGGGGTACGACTTCCAGTCTTCATTCTTGGTAGGTGCTTTCTCCTAGAGCAGTACTTGCTGGCCTGCATAAATAAAATAATTCGGAGAAAAGCAGAAGTAAGTTTAACAGGCCCTAGAACCGTGGCTTATTTGGCGGGTGCTAGCACCCTTTTGAATGGACAATTTACGACTATTACCGACGAAATATGTGGCGAGCGAGCGAGCGAAGCGAGTATTAGGGTGGACAGTGCAAAATCGGGTATATGTTATTTGCGAGCGAGACACTACCAGGGGTAACTCGATTGAAAATCTGGCCGCTACACGTGCTGGGGGAGCGTGAGGCTTACTTCCACAAAAAGAAGAATTTTTCTCAGTTCTGCAGTAATTATAGTTGACAGTGCTATTGAACGTGTTGAAGCTTTGAAACCTATCAATTCCAGACTGAAATGGCTTTGGCGTATGATAGTAAGAGTATTTCATTCCATGATGTTAAATTGGTCATAGCTATATATATAACTAGAGGTGTGCTTGAGCACAAATGGCGAGCGAGCCTAAAGACTATACTATTTTTATATGAATGATTTTGACTTCTAACACTGAAGCTACTGAAAATAAGGTCCAGTTTTTAAATTTCGCATACACGGTAAAGGGATTTCAGTGCCATAGTAACAACTCTCTGCAACTGCTTGAATTGAAGGAAAAACAACAACAACAAAACAATACACGTTATTTAAAAGTTTTCTTTGTGATATTCTTTAGCTAAGTAGTGGTTGTAACACACAATGCTTTGACACAACTGGACATGCACCTACACAGACTTACCTTCGCAGTAGTCTAGTGGACAATGTATTTTCAAGTAAATACTGTTGCGCACGGCTTATAACCATGACAAAGAGCGCATTGATTTACCACCGCCACTAACTCGAATAGAAATGGAAGTCCCTAAGTTTTCACGTTTTAACTGCACCCGCAAAAGAATTCAAAACGGTAAACAATTCAATTTCTAGGGTGATACGGGTACTGATCGTTAAACCAGAGGATTCTGTTTAGTGCAATTTGGGACGGGGTCGACCACATAACTAACATAAAAACGCCTGGGTCAAAGTACAAAATGAAATACGTACGTCCATATATATAAATAAACTAGTGGTGTGCTTGAGCACAAATGGCGAGCGAGCCTGATAGTTAGGTAACATAAAATGTCACTATTTTTAGCTTACTTCATGCAAACAGTATAATAGCAGTTTGACATTTGATTTCAGCAAACAAATACAAAATCACTCTCTTACCTGATTAATGGTAACATTTGTAGTATCAAACATCAACCATTCTGATAATCTCAATCACCAGTAACTCTTGAACAAGCTCTCAGCTACGATAAAAAATAAACCAGTGTTATTATTTGTAATTTTATAGTCAACAAATATGGAATTACTACTTACATCATTCTTGAGTATTGATAACTTCTGTAGTATCAAATTGAAGTTACTTTGACCATCTGAATTACCTTAAATTCTTGAAAAACAAAAGACAATCAATTTTAGCACACAAATACAAAATTACTTTCTTACCTCATTTTCTTGAGCAGTGGTAACTTTTGTAGTACCAAATTTGAGCCAATCTGACTATTTAAATATACCAGTCACTGTTGACAAGCTCTTAGCTACAAAAAAGAAAGGCCAGAGTTAATTTTGCATATTTAGCTAACAAATATGGAATTACGTACTTACCTCAGCTTCCCTCAAGAAGTAGTAGCTTCCTTAGCATTAATACTACGGCTTGAAATTAAGTTTGGAAAAGGGTCTTCAATGCCATAGTAACCGGTCGAATTAACTTTTTGTTTCTTGAAAAGCAAGCATTTTCGCAGGTATTTTCTCACACTTTGGAGCTTAAGTATAAAGTAAGGCTTGCTTAATGCTGTAGCTTCAGAATAAACTGGGGTCAAGGCTAAAAAGCCGTGTTTTTTTGGAGAAAAAGTTCCACGCGCGTGCGTTTAAAGGGCATACGTACCATCCCACATACATATATACATATAACATATACCCGATTTTGCATTATAACATATACCCGATTTTGCATTATCCACCCCTAATAATGTCTCGCTCGCCAATAAACAAACATCCCCGATTTTCGATTGTGTTATGTCTCGCTCGCTACGCTCACTCGCCAATAATTCACAGAAATGTTTATACATTTTTATTCCTGTCTAGTGTAAAAAAAGTGCAAGTAGCCAAAACATTTATTGTACAAAAAATGTTTCTTTCATTTGGACTACCTAAAATTGGGTAACAAATAATCGGATGTCAACTAATTTGGGGATAGTAGCTAATCCTTTCATAAAAATTTGTGTCCTTTATTACAAACAAACTTTAATTGACAGAGTAAACAGTTATTAGGCTTTAATAGTCCAACAGATTGTACTTCAGTCTGTTTCAATTTTGACAATCTTCAGTCAAGTAAGTAATGCAGTACTTTCATGATTGGTCAAAATGGTGTTTACATGCTTGAAATCGTGTGACTAATTATATGACACTATAAGCCTTCCATGGATACATTGCACCTCCAATGTCTACTATTGTTATTCTGAGTGAACAAGAGAGCAAGTGCATGACTCCTTAAACACCAAAGTAACCATTAGATTAGATGCATTTCTCTACTCTTTCACATACTGTTTTATTTTAAATACAGAATTTAAAATGTTTCTTGTTGTAGGGGTTGATGACAGCCAACACATTGTTAATTCTGTCAATTAATAAATACAAAGAGGGAGAGGATACATCTAACGATTTCAAGGAATTGGCAAGTAATGAGCTGGTCTATAATATCATAGGATGGTGATATTTTATTTACCAATTGTGATATAATTGTGGTCACACTCTGTTCGATAAGATGCAACTAATTGCTAGCTTCAGACTGAGTTAGGAATATTAATGGTTGGCTGTTGATTTAGAGACTCATCAAAGTGGTCTGCAGGGCACAGAAACTGAAAAATGTCACCAATTTAGCTACACTAGATTATATTTTTAATAAAAATAGAATGTATTAAAAGTGGTAGAGTGGTAATGATACCACATGAGCTGGCCTCGCTACTTAAAAAAATATGAAAAGAGTATAGTAATAAATTATATCCTTAACAAAGAGTTTAAATTAATGGAGTATCTAGGCAAATGGATTCTTAATGCAAAGTTTGAATGCATAAGTAATATACTAGTGGCAGCCATACAGTAGGTACATATGCTCTAGTTATACTCAATCCTAAGAGGGCACCCAGCAGATGTGCAACAATTCTGACCAATGCCCTCCCAAATTAAAGGCAATACTGTAATTGATCTGCTGATCCACAACAAAATAGTGATCCATGCTGATTCACTAGCTGTATGGTACTCCATTAGAGCTTTGACAGGAAGTAATGAACTCCTTATTGCCCCAACACACACACAAACTTTCTCTCTGAGTTGGTTTATTTTTGGCCATAAACAATTGATCCTTCTGAGACTTGAGCCATTATTGTGATCATAGTACCCGTATCTTCCTTGTCTTTCATTTCTCAACCACCTATTTAGACTTGGCTGATTGAACTGGTTCTAGAGCTCCTTTGACCTGCCTCCTCTAGACACTAAACAGCCAAGGTATATAGTGCAGAAACACTTCAAAATGTATGTCATAAATTTAAGTTGCCATTTTATGTTAAAAATAAACAACCTTCTCATTTTCCTCAGGCATGTCAGGGACAGGTTCAAATACAGTCAATGAAATCAAATTTACTAAAATAGGATTGTAACACTATGCTGTTCTAATTACTTACTTATAACTTAATTTATCAAGTTGGTGACTAAAGATCTACATAATTTTGGAGCTCTGTGGGGGACCTTAGCAAAACATCCATACAATGTAGCATGAATAAGATTCACACTAGTGTCAAGACATCTGGATTAGCCCTATTTGCTCCAATATTGTATAAGTCAATTTTAATGTTGGTAAATAGATTAGAAAAATATTAATTATACAACTAGGGTCTTATTAGAGGCACCGTAGTTCTCAATCTTTCCATGAGATTACTGTGCAGAATTTCAGGTTTCAATCTATTAATACGCTGTATAACACTATTCACTAAAATTATAGCTGTGGAGTGAAACGTTTTACTTCCGATTGTGGTACGTTCCCGGTGTCCTCTGCATACATAGAGGCCGCTGTGTTCCTTCCTTAAATGATATAAAGTAAGAGAGTTTCCCCGTTTAGTTTTAGTTTGATTTTGGTAATGTACGCTAAACCACTCGACACTTCCAGCGCTCCCACAGTGGAGCGTAACCGAGCTACCGCTGGAGGCTTCCGTCAGTGAAGGTGCGACTAATCCGATCACCAGGCACTTCATCACAGATACGAATATGTGCATTATAACATTTGTATTAAAATACTTCCCGTGGCAATTGTAGTATCCAGTATCGTTTTCAAGTAAGTCGATTAATGTTATAGCTTTGTGACCTATTTGGTGTCTACTGTGGACTGCAACATCAAGTTGGCCTAAAGTGGGAACAGCATATAGGGAGGAGTAGGTCCAGTTTACTGGTGAAGAGCTACCACAATAAACTCTTACTGGATATTTTTCGAGAATATTTACATACCGTGGTTCTATACTTTTTAAATACAGTTTTCTATCATTCCAATCTTTGCTGTGAACCAATGAAGTACAGTAAAGGTGTAACATAAATTGACACAATTTGACGCAAACTAAGTTTCTTTTTACCATTTCATGTAATTATAAGTTGATGGTATGTTTCTCTGCGATTTACACAGTAGTAATTTGATTCTAGAATTGAAATAGTGACGCTAATTTTTGGTCAAAATTTATTTCTACAATATCGCCACCCTTCACAGCCTGAAAAGAGTTCATTACCAACCATAACAAAATCCTAAACTGTCTTGATAATTAGAGTTAACAAGATTGTGAAGGTTAACCAACTAGTTATCAACACATTATACATTAATTTACAATTTTGTTGTGGTTGTAGATGGACACTTTACAGGCAGTGGTTTTATGCTCTTTCCTCAGACATTATTGGCGAGCGAGACAGTATTAGGGGTGGATAATGCAAAATCGGGTATATGTTCGATGTATATGTATGGATTGTACGTATGCCCCTTCAACGCGCGTGCGGGTACCATCTTTTTCTCCTAAAAACACGGCCTTTTAGGCTTGACCCCACTTTCTTCTGATCCTACAGCATTAAGAAAGTCTTACTTGAAACTTGCATTCCAAATGGTGAGATAATCTGCGAAACGCTTGTTTTTCAGGTCCCAAAAATTTGCTGCGACTGGTTACTAATGTGTTGGAAACCCCTTACCAGACTGCGAAATGCTTGTTTTTCAAGTCCCAAAAAGTTGCTGGGACTAGTTACTAAGGTATTGAAAACCAGACTTAATTTCAAAACTTCGTCGTTTTTTGGGGTTGCTAAAAATGTCGCTTGTAGGTTGTCAAGTGAACTGGTATCCGGAATGGCTACTAAGGAAGCCACCATTATACTTGGAAGAATCTGAGGTAAGTACGTAGTTCCATATTTGTTAGCTAAAATTACAAAAATGACTGTGGTCATTATTTTTTGTTAGATCTGTGAGCTTGTTCACCAGTTACTGGTAATTGACGTAGTCAGAATGGCTGAAATTGGATACTACAGAAGTTACCACTGTCAGAATACCTTATAACAATGCTGAGGAAACTACCATTACTAGAAGAAATCTGAGGTAAGTACTTAATTCCATATTTGTATGTTAAAATTACAAAAATAACTCAGGCCTTTCTTTTTTATAGTTGAGAGCTTGTTGTCAAGAGAGACTGGTAATTCAGAAAGTCAGAATGGGTTCAATTTGATACTACAGAAGTTACTACTAATCAAGAAAATGAGGTAAAAAAGTAATTTTGTATTTGTTTGCTAAAATTAATTGTCTTTCGTTTTGTAGCTGAGAGCTTGATGTCAAGAATTATTGGTAATTCAGATAGTCAAATTAGCTTAAATTTGTAACTACAGAAGTTACCAATGCTCAGGAAATTGAGGCAAGTAGTAATTCCATGCTAATATTACAAAAATAACACTGGCCTATTTATTTTGTAGCCGAGAGCTTGTTCAAGAATCACTGGTAATTGAGGTAGTCAAAATTGCTCAAGTCTGATACTACAGAAGTTACCATTACTCATGGAAGAGCGTAACTTGGTATTTGTGCTTGTTACTGCTATTATACTGTTCGGCATAAATTAAGCTAAAATATAAATTCTGTAGTAACAATACTTTTAACTAGGAAGGCTCGCTCGCCATTTGTGCTCAAGCACATGACTAGTATATGTGTGTATAGATGGTGTGTATGCACCTTAATTAAGCAAGCTTTACTTTATAATTAAGCTCCGAAGCGTGAGAAAATTCCTGCGAAAACGCTTGCTTTTCAAGAAACAAAAAGTTGATTCGACCGGTTACTATGGCATTAAAGACCCTTTTCCAGACTTAATTTCAAAACTTCGCTGTTTAAGGGGGATACGGAGTGCCGATTGTTGGTTGTCAAGAGCCATTGGTAGTCATAAAGAAGCTACTACTACTCGAGGGAAGCTGAGGAAAGTATGTAATTCCAGAATGGCTCAAATTTGGTACTACAAAAGTTACTACTGCTCAAGAAAATGAGGTAAGAAAGTAATTTTTTATTTGTGTGCTATAATTGATTGTCTTTTTTTTTTGTAGCTGAGAGCTTGTTGTCAAGAATTCAAGGTAATTCACATAGTCAAAGTAATTTAAATTTGATACTACAGAAGTTATCAATACTCAGGAAATTGAGGTTAGTAGTTATTCCATTTTGTTGGCTAAATTACAAATATTAACACTGGTTTGTTTTTTTATCGTAGCTGAGAGCTTGTTCAAGAGTTACTGGTAATTGAGATTATCAGAATGGCAGATGTTTGATACAAAAAAATTACCATTAATCAGGTAAGAGAGTAATTTTGTATTTGTTTGCTGAAATAAAAGGTCATAACTGCTATTATGGTGTTTGCATGAACTAAGCTAAAACATAGTAACAATACTTAGTTTAATGTTACCTAACTATCAGGCTCACTCGCCATTTGTGCTCAAGCACACCACTAGTTGGCGAGCGAGCGGAGTGAGTGAGACAGTATAAGGGGTGGATAATGCAAAATCGGGTATATGTTATATGTATATATGTGTGTATGGATGATACGTATACGCGTCAAACGCGCGCGCGGAGCTTTTTCTACAAAAAACACGGCTTTTTAGGCTTGACCCAGGTTTATTCTGAAACTACAGCACTAAGCAAGCCTTACTTTATACTTAAGCTTCGAAGTGTGAGAAAATTTCTGCGAAAATGCTTGCTTTTCAAGAAACAAAAAGTTGATTCGACCGGTTACTATGGCATTGAAGACCCTTTTCCAGACCTAATTTCAAAACTTCGCCGTTTTAGGGGGGAGATAGAGTGTCGCTTGTTGGTTGTCAAGGGTCATTGGTAGTCAGAATGCCGTAGTATTAATGCTAAGGAAGCTACTACTACTCGAAGGAAGCTGAGGTAAGTACGTAATTCCATACTTGTTAGCTAAATATGCAAAAATAAATCTGGCCTTTCTTTTTTTGTAGCTGAGAGCTTGTTGTCAACAGTGACTGGTAAATTCAAATAGTCAGAATGACTCAAATTTGGTACTACAAAAGTTACCACTGCTCAAGAAAATGAGGTAAGAAAGTAATTTTGTATTTGTGTGCTAAATTGTCTTTTGTTTTTGTAGGTGAGAGCTTGTCAAAAATTCACGGTAATTCAGATAGTCAAAGTAACTTCAATTTGATACTACAGAAGTTATCAATACTCAAGAATGAGGTAAGTAGTTATTCCATATTTGTTGGCTAAAATTACAAATAATAACACTGGTGTTATTTTTATCGTAGCTGAGAGCTTGTTCAAGAGTTACTGGTGATTGAGATTATCAGAATGGCAGATGTTTGATACTACAAAAGTTACCATTAATCAGGTAAGAAAGTGATTTTGTATTTGTTTGCTGAAATAAAAGGTCATAACTGCTATTATAGTGTGTGCATGAACTAAGCTAAAACATAGTAACAATACTTAGTTTAATGTTACCTAACTATCAGGCTTGCTCGCCATTTGTGCTCAAGCACACCACTAGTATGTATATATGTATGTATGTATGGATTGTACATATGCCCTTTAAACGCGCATGCGGGGAACTTTTTCTCCTAAAAACACGGCTTTTTAGGATTGACCCCAGTTTATTCTGAAACAACAGCATTAAGCAAGCCTTACTTTAAACTGAAGCTCCGAAGTGTGAGAAAATTCCTGCAAAAACGATTGTTTTTCAGGACACAAAAAGTTGATTCGACCGGTTACTATGGCACTGAAGACCCTTTTCCAGACTTAATGTCAAAACTTCGCCTTTTTAGTGGGGATACGAAGTGCTGATTGTTGGTTGCCAAGAGCCATTGGTAGTCAGAATGCTGTAATATTAAAGCTAAGGAGGCTACTATTACTCTAGGGAAGCTGAGGTAAGTACGTAATTCCATATTTGTGCGCTAAATATACAAAAATAACTCTGGCCTTTCTTATATGTAGCTAAGAGCTTGTTGTTAACAGTGACTGGTAAATTCAAATAGTCAGAATGGCTTCAATTTGATACTACGGAAGTTACCACTGCTCAAGAGAATGAGGAAGTAATTTTGTATTTGTGTGCTAAAATTTCTTTTGTTTTTGTAGCTGAGAGCTTGTTGTCAAGAATTACTAAGCTAACTGAGCATGCAAAAAAAAATGCAGCTGACAAAAGCAGCTGTTTTTTTTGGGAGGGAGCTGAAGTGTTAGAATGGCTTCTTTAGAATTAGAGAGTTGTTCTAAGGCAAAAAGGCCAAGAAGGAGCTGTCATGTTTCCATGAATTGGGTAGAAAAGTTCCTAGGCATTGCTACAAGTTCTAAAGGTAGAATAATTGACTAGTAAAATTTTTAATCAAATATAATAGAAACTTTATTATATAATGGCTTTGCAAAGTGTACCTACTGCTCTTTGTGACATCAGTATATCTCATTAAACGTAAACACAGCCTATTAAATGCATTATAAAAATTAAAATAATACCCATGTTTTGTCTAGATGATGAAATTTACTACACTGTTCTCTTTCATTTTTTCTCAGGAAAAGCTTTCTAGTTCATTTATTTAATCTTAGATTCATGTGTTTACTTTTCCTTGAAAATGACATAATGTATTGTTTGAAGGCAATATTGTATTTAAGAACCACACTCATCTTGATATCTTCAGTTTAACGAATTGAAAGAGGTGAAGATACAGCTGAAAGATGGTCGATGTTAATCTTAATTTCACATGTTCCTTTCCTTGGCTGAGTAAAAATAACATCACAGAAGATGTGTGGCAGATTCGAGAGGAAGCACATTTAGAGTACAGTGTCATAGCAGCAACATCATCTATCCTGGCAATGTTAATTGGAATACCATGGAATGCTGTCTTACTAGCTATTCTTGTACTCAGACAAAAGTACAAAGACCCTACTTATATTTTTGTACTAAATCTAGTTGTAGCAGACTTTCTGGTGTGTGCACTTGTGTTCCCAGTCAATACTCATTCGGCAATTAATCAGAAGTTTACAATTGGACATTCTGACTATATTCGCTGCACAGTTTGCAATGTAACTGTAATTTGCTTTGTGACACTATCACTCGTCTCACTCTTCACTTTGGGACTAATGTCCCTTGATAGATTTATTTACGTCCGAATGAGCATTCAGTATAGCCAGTATGTGACTTCAAAGAGAATTGTCATGGCCCTGTGTACTGTCTGGTTAGTTTGCTTCATCGTTGCTATACCACCTGTATTTGGCTTTGGAGGAATACAATTTGACGATGTATTTGGTGTGTGTATGCTCATTACAACTAGAAGAAATCCTCTCTCCAATCATAAAATATTCTTAGCATTCTATGGTTTTCTTCCTCACCTGGCTATGCTCATTGGTAATATAGGTTTGCTGGTTCTAGCATGTAGAAGCATCTCACAACGATACAAGAGATCGTTGAGAAACTCTGGAGGCAAAACTGACTCCAAATTAACTGCAAAAGAAAAAGGAAAATTGGCTAACTGTCAAAAAGAACAAAGGCACCTTCTAAAAGTCTTTATTATTTTATTTGCCTCCAATTTTGTCAGTAGCTTACCGCTGCTAATTTTAGCCCCACTAGAGGCCATACTTGAAGAAGAAAACATAAAACGATATTATGCCTTAATTTATTTGATTATATTCACCCGGCCAGCTGTTTATCCAGTGTTAGCTAGAGGCCTGCCTCATCGGCAAACCACGGGATGTGATTCTCAGACTTCTCTGCAAGTGGAAAAGGAAGGAATACAGTACACATTCTGGGTTGTCTGTATAATTGATTCCAGAGGTTGCATAAAAACTAGTTTCATTGTTGTCATTAGTGAATCCAGTGTTCATCAATTAAAAACATTAATCCAATTAAACTAAGCTATAACAAGACGGAATTGTCACAGGGTTTTGGTTACTAAGGAAAAAAATTAGATTGTATACAAACTTCATCCAGTCAACAAATTGGTGGGTTCCATGTTTAGAATAAAGCATTCAAATAAACATCCAAAAAAATCTTAAGACATCCAAATAAACACCATCCAGAATAAAGAATTGATTAATCAGCAACACACATAACGAGTTGGCCTTTCAAATTTGCGCAACAATTCTTGCTCAACAATTCTTGCTCGGCTAATTACTTGAACTGTGCAGCGCTGACCCTAGGTGCATCAGCACAAGCTCCAACTGTTTTTTTATCTGAAGGGCAGTCCTAATTTTTGGACTATGTCCTTCATCATTGAAGACTCAGTACTGCCCTATTGTTTGCCCTTCAAGTTCTTTAGACATAACAAATTTGGTAATGGGGAGCTCAACATGAGGAACTATCGGAAGAAGACAAGGTTGGTTTCTTGCTTGCCAGCCTACCTGACTTATATGACACACTTGTCACAGCTTTGCAAGGACAGTCTGAGGATGCTCATTAATGAGACCTTGTCACTCAGAGAGTAATGCTGGAGGAGCAAAGACAGAAAGACAGAGGTACTAACTCAGAAGAAAAGAAGGTCCTACTGGCACATACTGATCAGTGAAGTACTCGACCTACACCTGCTGCCTTTAAGAGATATGTCACATGCTACTGTTGTAACAAGAAGGGTCACTTGAAACGAGATGTCGAAAACTAGCTCGAGATCTCAAGACTAACGAGCAGTCCAAGACTGAGAAAGGATATCCTGCTTCCACAGATGCAGATGGAATGCTTGTTGCAGCCATTAATCAGGCACTCAGTGCCAAGGCAGGCCATGACAGCTGGATTGTGGTGAAAACCTGTTTGTTGAGCAAGCTCATGTTGCTCATGGAAAAGACAAGAAAGGACTTCACAAGATGGTTGAATGTTTTTATTATGACGCAAGTCACGACATTGGTTTCTGTGAAGCATGCACAGGAGCATAGTCCTCAAAGGTCCCCAAATTTCCGGGACGGTCCCGGATTTTATGAATTTGTCCCAGGTCCTGAAGACCCTCTTGCAAATGTATTGTTGGTCCTAGAATTTAAACAACTTAGATTTTTTTTTTACACCAGCAATACACAAACCAGAAAATTTCAGATTTTGAGAAGTCCACCACCACTACCAAAAACAGAGCTAACTGAGCATGCAAAAAAAAAAAATGCAGCTGACAAAAACAGCTGTTTTTTTTTTGGGAGGGAGCTGAAGTGTTAGAATGGCTTCTTTAGAATCAGAGAGTTGTTCAAAAGCAAAAAGGCCAAGAAGGAGCTGTCATTTTTCCATGAATTGGGTAGAAAAGTTCCTAGGCATTGCTACAAGTTCTAAAGGTAGAATAATTGACTAGTAAAAATTTTAATCAAATATAATAGAAACTTTATTATAGGTAATGGCTTTGCAAAGTGTACCTACTGCTCTTTGTGACATCAGTATATCTCATAGTAGTCGAAATAATGTGGTAAGTCACATTCGGTCGAAGCGCCATAAAGAAATGGCAAAGGTATCTTCTTCAAAAGCATTACCTTCTCTGCTAAGACTAATTGTTAGCCCTAAAGTAATTGAAGCTGAAGCACTTTGGACTACCTTCGTGGCTCAGCATAATCTTGCTTTTGAGACTAGCAATCATGCTATATAAACTCTTTTACAGAATGTTTCCAGATTCTGAAATAGCTAAAAAAAATTGCCTATGGACACAGTAAGACTGCAGCTATTATCAAGGAAGCCTTGGCTCCTCACCATCTCTCTAAAACCTTTCATGACGACATGTCAGAGGTATATTCTGTGATGATGGATGAATCCAATGACAAAACTAACAAGTCATGCATTATTTTGATTCGTGTTTTCGATTCATGTGTTGGAGATGTACGTACTAGATTCCTCCATATGCCCATAGTTAACATTGGTTCAGCAAAAAAATCGTTTGAAGCCCTAAAGGAGAGCTAATGGTTTAGATTTCACAAGATGTTTGAATCCTGAATTTTTCACTAGCTCATTACCCTAGTAGTTATAGCAACCAGCCTAGCCTATCAGATTTTACAGCTACAATATAAATGATAAGCAGAAAATATACAGCTAGGGTAGCTAAAAATGCCAAAATTGGGCTTGAAGAGCTGCCAAAACAGCCAGAGATTGAAAAGAGTAAAATGAAATGAAAATGGAAGGATCCAAGAAGAGCTAAGAAAGCTGCTACTAGAGCAGGTAAGATATGTAGTATTATATCATTGTATGTTAAAAGTAGCCCTAGGAAAAGTGTAGTGCTTATAAAATAAGTATAGTAACTGCTAAGAATAAAGTTGGGTTTGAATTGGTGCTAATTGAAACTTTAATTGTGTTATTACTTACTTTGAAATATTTAAACCTTTAATGAAGGGAATACTACCACTTCCGAATCTGCAGCAGCCACAGATATTGGTAGAAAAAATTCTTCTTTTTAGGTTACACTAGAGAAAGGTAGCACAGTAAATGCTGTTGAAGATTACCATGATACTTCATAGCATGTGCAGCCGCCTTAGCAGAAAAAAAAGGTCCACATACGCCTATGCAAATTGAAATGAAGACATAGATATATATCTGTACATGGCATCTTTAAACTAGCTTTGCTCGCTCTGCTGAATATACACTACACCAGCTCGTTCACTGTGATGAAGCACTCCACTAGTGAAATATGACTGTTTTTAATAGCTATTGGATGTATTACCTTATACATAATAAAATGAAAAGAAACAATGTTTGCTATCAAAGTATATCATTATTTCATGTGAACAGAGTGACATCTCACTTCATATTGATTGTACTTAGTTAAAATTTCAGATATTGTTTGATGAAATGTCACTAAGTTTGGAAATTGCTGCACAATTTTGCCTAGTTCTCTGCTGGGTAGATCACTGGTTAGAATGGTATGAAGATAACTGTACATCATGACGTCTAAGGTGGTTATCCTGAACACAGAAAAACAAAACCAATAAACAAAACAAAAATATTAAAAAAAGTTGGTAGTAATAGTAAATGCTCATGATCATCATAGCACCAATAAACAAATCAAATGACAAAACACACAACAACAAAAAACAAAAGCAAAGCAAAAAACTAAAACAAAAAACAACAACAACACTGAACGTATTTATAGTTTTTATGTGAATGTCAATTAACCAAGACCACAAACAGAAGGGTCATTTTCGCACATATGAAGATCTTGGGAACAAAACTGATGTATGTGAATGTATGTACACATGTAGCATTAAAAGTTTTTAGTATTTCTATGGCTGCTCGGGTAGCTCGGGCAATGACCTCAACACTTTTCATAGTCAATTATTTACTTCATAAGGTGAAGATTGTCACCACACTCTTGCCCCCACACTCTTGCCCCCACTTTACTCGTGGTTAGTTGTTACTCTGGCGCGCACAGCCACTCTGTGAAAAAAAGGAGGATTAGGTAAAGGGTCTGGCTGGCAAGACTGAATAAAGCTAGTTGTTTTTTTTTTGCATGGCTCCCCACAGCTATACTGTAAAGGATAATATTGATCTTCTGAAGTCTACTCATCAGCCAAAGGGATTCTCTTTTCTGCAAAGAAATTTTGGAGCTACGAAACGGTCGTTTAAGAAGAATGGTGTAATACTTGGCCCTGGCTTCATTATAATGAAGGATCTGACAGTGTTTTGTGCCTTTCTTGTTGCCAAGCTATTAAGCAAAATTGATGAGCTGTAAAACAGGATCTTCAGATGCAGCCTTTGCAAGTGATAAAGCTAGTATAAATTGTGGTTATTACTTGTTTGAATGAAATGCTGAGCAAAAATTTGGCTATTGAGAAAGCTAATAATCGTCATTACCTACAGAAGATTGTGACCAGTCTTAAGATTCTTGCTAGACAGGGCAATGCAATATGAGGCCATGATGTCAATGAAGGAAACTTAATGCAGCTTATGCAGCTACTTAGACAAGATGACCCAAAAGTAAGTTGTCAATTATTAAAGCTAAAAAATTGCCATGAAATGTAGAGATATTTTTATGACTTTTGCACATAATTCAGCGAGCGAGCGAGACACTTACAGGGGTAACACAATTGAAAATCGGGGATGTTTGTTTGTTTATATATGGACGTACGTATGTCATTTTGTACTTTGACCCTCCGTATTTTTGTGTTCGCTCCGCGTTGGACCCCGTCCCAAACTTCACTAAACAGAATCTTCCGGTTTAGCGACCATTACCCGTATCGCCTTAGAAATCGAATTGTTTACGGCTTTGAATTGTTTTGCGGGTGCAGTTAAAACTCATAAACTTATGGCAGCTCCATTTCTATTAGAGTTAGTGGCGGTGGTAAGTTAATACGCCATTTGTCACAGTTATAAGCCCTACTCAACAGTATTTACTTAAAAATTCATTGTCCATTAGACTTACCACGAAGGTAAGTCTTGCGTAGGTATGTTCAGTTGTGTGAAAGTATTGTGCGTTACAACTACTATTAAGAAAATCACAAAGAAAATTTTAAATAACGTGATTTGATTTTGTTGCTTCTTTTTCAATTCAAACTGTTGCGGGAGCGGTTACTATGACATTGAAAACCCTTTACCGCATACGTAATTTAATAACTCGACTTTATTTTAGTAGCTTGAGTGTTAGTTGTTAAAATCAAATTTAACAATAGTGTAGTTTAAGGCTCGCTCGCCATTTGTGCTCAAGCACACCACTAGTATATATGTAGGTATGTATGCGTACGTCAAAAAATTTCGCCCGCGCTTCTAATTACGTAAGTTAGGTAAAGCGTTCACAGTTCCGGTATTTTTCAATTAACGAGCACGGAGAATCCTGCTGCACTGCCTTACGCAACGTTGTTTCAACCAAAAAGTTTATAGCTACTCTCTTCTTGGCGAAAGACTGAATGGCAAATTGTCAAGCTGCGCTTCTTTGCCACTGCTTTCGAAGTTTATTCAGGTAATTCTGTTATTGTTAACTCTTCATGCCTAATCATTGCTATTATTTAGCGATTTCCTTCACAAATCATCTTTACCTATACTCATATATTTACTCGCTCGCCATGCATTTGCGCTATTCGAGCGCACCACTAGTTTATACATAGTGCACGAAGTGGTTAGAAAAGAAAAGTGAGCGCTATCTGAGTCACAATATTGTCAAAATGAGATCCTGAAAATTATAGCATTGAATATTTCGAGGATAATTGCAGCAAACCTTTAGAAAATTGAATTGGTTACACTTATGATGGATGAATGTGCAGACTTTTCTAATAAGGAACAGGTAAAACGTGTGAAGTGCAAACTTAATTACATTGGATTATATTATTCTTTTGAGGTGGTTATTGTGCTGCGATGGGTGGATGACAACTTTCATACATGAAGAATTCATTGGGCTTAATGAAGTAGCAACCATTGAAGCTATTTCACTAGTTGTAGCTATAAAGGATTGCCGAACTTCTTCTCAACACATCACAGACTAAAATTAAGAGTCAATGTTACGATAAAGTGAGTAACATGAGTGGGTTGCCAAACTATGTGTGCAATAAACATCGCGGGCTTTTGACGCAGGTTTAAAGGAGCTACAGCCACTTTTTAGTGGAGTTTGTGACAAATTTTGTTCGATGTTTTAAGCAGTTTTTAACGCAATTATGCTAAATAATTGATGTGATATGGAACTATATTTTGACCACTACTTTTAACATAGAAAACAGTCTTACGTGAATAATCATGAAATTCTTTGGAACTAACTTAATTAATATATTATTACTATAGATTTATATATACATGTATAATATTATACATAATACATGTAGTATGGATATTTCCATTTGTTTGATAAAAATTATGGACAGTACTTACTTCACTGGAAGGTATGTCTTCTGAGTTCCCAGTCGCTCAGAGAGAGACATGCAAGCATGTTCAAAATCACCCAAGATATCTTTCAAAGGCCGAACAAAATCACTCCAGCAATTCCAAATGTAGCTCACTCGAGAAACTGTGGGAATGATCCTGTTTAGTGGCCAGGCAAGGTTTCTTTCACATCGTTGTAGAGACTAATACAAAAACAAACACATAACAATATGATCTACCCCTATTACATTTGGCATGAATCTGCCTATAGATGAATTGATGATATAAATAGTACAACAGGTGGTGACTAATACAACATACAAAAACTAGGTTGCCATTATTTAGCTACTAAAAACCCTATTAAAGAACAAATTATATTATAAAAGAGAAAACAGATTAGCACTACTGACAGTATGTAAATATAACCGTGTTCATTAGGATGGGTTAACATTATATTGACTGAGATGTGTCTCTGGTTCCCGTAAATTAAAGAACTGCTCCTTATAGGGAACTAATCGACTTTTTTGATGTTGTATCGAGCACTCCAATCCACTATTCAAATGAAACTGCAGCTAAACAGTTTTTCAACTAAGTATTAAACCATGCAACTCACAAATTTCCATATACTATTTATATGTATGCATTCAGTTTAAAAATTATAACCCAAAAATGGATTAATTAATTTCAAAGTTGCTCAACCTTCATGTAAACCTGTAGTGCCAGGGCTTTGTTATATTTCAGACATCTTGGATTTAATAATCCTCTTGTCTAATTCGAGGGATATCCCAAAATATCTTTTTAGGTTGCAGAGATTCTGCTTAAATGTAAACAGCCTTTGAAGTACACCTTGTATAAACAACTATAATATGTTTTGGCTGGATGTTGAGCGTTCACTGAACTGTTCTCTTTCATCTATTGTGCAGGAAGAGTTCTAGTTCCTTACGTTATCCCTATAGATTCCTGTGCTTAAAATTCTAATGTGCTTGTAGTCGGCTTTTAAAGGGTTGGACCTGGAAGTAATTGGCACATATAAAACTTTAGTACCAAAAGAAGCAAAAGTGTATGTAGAAGTGTATGTTGTTTTAAGATGTAAATTTTACTTAAATAGTCTAAATATGAAGATTGTGATGACAATTACACATACAAAGTTAATTGAAATAGTGCATAGTATATGTCTGCATTCCAAGTCGAGATTTTCTTTCATTTCACAACTTTCAGTAACATTTTTACAAACATGACTATGGCAGTCCCTACTGGCACTAACATGTGAAACCTTTTTTTTTCTGCAGGAACAAAAGTTGGTTCCACGACAAAATTTAAAATTTTGCATTTGCATTCATAAACTATAGCTCAGCATAAACTTTATTAAACAAACTAATCTAGTTACTTTAATTACATAAAACATATCCATTCTGCAGTTAGAGGTTTCAGCATGACAGAAAAACCACGGTTACATACACCCCCATTTCCTGAAGATATAAAACTCCGAGTTTCTACCATATTAGTTTTACAACACAGTATCTCTCTCTCCTAAGTATTAATCTACATATAATATAATTCACTTTTTGTCCTAAATGTAGTCCTACCTCATTTGTATTGTTCCTGTTGGCCCACATCTGGTACTCTATGGCTGGGCGGAGTTTCAGTCTGATGAGAGACAAACAAGACTCCACAACAAGTTTCTCCACTGGGTTCAAACTGAGTCCGAGGCCTGCATTCTGGAGTGGTATCACATGAAGTCACATATATCATTAATAATTATATTTCAAATTCAGCAACAATATACTGTATGTGTGTGTGTGCGTGTAATTTATTATTATATTTTAATATATATAAATAAAAACAATAATAATAATAAATGAAATAAAATTTCCTGAACCCACATTTAACTCTTACTATAAACAACAAACAAAAACATAACAAACAACAACAACCACAACAAGAAAACAAAAACACACATGCTCAAGACAAAATACAAACATTTGTATGGGGCCAGTGTCCACCTGAGCTCCATGTAGATAATCTCTCTTACTAAATGAATATATACTGTATACAGATGACCACATCCAATTATGTCAACACTGATGTTATCACAATGGCACATGCAAACACTCCCAGTATGCCAATAATCACTGCCAAAGAAGTTATTAAATGGTTTTGCTGCGGAGCTGTAGAGATAAATAAGACAGCTTATTGCCAGCATTTATAATTCACTTCAACAATGTTAAAACTGAATAAAACAATAAAGTTTTATACTGTAATTAAAATGGAAGAAGGATTTTCTGTTTCTATAAAGATATTGTGTTATATGCCTTTGGCTTCAAGACTACCATAGAATATAGCTAATTTTAATATTCCTCTATATTATTTAGCAAACAATTTAAAAGGCATAAAACTTCATAGAAAAGATCAACGTTTAACTTGTCTGTTCCAGAGATTAATCACCATATAGAAAACTAACTTAAAATAATAATGATTAGGGATGGGTTAAAATGTTTTTCTCACATATTTGAAGATGTTCTTGGAGGTGATCACATGATCTTCATGAGAGAAACTATTTATTAACTTTAACTTGTGTACATCATATTTCACAAACCTTCAGGGCAAAGGTTCTCGAAGGAATGTTTGCTCTACATTTAAATAGGTTTCATTAACAGTCAAAGTCCATTGATTGGTTTGATGAGTTCCAGTGAATGAAGTCAGAGGACCCAGAGTTCTGGACAGATATTGCAAAAGAATATTTGTCCTGCTACTGTCAGCCCCGTAGCCATAAAGACGAGGACATCTTTCCACTGGAACCGGTGCTCTCTGACACACTGCTGTACTAAGGTGATAAGAACACTGCAAATATATGATTATACTATGAAACAAGCAATATGAGTTGTGCAAGCTGAAGTTACCAATTAACATTCCACACAGTGTGGTAGTAGCTACATTGTATGCCCTATTAGGCCACTTGTATAATAAAATTAAATGTTTTCCATATGATGTCTATTACATTTTTTCAAATCTATTTAGCCAATATTTTTTAAATTAGATGCAAAAAGATGCAAAAAATTATAAGTGTCTTTTAGAATAAAACTGTAAATATTATGTTACTGCTTGAATTGATCCATTTAAGTTTGAACTGATTGCCTTATGAGTATCTCCGCACAGATATATACATACTACACCATATATGCCATATCAGCTACTTACATAATTATGTATGTAATCTACTTACCAGTACTACTTTTGCATTAGTTATTCCTTCAGGCATGTGTATTTCCCACTGTACAGGCTCATAGTTCACAAGTACCAGGATGAGTGGCCTGATAGTGAATGATTCAGTCATACTAAAAAATACTCTAGCATTATAGTCTCGTTCGAAACAAGGAAACCAACACGCCTCGTGGACACTGATCACATGAATGGAATAGTTATTTTTGTTTTGCCTGGACAAACAGCTGTATGTAGTGTAAATCTGAATCCAAAAGTTGGCCTCCCAACTGCATCAGGACTATTGGATATGATACTGCAGCCATTAATGTTTACTGTGTGGAATATACATAAGACAATGATATCATAATTTAATGTGTCTCGTCTGAAATAATGTTGATAATAGAAGTTCTGTCTATAAAGCTAAATGTATATTTACAACTTTACCTGGTGCTTAATTTAATTTCATGGTACTGAAGTAGTTCTTTATATAATTTAACTACAATTCACCTGATTTGTAATTGTTACCAGGTGTCATCTACCTAAACTACATGAGCTGATGTGAGCCCATGGTCAAGTATGTACACATGCTCTTTGCGTGAGACAGTGGTATGACCTAGGACACACCCCCCTGAGAGACTGAGTCTACCCAGTTCAAATCACATCTAATGAATGGATGGAGTTTTCTAGCTAATTTCTCAATTAGGTGGTTTGAAATGGGGACTGAAAACTGTGGTTATCAGTGGCTGCTGGCTGTCAGGACTAAGACACTTCTGTCCTTGTGCCATTGCTTTCATGTTTGTTTGCTTTGTGCATGGTCACAGTACTCAGGATTCTTCATCAACCTTACATGCATGTTCGTGATGTGTGGGATATGTCTCCATTAACTATATTTAACTATGTTAAACTACATTCAGAAAGTAATCCTAGCAAAATTACAAAATCGCAGCCCATGTCTGAATTAGGAACTTTAGCCAATATTGTTGACTGCTTCCCTATGTAAGGCAATAACAATACTATTGGATTTGTCATTTATGGCCCGTCCCACGAAGCCTGTGATATTTCAACTGAAACTAGGTTCAAGGGAGAATAAACTGGCTTTGAATATGAAATCAATTAGCCACTTGCAAAAAAAATTAAGAAGAAAGATTAGTGGAACGTGTAGAAACACTTGCAGCTGCCTAGAAGTATTCATAGTCACTGATTTCTATAGTGGTTAAACCTGCATGGTACGTAATATATGAAATAATTGAGAAACAATTGAAAGAGGTTCTTACCACCAGGAAAGAAGACCATAAGTGCAGACTGCAATAAGTAGTTTTTTTCTAAGATAATTATTTGTATGTAATTTTTTTTAAATTACTTGTTTCATTATTTGGGCTTGTTTGTTTAAACACTAAATGGCCGAGTCTTATAATCATCTTAATATAATCACTTCTTTGATACACATGGCATTATTCAATCAGTGTTTTTTTTTCATATCTACTTTCACTCAGAATAATTTTTGTAACTCTTTAAGTAGACACCTTAGGAAAATACATGGTAGCTATAATTAAATCTTGTACTGCAGAAATCATTCTAAGGCAATGCTCTCATAGTCATCAGCTTTATTTGGCTGCACGTTTCATGCTGAATATCACATTCATTAAAGTTCTGAAGTTATCACAACATGACTCACATTGGTTTGATATTGTTTCGCGTAAATTGCATGGACAGTTATCATAACTTATTATTAATAATAATTCACACGATATTATTTATGTTTCAATATTGTTATAATTGTTACTGTGAAGTTCACTTATTCTCAAAACAATGAAGGCAATTATATAATGGAAGAAAGAGACATAGTTTCATTATTGTTTCAGTTTGAAAGGCAAGACTAAGGCATAGCAATCACACTACTTGCAATCCTTTAAAGATGTTAGTAACTATTTTTACTACTTCTCTAAGTATAATCATACTAATTTAATCTATTTTCTTTAATATAGTGCAGGGATTTGCAATTTTTACTACAGCAGGTAAAAATAAGGCTCGCTTATACATTTATATCTGTAGATAAAATAATGTAATGCAACCAAATGAAGTAAGATGTCAAATAGTTGTGTGAATTTCCTGTTAGCAAAGTTAATGGAACATAATGAATTTAACAGGAACTTAGACAGTAAACTAATAGCAAACTATAATAATTATGAGTTGTGAGTACCCCTGGCAGTATAATGAGGGCTATTGACTAATAGGATTCGGTTACTACTACTTTTTAGAAGCTACTTTCTATATACTATTTTTTTTTCAAAATGTACATCATAAATGTATTGGACTGAATGTAGGTGTTATGAAGTTTGAAATTTAAGTTCTATTTCACCAATAATGTTAAACCTGAGAGTTCCTGAGGGAATCATATTAACATTGTGTCCTTCAAGTATTAAAAATAAATCACATATATTTTTTTGACTGAGTATTATTATGACAACATCATTGCTGTGTCACATACCTGTTGTGTACACACATAATTCAGGAGATTCATGCCTAGAGTCCTTGTACTATTGCTGAACATTCCAGGTAGTTTAATAAACCATTTGTCAGCCCGATATGTTCCAGTGAATGAAGAGACAGGACCCAGTGAGTTAGAAAGGTATTGTAAAAGTCTTGCTGTACTACCACCTCCACTGTCAGATCCATAGCCAAAAAGACGACGACCTCTCTCCACTTGAAGTGCACTATTTTCTGGAAATAACACTGAAGTGTTGTAGTAAGAACACTGCAAAACAATAAGCTACATGTGCAGTCACTGAACTGAGATTAGGAATTATTTTAATATAGTGGCTCATTGAAATGATAAGAAAAAATCAAACTACTAAAATAAGGTTGAACTGATGGACTCAAACTGAATTTGATGCTGATAAAAAAAAAAGATTCATTTACATAATTAGCACCTGCATGCTAAAAGGTTACATTTTTCACTTTCCAATGCTTGCACTTAATCAACTTGATTCTACAGATTTGGTATATATACATATAGTAGGGAGCATTTATCTAGTATTCCTTTACCAGTATTACTTTATTGACGACTAATCCTTCTGGTATGTGGAGGACCCATTGGACTGGCTCGTAGGTGGACAGCACTATGATAAGTGGCTTATCTGAGAGTGACCCATTAATATTTATGCATACATTAGAAGTGTAAGTGGGACGATAATTGAAAGAGTGTCCCGAACCCGCTTCATATACACCAATAACATGGAGATGGTAATTGTTGTTGCTTGTATTTGATGTACAGCTGTAAACGCTTGCTGTGTGCCTTCAAAATATGGAGTTCCTATGGCGTTGGCATTGCCTGAAGTGATGCTGTACTCTCCTTGGATATCTAGACAAATATTACATTATGGAAATTGCTTCATTTTTTGATAAAAAATTTATAACAAAATATGATGCACATGAATTCAATAGCAACAGCAACAACTGCAAACTATTTCAAATAAAGAGGTTTGATGATTGTGATAAAGATGATGATGATGAGAATGCTGATGACTGTAATAGCTAATACCACAACAATAATAATAACACTTCAGCTACCATCATACCAAAATAGCTAATAACAGGAAAAATAACAACAGCGTAATAATAATGATAATAATATTAGTAATAATAATGATAATAATATTAGTAATGGATAATAAATTTATTAGGGTACTGCTCATACGCGAATACCTTGGTAACAAGAAATTTACCTAGGGGGACGTAATAACCCAACGTAATAACTATGAACACAGGTGATATGGAAAAATATTGCCCTAAGCCACATCCTGTTTACTTTAATGCATTTTCTATGTGGCAACAGTTATCAGGCTCTGTTCAGTACCTAATAAAGATAATAATATTAGTAATAATAATAATAATAATAATAATAATAATAATAATAATAATAATAATAATAATAGTAATAATAATAATATTATTATTATTATCATTAATATTAACAATAATAGTAATAACAACAACAACAATAATAGCAACAATAATGATAATAATAAAACTGAACTTACTCATTTCAGTTGATTCTTCTGTGTATGGTATGAATTGTTCTGTTGTAGATCGCATAGTAGTAGCATTACCATCTTTTTAGTAAAATATGTTGGTATAGGACACAAAAACATTATAAATAAAAGTAGCACTAATTAGTTGTAGCTATACAGTAAGGCTGAGTTGGAGTAATCAGGATATTGCTTGTTATAGACAAGTGGTAACAAAATAGACTGAGAATTAACCTGGCAGTAGCATCTAGTAGCTGTTAACATACCTTTATCACATGATGCTTGATTGATAAACGTTTCAGGTATATTTACTATCCATTTATCTGCTCGGTATGTTCCAGTAAAAGAGGACACAGGACCAAATGTGTCGGACAGATATCTGTTCTGCCACCTCCAATATCTGACCCCAAACCAGAGATAGAAGGACCTTCCTCCACTTGTACAACTTGATTTCCTGGGAATAGCACCGAGCTGTTGTGATTCGAACACTGTAAAGTATTTTGCACAAGTATTAGTATAAACTACATGTATTAGCACTAAAACCCTATTGATGTGTTACCAGTATCACTTTATTGATGACCACTCCTTCAGGCATGTGAAGGACCCAATGGACTGGTTCATCACTCCTTCAGGCATGTGAAGGACCCAATTGACTGGTTCATAGGTAGTCAGGACTAGAATCAGTGGCTTATCCAAGAGTGACCCATTCACATTCAAGCACACATTGGAGATGTAAGTGGGATGATAATTGAAGGAGTGACTCAAGCCAGCTTCATAAACACCAATGATATGAACGTTAGTGTCATTATTGATTGTACTTGACAAACAGCTATAAACACTGCTTTGCTGTTGATCTTCAAAGTACGGTACTCCCACAGCATCAGAATCATTATAAGTGATGAGACATCCATCAATGTCAACTGCATGCAACCAAGGATAAAGTAATTTGACACAATGACAATAATTAAAGCTTGAAAGACAGTCAGCATTGTACTTTAAGACTGCCCTACCCCTAGCCCTAGCTCTAGCCGTGTATTCTTTTAAGCTCGGACAACCTGCGGAGTGTTCCTGAGTACATGTAATTAAGTGATCCTATCTTGTGTTATTCTTAACTTTGCCAGAGAAAGAATGAGAATATCTACACAGTAGGTAACTATCAGAATACATAACATATATTTTACTGCTTTTGGAAGTAGAAGGAAGGGAGACAGCTAGTAATAATAGAAACAAATGAACTATCATGTTTGGAGTTGAAATACTGCAATTACAGCTGAGATGGATCATTAATTTGTGTATTTTTTTTGTATACTTTCAGTGTTCATAAAAGGCAAATGATTACACAGAGAATCTGGTAAAGTGTTTATTCCCATCATGCTAATTTCCCTTATAGGAATATTATATATACTGAGTGCACTCATTTTACTGCTTTGTGCAGTCAAAACCAAAAATCAAATTCCTTGCAATTACTACAGCTATAGTCAAAGTATAGTCCATTTCTAAAGTAAAGTACTCAATTATTTAAAATTGTCACTGGATAAGAAGACCATCCTTTGAAATTGCACTCCATATTAGAGGTGGTCTTATGATTCAGGGGTAAGCAAACGATAAAAAAGAATTTAATTATGATTCAGTCATTCTCGGCCGAAATGATTGTAATAACATAGGGGTATATTTTGATTAACATAGTATTGGCTGTTAGAACAAGAATTTGCTATTTTTAAAATCATTATTATTATTATTATTATTATTATTATTATTATCATTATTATTATTATTATTATTATTATTATCATTATTATTATTATTATTATTATTATTAGAACTATTATTATTATAAATATGAATTATAATAACAACCTGATATTAGTCAAAAGAACATGAGATTAAATATAATTCTGAATGATCACAAAAATGTGGTTGATAAAAAGATAATAAAAGTATAATAAAGAAATGTTTCATTCATCAAGTGCGTGATGTAATGTAGTATCATCACTGAATAGTTGAGAGAACTGACAGATGCTAGCTAATTATATAGTTTTCAGATAATATTTTATATTTTAGCCTTAAATCTGTTTTTCTGATGGTTACTTCTTCAACTTCACTGAGTAGCTAGCTACTTCAGTATGACCAGTTTCAGTTGGACTTAGTATTGTAGTTTTCATACGGGCTACTTACACTGATACTTCAGTTTCAACTACACTGGGAGACAGTGTAACTTGACTGTGGATTTACAACCCATTAGAGTTATACGTTCTAGATTCTAAAACATACATTCATGGGACTCTCTCTAACTCAGGATTCACATTGGATACTGTCAGTGTCAGAACCCGCATCAACATACATTTTTTGGTCCTTCGAGCCGGATATAGCAACTAGCTTATGTTATCTCATTTACTATTCTTCAACTTAACTAAATTCTACCCTACTTCATTCATAGTGGCTACAACTTTGACCTATTCAGAGTAAGAACTGAACTTGTAATTGCTATTGGATGTCTTATTCTCATTAGTTTCGAATAATATATTGCTTTGTTATATCACAATAGAAAATGCTGTAATTTTCTTCGTCTCTCCTCTACCATTACCTAAAGTAGTGTGGTTATCCTTATTATGAAAACCATGCTTTGAATCCGAGTCTTACACTCATAAGGATTCTGCTACTGCCAAATCTTTATTGCCCAGTGGTCTTTGATATACTATACTTACTCCTACAATGACAAAATTTTAAAAACCCTTCCCAACTATTTTCAGCTCAATAGATTTGTGGTGTAGATATGCAGTATGAACATCAAGGATCATATGGAATGTGTCCATATAACTATTTAATAATTTTTGACATCGTTTCACTACATTTTGTTCTTTGTAGACACTTTACCAGATGTATATTCAAAACCTCGCCGTGTTTTGGAGCTGCTAAGTGCTGCTTGTTGGTTGTCAAGAGCCACTGGTAGTCAATGGCTTAATATTAATACAAGGAAGCAACCACTACTTGGGGAAACTGATGTAAGTACGTAATTCAATATTTGTTGGCTACAATTACAATAATAACTCTGGCCATTTTTTTGGTAGAGCTGAGAGCTTGTTAAGATTACTGGTAATTGAGGTATTCAGAATCACTTACATTTGATACTACAGAAGTTACCACTATTCAGGAAATTGAGGTATGAGAGTAATTCTGTATTTGTTTGCTAAAATTAATGGTTAACTGCTATATTTTGTTCGCATGAACTTAGCTAAAATATATTATAAAGCCATACTATAGTTTTATATTTCCTAACTAGGCAGGTTTGCTCGATATTTGTGCTCAAGCACACCACTAGTATATATATAATGTTTGGACATAAGTACGTCATTGCGTTTTTGTGTTTGCTTGGTGGTCGACCTGGTCCCCATACTCCACTAAAAGGAATCCTTTGGTTCATTGATCTTTTACCTGTGTCACCATTTGTTGACCCATTTGTATTAGGTTGTGTCTGATATATCTGAATTTGTGCAGATGCAGTTACGTCTTACAAACTTTAATTAACAGCCGTGGTAAGTTATATTGGATAATGTGCCTGTTGTCATTGTTTTAGACCTATGTAACAGCATTGTTCCTACTTGAAAATCCATTGTCCACGAAGTAAGTCTTGTGTTGGTATATCCAGTGAATATTTGTGAAAGTGTAGAGGGTTACCGCTACTGCTTGGCTAAAATATAGAACAACTACCAAATAAACATAGCTGCCTTTGCACAGCCGTTTTGGCTACTGCTGTAGTAAGCAAGTTACCATTTAGGGTAAGACTATAAACTGTGCCATATTTTCTTAGAAGTGCATGTTTTATTTTTTTTTCCAAGTCAAATAGTTGTGGGGAGTGAATGGTTACTATGGCATTGAAACCTTTTATCATTTGTCATTAAAAAATTCGGCCATTTTGAGTAGCTAGGAGTGCCTTTTGTCAGAAACACATAGCTGCTTTACATAATTTTAGGACTAAATAAACTGAATTATACCTTCTAAAACTAGGCGAGGAGGATGTAAGAGAATCTAAATGAATGTAGCCTTACTGCTACTTTTGTAAACAGATTTTGTAATCCTTGTGTGAATTAGTTGTGCACAATGGCTCGCTCGCCATTTGTGCTGAAGCACGTCACTAGTATAGTCACCATTCTACTGGCAAAATATGCTAGACACTGCTGCCAGACCAAACGTAGTGCTGGTTCTGCGGAGCGAGATATTTTTACCCAACTGCTATAATAATAATAATAACAATAATAATAATAATTGTTATTGCTGTTGTTGTTATTATTATTATTATTATTATTATTATTATTATTATTATTATTATTATTATTATTATTATTATTATTGTCATTATGTAAAGCTTTACAACCAGTAGGTAAGTGAGGTAGGATGATAACAGTTGCTTTCAATGAAGAGAGAGATAAGAAATGTGTTATCAATCGTGAAGCTTGAGGATGAAAATTCTTGTGAGTTTCAGCCAGGTGATAGAACACACCGATCACCAGGAAAGGGGAGGCCTTTACCGCAAAAGTAAGACGTTTTATGGCAATCTTGGTGGTATCTGAATTGTCTCTGAGTAGAAATCAACAATAGATAGAGATTGGGATCTGATTCTAAAAGAGTATAATTGAGCGACACAACCATGCGTGTATATGCAGAGGCATCAAAGACTGACCTTAACTTGTAGTTGTAAGATGAGTCCTTGGACACATCATGAATTGGAAGGTAATATCTATCCAAAGAAAGTCCTGCATTAGGTCAAACTCAGTGTGATCTAGAGCGAGGTACTCTCCTATAACCTTGTTGAATTCAGTGGGTCAATCTTTGTTCTGTAGGGACTGCTCATTCTGATGAAATCATCGAGGGTAACATATCAGAGTGTCCCAACAGTGGAGGCTTTTCAATTCTAGGAAGTGAGACTGAGTAACGTTTATTGGGAAGCACTTGAACAGTATCTTGAAATTAAGTCAAGGATGACTCTTCTTTAGCAGAGTCGGGAGTCCTGATCCAATCCAGATTATCCTTGGCTTGTGCTTTCAGAATAGAAATGGGTTTAACAAGCTCGAGAGGTTCGATGATAGTCTAGCTGAAATAGGAGTAGCTGTTATGCTTTGATCATCTGGGAATAAGTAGGTCCACAAAGACACTGGCTAACACCCAGGCTACCCAGCAAGTGGTCAACACACCCACCAAGTACAGTATCTGGGTCTTGTCACAGATGCAGGGATGACCGTTTGGGATGAGTGACAGCTCGACTAAAGAGTGATATGTTTTCTGGGTTCTGTGAAGATAGAATAAATATTAGCCTGAATATAATGTCTACTTATACCATCTCCCATTATGCCATCAATGATAAGGCAATGAGCGTGGCTTTTAAAATGGAGTGCTGAGGTCAGTTGACCACTAATAAGTGAGATAGAGGCACCTTGGTCCATTGACTCTAGCTTGCTGTCTTCTAGTTCCATGAGCAACTTCCACGACTGTTATTCTAGAGTTCTGTTCTAGGGGTAGAAACAAGAACCATACTCAAAATCTTCTACAAAGCGCATATGTGAATTATTTTGAGATGAAGCCAGGGATTCTGGCGACTTGGTTGGGGCTTTTGACTCTGATTTAGATGTGTACATGGATACAGGCATCGTGGTTGATGTCTGAGTCTTTGCTGTAGAAGAGTCAGTTCCACCAGACTCCTCGTGAAGAAGGGTGTGATACTTGTATTATGTTGCACACCACGTAATATGAACATTATTAATTATATGCATGTATTTTCTTTGTTTTCTTTTTTCTATCATCCCCCTGCCATAGTCAACATTCTCTATAATTAACAGCGCGCATGCGCGAGAGGATTACAGTACTCGGTTAGTCTGTCAGTCAGGCAGTCAGTCATTGAGTCACATAATAAAAAGCTAATCTTGAAGATGACAGCCTCTCTGAGGATTGAAACAAATATAAAAATGTTACACAGGACATTTTAAGTTCCTTTAATCTGCTAGAATTTTTCGTTTCAACTTTTCTGTCAGAAAAAAGAAGTTATATCTACCCCCGTTCGGACACTTTTCCATTAAAATGTGATTAAAAAACCTGATACTTTTAAGTCACTTTTAACCGAAAAGTGCCTATTAGAGCCATACCTCTCTCCTACCTACATCCTTTCCACCTGCGTAGTGAGCTCCTTTTTGTGTTAGGGAAGCCTTACTACAGGGAATGGGTTGGATAGCTGTAATCTGTGATAACAATCGAGCTTCCGACATCTGAGAATGGGTAGAAGTTAGGGAGAGTAGGAAAGCATTTGATGCTGCTTGGACTCCTCAATAATGCAATCGAATGTTTTTACTAGTTTATTTTTTTTGTCTTTGCGCAAGAAGAATTATTGCTCCAGCCCGGAGAGGGCGTTTATATAGCGATAATTCAGAATTGCCATGGTTTAACTAATGGTTACCATTTCATAATGTGTAAATGACAAAATAATACCAGGTTGGTTCAACATTATAATTACTAGCAAGTACACCACCACACAGTGGCAATTTATGTATTGCAAAGTAAGAATGCAGTGGCATAAGTTATTTTTGTTCATTGTTATTATCCTCTACACCTTGGTTAAGGTTACATCAGTTTCCCCCTCTTTGCTCTCGTTTTTCCTGAACTATTTCAGCTTTTCTTATCTCCCTCCTTCCATTCTTCAGCTCTTCTTCTTGAGTCATGGAGTACCTTTTCCTCCTTTGTCTATCTCTCCTGCCTCTGAGTATCTCTGTCTTTCTATCGTGACTGTGGACTTATTCTTTGCAAAACTTTTGCTTCTCTATCTTTCTTTCACCTTCCTTTTTGATACCTACACCGCCTTCCCCCCCGTTGATTCCACCTGTTTTAGTTATGCAATTAATCGCATTCTTGGAATACGTTATTTGGCCTATTGATCTATGGATTAAGATTAATAAAGTTTTTGAAAATATAATATTAGTCATCGAGTTTAACATTGCAAAAACTGTCTGAAGAGGATTTTAAAAATACATAATGATTCCATGCCATGATTTGGTTAGTAGGCAAGGGATAGTAACCCAGGCAATATTAACATTCTACCTTAAGCTTAATACTAGATAAATCACTGATTTCTACTTGTTTTATGCAAATTCTTTCTTTACTTATCATAGCATATTTCATTGTCTCTAACATGGCTGTACTAAGGTTCCTGTACAACTGCAGGAAAATGTCACCTGGTAACCCTCACAGACAGTTTTATTGGATGGGTGATGAGTGAACATCACGCTTACTATAAGAGAATTATGATAATAGCAAATTTTCTCGTTCTAACAGCCAATATATGTTAATTTAAACTTAACCCGGTATTTCGACTTCTTCGCAATGATGTTTCGACTTTGCAAGAATTTGAAACATCGGTTTAAGTTTTAATTAATATATATTGGCTGTTAGAATGAGAAAAATTGCAATTATTATAATTATTTCAGCCCAGAATAACTGAATCATTATAAGAGAATTATTAGTTATTTCCATATAGCTATATACCACTTTGGATACTTACCATTGGAAATCACAGTGGCAGTAGGAGCAAAGTAAATGTAGATATTAGCCATTTTTTCAACAAACCAACATTATTTACTCACAGCGAGGCTACTCATATTGAATGACATTGGATAGAAATGAATAGTATATTGTCAGTATGCCTGTTCTACATTGCAGTCAAGCAATTTGCATTTGATCATATTGACTGTGCTGGTTTAATATGCTAATTGGTTATTTATTGATCACTCATCATAATGAAAATGACACTTCTCCGCTGCTACAAGTAGGAAATGCAATTATTATGATTGAGTCAATTCAAGATTCTCCGTAAGATTAGACAGTATGTAAAATGCATACTAATTGATACTTGAGGCCGCTGCTGCCTGTTGTGAGTGCACATTATTCATAGAATGGTCAGAAGTGTGTTCTACAATAATATCCTGTATCCCAATCACTATTGCCCTATTAGTAAATGCATTTGAATGAACTGTAACTTGCATACTGTTGCACTTGCAGTGTAAAATTTAATCACCATAATCTAATACCACATCACAGCAAAGAACTTATAGAACTTTAAATTGTAATTGATAGTTTTATGTAATTACTGTTTATTGGCCTGTATGTTTACGTGTACGTATCTAACTAGCTCATTCATCACAGTTCACACTTCATTGTTTATTCCCTAGTAGTTTCCCACAACGTTCCACCATTCATTAAATTTTATAAAGTTTGTTTCATTAGCTCACTTTACATATAATATAGCTCCATTAACACTTCCATTGTTCTGTTCATCACTCTTCCTGTACCACCTTCACCTGAAGTTATACAATATAGCTGTCCCGTATTTTGGCTCAGATCTACCTTGCAATGAAAACAGTTTGCTCAAAGCTCTGTCATTCTCAGTGAACGGTTGTGTAGGCCTTAACTTCGTACTTGCCCTGGAGTGGACTGTGAGCTATTCCCATTTGCTCTTGCCAGCATTTAGGACAAGTAAATCTCTATTGGCATTCAAACTACTCTCTTTCTCTCTCTATGCTCCATTAGAATCTAAAATTAATTATTACACATGCTCATGAAAGTCAAAGCTAAAGGTGACTTTTTCCAGAGTGGCTGGCTTTAATCCACAGTGTGTTTTCTCTGTGATCCCAGAATTGCTGTGGTAATTACGCTCCAGCTGTAATGCCCATTGATGAACTCATGCATACGCATAATGAAGACAAGGGTTCCCCCAAAGCGTGTTAGCGCTGTGCTCCACCTCGCTGATGGCCCCTACTCCTAGAGTTTTGAAAAAAATTAGCTATACTAGATAAAAAGCCACAGTCTATCCTCTATTGTTTATTGAATCAAATAGCACTCAAAGAGGTAAAAAAATTCACACACCTCACCCTACATATGATATGTAACATACAATCTAAACATTTCAAAGTTAAAAAACAACAACAACAAAAAACAACAACAACAAAAAACAACAAACAAATAATCAAAAAAAAAAAAAAAAAAGAACAACTTGAAAAAAAAGTCACAGAACATTTGGTACTGTACCATAGGCAACATTTTGTTGTGGCTTGATGTCAACTGAACATGAAGTATAGCACTTATTTTCTTTAGTTTTGATATCGTCTAAGTCAGTAGTCTCTATCTCTTCATACACTGGATCTGAAACAATGTCTTTTACACTGATCTTTGCACCTAATAAATATAAGAAGCTTTATGTAAATAGCTATTACATATACATAGAATGGGAAATAATGTACTCCATCAAGTCGTTGTATAATAGACAGCTAGGGTGAATTACTTTGAAATTTGAAGAGAAAATAGTATTGGAAAACAAGACAATATAAGGAAATTTGCAACAAGTAAACAATGAACTATTCTTACTATTCTTCCTGTGATAGGCCAGAGCAAAAATTATCACAATGGCACATGTAAACACTCCCAGTATGCCAATAATCACTGCCATAGAAGTTATCAAATGGTTTTGCTGCGGAGCTGCAGAGATAAGTAAGACAGCTTATTGCCAGCATTTATAATTCACTTCAACAATGTTAAAACTGAACAAAACAATAAAGTTTTATACTGTAATTAAAATGGAAGAAGGATTTTCTGTTTTTATAAAGATTATTGTGTTATATGCCTTTGGCTTCAAGAGTACCATAGAATATAGCTAATTTTAGTAGTCCTCTATATTATTAAGCAAACAATTTAAAAGGCACAAAACTTCATAGAATAGATCAACGTTTTAACTTGTCTGTTCCAGACTACACCACTGAGATTAATCACCACATAGAAAACTAAGTTAAATTTTTTTCTTGAAATAATAATGATAAGGGAGGGGTTAAAAGTGTTTTTCTCACATATTTGAAGATGTTCTTTGGAGGTGATCACATGATCTTCACGAGTGAAACTATTCATTAAATGATCTAACATAAAGTTTTCAAAAGTTTAATACCTTTGGCTAACTTTAACTTGTGTACATCATATTTCACAAACCTTCAGTAGGCAAAGGTTCTCGAAGGAATGTTTGCTCTACATTTAAATAGGTTTCATTAACAGTCAAAGTCCATTGTTTGGTTTGATGAGTTCCAGTGAATGAAGTCAGAGGACCCAGAGTCCTGGACAGATATTGCAAAAGAGTATTTGTCCTGCTACTGTTAGCCCCGTAGCCATAAAGACGAGGACCTCTTTCCACTGGAACCGGTGCTCCCTGAAACACTGCTGTACTAAGGTGATAAGAACACTGCAAATATATGATTATACTATGAAACAAGCAATATGAGTTTTGCAAGATGAAGTTACCGATTAACATTCCACACAGTGTAGTATTAGCTACATTGTATGCCCTATTAGGCCACTTGTATAATATAATTAAATGTTTTCCATATGGTGTCTATTACATTTTTTCATATCTATTTAGCCAATATTTTTTTAAATTAGATGCAAAAAATTATTAAGTGTCTTTTAGAATAAAACTGTAAATATTATGTTACTGCTTGAATTGATCCATTTCAGTTTGAACTGATTGTCCTTATGAGTATCTCCGCACAGATATAATTATACATACTACACCCATAGACCCCAAACACACACATATATATGCCATATTAACTACTTACATATATTATGCATGTAATCAACTTACCAGTACTACTTTTGCAATAGTTATTCCTTCAGGCATGTGTATTTCCCACTGTACAGGCTCATAGTTCACAAGTACCAGGATGAGTGGCCTGATAGTAGTGAATGATTCAGTCATATTAAAAAGTACTCTAACATTATAGTCTCGTTCGAAACAACACGCCTCGTGGACACTGATCACATGAATGGAATAGTTATTTTTGTTTTGCCTGGACAAACAGCTGTATGTAGTGTAATATCTGAATCCAAAAGTTGGCCTCCCAACTGCATCAGGACTATTGGATATGAAACTGCAGCCATTAATGTTTACTGTGTGGAATATATACACAAGACAATGATATCATAATTCAATGTGTCTCGTCTGAAATAATGTTGGTAAAAATTATAGCGTGAAAACCCACCAAATTCACACCAAACTGGTGGTGTGAATGCCCACCATCTATGCATAGTGTATTCTTCACACTTTCTGCCTAGTGTGAAATTCACACTCAAGGGAATATCATGGACCCTTTACCATACATTAATTATATTCATGTGCAGGCAAAAACCAATGCTATTATCATTGTAGTCTGCCTTATAAATGTTTTGTACACTTGAATGCTAGATAAGAGCAGGCAAAAACCAATGCTATTATCATTGTAGTCTGCCTTGTAAATGTTTTGTACACTTGAATGCTAGATTAGAGAGTTGACTAAGATTATAGTCAACTGATTAATGAGATCTGGGATTACACCAATACCTTTTTGGAAAATAATGTTGATATGTTATATTAAAATCAATGTAACTAAAATTCAGCATTAATGTAAGTATGAGTTCATACTGATTATGGTGTGAATCCACACTGAATTTGGCGTGTACTTCACACCGAAACGATGAGGTGTGCGCATAACACCATATTTTGGTGTGACTATTTTTACAAGTGATTCACGCTTAATTTGGTGTGAACTACACACCTTTTGGTTTACAGTGTAGAAGTTTTGTTTATAAAGCTAGATGTATATTTACAACTTTACCTGGTGCTTAATTTCATTTCATGGTACTGAAGTAGTTCTTTATATAATTTAACTACAATTCACCTGATTTGTAATGGTTACCAGGGGTCATCTACCTAACTACATGAGCTGATGTGAGCCCATGGTCATGTGTGTTCACATGCTCTTTGCGTGAGACAGTGATATGACCTAGGACACACACCCCTGTGTGGCCTTGTGGGTGAGAGACTGAGTCTACCCAGCTCAAATCACATCCAATGAATGGATGGAGTTTTTCTAGCTAATTTCTCAATTAGGTGGTTTGAATTACAATAAGAATTATAATAATAATAATAAAACTGAACTTACTCATTTCAGTTGATTCTTCTGCATGTGGTATGAATTGTACTGGTGCTGATCGCATAGTAGTATCATTACCATCTTTTTAGTAAAATATGTTTGTATAGAACACAAAAGTGTACATAAATAAAAGTAGCACTAAGTAGTTGTAGCTATACAGTAAGGCTGAGTTAGAGTAATCAGTTTATTGTTTGTTACAAACAAGTGGTAACAAAATAGACTGAGAATTAACCTGGCAGTAGCATCTAGTAGCCGTTAACATACCTATATCAAATGGTGCTTGATTGATAAATGCTTCAGGTATATTTACTGTCCATTCATCTGCTCGGTATGTTCCAGTAAAAGAGGACACGGGACCAAATCTGTCGGACAGATATTGTATAAGTCTTTCTGTTCTGCCACCTCCACCAAAAGCAAAGCGAAAACGACCTTCCTCCTCCACTTGTACAACTTGATTTCCTGGGAATTGCACCGAGCTGGTGTGATACGAACACTGTAAGGTATTTTGTACAAGTGTGATAATAAACTACATGTATTAGCACTAAAACCCTATTGATGTGTTACCAGTATCACTTTATTGATGACCACTCCTTCAGGCATGTGAAGGACCCAATGGATTGGTTCGTAGGTAATCAAGACTAGAATCAGTGGCTTATCCATGAGTGACCCATTCACATTCAAGCACACATTGGAGATGTAAGTGGGATGATAATTGAAGGACTGACCTGAGCCAGCTTCATAAACATTAATGACATGAACGTTAGTATCATTATTTACTGTACTTGGCAAACAGCTATAAACACTGCTTTGCTGTCTATCTTCAAAATACGGTATTCCCACAGCATCAGGATCATTGTAACGACATCCATCAATGTCAACTGCATACAACCGAAGATAAAGTAATTTGACTCAATGACAATAATGAAAATTTGAAAGAGAGTCAGCATGGTTAGGACCTATTCGTTTAAGCTCAGACAAACTGCTGAGTGTTCCTGAATTCAATGTAAGTGATCCCATCTTGTTTTATTTTTAACTTTCCAAAGAAAGAATGATAATATCTACACAGTAGGTAACTATCAGAATACATAACATTCATCTTACTGCTTTTGGAAGTAGAAGGAAGGGAGACAGCTAGTAATAATAGAAACAAATGAACTATCATGTTTGAAGTTGAAATACTGCAATTACAGCTGAGATGGAACATTTTGTGTATTTTTTTGTATACTTTCAGTGTTCATAAAAGGCAAATGATTACACAGAGAATCTGGTAAAGTGTTTATTCCCATCATGCTAAGGCAAATTAGTATTCCTATTTATATGTACACTTAATATTTTACATATACATTTAGTATATTCCTTTTCACAGCTTTGTGCAGTCAAAACTAAAAGTCAAAAATTTCAAATGAAGTGATTTGCAATTAGTACAGCTATTGTCAAACTATAGTCCATGTTTAAAGTAAAATATTCAATTACATACAATAAATTGTTACTGGATTATACGACCATTTCTTGAAATTGTACAAAGTACATATTAGTGGTGGTCTTATAATTCAGGGGTAAACAAATGATAAGAAAGAATTTACTTATTATTGTTATTGTTATTATTATTATTATTATTATTATTATTATTATTATTATTATTATTATTATTATTATTATTATTATAATTATTATTATCATAAATATGAATATAGTAATAACACCACCCTGATATAAGTCAAAAGAATACCAGATTAAATTTAATTCTGAATGACAACAAAAATGTGATTGATAAAAACGGCAATGATAAGAGTATAATAAAGAAATAATTTAGGCATCAAATACATACTATGCAAAGATGTAAATGTATTGTACATAACTGAATAGTTGAGTGAACTGACAGAGTCTAGCTAATAAAGTTATATAGTTGTAAGATATTTTAAATTTTAGCCTTAAATCTGTTTTTATGATGGAATGCTCAATTACTTCTTCAGCTTCACTGAGTAGTTAGCTACTTCTGTGAGACCAGTTTTCAGTCGGACGTAGTGTATAATCTTTTAGTTAGTTCACAATAGAAAATGCTTTAAATTTCATTGTCATGCATTCTCTCCTTTACTATTATCTTATGAAGTATTGTTATCCTTTACATATTTTGAATCCGAGTCTTACACCTGTAATGATTCTGCTACCGCCAAATCTTTATTCCCAGTGGTCTTTGATATACTTTACTTATTTCTACAATGACAACAGCTATTTAAAAAAACAACAACCTTTCCTAACTATTTCAGTCCAAAGGTTTAGTGGTATAGCTATGGAGTATGAATATCAAGGGTCATATGGATTGTGTCCATATAACTATTTAATATTACATTTTTGACATTGTTTCACTACATTTTGTTCCGTTCCAATACTAAACACTAACCACACACATTATATCCAACAGGATCACACTATAAAGTACATAATTTGAGGCAATTAGCTAAGTTAGTGTGAGCTTAATAGTTTCATAGGCAATATTTGTCTTAGGTTTAATGTCAGCTGAAGGTGGAGTGCACTGGTGATCATCTTTTAATTTAGCATTTTCCATCTTGATCTCGATTTCTTCATATATGGGAGTTTGAACAAGTTCTTGTGCAGTAGCTTTTACTATGGCACCTTTAGAAAGAACAAAATTGCTTTGTTAAATGTAACTTAAATATATATAGTATTATTGTACATGTATATTAGATATTACTTGGTTATGAAATAATGTCCTCAAGCAATATATTAATGAAGAAAATAAACTACAAAACACTGAGTTTTTTGTCTTCAGCTGTTACTGATATTATGTATGATAGTATATATTCACTATTGCATCTTTAATAATGAAATAAAGTGATTTTTTGATCTTGAATACACAATAAAATAAATTAAAAAATAATCAAAATTTTTGGTTTGTGGACCTTCCAGTGGTGTCTAGTGGCCTCAGGTGATAAACAAAGCTGATTTTAGCAAACATTGCTGAGGAGGAGTGAAATTTGAGTCTATTGTCAATTTTCAATAAAAGTTTAGAACTTTGAATGTGTAATTTATTCTTTTTAGGTAGTTGCTTTGTGTTTGAGCTTCTTCCCATTTTGCATTGTGCATGGTTGTTTGTGTGCAAGGCAATACCATTGTTTTTGTCACCTATTCTAATTGCTCACTGGTTATCCTTTAATCTAGTAGATTAAAGACCTTTCAGTTTCTCCAATAACAGTGCTTTGATCAAGTTGTTTGTTTATCTTCTGGTACAGAAGGGTCTACATTACTCTATTTTGAGCCATATAGACAACTTGCCTCACTTCTTTACCTGAATAAGACTAAAGCAAATTGGTCCAAGTATTCTTTAAAACTGAAGTGTACCAATAAGTCAAAAATATTAGTGGCATGCAATTTATCTGGTAAATAGCTTATTTGTCTGGATGTAAGATCTTCAACATGAATGCATCAAATGGTCACTAACAAGTACACACAAGTAGTCACCTTAATTACCATACATCAAAATTAATCACCTTTTCTTTTGCAAAGGACTAAGCCAAATAAAACTATCATTAGTGAGCAAGAACAAATGCCCAGTACAGCCATTGCCACAGCCATAATAGTGATCAAAATATTTTGTTGTTGACCTGCATAGTAATACAATAAAAAAGGCCACAGACAATAAGTGAATAAAATTAAACAAATAAGACCTTAATTGTTTCTTATTATTAAACACCTCACTTGGTAAAACTAGCGATGTGTAAAAATATCACTTTTTGTGACTTCCGATATGACAAGTTGAAGCAGTCTTTATGGCTATTTTATGAATGAAGAATAAGTTTATTCATGTTACAACTATATAGACTTTAAATCATCTTGCATAATACTGATTAATATGTTCATGCCTATTGGTATTAATAACTTTAATAATATAATGCATTAGTGGTTGTGTGGTGGTTCTAATGTTGCTAGCTACCTTTGACCAAACAATATATTGGAATGTTCCAGGCAGAAAGTTACTTTAAAGAAAGAATTCGATTGAGACTTACGATTACATGTACCTGTGATTATGCATTTGGTGTTACTCTTTATCTTCCATGAGGCAAAAAAATTGTGCATACTTATAAGAACAGAACTATGTAGCGTACATGCTCCTCAATCTTCTTTGTACTTTTTAAGGCAGTCATCGTCAAAATCAACTTTTGATAGATTGACTTTGATAAAACAGATACAGTGTAATGCCACAGAATAGTTATGTGCTTATTGTTATTAGTAGCACAATTATCAGTATGAGTAATAGCATTGGTAATTGTGCTATTATTCCCAAGTAGCATAGGTTACCTGTGCTATCACATGCCCATAATATGCACTAGCTACACTGTATCATTCTCTCACTATCTTTAGATTTCAGGATTAGCTTCATCCTGGAACTTCGTTATCAACCTATGGCTTCTCCAAATTTGTTGAACTTATTCAATCTAATAGGAATACATTTTCTCAGGTAAAGAATGACATAGTCTTCAGCTACAAGTTACTCAAGTGTATGTTTCCAAGACCAGCTCTGCCTGCACACTCACTTACCTGTACTATTTTGTTTGCTACCATGGTATTTCACTTAGTTACCATGCAATTATACTTTCCTCGTGCTATTTCAATTGAAAAGTTATTTTTTCCCTATATTTTTAATGGGCAATTTAGAACCGCACTATAAATATGTGATACCTATGAATAAAACAACAACAGTAGTTGTGGTAACAAACACAGAAAAAAAGGTAAAAAATAACCAACAAAAGAAAAACCAACAACACTCAAACATTTTATCATGTTCTTTCAATCTATTTTTACATATTTTCACTCCCTTTTTTCTCATCGATCTCATTAGCTATGCTTTGAAACTTACGAATTGGAATAATATAGTCAACAGCAGTGATGTTGTGAGCTGGCGAAGTTGTTGCTATGTCAGTAAACAAGGCTATGTATATAATATATTTATACTAGTTAATACAAAAAATTAGCTCACATGTATAAAAATGCACATGCAGTGATGTCTTTATCCATGGTAGCAATAGCCATGGTTTTCCTCAATGATATTTAAGAATAACAATTATATTAATAGTACAGTCGACAAAACCAATAATATTAAACAACACACCTTCTGAAACACATATAGCACAGAATACTCGATAGCAACCAGCAAACACATATTATATACACATGAATATTTAATCAGTTAAAAACTCTTGCGCATAACAATAACTGGTTTCATGTTATTTACTGAGCACAACAAAGTGAAAGGTAAGTTGGTCAATAGGAAATTGTGCCTTAATTGTAATCTAAATAATACAAGAAAGCTTTATTTATTGTAAAACTTGTAAAACTTACTATTAGTTGATACAAAAGGTGATACTGGAAGAGTAGCTGGTCTTGCACTTTCATTGAAGTGTGTTGCATTGATTGTCAATATCCAATTTCTTGTTTCAGGTGTTCCAGTGAATGAAGCCACAGGCCCATATGTGTTAGAAATGTATCTCAGCAGCCTCCTGGTACTATTACTGTCAGCTCCATATCCATATAGCCTCGGACCTCTCTCCACTTGAAGGGCCTCAGCTCCAGAGAATAAAAAAGTACTGAAATGATACGAGTACTGCAAAATATTACAAATTAAATTATGTGATCACCTTCAGGAGTTGAATTCACATGTTACTTAAATATTTTAATGAAAGTCAGGGCGAGATCATTTGTAGGTACTTTTATTACCTTTAAATCTAGTATTACTATATAAACAACTATGAATTCTGTACTGAGTGTAGTATAACTTCATACATTTTTAAAACTATAAATGATTAATTCTACTATTTTTATATGATTAACAATATGCTCAGAATATTATTTTGATGTTAAATATAGGTGCTTGTGGCACTAAACAGTTGAAATGTGTTCTAGGCAAGCATTCTAGAATTATGGTAACATTACAAATACTGTTGCAAATATTAGACAACTAATTGAGTTATAGCGTAATTGAGTAAGTGCGCAATAATTGATTAAGTGCACCGTGATGTGATTAATTAAAAACAAAACAAGCACATGCTTACTTTCTGCAACAGTTTCATGATTTTGCATTGTGATAAAATGTATTCCCAATAATTTAGAGCTTTCAGTAACTTCACCTTATTTAATAAATAATATTTATTTATATGGTGAGTTTACTGAATACTCTAAAGCAAACAGTTATAACTCCTCAAGTTTTTACTACAATGCAATACATTTCTTACAATTGTTATTACTACTATGTTAGTTCTTATTTTCTTAATATTGTTACTACATTAATAATTAATTATCCGAAATTATTGTAGTATTGAAATCAAATGATTAACAAGACATTTCTGTTTCTTTATCAGTTGTATGATGCTTAGCATTTGTGTCATCACACAACTGATGAAGGTTTCTTGAAGCAGAAACGTCTTGTTAACGTTCAATTATAATACTAAGATAAGTTCAGAAAAAATAATTCTTATGTTTATTTAATGTAGTATTAATGCCAAATATTGCCTGCATGAAGGTGATTACTCCATTTTTCAGTTTATGAATAGTCTGCACCATACTTCAAAAGGGCTGGTCTTTATACTCAATCTCTCTTATATGCACTTATGTAGTTCTTTGGTCACATTTTCACCATATTTTTTGGTGCACTTGAAATGTGTACAAATAAATACAATAGTATTGCACTCTAACATTATATATTTTCAAGCATGAGACTTACCAGTATCACTTTGCTCACAACTACTCCTTCAGGTATGTATAGGATCCACTGGACTGGTTCATAGCTCACAAATGCTAGGATGAGCGGCTTATCAGGCAAGGGTCCATTTACATTCAGAGATACGGTGGAATTGTAATTATGATCATAACCATAATAATATAATGAACCTATTTGATGCATGCTTATCACATGAACATTATAGTTACTGTTGCTTTTACTTGATAAGCAACTATAGATGGAGTGACGACTGTTTCTTACAGTGGGATTCCCTACTGTATCAAGACTGTTGGATACAATACTGCAGCCTTCTACATTAACTGAAATAATAGATACTTTATAATAATAACTGAAAGCGAAAGTGAAATGCTTTGGAAAAAAAAACATTACATAAATATTTTTATTCTTGACTAGCAACTGTTCTGTTTAATTTTTTTTTTCATTTTTAATACAAATAGTTATATAAATTGTAATGATCATGATCATACATGAGATACTACAATTGTGCAAGAGAGGATTAAGGCTTGCACTCATTTTGTGTACTACAATCCTGGAAGTATAATGCATCTTCTGTAATAGTATACAGCCATTTAGCCTAGTAGTTTTGCAAAACAAGTGACAAAGTTCACACTGCTAGCACATGATGAAACAGATAAATTCTACTGTTGCCTGCTGTAGAGTTTATTCAGAGTTGATTTTAATTGTTTTGAGGGAAGAGATAACTGGTAACGTTTTTTTTGCACGACTACATTAGGAAGCCACTTTGGAATTATATCTATAATAATGGCAATTTTTCTCATTCTAACAGCCAATATTTTGATAATTAAAACTTAACCTGATGTTTCAACCTCTTGTTGAAGTCCACTTCAGGGGTCAATTGAGGCCGAACTCTCCATGGTGATATAATAAACACAACGTGAACAGCAAGATAGCTACGGTACGCTTACTGTTTATTATATTATTATCTTGAATGTTGGTGATCTACACTCAGCATAGACAGCCAGTATCCAGGAAGCTCTAAAGCTATATCTCTGTTAAACATGCTGTTGTCTGGTGTCATCTGTATGTGTAGAGTTTCCTTGGTCTTTAACTTACAAATCTTGAACTCTGCTGTGAGCGGGATTTATAAAGGGCAGTACCATGTAGTAAACTGACTATGTTGTAGTGTATCTGGAGTCTCCAAAGTAAAATTTTTAGTGGTTCGGTCTACAACTCTGATATCTTCCTTTTTAATGGAGTGGTATTGTCAAACACATTCAGCAACGGTTGAAACTTTCTCATTGCCTCTTTTTCAAGCATTCTAATGTTCTTTCACTCTTTGCTCAAGCCTGGTTTCACCTACATATACTTTACTACAGGTGCAGGGTATACTATACACTATGGATGACTCGGTGCTTTTCGGTATAGTATCTTTGATGTTAGTAAGATTTGATCTTAGTGTCTTACATGACTTTAATGCTGTTTTGATGTCAAAATCTGTATACACTCTCTGAATGCTCTCACCCCCTGCTACTTATGGAATAGTATGAATCAAACCTTTCTTTGGCTCAGTATCTGTGTAACCGCTAGAAGGTAACTCATTCATAGTTTATATATGTATTGTATAAGTATATTATATTTTTGCATACCTGTGACATACATACAAAGCTGAAGAGACTTGTACTCAATATTCCTACTGGATAGCCTTCTGTCTAAGTTCACAATCCATGTATTTGCCCAATATGTTCCAGTAAAAGATGAAATGGGACCCAGCATGTCAGAGATGAATCGGTAAGATCTTTCTATTCTACTATTAAATCTATAGCCATAAAATTCACGTGGACCCCACTCTACTTGAGGTGTCTGACCCCTTGGGAACATGACTGAACTGCTATAATAAGAACACTGCAAATAAATAAAGAAAATACATGAACATGTTGTGATGCTTTCCAATATCTTTATAGTGTATATTGTATTTATACCATATTTGCTTGGTAACTGCCATGTGGTAGAAATGTCACCCTAAAAGATGATATCACCCTCTAAAATTGCTTGTGGACTAATTTTATTCAGTAATCTAAAATTTGCTTAAAATACATAGCATTGAATATTTTTTGACAGAGTGAGATGCAATAATAGTCATAGTTCACATACAAAGGAAAATTGATTTCTCTTAAACACGAACCTAACTTGCTATGAGAAAGACTCTTCATCCCTTCATAAAGTCGACAGAAGAAATATAACTTCTTATTTACTGTATAACATCACTCTATTACATCTGTTTTTGTTACAAAAAATTTACAGTAACTATAATTATATTTTGTTTTAGTTATTTTTAACCCTCAGCGCACATGCGTGAGTGGGTAGTAGTAGTGCCTTCTGTTTGTTTGCCTGTCTGTCTGTCTGTCTGTCTGTCTGTCTGTCTGTCTGTCTATTTGTCTGTTAGCATTAGATTTCATGAATGGCTAAAACAGGTATGACCTGACGCAGTAGGAAAATTTAAGTCCCTTAAATTGATCACTTTCAAATTTTGAGCTAGTTTCTGAGTAAATGCGGAGAAGCTTCAGCTCCAAACAAGCGCAAGCTAGATGCAATGACCCTTACCTTTCGCATACATTGGTTTACGTCATACACCAGTCACGTGATCACCAATAGTTCACGGATGTGTCCTCGGTAGTTAGAAGTTGAAGAAGTAATCTGAAGAAATCTTAGTTGTGTAATAATGCACTGAGGATTCGCACCCTGAGTGCTCTAGTTTTCGTAAGAAATAGTTTTTGTTTTAGTTAGCATGAAGTGATTGACTTTAGCTTTAATTTTAGTTATTGATATTTTGTGAGAATTAGTTTTAGTGAGACAGCTAAATTTTTTTTCGTCAAACTAAGTGGGGCCAAGTGAAATATTATGCCACACAAATCTCTATTACCCAAACCTCTCAGTTTTTTTTGTGCTGTCATATTCTAATACTATGGCAATAGATAATAATACCCTATATTGAAAAATGACTCGACTATAGTATTAATATATATATATAATACTTATTACATGAGCCAGAGATGGTGAAATATTTCATGAGCAGGCTAATTTATTTTCAAGAGCCAGAGGCGAGTGAAAATAAAGCCTGAGAGTGAAATATCTAGCCATATCACTCTGATGAGTGTAATAAGTGGTTTATTCCACACTAGATATCTTCACTACTGTAGTTAGTACTAGGACTGGTAACTCACTGGGTAAAGTTGGTTATAGGGCTCCCCATACCCCCAGCCGATATTTTAGCAGCTGCTCTAACTAAGTTTAGTAGGCTATATCAGAGGAAGGTGTAAAAACTAGGATAAGTGGCTAGTTTGGCTGGTTGCTATAACTACTAGGGTAATGAGCTTGTGCAGTACAGCACAAATAACAACCTGAAATATCCATAGGTCATGTACCTAAAGATATCATTGAGAAGATAACTAGGGTGGAATTTAATATTTATATATTTATTTATTACATTCTAGATATCTTTAAAATAGTATCTGACTGTGAAATATTTAGTGATGGGTGTCACTCTCTGAATTGACTGCTATTTTTCAACAGGGTGCCTGCCCAACCATGGGTCAGAGCACAACCTTCAGATCTTTACAGCCAACTTTACACCATAAGTTACACGCCTTAGTACAAACTACTGCAGTGAAAATATCCAGCATAAAATAAACCACCTGTTACACATAGTCAGAATGATATATCACTCTCAGGCTTAATTTTCACTCGGCTCTGGCTCATGAAAATACATTAGCCTGCTCACGAAATATTTCGACATATGACACTTTGACTCGTATAATAAGTACTATAAATATTATAGCTATACTATACTATATATTCACCGGAATCACTTTGCTCACGACTATTCCTTTTGGAATATGGATGATCCACTGAGTTGGTCTGTAGGTAGCTAAAACTATGACCAAAGGCTTTTCTAAGAGAGATCCATTTCCTTTGATACACACATTGGATGCATATGTTGGGTCATAATGGTGTGTGTTGAACCAGCCAGCTCTGTAGGCACTGATGACATGAATGAAATAATTGTTGTTGATTCTGCTTGATGTACAGCTGTAAACATCATCCTGTCTCTTTCTACTGGCATCAACATAAGGTATCCCTACTGATTCACTGTTTGCAGTCACATTGCAGTCTTCAGTATTCACTGGAAAAATTATTACTGTTTAAATGACACATTCATGATAGTTTTACTAACAAGCAACAGCTATAGAAGGTAGGAAGAGTAAGATCACTAGTAATACCATGTTCGTCTTCCTAAATATCATTCAGTTATTTCAAAATCATCTTTGCCGTTACAATATTGTGGTCCTTTCCTGCCCCGCCCCCTGATCTCCACAACAGGGCGAGTAGTGTAGTAATACTCGCTGGTGCTACATTAGTATGAGTAATAGCACGGTAACAGTGCTATCATCACTCGCTAATCAGGCCAGCTTAAAAATAAAATCACTTGCACTTGTAGCTACACTGTATCATTTACCCACTATGTCCTATTTCAAGATTAGCTTCCTCTGGAACTTTTCGTTTTCAACCTACAGCTCCTCCTCATATCTGATAAAGAACATACCCTCTAATATGAGTAGAGCTTTTGTGATACAGAATGACTTTGTCTTCAACTACAAGCTACTCGAACTGTACGTTTCCAAGGTTAACGCTGCACACTTGTCACTTACCCATACTATTTCACTTAGCCATACTATTTCACTTAGCCGTACTATTTCACTTAGCCACGGTAATATTTTAACTTAGCCGCGGTGGGCGCTCGCACCTAGCAACGCCTGGGCGCCTATAGTAGCGCACTCCAGCTGAATAGTAGCGAATAGTTGATTTAGAGAATCATCAAAGTGGTCCGCAGGGCATAGCAACTGAAAAATGTCACCAATTTAGCTACACTAGAATTAATAGAACGTATTAAAAGTGGTAGAGTGGTAATGATACTACATGAGCTGGCCTAGCTACTTAAAAAAATATGAAAAGAGGATAGTAATAAATTATATCCTTAACAAAGAGTTTAAATTAATGCAGTATCTAGGCAGTATCTAGGCAAATGGATTCTTAATGCAAAGTTTGAATGCATAAGTGGCAGCCATACAGTAGGTACATATGCTCTAGTTATGTTCAATCCTAAGAGGGCACCCAGCGGATGTGCAATAATTCTGACCAATGCCCTCCCAAATTAAAGGCAAAACTGTAATTGATCTGCTGATCCACAACAAAATAGTGATCCATGCTGATTCACTAGCTGTATGGTACTCCATTAGAGCTTTGACAGGAAGTAATGAACTCCTTATTGCCCCAACACACACACAAACTTTCTCTCTGAGTTGGTTTATTTTTGGCCATAAACAATTGATACTTCTGAGACTCTTGAGCCATTATTATGATCATAGTACCCGTATCTTCCTTGTCTTTCACTTCTCAACCACCTATTTAGACTTGTGTTTGAACTAGTTCTAGAACTCCTTTGACCTGCCTCCTCTAGACACTAAACAGCCAAGGTATATAGTGCAGAAACACTTCAAAATGTATGTCATAAATTTAAATTGCCATTTTATGTTAAAAAAAAACAACCTTCTCATTTTCCTCAGGCATGTCAGGGACAGGTTCAAAAACCGTCAATGAAATCAAATTTACTAAAATAGGATTGTAACACTATGCTGTTATAATATACTTACTCATAACTTAAATTATCAAGTTGGTGACTAGAGATCTACATAATTTGGGAGCTCTGTGGGGGACTTAGCAAAACATCCATACAATGTAGCATGAATAAGATTCACACTAGTGCCAAGACATCTGGATTAGCCCTATTTGCTCCAATATTGTATAAGTCAATTTTAATGTTGGTAAATAGATCAGAAAAATATTAATTATAAAACTAGGGTCTTATTAGAGGCACCGTAGTTCTCAATCTTTCCATGAGATTACTGTGCAGAATTTCAGGTTTCAATCTATTAATACGCTGTATAACACTATCCACTAAAATTATAGCTGTGGAGTGAAACGTTTTACTTCCGATGGTGGTACGTTCCCAGTGTCCTCTGCATACATAGAGGCCGCTGTGTTCCTTCCTTAAATGATGTAAAGTAAGAGAGTTTCCCCGTTGAGTTTTAGTTTGATTTTGGTAATGTACGCTAAACCACTCGACACTTCCAGCGCTCCCACAGTGGAGCGTAACCGAGCTACCGCTGGAGGCTTCCGTCAGTGAAGGTGCGACTAATCCGGTCACCAGGCGCTTCATCACAGATACGAATATGTGCATTATAACATTTGTATTAAAATACTTCCCGTGGCAATTGTAGTATCCAGTATCGTTTTCAAGTAAGTCGATTAATGTTATAGCTTTGTGACCTATTTGGTGTCTACTGTGGACTGCAACATCAAGTTGGCCTAAAGTGGGAACAGCATGTAGCGAGGAGTAGGTCCAGTTTACTGGTGAAGAGCTACCACAATAAACTCTTACTGGATAATTTTCGAGAATATTTACATACTGTGGTTCTATACTTTTTAAATACAGTTTTCTATCATTCCAATCTTTGCTGTGAACCAATGAAGTACAGTAAAGGTGTAACATAAATTGACACAATTTGACGCAAACTAAGTTTCTTTTTACCATTTCATGTAATTATAAGTTGATGGTATGTTTCTCGGCGATTTACACAGAGATTTGATTCTAGAATTGAAATAGTGACGCTAATTTTTGGTCAAAATTTATTTCTACAATATCGCCACCCTTCACAGCCTGAAAAGAGTTCATTGACAACCATAACAAAATCCTAAACTGTCTTGATAATTAGAGTTAACAATATTTTTTTACTTTCTTCTGATACTACAGCATTAAGAAAGTCTTACTTGAAACTTGGATTCCAAAGTGTGAGATAATCTGCGAAACGCTTGTTTTTCAGGTCCCAAAAATTTGCTGCGACTGGTTACTAATGTGTTGGAAACCCCTTACCAGACTGCGAAATGCTTGTTTTTCAAGTCCCATAAAGTTGTCTGGGACTAGTTACTAAGGTATTAAAAAACCAGACTTAATTTCAAAACTTCGTCGTTTTTTGGTTGTCAAGTGCAACTGGTATCCGGAATGGCTGCTAAGGAAGCCACCATTATACTTGGAAGAATCTGAGGTAAATAGTAGACCCTTTTCCAGACCTAATTTCAAAACTTCGCCGTTTTAGGGGGGAGACGGAGTGCTGCTTGTTGGTTGTCAAGAGTCATTGGTAGTCAGAATGCCGTAGTATTAATGCTAAGGAAGCTACTACTACTCGAGGGAAGCTGAGGTAAGTACCTAATTCCATATTTGTTAGAACTAAATATGCAAAAATTAATCTGTGGCCTTTCTTTTTTGTAGCTAAGAGCTTGTTGTCAACAGTGACTGGTAAATTCAAGTAGTCAGAATGACTCAAATTTGGTACTACAAAAGTTACCACTGAAAATGAGGTAAGAAAGTAATTTTGTATTTGTGTGCTAAAATTGATTGTCTTTTGTTTTTGTAGGTGAGAGCTTGTTAATTCACGGTATTTCAAATAGTCAAAGTAACTTCAATTTGATACTACAGAAGTTATCAATACTCAAGAATGAGGTAAGTAGTAATTCCATATTTGTTGGCTAAAATTACAAATAATAACACTGGTTTATTTTTTATCGTAGCTGAGAGCTTGTTCAAGAGTTACTGGCGATTGAGTTTATCAGAATGGCAGATGTTTGATACTACAAAAGTTACCATTAATCAGGTAAAAAAGTGATTTTGTATTTGTTTGCTGAAATAAAAGGTCATAACTGCTATTATAGTGTTTGCATGAACTAAGCTAAAACATAGTAACAATACTTAGTTTTATGTTACCTAACTATCAGGCTCGCTCGCCATTTGTGCTCAAGCACACCACTAGTATGTATATATGTATATATGTATGTATGGATTGTACGTATGCCCTTTAACCGATTACACGTGATTAAAAATTTTAATTGCGCCTTTCGTAATGCGGTCACGGTCGCACGCGAGACACAGAGGATGATTGCTTGGTGGGAGGGTGACACTAAGTGAGAGAAAGAAGATGAACGCTTGGAGATTGCCTCAGGGACAGTATTATCGAACGATAGACTACGCTCTAGGCTATTGGGAAAGCATAAATTCGACGCTAAGGAGCTGTTCCTGACTTAAAAATAACAAAGTACTCGCACTGTTTGGCAAAAACTTTTATGGCATCACACTGAGGCTCTTAGTAAGCACACTAGTAAGGTTGGAAGTATGGTTTCATGGCTGAAGCAGTTTACTACTCGATCATAGAGGTAAGAGAAAGTGATTTTGCACACATCTGTCTTACATTCAGGAAGAATTTGTTGATATTTATTTAGGGTGTGGCTTATTTTGAACTGAGCAATATGTTATAAATTTTGTGAACAGAGAAGCTTTTTATGGCTTTTGTGTATGAAAACAGGTACATCACAAAAATGATAGAATATTTGAGTGTATTCAGTTTGGTACTCCAAGGTGTCTTTACTTTTGATGTGCTGGTAGGCTGCATTGTTGACAGAATAGTTGGTGATCTTACTATCAAGTGCAACTGGTCATAGCATAATAGAAGTATATGTCAGAGGGCTCCCTGCAGTCTCACCTGTTGTATAACAATATTTATTTTTACTTACTGCTATAAAGAATGTGGTTAAAATTCCTGTAGAAATGCTACTTTTCAGAATCATCAATTCCGTTCTCTCGTCAGAGTCCTTGACCATCTAGTAACTACAGCAGTCACTACACCCATCAGTACTGAAGTCATTCTTGCTGTCATCAAACTCCTCGTCACTACCACCAGAGTTACTGCCATTCTGGTCACTGCCATCCTTGTCACTGCCATGCTGTGCCAGGTCAAGAATATTGTCTTCACCACTAGGATGCTGAAGTACCAGTGTTCCACTAGCCAAGATAGCTTTCTACTTGTCATATCATGAGCAGTTATAGCTAAAGTAATATTGGTTTCTAAAAAATTAATCTGTGTACCTTTATTATAATATTATGAAATATATTTTCGAAAGAAGTCTTATTGTTGTGACAAAATTTACTCAACATTTTCTTATGGCAGTCTATGTATTATATAATCCTAAAATATACTTACAACAATATAGAATCGTCTGTAGCTAACTGTGATTGGTGGCTTCCTTGACTCCACAAGGCTGTAGGGCGAAATGGACGCGAAGACGCATTTTCGCATCCTCCGCGGTTATCAATTGACGTAACGGCAAAGGTCACAGAGGTCAACGGTGAATCGACGGTGTTGTGGTACAGCTCCAGCGAAGTCGAAGATGTCAAGGCGACAGTGTTCTGTTTGGGGCTGCCATAATAGAAAAGGTAGATGCCCAGAAAACATTGAAGGAGAAAGAGTGTGTGGCTGTCCCTCCTTGTGTTTTTCAGACTGCCCAAAGTCAAAGGAGTTGTTAACTCTACACTACATTGAGAAGATGCCTTCTGATGTAAAAAGAGCAGTTGTGAATAAAATTAACTTTACTAGGAAGGATGCAGTAGGAGGAAAGTGAAAGCCAACAGCTGAATCTTGTATTTGTAACCTACATTATTTAAACTTCAAGGGACCCACTAGATCTAACAGCCATTTGTTACCCCAGTATTTTAAGCGGCCTCATGAATCTACAGTTACTCCAGCAAAAAGACGTATGTTAGTGCGTAACCATGCTGATACTTCCTCTTTTCAGGTGGATGAAATTGCTTCTAATTCTACTGATAGTGTTATTGAAGATATCTCAGATCAAGAAGATTCCCATGTATTAAAAGCTAAAAATGTTGAGTTAGAGGCAAAGATACGACAACTACAGTCATCGCTAGCTCAATCAAAGGGCGAAGTCGAGCATCTTCAGACGTCACTACAAAGATTGGACCCTAGCCTTTTGTCCCAATCACAATTACATATGAGTTTCGCTGCTTAGTGACTTGGCTATCAACAACATCAGGGAGTAGGAAATCAACATCCCCATGTCCCACTTTACTATCTTCTGCAGAGTCTGCTTTAACATTTTCTCAGACATTACTTCTAGTTTTGATGAGAATAAGGCAGAATCTAACACAAGGTGATCTTGCATGTCTCTTTTGTATCGATCAATCATTTGTGTCACGAATCCTTAATCAATTGATACCAATGTTAGCAAACGTGCTTGGTGGATTAATAGTATAGCCTCAGATTAACATTGGACCGGCAACTCCTCCTTATAACTTCCTTCCTAATTCAGTTGCAATTATTGATGGCACTGAAATATTTGTTCAGCGTCCAAGTAATTTGACCACCCAAAAATCATCTTATAGTGATTACAAAAGCCATACTACTGTAAAATATTTAGTTGCTATAGATACTTTTACAGGAGTTTTTATATATGTTTCAAATGGATTCTCTGGAAATGCAAGTGATCGCTACACCATTGAACAAAGTGGTATTTTGAAGGTGTTAAAACCAGGTCAGCGAATTTTGGCTGACAAAGGATACACTGCCAGAGATTTATTTGCTATGAAACGGTGTTTTCTAACCTTTCCATTTTTTCTCAGTGGGAACAAATTTAGTGAACGAGAAGCATTGCAGTCACACACCATAGCAAGTGTTAGAACCAGAGTTGAAAATGCTATCAGGCGGCTAAAAGAATTTAAGATATTCACAGATTGTTTATCTAATCGAATAAACAAACAAATTGTTGATGATATGATTGTTACAGCATGTGCATTATGTAATTTAAAAGAAAGACTAATTAATGTTTAAATGTTTATGATTCAAGTACTCTAGTAATTATTTGTGGACCTAATGTAGTGTAATAATATTGTTTCAGTTTGTCTTTCATTTCATCCCATAAACGTGCATCCAAATAAATTCTTTCAACATGAATGTCGGATAAAGTCCAGACAATGAAGTCGCAATAGCTAGCTTTGGTGATTCCTAGCTGCCCAATCACTTGATAATAATAGTCATGGTTCCTTTTCAACATAGGTTCATGATTCTCAATAGATAGGCAAAACTTAGAATCAGCACATGCATTAACTATGGAGTCATGGCGATGGTTATAAGGACGCTTGACTTCAACTAATCCAATTTTACCAAAGTCAATGTAGAAAATGCCATCAGGTGAGGCCCCCAAGAATGGTAATTCAACACTGAGGTAGATACCACATATATCTACGTCAATTCCCGTTATACGCTGGTATTCACTTAGTGCTTCCTCTTCGTGAGTCGTTCCCCAATTAATAGCAGGTGTATCAGGGTGTCCATAATCACCTAGCAAAATCTTGCTCAAAGAAGCTGGATACAGCATTCGAAACTTCCTAATTTGCTTGCTGTAATTCTCCACTGTCTAGCATCCATCCATCTTGGGTTATTTCTTTGTCCTAAAGTCATCAATTGTATTAACTCAACTTCTTCAGATGTAACACCTAAAGCAGTAATTAAATTATCTACAGTAGGTTCTCCTTCAGAAATAGACATTAAGTTGTCCATCGGATCTTTTAAATGGGTTGTTTCATTTGCTGCATGTTTTATTGAAGCCAGTCTCAAGTTTTCGCCTTCAAAATAATCTATAATACCTGGTTTAGATCCTGCAGCTTGTAAATCTTTAAGAAGTGCTTCAATAACAGGTTTTGGACCATTGTAAGGAACATACCCTTCACTGGGATGCCTTTATCAAAATCTAATTCTTTAGATAAAACAGCTTTACCTGCCATTGAGGGTCTAGACCATGCACACTTCATACTTGTACAAGCAGTTGGGGATACCTCGGCTAAGGTGAGCAACAACGCTGCAACGTGCACACAACTTTGGGTAGCACCAGCTGCACAAAAGTAATTGCTACCCAATGGCGTACCATCCTTTACCCTAACAAAAAGAGGATAAAATGAGGGGTTCTTTCTCATAGTTGGTCGGCATTTTGCTCTAATATATGATACAACTTCTTTACGGCTATCAGCTTCAACAACTTCTTCAACTGTAGCTACTTCAATTTCATAAAGATGGCCACATTGGCACAAACGTACACCTGTTCTCAAGTTCTTTGTGTACCCACCTTTCTTCTTCAAATAGTTAATGACAACACCTTCTTGCACCAATGGGAGCTTCTCTTTGGTCCACATTCCCACAGGTAAGCAGTCAAACTTTGGCACTGAATTTCCACTAATGAACTCTTGGAATGCCTCTACTTCTAATTCAGATTCAAAGAACTCCGTATCATAGCAAGCCCCAACTCTAGTTATTAGTTCAGCCTTGGTCCCACTCACTGGTTAACGACGATCACGTAAAACATCTTTGAGTTGCTCCACAGTCCAGTGCACTAGTGGACGTACAAGTGGATCTACCGCGGTTCTGGAAGCCATACACAAGTGGAGGTCAGCTGTTGATTCACCATTGACCTCTGTGACCTTTACCGTTACGTCATAATGCATATCGTCTATTGACGCGTATTTGCGTCTTCCGCGATTAATCGGTTAAACGCGCGCGCGGGGAATTGTTTCCTCCTAAAAACACGGCTTTTTAGGCTTCACCCCAGTTTATTCTGAAACAACAGCATTAAGCAAGCCTTACTTTAAACTTAAGCTCCGAAGTGTGAGAAAATTCCTGCGAAAACGCTTGTTTTTCAGGACACAAAAAGTTGCTTCGACCGGTTACTATGGCATTGAAGACCCTTTTCCAGACTTAATTTCAAAACTTTGCCTTTTTAGGGGGATACGAAGTGCTGATTGTTGGTTGCCAAGAGCCATTGGTAGTCAGAATGCCGTAGTATTAATGCTAAGGAAGCTACTATTACTCTAGGGAAGCTGAGGTAAGTATGTAATTCCATACTACGGAAGTTACCACTGCTCAAGAGAATGAGGTAAGAAAGTAATTTTGTATTTGTGTGCTAAAATTGATTTTCTTTTGTTTTTGTAGCTGAGAGCATGTTGTCAAGAATTAAGAAGCTACCTGAGCATGCAAAAAAAAAAAAATGCAGCTGACAAAAGCAGCTGTTTTTTTTTTGGGAGGGAGCTGAAGTGTTAGAATGGCTTCTTTAGAATCAGAGAGCTGTTCTAAGGCAAAAAGACCAAGAAGGAGCTGTCATTTTTCCATGAATTGGGTAGAAAAGTTCATAGGCATTGCTACAAGTTCTAAAGGTAGAATAATTGACTAGTAAAAATTTTATTCAACTTCATTATAGGTAGTGGCTTTGCAAAGTGTACCTACTGCTCTTTGTGACATCAGTATATCTCATAGCGGTCGAAATAATGTGGTAAGTTACATTCGGTCGAAGTGCCATAAAGAAATGGCAAAGGTATTTTCTTCAAAAGCATTATCTTCTCTGCTAAGGCTAATTGTTAGCCCTCAAGTAATTGAAGCTGAAGCACTTTGGACTACCTTTGTGGCTCAGCATAATCTTGCTTTTGAGACTAGCAATCATGCTATATAAACTCTTTTATAGAATGTTTCCAGATTCTGAAATAGCTAAAAAAAATTGGCCTATGGACACAGTAAGACTGCAGCTATTATCAAGGAAGCCTTGGCTCCTCACCATCTCTCTAAAACCTTTCATGACATGTCAGAGGTATGTTATGATGGATGAATCCAACAACAAAACTAACAAGTTATGCATTATTTTGATTCGTGTTTTCCATTCATGTGTTGGAGATGTACGTACTAGATTCCTTTATATGCCCATAATTAACATTGGTTCAGCAAAAAATTTGTTTGAAGCCCTAAAGGAGAGCTAATGGTTTAGATTTCACAAGATGTTTGAATCCAGAATTTTTCACTAGCTCATTACCCTAGGTAGTTATAGCAACCAACCTAGCTTACCAGATTTTACAGCTACCTACCTTTCTCTAATGTAACCTAAAAAGAAGAATTTTTTTCTACCAATATTTGCGGCTGCTGCAGATTCGGAAGTGGTAGTATTCTCTTCATTAAAGGTCTAAATATTTCAGAGTAAGTAATAACATATTATAAAGTTTCAATTAGCACCAATTCAAAACCATATTTATTCTTTGCAGTTACTATACTTATTTTATAAGCACTACATTTTTCCTAGGTCTACTTTTAACATACATTGTAATGCAGTTATGATATAATACTACATATCTTACCTGCTTTAGTAGCAGCTTTCTTAGCTCTTCTTGAATCCTTCCTTTTTCATGTCATTTTTCTCTTTTCAATCCCTGGCTGTTTTGGTTGCTCTTTAAGCCCAATTTTGGCATTTTTAGCTTCCCTAGCTGTATATTTTCTGCTTATCATTTATATTGTGTCTGAAATAGCAACCCACAGTAAATGCTGTTGAAGATTGCCATGATACTTCATAGCATGCGCAGCCGCCTTAGCAGAAAAAAAAAAGGTCCACATGTATGCCTACGCAAATTGAAATGAAGACATAGATATATATCTGTACATGGCATCTTTAAACTAGCTTTGCTCGCTCTGCTGAATAGTATACACTACACCAGCTCGTTCACTGTGATGAAGCACTCCACTAGTGAAATATGACTGTTTTCAATGGCTATTGGATGTATTACCTTATACTTAACATAATGAAATGAAAAGAAACAATGTTTGCTATTTAAGTATATCATTATTTCATGTGAACAGAGTGACATCTCACTTCATATTGATTGTACTTAGTTAAAATTTCAGATATTGTTTGATGAAATGTCACCAAGTTTGGAAATTGCTGCACAATTTTGCCTAGTTCTCTGCTGGGTAGATCACTGGTTAGAATGGTATGAAGATAACTGAACATCATGACGTCTAAGGTGGTTATCCTAAACACAGAAAAACAAAAACAATAAACAAAACGAAAAAATATTAAAGTGCTCATGATCATCATAGCACCAATAAACAAATCAAATGACAAAAACAACAACAAAAACCAAAAGCAAAACAAAAAACTAAAACAAAAAACAACAACAATACTGAACGTATTTATAGTTTTTATGGGAATGCCCATTAACCAAGACCACCACAAACAGAAGGGTCATTAGACCTCATTCACACATATGAAGATCTTGGGAACAAAACTGATGTATGTGAATGTATGTACACATGTAGCATTAAACGTTTTTAGTATTTCTATGGCTGCTACATAGGCGGCGTTGGTCGGGTAGCTCGGGCAATGGCCTCAACACTTTTCATAGTCAATTATTTACTTCATAAAGTAAAGATTGTCACCACACTCTTGCCCCCACTTTACTCGTGGTTAGTTGTTACTCTGGATCGCACAGCCACTCTGTGAAAAAAAGGAAGATTAGGTAAAGGGTCTGACTGGCAAGACTGAATAAAGCTAATAGTTGTTTTTTTTTTGCATGGCTCCCCACAGCTATACTGTAAAGGATAATATTGATCTTCTGAAGTCTACTCATCAGCCAAAGGGATTCTCTTTTCTGCAAAGGAATGTTGGAGCTACAAAACGGTCAAGAAGAATGGTGTAATACTTGGCCCTGGCTTCGTTATAATGAAGGATCTGACAGTGTTTTGTGCCTTTCTTGTTGCCAAGCTATTAAGCAAAATTGATGAGCTGTAAAACAGGATCTTCTGATGCGGCCTTTGTAAGTGATAAAGCTAGTATAAATTGTTGTTATTACTTGTTTGAATGAAATGCTGAGCAAAAATTTGGCTATTGAGAAAGTTAATAATCGTCATTGCCTACAGAAGATTATGACTAGTCTTAAGGGCAATGCAATATGAGACCATGATGTCAATGAAGGAAACTTAATGCAGCTTATGCAGCTACTTAGACAAGATGACCTAAAAGTAAGTTGTCAATTATTAAAGCTAAAAATTCACCATGAAATGTAGAGATATTTTTATGGTTAGAAAAGAAAAGTGAGCGCTATCTGAGTCACAATAGTCAAAATGAGATCCTGAAAATATAGCATTGAATATTTCGAGGTTGCAGCAAACCTTTAGAAAACTGAATTGATTACTTTATGATGGACGAATGCGCAGACTTTTCTAATAAGGAACAGGTAAAACGTGTGAAGTGCAAATTTTATTGCTTTGGGTTCTATTATTCTTTTGAGGTGGTTATTGTGCTGCGATGGGTGGATGACAACCTTCATACATGAAGAATTCATTGGGCTTTATGAAGTAGCAACCATTGAAGCTATTTGCTATTTCACTAGTTGTAGCTATAAAGGATTGCTGAACTTATTCTCAACACATCACAGACTAAAATTAGAGGTCAGTGTTACGATAAAGTGAGTAACATGAGTGGGTTGCCAAACTAGTAAAGATTTCTCCTCGCAGAATGAATGTCACCTGGGAATCCTGGTATTCAGTCTTTATACCTACTCGATAGATGGTGCGAGCTGAATCAGTCCATTGATTGTGAAATGTAACACTGTTTTCTTTAAAGAGGAGCAATAAAATAAAAGAATAACAGGAAAGACAAACAACAGCAGGAAGGTGAGCTCCATTAAGAATCATACGTTTTGTAAAAATTACAATTACTTCATGTACATTGCAAAGAATTCACTCCCTATTTTAAACCTTGGCAAGTAAAGTTAGCTTATGAGAGTGTCATAAGTGGGCTGCCAATGAAAGGAAGTAAAAAACTATGTGTGCAATAAACATCGCGGGCTTTTGACGCAGGTTTAATGGAGCTACAGCCACTTTTTAGTGGAGTTTGTGACAATTTTTGTTCGATGTTTTAAGCAGTTTTTAACGCAATTATGCTGAATAATTGATGTGATATGGAACTACATTTTGACCACTACTTTTAACATAGAAAACAGTCTGACGGGAATAATCATGAAATGCTTTGGAACCAACTTAACCCTTTCGTTCCTGAATTGTTTGGACGCGCGCGGAAAAATCTAATTTTCTACCGCGGAATAGAGCATTGCCGTTTTATTTTTTTAACTCGATGCTGGCTGGGAAAACCCCATAGCAACCATATATCACTAAGTAGACCAAGAGTTTGGGATTCCCCTCATTTTTTGATTGAGAAAATTGAATAATATTTAAGCCATCTACTAATATTTCAAAAAAAAAAAAATTTTCCCCCCAAAAAATCCACTTTTCCCATCAATAAAAAAATAAAATAAAATAGAAATAATATTGTTTGATGCGTTATATACCAATATTATATTAGTTCAACAATAAAATATGTTGTTTGTTGTGTGTGGTGCTGATTGTGATCATGTAGGAGACATCTATGAGTGTCCACAAGGAACGTATGCCATCGGCCGTCGAGCTCCACTACAAAACAATTTCATATACACAAAAACACAAACAACAAAGATATTTGTAATACAAACAACAAATTATTCATGATCCTATATAATTGCAACTTTATGATGTATTGTATGCGGTTTCATACAGGATTTTTGTTTGGGGTGGGGCTCCGAGTGTACTTCGCCACACCCATTTTTGGAACCTACACTACTTTGATGCACATCTTTGCATACGAGTCTATACTTCACACTGATGATCAGTGTTCGGTCCTATGCACTAAATGGCTCAGTTATGATAGGAACATAATGGGATACAATATCAGACTAAAAATAAATGCTTCCTAAATGTTCATTTCTATTCAACTCCCAAAATTCTAGGGGGGAACCCAGGGCTAGCCTCCCACTGTATGAACTCCTGGTATGTATACTCCACACTGTACATGAGAGAAACAATCGTTGTATTGAGAAAGTGTAATTTGAAAATGAAAAGCAGTACCAGCACACACGTGGAATTCAACTTACCAGGCATGGATGGTGTCACAGACTGAACGATCCCTCCCATAGGATCCGGAACCTCCATACAATACCAAAAAAACACAAGACAACAATGATATTTGTAACATAACAGCTGGCCTCGCTGAATTGCCCCCCCCCTCCTCCCCCGTCATTACTTTTCACTGACATTCTTGTACCATAACCCCCCCTCCCCCGTCATTACTTTTCACTGACATTCTTGTACCATAACCCCCCCCACTCCCCCGTCATTACTTTTCACTGACATTCTTGTACCATAACCCCCCCCCCCCCCTCCCCCCCCCAGCCCTAGCTGGACACCCAAATATCAGTAAGTTGAAAAAATGAAATTCAACTTACCAGGCATGGATGATGTCACAGACCGAAAAAGACCACCGAGTTTGTTCTCTCTCAGGTTGGATCCGGAAACGCCACATACTGTTTGTTCATGGTTGCTCTCTCTCTCTTTCCACAAATGCACGCACACACATACACACACACACACACACACACAAGAAAAAAGAAGCTACAGGTGAATACAGATCATAAAAATAAATGTATAATTTATTATACATAAATTGACTGGTGTACACACACACACACACACATGAAATTCAACTTACATGGGCATAGTAGTCACGATCCAAAAAGATCCAGAGTTCCCTCCCAGGTTGTATACGGAAGCGCCACATACTGTTTGTCCACGGATGCTCTCTCTCATTCCACAAATGCACACACACACATACACACACACACACACACTAGAAAAAAGAAGATACAGGTGAATACAGATCATAAAAATAAATGTATAATATAAATTGACTGGTGTACACACACATACATGAAATTCAACTTACATGGGCATAGTAGCCCCGATTGGAAAAGCCCCCCCCCCCTTCCCGAGTTCGTTCCCTCCCCGGTTAGATCTGGAAGCGCCAGAATAACATTTCAACTCCACGCACACACATATACAACGAGTGTGAAGCTCCACTACAACACCACAAAAACACAGACAACGACAACGACAATAACAATACATATTACAACTTTTGGGATGTTCAGGGAGGGGGAGGTGGGGGGGGGGGGAGCAGCCACAAATATCAAAGTCTGTGGTCCTTTACACAAAAGATTATGGAATATCAATGGGTGTGTTGTCATCTTTCTTCCACTCTCCCCCTACCTCATCCACCCGACTCTTGTTCTTCAATTCCCGCCTTCTCCAACCGCGAGGACGTCCAGAACTCGGAGCAGGAGGAGCCACTTCCTCTTCTTCATCACTGGAACCTGCTGCCTATTCGTGTTTCATCATTGGAAGACTCAGGTCTGGTATCCTCTCCTTCATGACTGGAAGACTCTGCTCCTGTCGCCTCATCTGCGTAATCGGGGTCGGTGACTGCATTTACATCTGGTCCTAGTAGTATATGTGGTAAAAACTTTTTAAATTTTTTTTGAAAATTTGAATTTGTTCAAAAAACCACAAGCCACTTTCAAATCTCAAAACTCAAAGAAATATATATATATTATAGCTAAACAGCTTACTCTATCTCAATATAGCTATAAATAAGTCCTTTCCACTACAGAAGCTGGCTATTTTTCAAGACAAAGACAAGAGAAAGACAAGCTTACCTCGATCATCTTCTTGACTCCCATTTTCAAGTATCAGAGTTGACGGGGTCTGGTCCACCAACCCTGATACAGGGCCTCCTATAGCCCTAGATGTCGTCTCCCTTCTCTCCGCTTGATCCTGAGTCGCTAGAGTCAGCATCAAGCAAGTCTAAAACTTGCACCGCATTGTAACTTCTAGACGCCATCTTCAAAAAAATGACTTTGAAAAAAAATTTTTTTGCATAGTTACCGGGGTCACACGACACGCTCACTTTTTTCCTATGATGTAATAAGCATTACCTAAGACTGTACGTAATAGGGAGGTCCCCAGTTGAACTGGCGATTTTATAAAAAATGGAGAAGACAGTAAGTCAAACAGCAAAGTCTTGGTCGGCAAAGAAGCGGTTGTTTCAATGTGTTATGGAAGGCTACTGAGCTCAAGCAATTTTTTGCTGCTTCTACAAAGCTCTGGAGATGACTGGATCCATAAATGAAGCTGCTGTGAAGAAGGTAACTTTTTTTAAAATTCGACGGAGAACCGATGTTTTTTTTTTTTGCCGAGGAAGAAATAAACGCAACTGCTGTGAGGTACTGTCGAAGCAGTCCTGGCTGAAAGCTATTTTAGATGCTTCTCCAATGCATTGGGCACCTGTGTATGCAATCTGAAGGTTCTAGCTATAAAGTAACTATTTTAAAAAATTCGGAGAAGTCAATCGGTCTTCACCCGCTTCAAAGCGGGATCCGGAACGAAAGGGTTAATTAATATTACTATAGATTTATATATACATGTATAATATTATACATATACATGTAATATGGATATTTCCATTTGTTTGATAAAAATTATGGACAGTACTCACTTCACTGGAAAGTATGTCTTTGAGTTCCCAGTCGCTCAGAGAGAGACATGCAAGCATGTTCAAAATCACCCAAGATATCTTTCAAAGGCCGAACAAAATCACTCCAGCAATTCCAAATGTAACTCACTCGAGAAACTGTGGGAATGATCCTGTTTAGCGGCCAGGTAAGGTTTCTTTCACATCGTTGTAGAGACTAATACAAAAACAAACACATAACGACATGATCTACTCCTATTACATTTGGCATGAATCTGCCTATAGATGAATTGATGATATAAAAACAAGTGGTAACTAATACAACATACAAAACTAGGTTGCCATTATTTAGCTATTAAAAATTCTATTAAAGAACAAGTTAAATTATAAAAGAGAAAACAGATTAGCGCTATATTACTGACAGTATGTAAACATTAACCGCGTTCATTAGGATGGGTTAATATTGACTGAGATGTGTCTCTGGTTCCTGTAAATTAAAGAATTGCTCCTTATAGGGAATTAATCGACTTTGATGTATCAAGCACTCCAATCCATTATTCAAATGAAATTGCAGCTAAACAGTTTTTCAACTAAATATTAAACCATGCAACTCACACATTTCCATATACTATTTATATGCATGCATTTAGTTTAAAAATTATAACCCTAAAATGGATTAATTAATTTCAAAGTTGCTCAACCTTCATGTAAACCTGTAGTGCCAGGGCCTTGTTATATTTCAGACATCTTGGATTCAATAATCCTCTTGTCTAATTCGAGGGATGCCCTAAAAGACATTTTTAAGCTGTAGAGATTCTGCTTAAATGTAAACAGCCTTTGAAGTACACCTTCATGTATAAACAACTATAATATGTTTTGGCTGGATGTTGAGTGTTCACTAAACTGTTCTCTTTCATCTTTTGTTTGAAAATTCTAATGTGCTTGCAGTCGGCTTTTAAAGGGTTGGACGTGGAAGTAATTGGTACAGATAAAACTTTAGTATCAAAAGAAGCGGAAGTTAGAATAACATAACCAAAGCCCACCCTAAACTGTTTCGGGGAATTTTTTTAAAGATGTAAATTTTAATTACAAAGAGGACTACAATAATTGAAAGTTTACTTAAATAGTCTAAATATGAAGATTGTGATGACAATTACACATACAAAGTTAATTGAAATAGTGCATAGTGTATGTCTGCATTCCAAGACAAGATTTTTTTTCATTTCACAACTTTCAGTATTTTTTCAAACTTGACTATGGCAGTCCATACTAGGCACTAACATGTGAAACCATTTTTTTTTTCTGCAGGAACACAAGTTGGTTCCACGAGAAAATTTAAAATTTTGCATTTGCATTCATAAACTTGAATAATAGATAGCTCAGCATAAACTTTATTAAACAAACTAATCTAGTTACTTTAATTACATAAAACATATTCATTCTGCTGTTAGAGGTTTCAGCATGACGGAAGAACCACGGTTACATACACCCCCATTTCCTGAAGATATAAATCTCCGAGTTTCTACCATATTAGTTTTACAACACAGTATCTCTCTCTCCTAAGTATTAATCTACATATAATATAATTCACTTTTTGTGCTAAATGTAGTCCTACCTCATTTGTATTGTTCCTGTTGGCCCACATCTGGTACTCTATGGCTGGGCGGAGTTTCAGTCTGATGAGAGACAAACAAGACTCCTCAACAAGTTTCTCCACTGGGTTCAAACTGAGTCCGAGGCCTGCATTCTGGAGTGGTATCACATGAAGTCACATATATCACTTATAATTATATCTCAAATTCAGCAATAATATACTGTATGTGTGTGTGTGTGTAATTTATTATTATATTTTAATATATTATATAAATAAAAACAATAATAATTGGAGTGGACTTTGCTGGTCCAGTCACCCTCAAACGTGGACATACTCGGAAGCCAAGCTATGTCAAGGCTTATATCTCACTATTCATATGTCTAGCTACCAAGGCAGTACATCTTGAGCTCAGCAATATTATACTGTATATGTGTGTGCGTGTAATTTATTAATATATATAAATAAAAACAATAATAATAATAAATCAAATAAAATTTCTTGAACCCACATTTAACTCTTACTATAAACAACAACAAAAACAAAACAAACAACAACAACCACAACAAGAAACAAAAACACACATGCTCGAGACAAAATACAAACATTTGTGTGGGGCCAGTGTCCACCTGAGCTCCATGTAGATAATCTCTCTTACTAAATGAACATATACTGTATACAGATGACCACACCCAAGTATGTCAACAACAGCACCCACACACAATTACACTGACTCAAAACCACACCTACAGTAGGTGCCAAAAAAGTTCCGAATTCAGTTCCATAGAAAGGCCGTCACATGATTAAAAACGGGGGGGGGGGGGGAGGGAAATGGTCCGTCGTTTGCTAAAAACAAAACAAACAAACAAACAAAAAACGAACAACAAAAAAAAAACCACAGCAAAAACAAAACATAACAAAGATCTTTCCATTTGACAGCACCGTTTTAATCCTTCCCGTATACCATATGCCTCGCTCCAGGAAATATATAAAATCGTTTGTCCAATAAAACACTTATTTTTTTTGTTTTACATGCCTCTCTGAGGAAGAGCATTTGGGGTAAAAAAAAAAAAAAAAAAAAAAGCAGTCCTTGGACCAATTTTAGTTGTTTTGCAAACAATTGTAAGTTCAATCGCCAGACAGTACCAATGTTTTCTCGATGTGGGCCCTTCACGGGCTTAGATTTTCTACTGTTAGAGGTCCAATGATGGCAAGGAGAATATCATAAGTAGTGTGGACCTGGTTAAAGCTGTGTGCTCGTCGGAACTTTGGTTGGTAAGCTTTATTGAAGCAAGTCAGATTTTTGCACGAGTTGTATTACACTATCTCCATAGCGTTTAACAGGTAATACAAAGCCTTAGCTTGCTGATATAGCTGTGGAAGAGTTTCTGGCCAGAAAATATCAGTGAATCGACAAAAAAAGCTTAACCGTTTCTTATCATTTTAGTAAACGGTGTTGGCTGTTTAGTCAAAACGATACAAAATGCAGCAGTAAAAAACAAAATAAAAACTACTGCTTTACTGCTGTACCATGGAACAGATTCCCGAACTTTATTTTTGGCATCTACTGTACACACAACCATACTTACACATAACCACACCTACACACGATCACACTTACACATAACCACACCCACACACGATCACACCTACACACGATCAAACTTACACATAACCACACCTACACACGACCACACTTACACATAACCACACCTACATACGATCACAATTACACACGACCACACTTACACACAAATACACCTACAGTAGGCTCCAAAATAAAGTCCTAGATTCGCCGTAGTACGGCTATGAAATGGTAGTTTATTACCATAGTTTTGACCACTGCATTCCGTTCCATTTTGACTAAACTGCCAACACCATTTACTATTACTGAAAAAATAAATAAAATAAAAATGGTCAAGCATTTCCATCGATTCACTGCTACAGAACTATTCTATAGTTATAATCATGCTAGGCCTTGCATAACCCATTAAATGCTACGGGGACAGTGCAAACCACTTGTACAAAAACCTAACTTACTAATAACGCTAGCTGACTGAAGTTTTTACAGGCACACCACTTTCACTGGGTCCAAACTTCGTAGGCCTTTTGCTAGCAACAGTTGTACCTTCCGCACCCTCCATCCTTACAATTCTCTACCAAAACAATAAATGAAAAAACCTGGTCTCTGCAGCTAGTAAACAAATATCGGAACGTTTTGTTGGTTAAACAATTTTTTTTTTTACTATTTCTTTCTGGTTTCGTGCGAACGAGACTTTTTTTTTACCAGTCTACTAGTAGTGATGTGCTAGAGCACAAATGGCGAGCGAGCCTAAAACTACACATTGTTAAACGATTGATTTTAACTTATCACTCAGGCTACTAAAAAAAGTCAAGTTTTTAAAAAGGGGCTTCAACAATGCCATAGTAACCACTCCCTGCAACTTTTTGAATTGGAAAAAAAAGCAACAAAAAATAAGTCACGTTATTTAAACGTTTTCTTCTTGATATTCTTTAGCTAAGTAGTAGCTGTACTGCCACATAACTGAACCTACGTACTCAAGATGACTTACCTTCGTGGTTAGTCTAGTGGACAATAATACTGTTGTGCAGGGGTTATTATTAGCACATTAACTTAACTTAGTTATCGCAGGAATGATTTCACAATTTGGAGCCTAAATTTAAAGTAAGACTTTCTTAATTAGTATCAGAAGAAACTGGGGTCAAGCCTAAAAAGCCGCGTTTTTAAGAGAAAAAAGGGCACCCTGCACAAGTGCATACGTATCATCCATACAAATATATTCTCGTTTACTCGCCAATACATACATCATATATACATACATACATCATATGTACATACATACATACATACATACATACATACATACATACATACATACCTTATTTACACTTACTTCATATTTCCATTTCTGTTAGACATTATGAACCATGTTCACTTTACTGGAAAAGTATGTCTTCTACGTTACAAGTTGCTCAAAGAGAGACATGCTTGAGCATGCTCAAAGTCACTCAAGATATTCTCCAGATGCCGAAAAAAAATTACTCCGGTAATTCCAAATATAGCTCACTCAAGGAACTGTGAGAATAATTTTCTTAGAGGCCAGGTGAGGTTTCTTTTACACCGTTGTAGTGACTAATACTCCACATACTCTACACGACATGATTCCACCCTTTTCACTTGGCATGAGTCTGCAAAGATTGAAAAATACTACAAGTGGTAGTTATAAGCCATACTGTACAAAGAATAAATATCCATCATAGCTATTATAATGTCTAGTTTTCCTGTCTTGTTTATCCTAGCCCTAGCCCACCCAGTCAATGGGTGTAGTCCAAAAATGGCATGGTGATGCTATTGTCATTTCAGAATCTTACCAATACAATAATTTCTCAGACTATCTGGTATTGGCAAATTGGGTGGCTTCATACTCTGTTTGTGCATGTAATTTAAAAATTTAAGCAATAAACTGGAGTAATTAATTTCAAAGTAGCTCAACCTTCATGCAAACTTGTAGCGCAACCCCAACTTACATTTTAGATATAATTGTTCTTGTCTGAGTTCCTCATGCCCTAAGTGACATTTTTAAGCTGCACAAATCCAATTAAACGTAAACACAGCAGCTTTCTAGTTCCTTTATTTAATCTTAGATTCATACTTTTCCTTGAAAGTTCTAATGTGATTACATAATGTATTGTTTGAAGGCAATATTGTATTTAAGAACCACACTCATCTTGATATCTTCAGTTTAACGAATTGAAAGAGGTGAAGATACAGCTGAAAGATGGTCGATACTGATCTTAATTTCACATGTTCCTTTCCTTGGCTGAGTAAAAATAACATCACAGAAGATGTGTGGCAGATTCGAGAAGAAGCACATTTAGAGTACAGTGTCATAGCAGCAACAGCATCTGTCCTGGCGATGTTAATTGGAATACCATGGAATGCTGTCTTACTAGCTATTCTTGTACTCAGACAAAAGTACAAAGACCCTACTTATATTTTGGTAATAAATCTAGTTGTAGCAGACTTTCTGGTGTGTGCACTTGTGTTCCCAGTAAATACTCATTCGGCAATCAATCAGAAGTTTACAATTGGACATTCTGACTATATTCGCTGCACAGTTTGCAATGTAACTGCTATTTGCTTTGCGACACTATCACTCGTCTCACTCTTCACTTTGGGGCTAATGTCCCTTGATAGATTTATTTAAGTCCGAATGAACATTCAGTATAGCCAGTATGTGACTTCAAAGAGAATTGTCATGGCCCTGTGTACTGTCTGGTTAGTTTGCTTCATCGTTGCTATACCACCTGTATTTGGCTTAGGAGGAACACAATTTGACGATGTATTTGGTGTGTGTATGGTTATTACAACTAGAAGAAATCCTGTCTCCAATTATATAATATTTTTAGCATTCTATGCTTTTCTTCCTCACCTGGCTATGCTCATTGGTAACATAGGTTTGCTGGTTCTAGCATGTAGAAGCATCTCACAAAGACACAAGAGATCATTGAGAAACCCTGGAGGCAAAACTGACTCCAAATTAACTGCAAAAGAAAAAGAAAAATTGGCTAACTATCAAAAAGAACAAAGGCACCTTCTAAAAGTCTTTATGCTTTTATTTGCCTCCAATTTTGTCAGTAGCTTACCGCTGCTCATTGTGGCCCCACTAGAGGCCATCCCTGAAGAAGAAAACATAAGACGATATTATGCCTTAGTTTACTTGATTTCATTCACCCTGCCAGCTATTCATCCAGTGTTAGAGACCTGCCTCATCGGCAAACTACGAGATATGATTCTCAGACTTCTCTGCAAGTGGAAAAGGAAGGAACACAGTACACATTCTGGGTTGTCTGTATAATTGATTCCAGAGGTTGCATAAAAACTAGTTTCATTGTTGTCATTAGTGAATCCAGTGTTCATCAATTAAAAACATTAAACTAAGCTATAACAAGAATTGTCACAGGGTTTTGGTTACTAAGGAAAAAACATTAGATTGTATACAAACTTCATCCAGTCAACAAATTGGTGGGTTCCATGTTTAGAATAAAACATTCAAATAAACATCCAAAATTTTTTTAAGACATCCAAAGAAACACCATCCAGAATAAAGAATCGATTAATCAGCAACACACATAATTGACTTTCACTTAACGAGTTGACCTTTCAAATTTGCGCAACAATTCTTGCTCAACAATTCTTGCTCGGCTAATAACTTGAACTGTGCAGCGCTGACCCTAGGTGCATCAGCACAAGCTCCAACTGTTTTCTTATCTGAAGGACAGTCCTAATTTTTGGACTATGTCCTTCATCATTGAAGACTCAGTGCTGCCCTATTGTTTGCCCTTCAAATTCTTTAGGCATAACAAATTTGGTAATGGGGAACTCAACATGAGGAACATTCCCTGCAACAGAAGATGAATTTAATACAATACCCTTTTAAGCTATATGGACTGTTGGGACACTATTTTAAAGGCGTTATAAACCCTGACTGGTCTGTTGTTTTATTCAACAGGCATCTCTTGAGAAATGTACAAGCCTGCACAGGAGATGACAGTCAAGACTCAGTTTTGATCTGACGTTGACCAGATAAACATTTTGATGAAGAACCGAGATATCTTTTGTTGATGTCGATTCCTCTTCAAATTTTTAACAGTGAGAGCGATTTTTCCATGCTGAGAAAAGTGCATTGTCACCCACAACCTCTTATGCAATCTACAATAGTTTCATTGATGGCCATACAGTTATGTATGCTGTCCAAAAACATTTTTCCAATCACTCTGTGCATAACATAAAAAAATTCCAATAATTAATATAAATATGTGGGTTTGGGTATGGCCATGCTAACAAGGGAGTGGTGATTAATTAAGGGATGTGGGTTGTCTTTCAAGCATTTTAAAAAGTTGGAGCCTTTTGAAGACAAAGCTTGTCGAGGGCCACTCCATTTTTACCTGTAACACTGTTTACCTTTATGCATATTATAGTTAAACGAGTAGCAATTAAATAAATGACTTTTTTCCCTGCAGAATAATAACTAGGGAAGTCATTGCTGTCTGTTTGGGGGGTTAATTGTTGAATATAAGAAACACTTCAACTTTCTTGTGTACATTCACACAAACAGACTATCAATTTTTTTTTGTATTCACAGGTTCTATCTGATCTTTGGTAATTGCATTATGTGATCATGCTCTGTATGTGTAGTTCAGTTCTTTCAGTGATTATTAATTAGAATAGAGTAATCTTGCTAAGTCAAGTAGTTGTAGCCAGTGTTGTTTTGGTTTAGCAATTCCAGACTTTCTTAGTTTTAGTTATTCATACTAAATAAATATCTTGAATGCTTAGTTTTAGTTTTTTTCCCAAATTCTCCCTGAATATTTAGTTAGTTTTTAGTTTTTCTTCAATACAGAAGATTTAGTTAGTTATACTATCAATTGCCTTAGTTTTAGTTAATTTATGTTGCCTCTCAAATTCTGCAATAATGAGACTCCTTAAAGAAAGTTGTTCATGTAGTTTTTCCAAAGAACTTCAAAAATGGCATATTTCTGTGAAAACTTGGGTATTATATAAAGTATGGTATTTGTTATGTAGTTTAGAGAATAATTACTTGATGGGAATTTATATTTTCATTTAATAATGACATAATTCAAGGTGAATTGTTTACAATAAAATTGCTTAGTTTTAGTTTTTGTCATCCACTCTACTGGTAGTTTTAGTTATTATTGAATTTACTGTCTTCTAAAATAATTAGTTTTAGTTTTTTCATATTCTTACAGCTCAGTTTTAGTTATTCTTACCAAAAGTAAAATACCCCAAAACTAAGGGGTTTTGGTTTTAGTTTTAGTTAACTAAAACAACACTAGTTGTTTCTAGTTGACTCCCTTTGCAACTAATACAACTCTGCCAATATATTATGGGCCCAGGCACAGATTATCACTAGACTGGCAAAAAACTGTGGATTTTAGATTGTTACTATTCTACAAGAGCAATGGGAGATTCAAAAACTGAGATCGAATGGTTAAACAGAAAGAACTACGCTACCTCGAAGGTTCAATGCCGTATGGCACTAGTGAAAGACAGACTCTGGGGTATAGTAGTAGTCACAGAAGGAACCCCTGCTGAGAATATGGCGGCAATTCGAAAGTATGCCGCTAGGAAAGATCGTGCTCTTGTGATCATTGTGCTTGCTGTAGAACCTTCGTTACTCTACCTCCTTGGAGAACCGGAAGACCCCAAAGAAGTGTGGACTAAACTGCAAGATCAGTTTCAGAAGCGGACATGGTGGAACAAGTACCAGTTGCAAAAGAAACTCTACTCGATGAAACTAAAGGAAGACGGTTTGAAACGAGAATGTCGAAAACTAGCTCGAGATCTCAAGACTAACGAGCAGTCCAAGACTGAGAAAGGATATCCTGCTTCCACAGATGCAGATGGAATGCTTGTTGCAGCCATTAATCAGGTACTCAGTGCCAAGGCAGGTCATGACAGCTGGATTGTGGATTCTGGTGCCACATGTCATATGAGTAATAATGAAAACCTGTTTGTTGAGCAAGCTCATGTTGCTCATGGAAAAGACTAGGAAGGACTTCAGAAGATGGTTGAATGATTTTATTAAGACGCAAGTCACAATATTGGTTTCTGTGAAACATGCACAGGAGCATAGGCCTCAACAGTCCCCAAATTTCCGGGACGATCCCGGATTTTTTGAATTTGTCCCGGGTCCTGAAGACCCTCTTGCAAATGTATTGTTGGTCCTGGAATTTAAACAACTTAGATTTTTTTTTTACAGCAGCAAATACACAAACCAGAAAATTCAGATTTTGAGAAGTCCACCACCACTACCAAAAAAAGAGCTAACTGAGCATGCAAAAAAAAAAAAAAAAAAAATGCAGCTGTCAAAAGCAGCTGTTTTTTTTTGGGAGGGAGCTGAAGTGTTAGAATGGCTTCTTTAGAATCAGAGAGTTGTTCTAAGGCAAAAAGGCCATGAAGGAGCTGTCATTTTTCCATGAATTGGGTAGAAAAGTTCCTAGGCATTGCTACAAGTTCTAAAGGTAGAATAATTGACTAGTAAAATTTTTAATCAAATATAATAGAAACTGTATTATAGGTAATGGCTTTGCAAAGTGTACCTACTGCTCTTTGTGACATCAGTATATCTCATAGCGGTTGAAATGATGTGGTAAGTCACTTCGGTCAAAGCGCCATAAAGAAATGGCAAAGGTATTTTCTTCAAAAGCATTATCTTCTCTGCTAAGGCTAATTGTTAGCCCTAAAGTAATTGAAGCTGAAGCACTTTGGACTACCTTCGTGGCTCAGCATAATCTTGCTTTTGAGACTAGCAATCATGCTATATAATCTCTTCTACAGAATGTTACCAGATTCTGAAATAGCTAAAAATTTTTTGCCTATGGACACAGTAAGACTGCAGCTATTATCAAGGAAGCCTTGGCTCCTCACCATCTCTCTAAAACCTTTCATGACATGTCAGAGGTATGTTATGATGGATGAATCCAACAACGAAACTAACAAGTCATGCATTATTTTGATTCATGTTTTCGATTCATGTGTTGGAGATGTACGTACTAGCAGTTAACATTGGTTCAGCAAAAAATTCGTTTGAAGCCCTAAAGGAGAGCTAATGGTTTAGATTTCACAAGATGTTTGAATCCAGAATTTTTCACTAGCTCATTACCCTAGCAGTTATAGCAACCAGCCTAGCATATCAGATTTTACAGCTACCTACCTTTCTCTAGTGTAACCTAAAAAGAAGAATTTTTTCCTACCAATATCTGCGGCTGCTGCAGATTCGGAAGTGGTAGTATTCTCTTCATTAAAGGTCTAAATATTTCAAAGTAAGTAATAACATATTAAAGTTTCAAATTAGCACCAATTCAAACCCATACTTATTCTTAGCAGTTACTATACTTATTTTATAAGCACTACACTTTTCCTAGGGCTACTTTTAACATACATTGTAATGTAGTTATGATATAATACTACATATCTTACCTGCTCTAGTAGCAGCTTTCTTAGCTCTTCTTGAATCCTTCCTTTTTCATTTCATTTTTCTCTTTTCAATCTCTAGCTGTTTTGGCAGCTCTTCAAGCCCAATTTTGGCATTTTTAGCCTCCCTAGCTGTATATTTTCTGCTTATCATTTATATTGTGTCTGAAATACCCACAGTAAATGCTGTTGAAGATTACCATGATACTTCATAGCATGCGCAGCCGCCTTAGCAGGAAAAAAAAGGTCCACATACGGCTACGCAAATTGAAATGAAGACATAGATATATATCTGTACATGGCATCTTTAAACTAGCTTTGCTCGCTCTGCTGAATAGTATACACTACACCAGCTCGTTCACTGTGATGAAGCACTCCACTAGTGAAATATGACTGTTTTCAATAGCTATTGGATGTATTACCTTATACTTAACAATGTTTGCTATCAAAGTATATCATTATTTCATGTGAACAGAGTGACATCTCACTTCATATTGATTGTACTTAGTTAAAATTTCAGATATTGTTTGATGAAATGTCACCAAGTTTGGAAATTGCTGCACAATTTTGCCTAGTTCTCTGCTGGGTAGATCACTGGTTAGAATGGTATGAAGATAACTGTATATCATGACGTCTAAGGTGGTTATCCTGAACACAGAAAAACAAAACCAATAAACAAAACGAAAAAATATTAAAAAAAAGTTGGTAGTAATAGTAAATGCTCATGATCATAATAGCACCAATAAACAAATCAAATGACAAAAACAACAACAACAAAAAACAAAAGCTAAACAAAAAACTAAAACAAAAAAACAACAACAACACTGAACGTATTTATAGTTTTTATGGGAATGCCCATTAACCAAGACCACAAACAGAAGGGTCATTAGACCTCATTCACACATATGAAGATCTTGGGAACAAAACTGATGTATGTGAATGTATGTACACATGTAGCATTAAAAGTTTTTAGTATTTCTATGGCTGCTACATAGGCGGTGGCCGGGTAGCTCGGGCAATGGCCTGAGCACTATCATAGTCAATTATTTACTTCATAAGGTAAAGATTATCACCACACTCTTGCCCCCACTTTACTTGCGGTTAGGTGTTAGTCTGGCACGCACAGCTACTCTGTGAAAAAAGAAAGAAAGGAGGATTAGGTCAAGGGTTGGCTGGCAAGACTGAATAAAGCTAGTTGTTGTTGTTGTTTTTTTTGCATGGCTCCCCACAGCTATACTGTAAAGGATACTATTGATCTTCTGAAGTCTTTTCATCAGCCAAAGGGATTCTCTTTTCCGCAAAGGAATTTTGGAGCTACAAAACGGTCATTTAAGAAGAATGGTGTAATACTTGCCCCTGGCTTTATTATAATGAAGGATCTGACAGTGTTTTGTGCCTTTTGTTGTTGTCAAGCTATTAAGAAACATTTGATGAGCTGTAAAACAGGATCTTCAGATGCGGCCTTTGTAAGTGAAAAAGCTAGTATAAATTGTTATTATTACTTGTTTGAATGAAATGCTGAGCAAAAATTTGGCTATTGAGAAAGCTAATAATCGTCATTGCCTACAGAAGATTGTGACTAGTCTTAAGATTCTTGCTAGACAGGGCAATGCAATATGAGGCCATGATGTCAATGAAGGAAACTTAATGCAGCTTATGCAGCTATACTTAGACAAGATGACCCAAAAGTAAGTTGTCAATTATTAAAGCTAAAAAATTGCCATGAAATGTAGAGATATTTTTATGACTTTTGCACATATTTTATACATAGTGCACGAAGTGGTTAGAAAAGAAAAGTGAGCGCTATCTGAGTCACAATAGTCAAAATCAGATCCTGAAAATTATAGCATTGAATATTTCGAGGATAATTGCAGCAAATGAATTGATTACACTTATGATGGACGAATGTGCAGACTTTTCTAATAAGATACAGGTAAAACGTGTGAAGTGCAAATTTTATTACATTGGATTATATTATTCTTTTGAGGTGGTTATTGTGCTGCGATGGGTGGATGACAACCTTCATACATGAAGAATTCATTGGGCTTTATGAAGTAGCAACCATTGAAGCTATTTCACTAGTTGTAGCTATAAAGGATTGCTGAACTTATTCTCAACACATCACAGACTAAAATTAGAGGTCAATATTACGATGGAGTGAGTAACATGAGTGGGTTGCCAAACTAGTAAAGATTTCTCCTCGCAGAATGAATGTCACCTGGGAATTCTGGTATTCGGTCTTTATACCTACTTGATAGATGGTGCGAGCTGAATCAGTCCATTGATTGTGAAATGTAACACTGTTTTCTTTAAAGAGGAGCAATAAAATAAAAGAATAACAGGAAAGACAAACAACAGCAGGAAGGTGAGCTCCATTAAGAATCATAAGTTTTATGTAAAAATTACAATTACTTCATGTACATTGCAAAGAATTCACTCCCTATTTTAAACTTTGGCAAGTAAAGTTAGCTTATGAGAGTGTCATAAGTGGGCTGCCAATGGAAGGAAGTAAAAAAACTATGTGTGCAATAAACATGCATCGCAGGCATTTGACGCAGGTTTAAAGCAGCTACAGCCACTTTTTAGTGGAGTTTGTGACAATTTTTGTTCGATGTTTTAAGCAGTTTTTAACGCAATTATGCTAAATAATTGATGTGATATGGAACTATATTTTGACCACTACTTTTAACATAGAAAACAGTCTTACGTGAATAATCATGAAATGCTTTGGAACTAACTTAATTAATATATTATTACTATAGATTTATATATACATGTATAATGTTATACATATACATGTAATATGGATATTTCCATTTGTTTGATAAAAATTATGGACAGTACTCACTTCACTGGAAAGTATGTCTTCTGAGTTCCCAGTTGCTCAGAGAGAGACATGCAAGCATGTTCAAAATCACCCAAGATATCTTTCAAAGGCCGAACAAAATCACTCCAGCAATTCCAAATGTAACTCACTCGAGAAACTGTGGGAATGATCCTGTTTAGCGGCCAGGTAAGGTTTCTTTCACATCGTTGTAGAGACTAATACAAAAACAAACACATAACGACATGATCTACTCCTATTACATTTGGCATGAATCTGCCTATAGATGAATTGATAATATAAAAACAGGTGGTAACTAATACAACATACAAAACTAGGTTGCCATTATTTAGCTATTAAAAACCCTATTAAAGAACAAATTATATTATAAAAGAGAAAACAGATTAGCACTACTGACAGTATGTAAATATAACCGAGTTCATTAGGATGGGTTAACATATATTGACTGAGATGTGTCTCTGGTTCCCGTAAATTAAAGAACTGCTCCTTATAGGGAACTAATCGACTTTGATGTATCAAGTACTCCAATCCACTATTCAAATGAAACTGCAGCTAAACAGTTTTCAACTAAGTATTAAACCATGCAACTCACAAATTTCCATATACTATTTATATGTATGCATTTAGTTTAAAAATTATAACCCAATAATGGATTAATTAATTTCAAAGTTGCTCAACCTTCATGTAAACCTGTAGTGCCAGGGCTTTGTTATATTTCAGACATCTTGGATTTAATAATCCTCTTGTCTAATTCGAGGGATGTCCCAAAATATCTTTTTAAGTTGCAGAGATTCTGCTTAAATGTAAACAGCCTTTGAAGTACACCTTGTATAAACAACTATAACATGTTTTGGCTGGATGTTTAGCGTTCACTAAACTGTTCTCTTTCATCTATTGTGCAGGAAGAGTTCTAGTTCCTTATGTTATCCCTATAGATTCCTGTGCTTAAAATTCTAATGTGCTTGTAGTCGGCTTTTAAAGGGTTGGACCTGAAAGTAATTGGCACATATAAAACTTTAGTATCAAAAAAGCAAAAGTGTATGTAGAAGTGTATGTTTTTTTAAGATGTAAATTTTAATTACAAAGATGACTACAGTAATTGAAATTTTACTTAAATAGTCTAAATATGAAGATTGTGATGACAATTACACATACAAAGTTAATTGAAATAGTGCATAGTGTATGTCTGCATTCCAAGTCGAGATTTTCTTTCATTTCACAATTTTCAGTAACATTTTTACAAACATGACTATGGCAGTCCCTACTGGCACTAACATGTGAAACCTTTTTTTTTCTGCAGGAACACAAGTTGGTTCCACGAGAAAATTTAAAATTTTGCATTTGCATTCATAAACTTGAATAATAGATAGCTCAGCATAAACTTTATTAAACAAACTAATCTAGTTACTTTAATTACATAAAACATATTCATTCTGCAGTTAGAGGTTTCAGCATGATAGAAAAACCACGGTTACATACACCCCCATTTCCTGAAGATATAAAACTCCGAGTTTCTACCATATTAGTTTTACAACACAGTATCTCTCTCTCCCAAGTATTAATCTACATATAATATAATTCACTTTTTGTCCTAAATGTAGTCCTACCTCATTTGTATTGTTCCTGTTGGCCCACATCTGGTACTCTATGGCTGGGCGGAGTTTCAGTCTGATGAGAGACAAACAAGACTCCTCAACAAGTTTCTCCACTGGGTTCAAACTAAGTCCGAGGCCTGCATTCTGGAGTGGTATCACATGAAGTCACATATATCATTTATAAATATATTTCAAATTCAGCAATAATATACTGTATGTGTGTGTGTGCGTGTAATTTATTATTATATTTTTAATATTTATAAAATAAAAACAATAATAATAATAAATCAAATAAAATTTCCTGAACCCGCATTTAACTCTTACTATAAACAACAAACAAAAACAAAACAAACAACAACAACCACAACAAGAAAACAAAAACACACATGCTCAAGACAAAATACAAACATTTGTGTGGGGCCAGTGTCCACCTGAGCTCCATGTAGATAATCTCTCTTACTAAATGAACATATACTGCATACAGATGACCACACCCAATTATGTCAACACTGATATTACAATGGCACATGCAAACACTCCCAGTACGCCAATAATCACTGCCATAGAAGTTATCAAATGGTTTTGCTGCGGAGCTGCAGAGATAAGTAAGACAGCTTATTGCCAGCATTTATAATTCACTTCAACAATGTTAAAACTGGACAAAACAATAAATTTTTATACTGTAATTAGAATGGAAGAAGGATTTTCTGTTTTTATAAAGATTATTGTGTTATATGCCTTTGGCTTCAAGAGTACCATAGAATATAGCTAATTTTAATATTCCTCTATTTATTTAGCAAACAATTTAAAAGGCACAAAACATCATAGAAAAGATCAACGTTTTAACTTGTCTGTTCCAGATTACACCACTGAGATTAATCACCATATAGAAAACTAAGTTCAATTTTTTTCTTAAAATAATAATGATTAGGGAGGGGTTTAAAATGTTTTTCTCACATATTTGAAGATGTTCTGGAGGTGATCACATGATCTTTATGAGTGAAACTATTTATTAAATGATCTAACATAAAGTTTTCAAAAGTTTAATACCTTTGGCTAACTTAACTTGAGTACATCATAATGCACAAACCTTCAGTAGGCAAAGGTTCTCGAAGGAATATTTGTTCTACATTTAAATAAGTTTCATTAACAGTCAAAGTCCATTGATTGGTTTGATGAGTTCCAGTGAATGAAGTCAGAGGACCCAGAGTTCTGGACAGATATTGCAAAAGAATATTTGTCCTGCTACTGTCAGCCCCGTAGCCATAAAGATGAGGACATCTTTCCACTTGAACCGGTGCTCTCTGAAACACTACTGTACTAAGGTGATAAGAACACTGCAAATATATGATTATACTATGAAACAAGCAATATGAGTTGTGCAAGATGAAGTTACCGATTAACATTCCACACAGTGTAGTATTAGCTACATTGTATGCCCTATTAGGCCACTTGTATATGATATAATTAAATGTTTTCCATATGATGTCTATTACATTTTTTCAAATCTATTTAGCCAATATTTTTTTAAATTAGATGCAAAAAAGATGAAAAAAATTATAAGTGTCTTTTAGAATGAAACTGTAAATATTATGTTACTGCTTGAACTGATCCATTTAAGTTTGAACTGATTGCCTTATGAGTATCTCCGTACAGATATATACATACTACACCCATAGACCCCAAACACACACATATATATATGCCATATTAGCTACTTACATATTATATTATGCATGTAATCTACTTACCAGTACTACTTATGCAATAGTTATTCCTTCAGGCATGTGTATTTCCCACTGTACAAGCTCATAGTTCACAAGTACCAGGATGAGTGGCTTGATAGTAGTGAATGATTCAGTCGTACTAAAAAATACTCTAGCATTATAGTCTCGTTCGAAACAAGGAAACCAACACGCCTCGTGGACACTGATTACATGAATGGAATAGTTATTTTTGTTTTGCCTGGACAAACAGCTGTATGTGGTGTAACTGAATCCAAAAGTTGGCCTCCCAACTGCATCAGGACTATTGGATATGATACTGCAGGCATTAATGTTTACTGTGTGGAATATATACATAAGACAATGATATCATAATTCAATGTGTCTCGTCTGAAATAATGTTGATAATAGAAGTTCTGTTTATAAAGCTAAATGTATATTTACAACTTTACCTGGTGCTTAATTTAATTTCATGGTACTGAAGTAGTTCTTTATATAATTTAACTACAATTCACCTGATTTGTAATGGTTACCAGGTGTCATCTACCTAAACTACATTAGCTGATGTGAGCCCATGGTCATGTGTGTGCACATGCTCTTTGCGTGAGACAGTGGTATGACCTAGGACTCACCCCCCAGTGTGGCCTTGGGGATGAGAGACTGAGTCTACCCAGTTCAAATAACATCCAATGAATGGATGGAGTTTTTCTAGCTAATTTCTCAATTAGGTGGTTTGAAATGGGGACTGAAAACTGTGGTTATCAGTGGCTGCTGGCTGTCAGGACTAAGACACTTCTGTCCTTGTGCCATTGCTTTCATGTTTGTTTGCTTTGCGCATGGTCGCAGTACTCAGGATTCTTCATCAACCTTACATGCATGTTCGTGATGTGCGGGATACATCTCCGTTAACTACATTTAACTATGTTAAACTACATTCAGAAAGTAAATCCTAGCAAAATTACAAAATCGCAGCCCATGTCTGAATTAGGTACTTTAGCCAATATTGTTGACTGCTTCCCTATGTAAGGCAATAACAATGCTATTGGATTTGTCATTTATGGCCCATCCCACGAAGCCTGTGATATTTCAACTGAGACTAGGTTCAAGGGAGAATAAACTGGCTTTGAATATGAAATCAATTAGCCACTTGCAAAAAAATTAAGAAGAAAGATTAGTGGAACGTGTAGAAACACTTGCAGCTGCCTAGAAGTATTCATAGTCACTGATTTCTATAGTGGTTAAACCTGCATGGTTCGTAATATATGAAATAATTGAGAAACAATTGAAAGAGGTTCTTACCACCAGGAAAGAAGACCATAAATGCAGACTGCAATAAGTAGTTTTTTTTCTAAGATAATTATTTGTATGTTAATTAAAAAAAAAATTACTTGTTTCATTATTTGGGCTTGTTTGTTTAAACAATAAATGGCCGAGTCTTATAATCATCTTAATATAATCACTTCTTTGATACACATGGCATTATTCAATCAGTGTTGTCATTTTTTTCATATCTTCTTTCACTCAAAATTATTTTTGTAACTCTTTAAGTAGACACCTTAGGAAAATACATGGTAGCTATAATGAGTACATGTTAAATATTGTACTGCAGAAATCACTCTAAGGCAATGCTCTCATAGTCATCAGCTTTATTTGGCTGCATGCTGCACGCTGAATATCACATTCATTAAAGTTCTGACGTTATCACAACATGACTCACATTGGTTTGATATTGTTTCGCATAAATTGCATGGACAGTTATCATAACTTATCATTAATAATAATTCACACGATATTATTTATGTTTCAATATTATTGTTATAATTGTTACTGTGAAGTTCACTTATTCTCAAAACAATGAAGGCAATTATATAATGGAAGAAAGAGACATAGTTTCATTATTGTTTCAGTTTGAAAGGCTAAGGCATAGCAATCACACCACTTGCAATCCTTTAAAGATGTTAGTAACTATTTTTACTACTTCTCTAAGTATAAACATACCAATTTAATCCATATTCTTTAATATAGTGCAGGGATTTGCAATTTTTACTACAGCAGATGAAAATAAGGCTCGCTTATACATTTATAGCTGTAGATAAAATAATGTAATGTAACCAAATAAAGTAAGATGTCAAATAGTTGTGTGAATTTCCTGTTAGCAAAGTTAATGGAACATAATGAATTTAACAGGAACTTAGACAGTAAACTAATAACAAACTATAATAATTATGAGTTGTGAGTACCCCTGGCAGTATAATGAGGGCTATTGACTAATAGGATTCGGTTACTACTACTTTTTAGAAGCTACTTTCTATATACTATTTTTTTAAAAAAAATGAACATCATAAATGTATTGGACTGAATGTAGGTGCTATGGAGTTTGAAATTTAAGTTCTATTTCACCAATAATGTTAAACCTGAGAGTTCCTGAGCGAATCATATTAACATTGTGTCCTTCAAGTATTAAAAATCAATCACATATATTTCGTTGACAGAAGTATACTAGTGGTGCGCTCGAATAGCGCAAATGCATGGCGAGCGAGCAGACTCTTTGTACAGAAAAATAGGATACTCTTTGTACAGAAAAATAGGACAGATATTACATCTAACTGTAGTGTACAGTGTAACCCTTTCCATTCTCAGTTAGCATCAGAGAATCTAAAGTCTCTGATCCCAGACTAAGGAAGTGGACCCATGCATTGTAGTAACAATAACAGAATTACCTGAATATACTTCGAAAGCAGTGGCAAAGAAGCGCAGCTTGATAAAGACTTCACAATTGTTTCAAGAAGAGAGTAGCTATAAACTCTTTGGTTGAAACAAAGTTGCGCAAGGCAGCAGGATTCTCCGCGCTAGTTAATTGAAAAATACTGGAACTGTGAACGCTTTACCTAACTTACGTAATTAGAAGCGCGGGCGAAAAATTTTGACGTACGTATACATTATATACTAGTGGTGTGCTTGAGCACAAATGGCGAGCGAGCCTAAAGACTATTTTTATTGACTTCTAACACTGAAGCTACTGAAAATAAGGTCCAGTTTTTTTATTTAGCATACAGGGTAAAGGGATTTCAGTGCCATAGTAACAACTCTCTGCAACTGCTTGAATTGAAGCAAAAAACAACAACAACAAAACAATACACGTTATTTAAACGTTTTCTTTGTGATATTCTTTAGCTAAGTAGTGGTTGTAACACACAATGCTTTGACACAGCTGGACATGCACCTACACAGACTTACCTTCGCAGTAGTCTAGTGGACAATGTATTTTCAGGTAAATACTGTGCGCACGGCTTATAACCATGACAAAGAGCGCATTGACTTACCACCGCCACTAACTCGAATAGAAATGGAAGTCCCTAAGTTGTCAAGTTTGAACTACACCGGCAAAAGAATTTAAAATGGTAAACAATTCAATATCTAGGGTGATACGGGTACTGATCGATAAACCAGAGGATTCTGTTTAGTGCAATTTGGGACGGGGTCGACAACCGAACTAACACAAAAACGCGAGGGTCAAAGTACAAAAATGCCTTACGTACGTCCATACATATATACAAATAAATAAATAAATAAACTAGTGGTGTGCTTGAGCACAAATGGCGAGCGAGCCTGATGTTAGGTAACATAAAACTAAGTATTGTTACTATGTTTTAGCTTAGTTCATGCAAACACTATAATAGCAGTTATGACCTTTTATTTCAGCAAACAAATACAAAATCACTCTCTTACCTGATTAATGGTAACTTTTGTAGTATCAAACATCAACCATTCTGATAATCTCAATCACCAGTAACTCTTGAACAAGCTCTCAGCTACGATAAAAAATAAACCAGTGTTATTATTTGTAAATTTAGCCAACAAATATGGAATTACTACTTACATCATTCTTGAGTATTGATAACTTCTGATTGAAGTTACTTTGACCATCTGAATTACCTTGAATTCTTGACAACAAGCTCTCACCTACAAAAACAAAAACAATCAATTTTAGCACACAAATACAAAATTATTTTCTTACCTCATTTTCTTGAGCAGTGGTAACTTTTGTAGTACCAAATTTGAGCCAATCTGACTATTTGAATTTACCAGTCACTGTTGACAAGCTCTTAGCTACAAAAAACAAAGGCCAGAGTTAATTTTGCATATTTAGCTAACAAATATGGAATTACGTACTTACCTCAGCTTCCCTCGAGAAGTAGTAGCTTCCTTAGCATTAATACTACGGCATTCTGACTACCAACAGCTCTTGACAACCAACAACCGGCACTCCGTATCCCTCCCATAAAACGGCGAAGTTTTGAAATTAAGTCTAGAAAAGGGTCTTCAATGCCATAGTAACCGGTCGAATCAACTTTTTGTTTCTTGAAAAGCAAGCATTTTCGCAGGAATTTTCTCACACTTTGGAGCTTAAGTATAAAGTAAGGCTTGCTTAATCCTGTAGTTTCAGAATAAACTGGGGTCAAGCCTAAAAAGCCGTGTTTTTTTTTAGAAAACGTTCCCCGCGCGCGCGTTTAAGGGGCACACGTACCATCCCACATACATATATACATATAACATATACCCGATTTTGCATTATCCACCCCTAATACTGTCTCGCTCGCTACGCTCGCTCGCCAATAAACTGACATCCCCGATTTTCGATTGTGTTACCCCTGTAAGTGTCTCGCTCGCTACGCTCGCTCGCCAATAATATCTGAAATCTCAATTGAACACGACTGATAGTCAGCTTTGCTCGCTCGCTGAATTAGGACAACATCATTGCTATGTCACATACCCGTGGTGTACACACATAATTCAGGAGATTCATGCCCTAAAGTCCTTGTACTAGTGCTGAACATTCCAGGTAGTTTAATAAACCATTTGTCAGCCCGATATGTTCCAGTGAATGAAGAGACAGGACCCAGTGAGTTAGAAAGGTATTGTAAAAGTCTTGCTGTAGGACCACCTCCACTGTCAGATCCATAGCCAAAAAGACGAGGACCTCTCTCCACTTGAAGCGCACTATTTTCTGGAAATAACACTGAAGTGTTGTAGTAAGAACACTGCAAAACAATTAGTTACATGTGCAGTCACTGAACTGAGATTAGGAATTATTTTAATATAGTGGCTCATTGAAATGATAAGAAAAAATCAAATAGCTACTAAAATAAGGTTGAACTGATGGACTCAAACTGAATTTGATGCTGTGACTTTAGATAACTGTCTCGTAGGCCAATCAAAATGTAATTACTTGCTGATAAAAAAAATGATTCATTGACATAATTAGCACCTGCATGCTAAAAGGTTACATTTTTCACTTTCCAATGCTTGCACTTAATCAACTTGATTCTACAGATTTGGTATACATATAGTAGGGAGCATTTATCTAGTATTCCTTTACCAGTATTACTTTATTGACGACTAATCCTTCTGGTATGTGGAGGACCCATTGGACTGGCTCGTAGGTGGACAGCACTATGATTAGTGGCTTATCTGAGAGTGACCCATTAATAGTTATGCATACATTAGAAGTGTAAGTGGGATGATAATTGAAGGAGTGTCCCGAACCCGCTTCATATACACCAATAACATGGAGGTGGTAATTGCTGTGGCTTGTGGTTGACGTACAGCTATAAACGCTTCTTTGCCGTGTGCCTTCAAAATATGCAGTTCCTATCGCATTGGCATTGCCTGAAGTGATTCTGCACTCACCTTGGATATCTGGACAAATATAAAAATTGTGTAAGAAAATATGATGCACATAAATTCAATAGCAACAGCAACAACTGGAACTATTTCAAAAAAGGAGGTTTGATGATTGTGATGAAGGTGATGGTCATGAGAATGATAATGATTGTAATAGCTAATATCACAACAACAATAATAACACCGCAGCCACCACCATACCAAAATAGCTAACCATAACTACAATAATAACAATATAATAATAATAATAATAATAATAATAATAAAATAATAATAATAATAAAAATATTATTATTATTAATATTAATATTAACAATTACAATAAGAATTATAATAATAATAATAAAACTGAACTTACTCGTTTCAGTTGATTCTTCTGCATGTGGTATAAATTGTACTGGTGCAGATCGCATAGTAGTATCATTACCATCTTTTTAGTAAAATATGTTTGTATAGAACACAAAAGTGTACATAAATAAAAGTAGCACTAAGTAGTTGTAGCTATACAGTAAGGCTGAGTTAGAGTAATCAGTTTATTGTTTGTTACAAACAAGTGGTAACAAAATAGACTGAGAATTAACCTGGCAGTAGCATCTAGTAGCCGTTAACATACCTATATCAAATGATGCTTGATTGATAAATGCTTCAGGTATATTTACTGTCCATTGATCTGCTCGGTATGTTCCAGTAAAAGAGGACACGGGACCAAATCTGTCGGACAGATATTGTAAAAGTCCTTCTGTTCTGCCACCTCCAATATCAGATCCAAAACCAAAGAAAGAAGGACCTTCCTCCACTTGTACAACTTGATTTCCTGGGAATTGCACCGAGCTGTTGTGATACGAACACTGTAAGGTATTTTGTACAAGTGTGATAATAAACTGCATCTATTAGCACTAAAACCCTATTGATGTGTTACCAGTATCACTTTATTGATGACCACTCCTTCAGGCATGTGAAGGACCCAATGGACTGGTTCGTAGGTAGTCAAGACTAGAATCAGTGGCTTATCCATGAGTGACCCATTCACATTCAAGCACACATTGGAGATGTAAGTGGGATGATAATTAAAGGAGTGACCTGAGCCAGCTTCATAAACACCAATGACATGAACGTTAGTGTCATTATTTACTGTACTTGGCAAACAGCTATAAACACTGCTTTGCTGTCTATCTTCAAAATACGGTATTCCCACAGCATCAGGATCATTGTAAATGATACGACATCCATCAATGTCAACTGCATACAACCGAAGATAAAGTAATTTGACTCAATGACAATAATGAAAATTTGAAAGAGAGTCAGCATGGTTAAGACCTATTCGTTTAAGCTCAGACAAACTGCTGAGTGTTCCTGAATTCAATGTAAGTGCTCCCATCTTGTTTTATTTTTAACTTTCCAAAGAAAGAATGATAATATCTACACAGTAGGTAACTATCAGAATACATAACATTCATCTTACTGCTTTTGGAAGTAGAAGGAAGGGAGACAGCTAGTAATAATAGAAACAAATGAACTATCATGTTTGAAGTTGAAATACTGCAATTACAGCTGAGATGGAACATTTTGTGTATTTTTTTGTATACTTTCAGTGTTCATAAAAGGCAAATGATTACACAGAGAATCTGGTAAAGTGTTTATTCCCATCATGCTAAGGCAAATTAGTATTCCTATATATAATTATGTACACTTAATATTTTACATATACATTTAGTATATTCCTTTTCACAGCTTTGTGCAGTCAAAACTAAAAGTCAAAAATTTCAAATGAAGTGATTTGCAATTAGTACAGCTATTGTCAAACTATTGTCCATGTTTAAAGTAAAATACTCAATTACATACAATAAATTGTTACTGGATTATACGACCATTTCTTGAAATTGCACAAAGTACATATTAGTGGTGGTCTTATAATTCAGGGGTAAACAAACGATAAGAAAGAATTTACTTATTATTGTTATTATTATTATTATTAATATTATTATTATTATTATTATTATTATTATTATTAATATTATAATATAATTATTATTATCATAAATATGAATATAGTAATAACACCACCCTGATATAAGTCAAAAGAATACCAGAATAAATATAATTCTGAATGACAACAAAAATGTGATTGATAAAAACGGCAATGATAAGAGTATAATAAAGAAATAATTTAGGCATCAAATACATACTATGCAAAGATGTAAATGTATTGTACATAACTGAATAGTTGAGTGAACCGACAGAGTCTAGCTAATAAAGTTATATAGTTGTAAGATATTTTAAATTTTAGCCTTAAATCTGTTTTTATGATGGAATGCTCAATTACTTCTTCAGCTTCACTGAGTAGTTAGCTACTTCTGTAAGACCAGTTTTCAGTCGGACGTAGTGTATAATCTTTTAGTTAGTTCACAATAGAAAATGCTTTAAATTTCATTGTCATGCATTCTCTCCTTTACTATTATCTTATGAAGTGTTGTTATCCTTTACATATTTTGAATCCGAGTCTTACACCTGTAATGATTCTGCTACCGCCAATTCTTTATTCCCAGTGGTCTTTGATATACTTTACTTATTTCTACAATGACAACAGCTATTTAAAAAAACAACAACCTTTCCTAACTATTTCAGTCCAAAGGTTTAGTGGTATAGCTATGGAGTATGAATATCAAGGGTCATATGGATTGTGTCCATATAACTATTTAATATTACATTTTTGACATTGTTTCACTACATTTTGTTCCGTTCCAATACTAAACACTAACCACACACATTATATCCAACAGGATCACACTATAAAGTACATAATTTGAGGCAATTAGCTAAGTTAGTGTGAGCTTAATAGTTTCATAGGCAATATTTGTCTTAGGTTTAATGTCAGCTGAAGGTGGAGTGCACTGGTGATCATCTTTTAATTTAGCATTTTCCATCTTGATCTCGATTTCTTCATATATGGGAGTTTGAACAAGTTCTTGTGCAGTAGCTTTTACTATGGCACCTTTAGAAAGAACAAAATTGCTTTGTTAAATGTAACTTAAATATATATAGTATTATTGTACATGTATATTAGATATTACTTGGTTATGAAATAATGTCCTCAAGCAATATATTAATGAAGAAAATAAACTACAAAACACTGAGTTTTTTGTCTTCAGCTGTTACTGATATTATGTATGATAGTATATATTCACTATTGCATCTTTAATAATGAAATAAAGTGATTTTTTGATCTTGAATACACAATAAAATAAATTAAAAAATAATCAAAATTTTTGGTTTGTGGACCTTCCAGTGGTGTCTAGTGGCCTCAGGTGATAAACAAAGCTGATTTTAGCAAACATTGCTGAGGAGGAGTGAAATTTGAGTCTATTGTCAATTTTCAATAAAAGTTTAGAACTTTGAATGTGTAATTTATTCTTTTTAGGTAGTTGCTTTGTGTTTGAGCTTCTTCCCATTTTGCATTGTGCATGGTTGTTTGTGTGCAAGGCAATACCATTGTTTTTGTCACCTATTCTAATTGCTCACTGGTTATCCTTTAATCTAGTAGATTAAAGACCTTTCAGTTTCTCCAATAACAGTGCTTTGATCAAGTTGTTTGTTTATCTTCTGGTACAGAAGGGTCTACATTACTCTATTTTGAGCCATATAGACAACTTGCCTCACTTCTTTACCTGAATAAGACTAAAGCAAATTGGTCCAAGTATTCTTTAAAACTGAAGTGTACCAATAAGTCAAAAATATTAGTGGCATGCAATTTATCTGGTAAATAGCTTATTTGTCTGGATGTAAGATCTTCAACATGAATGCATCAAATGGTCACTAACAAGTACACACAAGTAGTCACCTTAATTACCATACATCAAAATTAATCACCTTTTCTTTTGCAAAGGACTAAGCCAAATAAAACTATCATTAGTGAGCAAGAACAAATGCCCAGTACAGCCATTGCCACAGCCATAATAGTGATCAAAATATTTTGTTGTTGACCTGCATAGTAATACAATAAAAAAGGCCACAGACAATAAGTGAATAAAATTAAACAAATAAGACCTTAATTGTTTCTTATTATTAAACACCTCACTTGGTAAAACTAGCGATGTGTAAAAATATCACTTTTTGTGACTTCCGATATGACAAGTTGAAGCAGTCTTTATGGCTATTTTATGAATGAAGAATAAGTTTATTCATGTTACAACTATATAGACTTTAAATCATCTTGCATAATACTGATTAATATGTTCATGCCTATTGGTATTAATAACTTTAATAATATAATGCATTAGTGGTTGTGTGGTGGTTCTAATGTTGCTAGCTACCTTTGACCAAACAATATATTGGAATGTTCCAGGCAGAAAGTTACTTTAAAGAAAGAATTCGATTGAGACTTACGATTACATGTACCTGTGATTATGCATTTGGTGTTACTCTTTATCTTCCATGAGGCAAAAAAATTGTGCATACTTATAAGAACAGAACTATGTAGCGTACATGCTCCTCAATCTTCTTTGTACTTTTTAAGGCAGTCATCGTCAAAATCAACTTTTGATAGATTGACTTTGATAAAACAGATACAGTGTAATGCCACAGAATAGTTATGTGCTTATTGTTATTAGTAGCACAATTATCAGTATGAGTAATAGCATTGGTAATTGTGCTATTATTCCCAAGTAGCATAGGTTACCTGTGCTATCACATGCCCATAATATGCACTAGCTACACTGTATCATTCTCTCACTATCTTTAGATTTCAGGATTAGCTTCATCCTGGAACTTCGTTATCAACCTATGGCTTCTCCAAATTTGTTGAACTTATTCAATCTAATAGGAATACATTTTCTCAGGTAAAGAATGACATAGTCTTCAGCTACAAGTTACTCAAGTGTATGTTTCCAAGACCAGCTCTGCCTGCACACTCACTTACCTGTACTATTTTGTTTGCTACCATGGTATTTCACTTAGTTACCATGCAATTATACTTTCCTCGTGCTATTTCAATTGAAAAGTTATTTTTTCCCTATATTTTTAATGGGCAATTTAGAACCGCACTATAAATATGTGATACCTATGAATAAAACAACAACAGTAGTTGTGGTAACAAACACAGAAAAAAAGGTAAAAAATAACCAACAAAAGAAAAACCAACAACACTCAAACATTTTATCATGTTCTTTCAATCTATTTTTACATATTTTCACTCCCTTTTTTCTCATCGATCTCATTAGCTATGCTTTGAAACTTACGAATTGGAATAATATAGTCAACAGCAGTGATGTTGTGAGCTGGCGAAGTTGTTGCTATGTCAGTAAACAAGGCTATGTATATAATATATTTATACTAGTTAATACAAAAAATTAGCTCACATGTATAAAAATGCACATGCAGTGATGTCTTTATCCATGGTAGCAATAGCCATGGTTTTCCTCAATGATATTTAAGAATAACAATTATATTAATAGTACAGTCGACAAAACCAATAATATTAAACAACACACCTTCTGAAACACATATAGCACAGAATACTCGATAGCAACCAGCAAACACATATTATATACACATGAATATTTAATCAGTTAAAAACTCTTGCGCATAACAATAACTGGTTTCATGTTATTTACTGAGCACAACAAAGTGAAAGGTAAGTTGGTCAATAGGAAATTGTGCCTTAATTGTAATCTAAATAATACAAGAAAGCTTTATTTATTGTAAAACTTGTAAAACTTACTATTAGTTGATACAAAAGGTGATACTGGAAGAGTAGCTGGTCTTGCACTTTCATTGAAGTGTGTTGCATTGATTGTCAATATCCAATCTCTTGTTTCAGGTGTTCCAGTGAATGAAGCCACAGGCCCATATGTGTTAGAAATGTATCTCAGCAGCCTCCTGGTACTATTACTGTCAGCTCCATATCCATATAGCCTCGGACCTCTCTCCACTTGAAGGGCCTCAGCTCCAGAGAATAAAAAAGTACTGAAATGATACGAGTACTGCAAAATATTACAAATTAAATTATGTGATCACCTTCAGGAGTTGAATTCACATGTTACTTAAATATTTTAATGAAAGTCAGGGCGAGATCATTTGTAGGTACTTTTATTACCTTTAAATCTAGTATTACTATATAAACAACTATGAATTCTGTACTGAGTGTAGTATAACTTCATACATTTTTAAAACTATAAATGATTAATTCTACTATTTTTATATGATTAACAATATGCTCAGAATATTATTTTGATGTTAAATATAGGTGCTTGTGGCACTAAACAGTTGAAATGTGTTCTAGGCAAGCATTCTAGAATTATGGTAACATTACAAATACTGTTGCAAATATTAGACAACTAATTGAGTTATAGCGTAATTGAGTAAGTGCGCAATAATTGATTAAGTGCACCGTGATGTGATTAATTAAAAACAAAACAAGCACATGCTTACTTTCTGCAACAGTTTCATGATTTTGCATTGTGATAAAATGTATTCCCAATAATTTAGAGCTTTCAGTAACTTCACCTTATTTAATAAATAATATTTATTTATATGGTGAGTTTACTGAATACTCTAAAGCAAACAGTTATAACTCCTCAAGTTTTTACTACAATGCAATACATTTCTTACAATTGTTATTACTACTATGTTAGTTCTTATTTTCTTAATATTGTTACTACATTAATAATTAATTATCCGAAATTATTGTAGTATTGAAATCAAATGATTAACAAGACATTTCTGTTTCTTTATCAGTTGTATGATGCTTAGCATTTGTGTCATCACACAACTGATGAAGGTTTCTTGAAGCAGAAACGTCTTGTTAACGTTCAATTATAATACTAAGATAAGTTCAGAAAAAATAATTCTTATGTTTATTTAATGTAGTATTAATGCCAAATATTGCCTGCATGAAGGTGATTACTCCATTTTTCAGTTTATGAATAGTCTGCACCATACTTCAAAAGGGCTGGTCTTTATACTCAATCTCTCTTATATGCACTTATGTAGTTCTTTGGTCACATTTTCACCATATTTCACTGCTTGAAGGTGCTTGTTTTACTAAATTGAGGAAACTATTACACTAAAGATTTACTGCATAGTTTACTCATTTAGTAAAACATACTTAGTTTTACTTGACAGGAAACCTTAAGTAAAACATTGTACCATGTTTTACTGTAGTTTTACAGGTCTGTTCTTTTTACACCTTTGTTTTACTCATGGTTTACTGAAGGGTCCAAATGTTGTTAGTTAACTATTAAATGCATTTAACTAATTGTTTAGTTAACTTCTTGCATTATATTATTAAGCGAAATTAGAAAGCTAGGAACTGTAACTTGGCTGATGATTAATTGAAGAAGAATCCCTCATAAGCGCCAGCATATCCAGTGTGCATACCACTGCACAGTTTTATAACTGGTGTAGTTTTTTGCTTGATCACTCAGGTCCCAGGTCCTTCCAGAGAAAGACACAATTAGATAGTGACCCCACCTTGAGTTTATAATGTCCCTCCAACGGCATTGATGAAAATGTAGCTACGTTAAATGTTTGTTAGGCTATGTACTGTTGCGTAGACGTAGGCGGCTCTGTGCATCGTGAACTACCTCCCTCAGGCCCTAAGTACTTCGCTGCGCTAGACGCTGGACCGTTAAAATAACGCTGTTTCCTCCCCAGCAGCCTCGCAAAGATACTGCATTATCTCATGGAAAACCCTTTTCCAGTTATGTGTAGGTAAGTATCGCCAGGTTAAATAAGTTAAAAACGCTTTACCATTAAAACTCTCAACTGGAAGTGGTCGTCTAAATTATTGTTGCGCGCTAGTCTACTGATTCGTAATACGGTACGGTACGCTACTGTGTCTTGGTGAACTTGAAGGAAGCTTTCGCTATCTACCCTGGCTTATGCTTCTGGGTAAGTAGTTTTATTGCTAGCAGTCTGTGGGTTTCTAAGTATTTTAGCTGCACAGGGTCACCCAGGTCATTTGTTTTTCCTGGTGAAGTTGTGTTTCCTGAACAATTTTTTCTAAGTTATGATAGTGATATTTTGTGGTAGTTTTAGTATGACAAGGTCTCATCAGTTTGTTTGTTTCATAGTACTCTTGAAAATTTTCATTTCTTTGTGAGAAAGTGTGGGTGCATGTTGGAATGGTTTCTAGTTACTGAATTATTCTAAACCATGCTCCACCAAAAGTATCCTCACTTATAGCTTTTTCCCATGGCCACCCTAACATCCTTTAGTGTGCTCCTGGACAATGAAGGGGAGATAATCATTGCATGCAACTCAACATATTATATTTTCTACTTTGTTTTAGGCCCATGGTTTCATGTAGTCTCGCTGGCCAGACCCTTTACCTAATCGCTCTGCTCAGAAGGGTCTGGTTACCCTAACGTATCTGTTTGGTATCTTTCCCCAGGATTCCGGGGGAATGTATAAAATGTGTATGTCTTACGTCAAATTTAAATGTGTGTGTCTATAAAATGTGCGTACAACATATTTTTAGCTAGTCCCACCAGTGTGCAGTGATGGGAAGAAAAAATGCCATTCACATGCAGTTCATAGAATAAGACTAGGACAAGTCATAGGAGCCATGACAACCACTACTGCCATAAGCAACTTAGCATGATACAGTATAGTATTGATGACCATTACCAAATGTAAGTCTTATGACCTCATAGAGGTAGTTGCAGGTCTTATAAGTCACGATGTGTGGGACTGGTAGACAGTTAATTTGCTAAAAAAAATTCAACAGACAATGTTGGTTGGTGGTTGTTGTTGTTTTTTTTGTTTGTTTGTTTGTTTGTTAACCCTAAGAGTGCATGCGCAAGAGGGTAGTAGTAGTTGCCCTGTCAGTCTGTCTGTCATGTTCTGATTTTGGAGATTACTGACTATTAACCGTTGATTTAGGTATAAACTTATTCAGAAAGAAGATTTAGGACCTTTTATTGTGCTACTTTTGTTTTTATTTGGGGCTAATTGTTGATGAAACGTGAAGCTTTCAGCTCCCTAGCGTCACATCATAATCACTTGAGCAAATAATTTCTTGCAGCCCGCAGTGTAATTTGCTTTATGCTCAGGGAAGTTAACCAACGTATTTGAATGAAGTGAAGTTCACGTTGAAAAACTATAACAGAGTGTTTCTGGCTAGTTTAGCTTCTCTTATGAAGACAGCATTTCATTTCCATGTACTGTTTTCATTGCTTGAGCTATATTGATGCCTCATTAAAATAGCTAACAGATTGCTTTGTTCTTTTTGAAGGAGATTATATTATTATAATAGCTAGGTAGTGCTTAATAGCACTGAGGGTTCGCACCTTTGGTGCTTCATTTGTTTTGTTTTTGTTTTGTTCTTATTCTTATTTAAAGCTTATCCGTATTATATAATTTATAGCCAGTACACAATGTTTTTTGTATGGTAGTCAAGGTGGTGTAGTTTCACTGAATACACACCCATCCTTCTGCTGTAGCTCAAGTACGCAAGCACACAATCATACACACCCACTCATATACACAGTCCTAGGGGAAAAGGCTTGTGATGTGCTTCAGTAAAAAAAAATTGACATATAAGGTGAAAGGGTAAAAATTCATCTTCATAAAAATCATCATGCACAATTTGTTTAAACAATTTACACGGCCGACTTAATTAAATTAGCGTACGAGACCACTCACAGCAATTTTTGGGACTTAAAAAAACAAACAAGCTTTTCCAAGGAATTATTGCGCTGTATAAATTCTAACTCTATATAAGACTTGCTTACTAACAAAAGAAACAGGAAGGAACCTAAGAAGCTTAACACATAAAGCAGCAAATGTATATTTATTGTTTGTTCTTAGCTAGTCAGCACATATAACACACAACACTCTCACATGCACGCGTTCACTGGATATATACCAACACAAAATTTACAGTGTAGTCTCTTGGTGGCTTGGGCAATCAATTTTCAAGTATGAACAGTGATGACAAACAGCGCGTTGTTAACCAAGGTAACGAATGAACACAACAAATGTGAGTCAAAGTACATACATACGTCCAATCATATATGATATATACAATAATATATCCCTGATTTTTTGTGTTGTCCCTGATAGAGTCTCGCTCGCTGCCAAATTGCATATATAATTACCACGGTTGAGCTTTGTATGTGTGTGCGTGTTTGCATGACTTTTAACTTCATTCTCATATTCTACCACTAAGACTGTTGCTAGCTGTACTAACTTCAGGGATGATGTTTCAGCCTTCATGGCTTGAAGCCGTAGTACTAGTGGCTAGACCCATCGGTTTTCTTCCTAACCACAGTTATATGGTATTGTTCTATCTTGTGTAAAACCAGGGTTGTTGTTTTTTCAGGGAGCGGAGGGGTGGGGGCTTGTACATCTTCTTAAATCTAGTTTGCCGCCCTTCCCCCACCCCTTAGGGATTAAAGACATCCTAAAATTAATTGTACTCAATATTTACAAGAAAAAAAAAAAGAATACATTGAGATATGATATTTTTTTCCTTCCAAATGTCAATTAGTCATCATTAGATAACTGTGGCTAACCTAAATCTTAGTCTAATTTAATCAGCGTCATTTGTAATAAACTTCTTTCCGTATGAGCAGCGTAAGGCAGACTGTGGCAAGTGCATTGGGGATGCTTAGCCTGTATTATCTATTGTGCTGCTCAATTATGACACTGAGCAGTAATATCTTTTAAGGAAATGATTTCTGTGTGATTTCATCAATTGGTAAACTTTTGTTGCTTTTTTGTTGTCCAGGGGCATGGAAGATTATTTGGAATAGGGAGGCTCCACTGCACTTGAGTTAGACGGGGAAGTACTTTGCTTCCCTTTGCTCCCCTCCCCCCATCATCCACATATGCACACACACACACTCACAACACACACACACACACATATCCCAGATATTAGTTTGACTTTCGTGGAGACATTTGCCCCAATTTTTCATAAAGTTTTGTGGTAGTTAATATAAATATAATATAATATGGAAGGTGTAAATTTTAACAACTTCTACTGTACTAAACTAGCCTGTTTAATGTCTACAAGTGTTGGAATTACAAGCACGCAACACAAATCCGAGAATCTTGAATTATGTTGAGCTAGTTTTACTTGAGACATACACTTTCAATGTAGGAGTGTGAAGTGGCAGGTGTAATAGTGCAGTGACTACTCCACTGGTGTACACGTGATGACTCCTGGACTTCAAAACTAGAGGTGAGGAACTCTAGAATGACTTCTTAACTCCAATAACAAGAAAGAGGCCTTTTGAAATTATTTTCTTATTTACTATATTTATAACTCATTCTAATTGACTTGTGGATATTTCCATTTAATGTACACTTAGACAACCTGAAATATATAGGGAGCGACTTAGAGTCTGAACTTTTAGAACTCTTGTCACTTCATTTACTAACAGAATAATCCTTTGAAACCATTTGTATGTGTGGCGGGACACACACACACACACACACACACACACACATTATATTAATTCAACTCTTCATTTGTAAAGTATTGAATTTAAATGAAAGGTGAAGAGTTCCCAGATCATTTGGTCAATGACCTGATGATAGCCATGCACAATCACCTGGTCTCACACGCGCACACACATAGCTACAGTAATGAAGTAAATGAAAGTGAAAGAAGAAAAGTAATGGTACACATGATAGTTAGTCATTTGTTACACAGGGGCTGGAGTCAAGTATTTCTATGGTCCTGTGATTTCCAGATAATGTAAGATTCATTAACCCTTTCACCGCCAAGTTTATGACGACCAGTTCGGTAACATGAAAATGTAACTAGTGATGTTCTTGAGCACAAATAGCGAGCGAGCCTAATACTACACTGGAGTGTTAGACGTTTGGTTTTAACTTCTAATATTCAAGCTACTAAAAAAAGTGGAGTTTTTAAATTATGTATTATACGGTAAAGGCATTCAATGCCATAGTAACCACTCCCTGAAACTATTTGAATTGAAACAAAACGCCAAGTCACGTTCTTTAAACTTTTTCTTTGGAATATTCTTAGTAATTGTTGTAACGCACAATACTTTCACATAACTGAACATACGTACGCAAGACTTACCTTCGTGGTAAGTCTAGTTGACAATGAAAATTCAAGTAAATACTGTTGCTTAAGGCTTATAACTACACCGCAACTAACTCGATAGAAATGGAACTCCAGTAAGTTTTTGAGTTTAAACTGCACCCACAAAAAAATTCAAAGTGTCAGTAAACAATTCAATTTCTAGGGTGATACGGGTAATGGTTAAACCGAAGGATACTGTTTAGTGATGTTTGGAACGGGGTCGAACACTGAGTCAACTCGAAATTACGAGAGGGTCTAAGTACAAAATGACATACGTACGTCCAAACATATAAACAAACAAACATTCCTGGTTTTCAATTGTGTTACCCCTGAGAGTGTCTCGCTCGCTCCGCTCACTAATAATATTTTTATTTTTTTATTTTTTTCCTGCAGGAAACTGGGTATTTTCAGGCACTTTTGATGACCATTACCAATTCTGGAATAGCATGGCACCACTAGAAGTAGTGTGGCTGTCCATGTCTTACGAGTCACTATAAGTCTTAAACGAAGAGGTCGCATATTATGGCGGTGTAGCTGGGGACATGTTCCGCTATAAGTAAAAAATGGCTGACACGCCCCCTTGTTTTAAAATATTGGTGTGGCCATTGCCGTACCTGTTCCGACACCCCTGTGATATGTGACTCGAGTAACTCGCCGTCATTTGGCTAATATTAGTCCTGTAATCATTATGAGTGCATACATATTACACCCTGAGTATACTTGTCTCTGCCCACTTTTATCTTGTAATACCACGTAATGTATCCATGTGTGTCCGTGCGATGCGTACTATATAACCAATTGAACATGTCAATCTCTACTGGCATTCACGACCTGTTGGTACTCATTCCTATAGTAGTATTACGATTTAGTACAATGCATTCTAGTAAAGATGTATTTGCAATAGATTTTAAGTAATTATACACTACTGGCTATTCAATTCCATTTAGTGCACACTATGTGCACTTGAAGTTACGTGTATATAGAGTGAAACTTATAGTTTAAAAATTTGGACTATTATCACTAATTTCTTTCCACATTCAGAATATTTTTTGAAATCTTGTGTACATATACACGCACACACACATGTGCACATACATGTGTGATGAGTATACTGCCAATGTGTATACCCATTTTGTGCTGTAATGGGCTTCCTGTACCACCTAGGTGAATAATGATTTGGTGTAAGAAGGTTTGAGCATGTAGGTGATAAAGTGTGTGTGCATGTGTTTGATAGTGTTCATGTGGTGCACAAAAGTATCATTTCCTCCATTGTACAACTTATATTTATTGGATTAGCCACACCCACATACGTAAGTACATATAATCAATCAGATCTGGTTATAATCATGCATTTTGCGGGTGTGTTTTTCTGGCATATCAGTTAGCAGCTTTTACCTCCTTTGCCATTGCTTCAAAGTTCAATGTTAACAACTATGGTTCAATCCTTGGCAAGGACACTATTTTTTCCTCCATTTTTTATTTTTTATTATTATTATTTTTTTTTGTTGTTGTTGTTGTTGTTGTTTTTTTAACTGGGCATTCTTCTTTTCTTTTGTCCCTTTTTCTTTGCACTCTGGTTTCTAGTTTTAGTTTATGATTTTAGCCCAACAGTACACTTCCGCATTAACTCTCAGTGACCTACTGCACTCACAACAAGCTAAGGCCACGAACAAGACAATATACTTTTTCACAGAACTATTGACACAATAATTAAATGATGATCAATTCTTTAAATATGATTGATCAATAATATGAATTAATTTTACTCATTTTGAAGCTTATAAAGCAATACCAATATGTACTACATGTGCACAGTCTGTAAAGCAATGAAAACATAGTAACATTTGTCATACCAGATTTTTAAATATCACACCAAGATTAAATTGTTTTGACGTTTGTCTGAGCATTGACGTATAGTTATCATCCACACTGCATACATACATACATACAATGTACTTATTAATAATTATCCGCACACTAGCGCAGCAGAGTAAAATGATAGCATTCTTTTAATTGTCCATAATATATTTTATTCCATGCTCGATATCTTCACAATAATATTTTCAAGTTTATGACCCATGGCATATTTCACAATATCACACGCTGCATTGCACAAGCTCATTACCTTCAAATATACTGGTAGTAGCAATCGCCAATCTTACTAGTTCCCCAGCTATCTTTCTCTACAAGAACTATCTATCCAGGTCAAAGCAGCCAATAAACATTGGCTAACAGTGTGGAAGAGCCCCTTTTGAACTAACACTACCAACTTTACAAGCTTAGTTTGCAGTGAAGATATATATTTATCTAGCATAGAGTATACACAGGTGTAGCAAGATAATTCATTCTGCAAGCTTTATTTTCGCTCATCTTTGGCTCATGAAAATAAGTCAGCCTGCTCATGAAATGTCTCACCACATCATGCTTGCTCATGTAACAATTATTATATGTGTGTGTATTGTATGTCCGTAAGTTTGTGGCAGCACTATTACAGTTTGGATTTTGTGTCTGTTGTTACTGCCTGGGCCAAATAGCTGAGAGTTAGGCAGCAGTAATTTTGGAATCAGCATGCAGAGAGTCTCAGCACTCAATTAAGACTGCTATTGCCGATTATAGTGACACGTACTCAATCATTGGCAACTCTTCACCACAGCTATTCCACCTCATGCAGAGATCCTTTTAAGCACATTGCATGGGCATATAATATGTGTGTGTGTTTTCTATGAAATATTATTTCTATTGTTTTTCAACTAAGGCAAGACTATGGTTGTGGTAAGGTAATGAACACAGTTGTAGTCATGAAATGAGTACTGGCATATTATTTTCTAGGTGGCAGTTACAATTGCATTTGCTGAGTTATTGTGTATCAACTGTAGCAGACTTAAAAAAAAAAAAAAAAAAAAGCTGTAGCACTCACATCCGGTTGTTAAATAACCAAAACCTCGCTTGGTTTCAATCAAACTGTCAATCTCATGCCATCACCAAGGTAGGTGGTCTCAATGATCAAAGGTCATCTTTATTCTATATTATTAATAGATGGATATTTTTAGTGTAACAGGTGTTCTAGTACATATCTGAGTATTTATATACATATTTTTTATTGTGTGTGTGTGTGTGTGTGTATCAAGATGATGGAGGGACAGGACGCGATTTGAATAGAGAGAGTAGACGTGGTACATGACCCCACAGGACAGGAGTAGCTGGAGGGGAAAGTGAACAGCAGGGCTGGAGAACGAGGCAAAGAGAGGGCTGGAGAAGGAAGAGCAGAGGAGGAAGACTGCTGCTCAACTATATAGATGTACATGTGCCCATAAAAAGCCACTCTGGCTAACGGATCTTCCAGACCAAGAATGAATTGCCCCCCCTCAAGATGACACCATGAACATTCCAGCTTAACTTGTTAATTTACACCTGTTGTCATGCATTCTATCATATCCCACTTCATTTGTACACTTCTTTTTGAACTCACAATCATCAATTTGGTTTCATGTCTTTAATTTGTTTTCTAATATACTTAGACTTTGATACACTATGGCGGTTGCTATAACTTTATCAAATGTAAAGAAGAGCACCGAAGTGCAGCCCCAGCGAAATTCTAGTAATAATAACATACCCTACGCTGCGACCAGTGAAGAAACCATATATTTCAAATAGTTTAACTCCCAGATTCCTCCATGTTATTGGAAACACTAACTCAACTCATTTAAAATTCAGTTGTAACATACATGTAGTTATAGTTATAGTAAGTTATAATACTGATCTCTTGAATGAGATGTATGAATAATATACTGTTGTATACTGCCTTGTAATGGCTAAGAATTTCATAACTGGGCATGTCAAGAAAAAATAAAAATGACCTGACTGAAAAATACCTAATACACATGAATGTATCCATTATTAATAACATAGTATAGCTACAAAGACCAACCTAGGAGTCATGCTCAGGCATGTAGCCTTTAGTGTGGTGTAACTGTGGATAACACAATTTGCATCATAGCATAGTATAGTTTGGAGAAGTGACATGGTGTTCAAGGTGACTTTCATATTAATCTTACTATCATTTTTTGAAAGTAACATCTTAGGCAATGCAATTAAAAGTACTTCTTGTTATGTCAGTAGCAGATGTTTTAGTTGAATTAACGATCACTGGAGGCATGCAGAATACTCAACTCAGAAGTCTGGTCAGTAGAGCTATAAAACTTTCACTATATCAATCACTAAAAACTATATCAAACAAACTTTTAACTTTATTTAAGAAGCTAACATTAGTAATAAATAATAATAAAATAATAATAACAATAACCATTTTTTAATTATTAAAAATCCAAGGATGGATAGGCACAACCTAAAACGGCTGCGGCATTCCCAGCTGAACTGCCACTGAGAGTTTCTGAAGGAAGTAGCTAGTACCACATAGTTCACCAGTTGCCAGAGACACATCTGCCTAGTGTCTGGACAGGTGGCATTATCCTATACAAAAGGTCTTCCAGCATTCCATGGCACTAAAATCATGCAATTCGGTCATTTACCATTGGATCTGGAAAAGCCAGGAGGTTTCAATCTGGAGGGGACTTTAGCAGCTGACTGAGCGAGGTGGATGATATCATTTAAAACAGTTTACTTAGAATGTCTGCCTACACTGAACTTGCAGCTCAGCCCATGAGTCCCAAGAGGAGACATTTGCATGAATATTTATAAGAGATAATGAACTGAATGTTGACAGGTTTATCAGAACACTTTAAAGATGCTTTATCTTGAGAGAGGGCAATATATATACAGACGAGCTTAATACTGTCCCACTTACGAAACATCAGCGAACTTTCCGATTGTTTTTTTAAGTAACTGTAACTATAGCAACAGTCCACGCCTTCTGAGATTGGCCATGCTTACCGCGTGCGCTCTGGATGGAGTTTGATGCTAGGAGTGTCTGGTGAAAGAGACTGCGATAGCAACGCTAGAAGAAGGTTAGGGGTTTCGTGGGGAGTTTGAAACTGCGTACAAACTAGCTCTTGTGAGACTAGTGACTGTACGAGCATTAGTGTTACTTTGGCTCTTGCTAATAATAGTAAAATTTGGTACCCTGAGCTTTCTTTATTATTTGGATAGGTGATGTAGCTAAGAGATTAGTAGTGTTTAGTTTTCTAGTTGCACTTACGTTTAATTATGTGTATAGTGTGTATGGTCTCATTTTATAGGACCACACACACAACATGAAATGTTTCTTAAAAATAGTAATTTAGATTGACACTAAGTGAAACCTATCTAGTCTATCCCACTCAAGTGATATTGAAGTGTAGTAGAGCTTAAGGATGCTAAAGTAAACTTATTTCTAGTTTAAATGATCAGGTAAAAAAATTAAGATCACAGAAATATCTGATGATTTACTCCATATAGCGACTGAATTATTGACTAGCCAGTTAAACATTAGTAATAAGAATAACTATTTTTATTTAGTTTTGCCAAATACCAAGATGGTCTTATTCTACTGTGTATCTGCTATAAGTATTAAGAAAAGAAGAAAAATGAAGGAAAAAACCACTTGCAAGCTGCTGTAAGTATGGAAGCCTGTATTGTAGTGTAGACTTCCAAGTGATTTTTATTTCATTTTGTGATTGCGTATTACATAACTTGAAATATTCTTTAGGAATAGTGTTTACAATTTTTGATATAGATCACTTTTATTCTTCACAAGTTGTAGCCACTCACCTTCCTTTAGATGAATCCAAAGCCTCTTAAATGCACCTGTAGCATGTCTTCATTTGTGCAATGTATAGCTGGCCTGATGGTGTACTAAATTATAGTGTGAATTGAAACCACATTTCTTGTTTCTCATCAACTCTATATTGGAAATTGTGATAATGTAGTTGACCTATAGGAAAAATATTGAAATGGTATATAACAAGTATGAGGTAGTAGGGGTGTGGTTAAAGCAGTGGGCTTGACCTGCATTAATAAATTATGAAGTGGCTGTATCACCCAGGAAGGTGCAGATGAGAAACAAGGTATTTTGTTTGTTTGGCCTAAAATAAACTAAGACTTCATTCCATAATGAGGAAGAGGTCTGTCAGCAAGTAATGTTTTATTATTATTTGTTTGGTACACTAATGTTTTTACACCTTCAATAGTTGCAGTGTGTGCATGCATTGTGTTGTTACAGACAGAGTTCAGTCTCTGAGCTGTATATGATGTATGTGGTTGTATGTGGTTAGATGTGGTGGCTTGTACCTGGACTGAGCAGCTGTAATTTATTTTGTGAAGTTGACACTGTAACTACACTTTCTCCACTACATACACACAATTCAATTCATTGAAGTGAGATGTGTCAGGAGGTGTACCCAGGTATGTATGTGATTTATTTGAGGCTATTTTTAACGCACAAGTATGATCAATGATCATGACCCACAAAGGTTTAAATTTCAGTCTGCTATCAAAATGCATTTAATTACAATGAATTATGGTCTAAGGACATTGAGCTGTGTGTGTGTAATGTATATAATAGGGTATGTGGGTTGTGTTGGTCTGCAAATGATGGTGATTAACCCTCAGCGCTTATGTGTGAGAGGGTTATAGTAGTCATCCTGTCTGTCTGTCTGTCTGTCTGTCTGTCTGTCTGTCTGTTGGTCTGTCACGCTCTGATTTTGGAGATTACTGACAATTAACTGTTGATTTAGGTACGGTACTCACAATGACGATTTAAATTTAAGACCTTTTATTATGCTTTTTTTTAATTCGGGCTGATTCTTGAGAAAATGCGAAGCTTCAGCTCTGCGTAGGTACCAGCTTTTGTGGCAACGCCCCCTAGCGTCACATCATAATCACGTGAGCAAATAATTTCTTGCAGACATTGATGTAGTTTGCTTTATAGGGTAAGTTAAAGGAGTTGAAAGAAGTGAAGTATCGCATTATAAATGTATACTGGTGATTGTTTCTGGCCAGTTAAGCTTCTTATGAAGACAGATGAATGAGCAGATTGGAAATGTTACCATGCTTAGCAGCAATAGAACTGGAAAACAATAGTATGTACCAATGTCCACAATTTCTTCAGCAATGCTGTGGCATTCTTTTTCTGCGTTTTTGCAACTCAGTTATTGTTGCGCACCATTTACAACAAAAACACCTGCCCAATTCCGGAATTTAAATGGCATGCGTAAATCAATTGCACGCTCGGTGGTTACATGCACTCGATATATAAAGTACGGCGTTGTACAAAATAGTCATTGTACAAAATAGTCGTTATACAAAATAGTCGTTATACAAAATAGTCGGTATTAACTACATTCCAGTTTACAGGCAACAAAGGCAGCTGTACCTCATAATTGTCTTGCCATGATGCTTCCACATTAATTTTGTGACCTGTGTTAACGTTTGGTGAGAAACTGGTAATACCGTGTGACTACAATTGAAACATTGTCTCTATGGTATAGAGCTTTTGTCAAAGTGCAATGATAATATCGGTATATCTCCCAGCTGTACTACCATATGCTATTGGACAGATGGACCAGATTTTGGGAAATTGTAGTTTATCATTATTTCTGAGGAGGTAGCATAGGGTAAGTGTGTGCACACACTCGAGCTAGAGACTACTTAGACGTAAGCCTCAATTGGGAAGGTATGTGGTCCCTTTGTTTTAGTTTCGTGTAGTTATGTTTGAGGTGATTGGAAGATTTTATGATCATGACCAGTGCATAACTGATTATGTGACATCTGTGTGACCTTTGAGTTGCTATTATGTAGGGTGAGAGGAATAACAGGAGACACATTGTGTTTATATGGCCTTAAAATGAAAAAAACAAAAACAAAACAGGTTGCTGGTTTTATTACAAGTCATTATAGATATGGTACAGGTGAAGGCTTGACTTGGTTATTACATACGGCATCATATGCATCAGTTGCATGGTATTAGACTGTTCAGGATTGACTGTTGTCACATGGTAAAGGCACATGTATCAGTTCAGTGGTGTAGTGAGTGTTCTATTGAAAATCTTGTGTTAGACTTCCTAAGCCTTTTGCAGAGATTTGAGGCAGTGGTTTATGCTCCATTCATCTGTAATGTCCACCAGTGTTAATTTACTAATTTCTTGTCTGCTCACAAGCCTCAAGCATATGTGATGATAACCATTAGGCGTACCTGAGGTTCTGGTTGGCTTTGTGTTCCTGCATTTAGCTACTCCTTATGAAGATAACATTTACATCTACCAGTTTCATTGCTGGAGCAGTATTGCTACTTGACTAGGAATAGCCAAATAAATTATTATTCTTGTTGCCTGAGAAATGATTTTGTAGAAGCTAGCTAGTGCATAGTAGTGCTGAGGGTTCATGAGTAGGTGCTTCAGTTATATAATAGCTAGGTTGTTTGTTTTTTTTTTGCTAAGCTCACCAATAGTTATTGAATATTTACTATTTGTGATGTAGGAGTTTAATTCAGTATGGATAATAAGCAACGTATTTCACGTCTCATTCTGTTGTCATGAGCTCCTCCTACTGGGTAAGAAGCTACTTACTGGCTTTATGGATGTGTATTTTTTGGCCAGATCTCTACATGAGTCATCAGTATATGTATCAAATTCTATAGAGTATTTTATCTAATGACCAGTTTAGTTTAAGCTGCAAGATTTAACTTAATCTTGCTGTCAATGTCATTCACCTGCTAATTGTCATATCATAGTCCTGGTGATTATCCTTTGCCTGCTAATTTTATTATTATGGATTCAAGTGACCTGTTAAACGTAGAGGTCGTTTTTATAATTCAATGCTATTCTTCGTACGGGAAATCTGTGGCCTCGTATACCACATTCTGAACTCCTTTCGGAGGTCCGGGTATAAATGGAAGAATCCCAGGCATGCCCTTTTACCTCTAGCTCCTATTCAAATTAAAATAAAGTCAAGAGAACCCTCCATTATACGTAGTTCACTATCCTTTCAAGTCGATCCACACCATGTTTACAACAAGTGCCCTAACTAAAAAACAGCTATGTATATGTAATCATTTTTGCGAGTAATACTCAAGTCCATCTATCAATGCCATGTGTATGTACCAAAGTATTTTTTGATTGAAGATGAACCCTCAGGATAGTATCTTGGAGAACTCTGACAGCACGCTGTATATCTTTTGCAGTTGAATTAGCTGCGTCAATGGCAAACAGTACTTTTTCATTTCTATTTAGATCCCGCCATTTGTTCTTGTTTTTTTCCTTGTTTTTTTATTTTATTTGTCTTCTAAGATGCTCATGACTTTGTTTCCAAGCTTTTGTGTGCGCTAAGTTGCTGTAATGCTACTAAAGGGGAGTCGGTGACAAAAACTGTCAGCGGCCATTTTCCACTTATCGCGAAATATGTCCCCGGCTACCCCCCTTTTATACGACACCTTCGTGTTTAAGAAACTAGTTAATAGTTGAAATATAGCTTGAGCTAGTATATTGTGGATTGTTTATTTACCTTATTTAGGCCAGATCTTTTGTTATTCCTGCAGTTATTTTCATTTTGTTCTGAGTTTTTCTAGACCATTTGGGCTTCCCCCCACCCTGTAAAGCAAAAAAAAAAAAAATTTTTAAACTATTTCATTCTTAATAGTGTGGCACATGAATTTCCCATTCAAAACTATATGGGAAAAATCGTTATTCAGTTGAAATCACACTGGGACAGTGGAATAGCATGTAACTGAGTGAAATAGCACATAAACTAAGTGGAAACTATGTGAAATACCATGGTAGCTAAGTGAAATAGTACGGGTGAGTGTGCACGCATGCAGCATTAATCTTGGAAACGTAGAGTTCAAGTTGTTTCTAGTTGGAGACAATGTCATTCTTTACCACAGAAGCTCTACCCGTATTAGACAGAATGTTTTTCAACAGATTAGAAGGGGCCGTAGGTTGAAAACGAAACAAAACAAAAACTGACCTGACCTATGTACTATTAATGAGTGATAGCATGGGTAACCTGTGCTACTGGGGATCAATAGCACTCATAAAGCAATTGAAATAGCACTTGGCTTCACCTCATGCTATTGCAATCGCATTACTCGTACAATTAATCCCGAACAGAATGGTTTCCCGTGCTATTACTCATACAGATGACTCCCTCAATTTCCATTATGCCCCCTTCAAATTAGAATTTTATTGATTTGCTCAAAATATTTCCCTGATTGTAAAATATTAGCTCAATGGTAGACATAGAGGTTGGGAATAGAAATGATCTGCTTTACATAAGTGTAGATGAAGATCCCCACACAGTCACAAGATGTGAATCATCCTCAGAACTCCTTCCTTATTTTTCTTATATTGTGCAATTTTTGCATTGGAAATAAGTATAGGTTACATCGTGAGGTAAAGGTAATTATGGGATTTACACAACCGAGAGCTGAAGGCCCGAGGATAGTGTAAGTTCCGTACGGACCGTACCGAGTGGTGCAGCCGACAGGTACCATGGCTTTAGGCCATAGGAAATGCAACCAATCGTATATTTAATTGGACCGTTTAAAGAAGCTCGGGGTAAAAATACGCTGCCTATGAGGTATACATGAAATGTATTCACTGCATTTTGAGCAATTTGATTGGGAGGTTTGAACTTACTATGGTACAATATTATCTATATGCATAAGATTTTATTTTACGTTTTAAGAATTAGCTCACTTTTTACTGTGGGAGGTTCTTGTTGTGTTTGGTTTCAAACAGTAGCTAGTTGTATTTGTGTAGTACTCAACCTCCCCAAGTGTGTGAAGGAATATATATTTTTTGGGTGGAGTTAGCAGCCTCACTTTAAGAAATTGAGATTTTAAGATATAAAGTGCGAATTACTAATTTACTGAAAATTCAATGTGTTTCGCCACAACTTGGTATAGAAGCGAAATTTTGTCACTGATTGTAAGATATAATTGACTATTTAATGTCTCTATGTGATGCAGAGATGAAGAGATGACATGAGAATCATCAATGGAGGTTGCTAAGGACATGAATACTCAGAAGGCAAGCACACAATACTTGTGTTAGATGCTACACGCTTTAGTGATAGGGCTGTCTGAATGGTGTATGTGTGTGCTTGTGTTGTGTAACATGGTCAAGGAGCACATCCTTGTAGCAAGAGTTTGTGTGTTTCATTAGTATGAATTCAGTGAGTAGTCCATGGAAACCTGACAAGTGCAATGGTTGACAGTATGAATGAGTGGTTAACGTAACATCTATTAACACTTCCATTCAAAGATGTGATGCTGAATTGGGCACTATTACCCCAGAGCAAGCAGCTAAATTAACTCATCCAGGCAGAATCCACACTACTCTCATTCATACTAATGGCACTGTATACAGTAATGAAAGGGACTTTCTGTGTTAGCTAACCTTCAGTGTGCTCTTGAGGGGTTACAGTAGTCATCTTGTCATTCGTTCATTCATTCACTCTGTCAACATCATGTGGCTGCAAGATTTGGTTATTTATTCGTTACGCGGGTAAGTAAACGGAATGTCAATTATACTGGAAGTGACAATTCAAATATGTTTTCTCGATTTCTGGTTCAATTGTTTTGCTGAATACAGCCCAGTTCAACTGCCAGTTCTCTGCTTTGAAGGTTTACCCCCCAGTATTTTTGCACTAAGTGGAGGTGAAGTGTAGCTTACTGATAGCTTAAAAAACTCAATTTTTTTCCTTTGCGTCATAAGGTCCCTTTTTCTAGACCCACTCACTATTACAGAAGGATAAAAATAAATTCATAGCAAAAAAATTCCACGAGGTTTTGTGGTAATGTATACTTATCACAACTTTCTGTGTACTCCACTGTGCCGATTTCTGCCCCAACCTTAGCTACTATTACACTTATCCTAGCTAGCCCTGGTTGACAAGTGTAGAGTTAAATTTTAATTAAGATAAGTTATAGTCAAGATTCGCAGTAAACACTAATTAACACCAAGTGTGTAAATAAACAATTCAACGGTTCATTAAACATGAATGGTTGCTGTTGGCTACTGTTGTTTATCCTCACCGACGTCCTCCTGTCTGGACTGCTATCTTCAGCTCACCTGGGGGGCGGTCCCTGATCCAGACTTAACTTTTATTTGTCTAAATCCGATAAAAAAACATCTACTAAATTATTAACCCTCAGAATCGCATGTGCGTGAGGGTTACAGTAGTCTGTTCACTCATTCATTCTGTCTGTCTGTCAACAACACGTCTCCAAACTGGCAGCCATTGATAATATCAAACTGTACCAATCTACAAAGTCCTTTAAAATGTCAGAATTTTCAGTTTGGACTATTCTCCAGAAAAACTATTCTCTTTTGAGCCTTGCATGGTAGCTTACTATTTTTTACACATAGTTTTCAATAAACTTAAGCCGTTTTTTTTTTGTGTTAGTTTATTTTTTTTGAGTAGAGTGGATGTGCTGAGATTGTGCTGACGGTTCACACCTATGGGTGTTCTAGTTTATTTGGTTCTCAAATATTGGATCATCCAAATCTTAGGGAGGGAGGCAAACTGGATCTTAAAGGTGCAGTATCAACCCAGAACCTGTGGTAATCAAGTTATTCAGTAGAATACCACAAAACCTGCCCGTAAGGTTGCGTCTTCTCTTGAGATATGGGAGCCCACCTATTTCTATGAAGAGCATGCGAGCACCTTTTTTTTTCCTGTGAGGTAGATTAGACTAAGTACTATGATCTAAAATTTGATACAGGTTTATTTTAAATATATAATTAATAATAATTGATAATAAATAGCCGAAATGATAAATATAAAATATTAGAAATAAAATTTTAAATTAGTGAATAACTAAAATAAATAACAAATGTAATAATTCACATTCATTATCATATATATTATACAACAGTAACAGGAATGGAAAAAAATTACCTCAAAAACTCCTGAGAAGTTGAAGTTAACACACTGAAACTGCTTATAACTTCCACCCGCTTCACCAATTAGTCAAGCTCTCCAAAGACACCCAAGCAGATTATCCTGCAGCTGTGAGCCATGATATATCTATTCTAAACTAGTGCCTCCAGGCTTCATTAATACACCACCGCTTCTTCATCGTCTAGGACCCTCCAGTACATTCCAGAAGTATTCTACTCTTCCGCGCCGCCGGGCTCACTCGCACAGTAACTTTCCTTCAGTGTTTGCTTACTAGTTCTAATTAGAGCCATCACCATCCGGAATTTTGTCCACAATGAATTGCACACTCAGAGTGGGGGCAGGGTCAAAGAATCAAATGAATATGAATCAATAATTAGCTTTGGTATCTAAAATTGAACTTCAGACGTATTGGAAGGCCAGAATGAACTCATATTTGTACACAGGGTACACGCCACATTAAAAAACAACATTACACTGAGTTGTTGTTTTTTTTTAATAGGACACACAAAAAAGTAATATAAGAATATTTATAAAAATGGAAAATAAATACTAATATAAAAAATATGGCATTGTAATGTTGTTGGGAAGCCCATAGTATACCGCTGGGGGAAAATTTTTGAGTCGTAACTGCAACGGTCGCCCCTGAATTTCACTGAATAGCCGTAATATTTGTACCGTTGTTTCTCAGTTCCTGGTTGGTCTTTTTTCTTGAAAGAGCTGTCTGTTGGTGTCTGTTTCAACTGCAACAACAAAGTAAGCGTACATCGAACAGAAAACGAGAAATAAATACGTAGCATAACTCCTCCATCTGCGGTTTAGTGCTGCAGTTGCAGGTGGTACTGCACCCTGAATTGAGGGCAAAAGCCTCCTCTCCTCTCCCCTTGCCTCCTGAAATAAATCGTGTCAACTGCCTGCTTGGAAACAGATAGAGGTGTTCGGCACAATGTAGTACATTCAATGTGCATCTTTGAAGTTACAGAGGCTTAACTAGGTTGTTAAAAGGGACATGAGTTGTTAAAGGGGACATTACTTGTTATAGTTAAATAGTTGACGAGGAGGTAAGGTGGTTTTTCTAAATGTAGGGAGCTAGATTTTCAGCTCCCCAATAACTATGCAATTCCTCAAACTCATCTAACACCTTAGTCATCATACCCATCACAAATACCATTTAAAACACAACCCATATCACTCTGCTCATCTAATACAACATCCAACCTATACATCTCAAATCTCTCCTTATAAACCTTAAGACAGTTAAACGTGGACCACCTTACATGCCTCTCTGCACCCACCTTACCAATCCTATAATTAACCTCTCCCTTCCTCTCTAAAACTTTATATGGTCCCTCCCAGGAATCGGCTAGTTTACAAGTCATCCCTGGAACACGGTATAACACTAACTCACTAACTCACCCACCTTAAACACTCTTAACTTGGTTCCCCTATTTAAATACAGCATTATGGATTCACGTCCTTTCGCACTCTTAAGAGCCGCACAGTCTCTCATCCTCTCAAGTCTCTCTGCAACAGTAATCACCCAATCACAAACACCCAACTTCTCGTTCTCCCTTTCATATAACCCATGATACAGGGCATCTAACGGTGTCCTCACATGGAAGCCATAAACTAAATCAAAGGGACTAAATCCCGAATCTGCGTGTGGCATCTGCCGCAACACAAACAGAACAAAACTGATTTGACCAACCCAGTCAACCCTATCACTCACACACTTTCCCAATATAGCTGTAAAGGTGCCATGCATCCGTTCAACGGCGCCATTACTCTCTGGACGATATGGAGACGTTCTCACCTTCTGGATTCCCAGCATTTCACACAACTGCCTAACTACCTTCCCACAGAACTGGCTCCCTTGATCACTCAGTATTCTCTCAGGTATTGAGGTCCTCGAGAAGATGGACCACAACCCTTTAACCATAGCCTTAGCCGTTATACTTCTCAGAGACACTGCTTCAGGCCACTTAGTGGCTAGACACACGTACGTCAGTAGGTATCTACACCCACCCTTACCTTAGGCAAAGGGTCTACAAGGTCGATCGCAACCAACTCGAAGGGCTCAGTCAACACTGGTCTCTCCACAGCTGGAGCACGTCTGGGCTTATGTTTACTTCTTCTCTGGCATACCACACAGCTAGTACAATGATCTACTATGTCTCTCGCCATTCCCTGCCAAACAAAATATCTCGCAATCATGGCATTCACCTTCTCCACCCCCAAGTGCCCATTTCTCTCGTGCCCTAACTCCAACACTCTGGCTCGGTAACTTCTAGGCAACACCAATACATCTCTGAATTGCTCCCAGGTGACATACATACACCTCACTAACATATTCTTCTTCCACTTAAATCCCCTCTCATTTCTTTTACCCAGTTCTCGCCAATCTTTCAAACTCTCATCTTTCAACAACTCATTCCTGAACTCCACCCCGTCTGACCCCTCCTTCACAGGGCCAATCTCACTGGCTAACTCACATAACCTAGCCTCCTCGCCACTCAATTGTAACAACTCCTCAAGGGGGTTGGGACTCACTCACACTTTCACTAGCGCTTGACACTACACTTGCTTTCGCCTGGGGCTCGACTGGTTTCGGCATAGCCTCCACCTCATCCACCCCATGTCCCTCCCCCACCTTACTCACATCTTCAGGCATAATTAAGGGTTCAGGCTGGCTACTCGCTCCCTGCACCGTTTCCAGTACATTACCACTCCCACTCTCAGGAGTGACCACACTCCACAAGTCGTTCACACTTACATTCTCCTCACTCTTATCTAACTCCTCCTCCTTCCTGACCATACTCCTAGTCAGAACATTCATGTTCACATTCTTACCGGACACATAGTCCTGAATAGCACACTTATAGGCTTCAGACTCCTCCCCATTTGTCAACGAGAAAGAGAAAGGAACGATACACGACACTCCCGGCATCTCACTCTCGTCTATGATTGCCGTAACCGCTTTCCTATAACCTCCAATTATAGACTCGCTCATGAAGCTCTTACAGCTCTTCTCACTCCCACCATAACCTTTACTAACACATCACTACATAGCACAACTTGCTCTGGCACTAATGCCTTGGGTACAGACCCCAACTCTGCCCCAGAATTGATCAAAACCTCAGTCTTAGTTCCATTGACTAACCCCATAGCCACATTTCCCGATTTTCCTGACTTGCTCTCGTTTATCAGAACCGACATCTTCCTCAGTACTCCCTCTTTCTTTACAGAAACCACACCCTTCTTGACTGTACACTCTGGACTCCTATGGCCTACCTTCCCACAATTATAGCAGGTAACAACCCTGGGCACATAACCACTCCCACCGGGTCTCGCACTACTCTTCTTACATTCACTAGCCCTATGGCCCTTCTCGCCACAGTTAGAGCATGTGACGTAGCTACCGACTCCTCCACTACTCACTCACTCTCCACTACTATTACTCCTTTCACCACTCACACTCCCAAATCGCGCCCATAACCACTCTTAAATCCTCTATTGCTTTCAACAATACTACTACCTAACGGTTTGAAATAATTTCCTTTCTGCCTCCCTGCCATCCAGTCTTCTAGAGCTTCCCTGTAATCTCCCCAATTCTTAACAACCCTTTTCTCTAGGAACATCTTCTCACTCTGGGGGAGTACTCTTCTGGTCAACGCCATGGCAATGGCCAGAACTCCCTCCTCTAAATTCTTGCACCCCTGACAAGTACCCTTTACAGTTCTTTGCATCCACTCGACAATACCACTCGCACTCATTCCCTTAAACGTCTCGTGGCATCGAATAGCTGATTGCCATAAGTGATGGCAGTTTCACCCGCCGCCTTCAACAACACTCCCTTCACCTCCCGCATACACTGACCCATCATCCCTTAACTGAGCCACCCTCACGCACAGTCGTTCAGGTAGCCTAGGATATAGCCTCTCCGCCCAAAACTTGTCCTCAATCTCACCCTCTCTCATTATTCTTTCAAATTTCTCTAAGTAAGCTCCCAGGTCATTCCCATCCTTATACACACCTAACCCCTTCAACTTCTCCTGCAATAATTCCTTCTTCTCCCTAGCCTTATCTTCCTCCTCTCTTCTAGTCTTCCTCCTGTCTTCCTCATCCCTTCTCCATTGAAGTTCATCTCTCCTCCTTCTATCATCTTCATCCCTACACCTAGCATACTCCTCATCCCTTCGTTTCTGCCTATGTTCTTCCTCCCGTCTCAACCTCTCCTCCAAAGCTCTTAAATCCACATCCCTTTCCTTCTGTCTCTTAGCTTCATCCTCTTCCCTTTTCTTCTCTCTTGCAGCTTCCTCCTCCCTTTTCCTGTCCTCACTATCCTGCCTCCTCTTCTCGTCTCGCTCTCGCCACTTCTCATCTCTGTCTATCATCATCTTCATGAGACTAGCCAAATCAACTTCCTCAGACCTTCTAGCCATCTTCTTCCGCCCAGCTACCACCTTCCTCTGATCTACCGCCACCTCTTCCTCTACTTCTCCCACCTCACCTTCCTCTTCCGAGAGCACCTGTTCCGTGTACGACACGTCAGCGGGGCGCGTAGGGTAGGGGGACCTCCCAGAGGCAGTCGACCTATGTGAGGGATGGTAGGGCTGATCGCCAGTCCCAACAGCGGGCAACCTTCTTGTGGCCGCCTTCTTCCTCTCTTCCACTTGTCCGGGCTCTGACATGAGCCGGTGACCCAGACGTCCGTCAAAGTCCTACAGATAACAGCACACAAAGAATATAAAAATAAATGACACAACTGGATGGCTATTACAATAGATAAATTACAAAAATAACACAAGACCTCAATTTCACACTTGAGAAAAACAATGACACCACACTCAGTTCAAACTGTTCCGACAAGATATGGGGGTCCTTGTCTTGAGTTAATCCGTCGACCGAATGATCCTCTGCCGTGGCAAGGTCAAGTTGCTGGCCTCCTCTACTGTAGCAAGAAGCGCCGGTTGTCCGCAGACGGTTGGGGTTTGGAATATCTTCCTCAGGTAGGTGGGGATATCTCCCTTGGCTCAGGACGTCTCTTGATATGATTCGGAATGTCTTCCTTGCTGGTTCTGATCTTAGGCAAATGTCTTCGCCGTGAGTTCTGGAACTGGGGGGAATGTCTTCGCCCACAGATCCCACCGCTGCCACCAAAATGTGGAGGGCTTGCCCTGGGCTCCTAAGAGCTTTCGTGACAAGCTCGCGCACTCCAGTGATCAGCTTATAGTACGCTGCCACCAGGCCTGCCGCCGAAGCAATCTCTCTTAAGCTAACTTAAGTTTGATATAGAACAGACTGAAGTACAAGAATGATTGTGGGCGGTTTTATATGAAATATATGACTCCACCCACGGGAAATGAACACGTACACGAAACGTTCTCATGAATACACAACACGTGGCACTCAAAGACAATATGACCATGAAAGGATACAAATACGACTGCTCACAAACAACTCTACAGAACATGCCACAACACATCCATCCACAAGATTGAATACATAAAATAATATCAATGTCCACACATATGTCTCTTTCTTTATCTTTCTCTATCTTCTCCTTTCTCTGCTTCTCTGTCTTCTCCTTCCTGAATGTGGGCTTCCTTGCTTTGGGAGCCCACACCTTGTCTGTATTGAACTAATGTATTGTGGACCCTTTTCCATATTGAATGGATATATTGTGGACTGCAATCCATTTTGAACTAATATATTGTGGACCATTTCCATATTGAACTAATTATATTGTGGACCATTTCCATATTGAACTAATATATTGTGGACCCTTTTCCATATTGAACTTATATATTGTGGACCTTTTTATTGAACTAATGTATTGTGGACACTTCTGTATTGAACTAATGTATTGTGGACCCTTTTCTGTATTGAACTGATGTATTGTGGACCCTTTTCTATATTGAATGGATATATTGTAGACCCTTTTCCATATTGAACTTATATATTGTGGACCTTTTTCCATATTGAACTAATGTATTGTGGACCCTTTTCCGTATTGAACAGATATATTGTGGACCCTTTTCCATATTGAACTAATATATTGTGGACACTTTTCCGTACTGAACTAATATATTGTGGACCTTTTTCCATATTGAACTAATGTATTGTGGACACTTTTCTGTATTGAAGTAATGTATTGTGGACCCTTTTCCATATTGAACTTATATATTGTGGACCTTTTTATTGAACTAATGTATTGTGGACACTTCTGTATTGAACTAATGTATTGTGGACCCTTCTCAATATTGAACTAATATATTATGGACCCTTTTCCATATTGGACTTATAAATTGTGGACCTTTTTCCATATTGAACTAATGTATTGTGGACACTTCCATATTGATATTGAACTAATATATTGTGGACCCTTTTCCATATTGAACTAATAAATTGTGAACACTTTCCGTATTGACTAATGTATTGTGGACACTTTTTCGTATTGAAGTTATACCTTTTCTGTATTGAACTAATATATTGTGGACCTCTATCCATATTGAAGTAATATATTGTGGACCCTTTTCCATATTAAACTTATATATTGTGGACCTTTTTCCATATCGAACTAATATATTGTGGACACTTTTCCGTATTGAACAGATATATTGTGGACCTCTATCTATATTGAAGTAATATATTGTGGACGCAATTCATATTGAACTTATATATTGTGGACCTTTTCCATATTGAACTAATGTATTGTGGACACTTTTCTGTATTAAAAGTTTTAAAGTACTTATAAGCACAAGCACTAAGTGCAATCCATGCCTTGTGTGTGTGTGTGTGTGTTGTGTTTATTGGAATTAAACATACATATCACGTGACATTGCATAGGCACATAGGTTCATGTGAATGGGTGGAGTTTGAATTAGGGCTACATGTATGGGTGGAGTATGGGACACTGTAGTCTGTCCAGATGAATGATGCATAGGAAGTGTTATACTACAAATAGAGGTTGTACAGAAAATGGGACTTGCACATTGGATAGGTTTTGGTTAAAAACAAAAAACAAAACAAAAAGAAAGGAAAAGAAAATTGGGGCAGAAGTGCTTTTATATATTGCAAGAATCTGCAATAGAAATATCCTCAGTTTTCTAGTGCAATTTAGACTTTTGCTTAATCCTCATGAGTTAATTTGAGTTGATTATGAGATACCTTAATTGCATCCATGAGTGCATTGATCATTTACTGCATTTATGGTCATACCAACTCAACTTCAACAGACTATAGTGTGGATGTGTGGGAGTGAGAGTAATGTATGTGGGTGAAGTGAGAGACAGGTGTGTAGGTAAAGTGTGAGACATGTGTAGGCGGAGTAAGAAACATGTGCGTTGGATTGTGGGGCATGTGTGGGTGGAGTATGAGCTGTGTGTGTGAGGTGGAGTGTGAGATACTAGTGTGGGTGGAGTATAAGGAGTGAGGGTGTGGTAGATTGTCAGTGGGTTGAATGTATTCTACCCTGTGGGGCCTTCCCACCTTTTTAAGTATCTCAAGCTTTTATTTATCGCCTGCTTCATAAGTACTAGTAAAGGGTCCTCAAAAGTGTTATTGCAGCTACATTATGGGTGTACAATTGAACAACCGGTAAGGAGTCATTATAAGATAAAGTGTATTGATTGTTGAGGAGATTGTGTATTGCTGATTGGTAAGGCATCATCCACAATGGCAATACTTAAATAGTGCAGCAGTGTATTGATTGTTGATAAGGAGTAAACATTGTGTATTGCTGATTGGTAAGGAGTCATTAACAATGCCAATACTTAATGTGACCGGTTTTGGGAAAATTAGCCTAAATGCGGCAAAATTCACCTTTTTTTTTTTTTAATGTTGGAAATAGATAAATAACTGTTAGCTCTAGCGTATGATGCAGCTGTAAGCTCTGGCGAGTTCTAGAACTCCTGCTACGAGGCTAGGAACACTTGCAAATTAAGCCTTGTGTACGGGATGTTACCAAGAAATATTTTGATGGGCTGTTCATTTGCCAGCGAATCATTTGGGAGGAGGATGCTCGTCTCCCGTTGAAGCTATTTTACCCCCTTGAAATATTCTTAAAATTTCATAAGCAAAAAGCAAAGTTAAAAGGTGAACAATTAGGGTGAAGGCAAAGCTTAGATCATCTCTAATTATTTGTCTTGGCAATTGAAGCCCATCTCCTTTCTCATCTTAGTTTTACAGGTATGAACGTTGTGACCCTCTTGAGATGCACAAACTCAACCTTACCCCCTCTTAAATTGATTCCTAAATTAACCCCCTGTTCACCGCGGGAAAAGTAGCTGTATCTAACTAGTGCACTTATTTGTCTACATAATCCGCGTACTCATGACATTCTTACCATACAACTCTAGCATAGTTTCTTGAAGGGGCTTAAACGAAGCCCAGTTAACTCCTAGCAAGCCGCCAACAGCTGGATTTGATTATAGTGTCGTGTGGAGACACGCGGTAGTAGTATACAGAATATAAGACATCCCCCCTAGCCTTAGCAACTCTTTTATGCGGCGCTTTCTCAAAATCAGCAATAATAAATTGAGCAGCAATATTGAATTGTTGAAGTGTGTAGGGCGAAGACGGCTTGTGCTACAACTTCCAGATTTGAAGGATGGCATCCCAAATTCCTGTGCAACCTACTGGTAGGAAGAAATGAAAAACTTTAAATGCCGTGTTTAGGCCAATTTTCCCATAAATAATGCAGCAGTGTATTGATGATGGGTAAGGAGTCATCAACAATGCCTATACTTAAATAATGCAGCAGTGTATTGATGATGGGTAAGGAGTCATCAACAATGCCTATACTTAAATAATGCAGCAGTGTATTGGTGATGGGTAAAGAGTCATCAACAATGTCAATACTTAAATACTGCAGCAGTGTATTGATGATGGGTAAAGAGTCATCAACAATGTCAATACTTATATAGTGCAGCAGTGTGTTGCTGATGGGTAAGGAGTCATCAGCCAATACTTAGATTCCTATGGACAGTCACATTTAGTGGCTGTTTAATTGAACACATATATTTTACCAGTTATAGCAATTCACTGCACTATCTATACTAGCAGTCATATCCTAACCAATTGTACCACAATATACATCTGAATTATATTGGACGCAATGCAAAGAACAAAAATTGTTACCTATTTAAAGGTGAAATGTTAAGTCCTTTAAAAAAAAAAGAAAGTATTAAAGTGAAAGAGTACCTGTGAAACTTGTGAAAAACTTGCTCATCCCAAAGCAATGTGTATGATGTATTACTGAAGTATTACAGCAATATACTGCTACACTATATTTAGCCATTTGATTGTACAGCCATATGCATGCTGTACTACCTATGTATTGGCATTTTGACCACCTGTTACATTTTATAGGAATGCACTGAATACATCATCTCCATGTATTTGCACTTTAATACTATTTGTGACTGTCTACGTGAAAACTGGGCATAAAATGAAAAATTTTGATACTTTTTTAAGAAACAAAATGGCACATAAGAAAGGGAGAAAAGGGAATACAAGAAATTGAAGCTAAGAAGGAAACCAGGACGAAAATATGATATTTTAGCTGTATAGCTCTCCTATAGAGGTGATATTTTCTGCGAATTCATGTTTTATCTATTGGGGGGGAGTAGGAGGTTTGGAGTACAATAAAGCTTATGGGTGAAGTATTAAACTTGTGTTCAAGTAGAGAGTACGGCAGATGTCTTGTAGTCTTGTGAATATGTACACGACGGTAGGTTGAGGTTCCTTTGTGTTTCATAATGTCGCAGAGGCTTTCATTGGCTGCTAGGCTTGTGATCCACATCAGTTGGTACTTGAACCATGTTCATTGCTAGACTTGTGATCTGTGCCGATATGGGATAGGGTTTTTAAAGAATATAAGATAAATTAACCACCTTTATTCCTGACATGTAATGTGGTACAGTTAAGTAGGTCACTCACCAGTACTATCTCATCCACAAATGGTGAGCTTGAGCATGGGACCATCAGAATCTATGAATATTTAGATATAGTAGCACAATACACTCATGTACACCTCTCACACTTTACCTATATGTAGTGGGGAGGGAAAGACATGTAGCACATTTTCTACATAAATCAATGTCTTTAACTGTTTGATTATCACTTAATGTTCTAGCAATATTTACTTACAGTATATTTTGAAGTATGCAAATTGAATTCAGTAATAATTATTGCCACTTTATCATTATGCTGCAGGGTATGCTTTTTGATGTTTCTAGCAGTAATGGAGGTTGGCTACAATGATCAAGAATGATGATGAGTACAAGACTTTTGACATTATTTGTTTTGATATCAAACTATCATCCAAATTTTTGTGTACCTTTTTTTCCTTTGATGTAATATATTTTTTATTACTAACAGAATTTGTGTATTGGTGCGCGGCGTTGTCTGGTACAGTATGGTATAGTATGCTGATTGTACAGTGTAGTAAAACCTAGTAAAACACAAGTACACCAATGCTGCTAAGTATGTTTTACTATTGAGTGAGCTAGAGTTTACTAGTGGTGGACAGGTATGGTAAAACATGAGTGACACTTGAAGTGTACTGGATGTTTTACCTCATGGTGTACTGGAATACTTATAGTTTACCTCATGTTTTACTGGACAGTGTAGAGGTAGTAAAACATGTGTAAAACATTTGTGCACAAGTGTTCCGGTTTTAGAGTTTACTGCATGTTCTACTAGGATTTACTGTCCAGTACAACACAGGTAAAACTGAAGTAAATCATTAGTTTACAAATGTTTTACTGATGAGTAAAACGTGGTTGGCAAAGCAGTGTTTTTTGGTGCACTTGAAATGTGTACAAATAAATACAATAGTATTGCACTCTAACATTATATATTTTCAAGCATGAGACTTACCAGTATCACTTTGCTCACAACTACTCCTTCAGGTATGTATAGGATCCACTGGACTGGTTCATAGCTCACAAATGCTAGGATGAGCGGCTTATCAGGCAAGGGTCCATTTACATTCAGAGATACGGTGGAATTGTAATTATGATCATAACCATAATAATATAATGAACCTATTTGATGCATGCTTATCACATGAACATTATAGTTACTGTTGCTTTTACTTGATAAGCAACTATAGATGGAGTGACGACTGTTTCTTACAGTGGGATTCCCTACTGTATCAAGACTGTTGGATACAATACTGCAGCCTTCTACATTAACTGAAATAATAGATACTTTATAATAATAACTGAAAGCGAAAGTGAAATGCTTTGGAAAAAAAAACATTACATAAATATTTTTATTCTTGACTAGCAACTGTTCTGTTTAATTTTTTTTTTCATTTTTAATACAAATAGTTATATAAATTGTAATGATCATGATCATACATGAGATACTACAATTGTGCAAGAGAGGATTAAAGCTTGCACTCATTTTGTGTACTACAATCCTGGAAGTATAATGCATCTTCTGTAATAGTATACAGCCATTTAGCCTAGTAGTTTTGCAAAACAAGTGACAAAGTTCACACTGCTAGCACATGATGAAACAGATAAATTCTACTGTTGCCTGCTGTAGAGTTTATTCAGAGTTGATTTTAATTGTTTTGAGGGAAGAGATAACTGGTAACGTTTTTTTTGCACGACTACATTAGGAAGCCACTTTGGAATTATATCTATAATAATGGCAATTTTTCTCATTCTAACAGCCAATATTTTGATAATTAAAACTTAACCTGATGTTTCAACCTCTTGTTGAAGTCCACTTCAGGGGTCAATTGAGGCCGAACTCTCCATGGTGATATAATAAACACAACGTGAACAGCAAGATAGCTACGGTACGCTTACTGTTTATTATATTATTATCTTGAATGTTGGTGATCTACACTCAGCATAGACAGCCAGTATCCAGGAAGCTCTAAAGCTATATCTCTGTTAAACATGCTGTTGTCTGGTGTCATCTGTATGTGTAGAGTTTCCTTGGTCTTTAACTTACAAATCTTGAACTCTGCTGTGAGCGGGATTTATAAAGGGCAGTACCATGTAGTAAACTGACTATGTTGTAGTGTATCTGGAGTCTCCAAAGTAAAATTTTTAGTGGTTCGGTCTACAACTCTGATATCTTCCTTTTTAATGGAGTGGTATTGTCAAACACATTCAGCAACGGTTGAAACTTTCTCATTGCCTCTTTTTCAAGCATTCTAATGTTCTTTCACTCTTTGCTCAAGCCTGGTTTCACCTACATATACTTTACTACAGGTGCAGGGTATACTATACACTATGGACGACTCGGTGCTTTTCGGTATAGTATCTTTGATGTTAGTAAGATTTGATCTTAGTGTCTTACATGACTTTAATGCTGTTTTGATGTCAAAATCTGTATACACTCTCTGAATGCTCTCACCCCCTGCTACTTATGGAATAGTATGAATCAAACCTTTCTTTGGCTCAGTATCTGTGTAACCGCTAGAAGGTAACTCATTCATAGTTTATATATGTATTGTATAAGTATATTATATTTTTGCATACCTGTGACATACATACAAAGCTGAAGAGACTTGTACTCAATATTCCTACTGGATAGCCTTCTGTCTAAGTTCACAATCCATGTATTTGCCCAATATGTTCCAGTAAAAGATGAAATGGGACCCAGCATGTCAGAGATGAATCGGTAAGATCTTTCTATTCTACTATTAAATCTATAGCCATAAAATTCACGTGGACCCCACTCTACTTGAGGTGTCTGACCCCTTGGGAACATGACTGAACTGCTATAATAAGAACACTGCAAATAAATAAAGAAAATACATGAACATGTTGTGATGCTTTCCAATATCTTTATAGTGTATATTGTATTTATACCATATTTGCTTGGTAACTGCCATGTGGTAGAAATGTCACCCTAAAAGATGATATCACCCTCTAAAATTGCTTGTGGACTAATTTTATTCAGTAATCTAAAATTTGCTTAAAATACATAGCATTGAATATTTTTTGACAGAGTGAGATGCAATAATAGTCATAGTTCACATACAAAGGAAAATTGATTTCTCTTAAACACGAACCTAACTTGCTATGAGAAAGACTCTTCATCCCTTCATAAAGTCGACAGAAGAAATATAACTTCTTATTTACTGTATAACATCACTCTATTACATCTGTTTTTGTTACAAAAAATTTACAGTAACTATAATTATATTTTGTTTTAGTTATTTTTAACCCTCAGCGCACATGCGTGAGTGGGTAGTAGTAGTGCCTTCTGTTTGTTTGCCTGTCTGTCTGTCTGTCTGTCTGTCTGTCTGTCTGTCTGTCTATTTGTCTGTTAGCATTAGATTTCATGAATGGCTAAAACAGGTATGACCTGACGCAGTAGGAAAATTTAAGTCCCTTAAATTGATCACTTTCAAATTTTGAGCTAGTTTCTGAGTAAATGCGGAGAAGCTTCAGCTCCAAACAAGCGCAAGCTAGATGCAATGACCCTTACCTTTCGCATACATTGGTTTACGTCATACACCAGTCACGTGATCACCAATAGTTCACGGATGTGTCCTCGGTAGTTAGAAGTTGAAGAAGTAATCTGAAGAAATCTTAGTTGTGTAATAATGCACTGAGGATTCGCACCCTGAGTGCTCTAGTTTTCGTAAGAAATAGTTTTTGTTTTAGTTAGCATGAAGTGATTGACTTTAGCTTTAATTTTAGTTATTGATATTTTGTGAGAATTAGTTTTAGTGAGACAGCTAAATTTTTTTTCGTCAAACTAAGTGGGGCCAAGTGAAATATTATGCCACACAAATCTCTATTACCCAAACCTCTCAGTTTTTTTTGTGCTGTCATATTCTAATACTATGGCAATAGATAATAATACCCTGTATTGAAAAATGACTCGACTATAGTATTAATATATATATATAATACTTATTACATGAGCCAGAGATGGTGAAATATTTCATGAGCAGGCTAATTTATTTTCAAGAGCCAGAGGCGAGTGAAAATAAAGCCTGAGAGTGAAATATCTAGCCATATCACTCTGATGAGTGTAATAAGTGGTTTATTCCACACTAGATATCTTCACTACTGTAGTTAGTACTAGGACTGGTAACTCACTGGGTAAAGTTGGTTATAGGGCTCCCCATACCCCCAGCCGATATTTTAGCAGCTGCTCTAACTAAGTTTAGTAGGCTATATCAGAGGAAGGTGTAAAAACTAGGATAAGTGGCTAGTTTGGCTGGTTGCTATAACTACTAGGGTAATGAGCTTGTGCAGTACAGCACAAATAACAACCTGAAATATCCATAGGTCATGTACCTAAAGATATCATTGAGAAGATAACTAGGGTGGAATTTAATATTTATATATTTATTTATTACATTCTAGATATCTTTAAAATAGTATCTGACTGTGAAATATTTAGTGATGGGTGTCACTCTCTGAATTGACTGCTATTTTTCAACAGGGTGCCTGCCCAACCATGGGTCAGAGCACAACCTTCAGATCTTTACAGCCAACTTTACACCATAAGTTACACGCCTTAGTACAAACTACTGCAGTGAAAATATCCAGCATAAAATAAACCACCTGTTACACATAGTCAGAATGATATATCACTCTCAGGCTTAATTTTCACTCGGCTCTGGCTCATGAAAATACATTAGCCTGCTCACGAAATATTTCGACATATGACACTTTGACTCGTATAATAAGTACTATAAATATTATAGCTATACTATACTATATATTCACCGGAATCACTTTGCTCACGACTATTCCTTTTGGAATATGGATGATCCACTGAGTTGGTCTGTAGGTAGCTAAAACTATGACCAAAGGCTTTTCTAAGAGAGATCCATTTCCTTTGATACACACATTGGATGCATATGTTGGGTCATAATGGTGTGTGTTGAACCAGCCAGCTCTGTAGGCACTGATGACATGAATGAAATAATTGTTGTTGATTCTGCTTGATGTACAGCTGTAAACATCATCCTGTCTCTTTCTACTGGCATCAACATAAGGTATCCCTACTGATTCACTGTTTGCAGTCACATTGCAGTCTTCAGTATTCACTGGAAAAATTATTACTGTTTAAATGACACATTCATGATAGTTTTACTAACAAGCAACAGCTATAGAAGGTAGGAAGAGTAAGATCACTAGTAATACCATGTTCGTCTTCCTAAATATCATTCAGTTATTTCAAAATCATCTTTGCCGTTACAATATTGTGGTCCTTTCCTGCCCCGCCCCCTGATCTCCACAACAGGGCGAGTAGTGTAGTAATACTCGCTGGTGCTACATTAGTATGAGTAATAGCACGGTAACAGTGCTATCATCACTCGCTAATCAGGCCAGCTTAAAAATAAAATCACTTGCACTTGTAGCTACACTGTATCATTTACCCACTATGTCCTATTTCAAGATTAGCTTCCTCTGGAACTTTTCGTTTTCAACCTACAGCTCCTCCTCATATCTGATAAAGAACATACCCTCTAATATGAGTAGAGCTTTTGTGATACAGAATGACTTTGTCTTCAACTACAAGCTACTCGAACTGTACGTTTCCAAGGTTAACGCTGCACACTTGTCACTTACCCATACTATTTCACTTAGCCATACTATTTCACTTAGCCGTACTATTTCACTTAGCCACGGTAATATTTTAACTTAGCCGCGGTGGGCGCTCGCACCTAGCAACGCCTGGGCGCCTATAGTAGCGCACTCCAGCTGAATAGTAGCGAATAGTTGATTTAGAGAATCATCAAAGTGGTCCGCAGGGCATAGCAACTGAAAAATGTCACCAATTTAGCTACACTAGAATTAATAGAACGTATTAAAAGTGGTAGAGTGGTAATGATACTACATGAGCTGGCCTAGCTACTTAAAAAAATATGAAAAGAGGATAGTAATAAATTATATCCTTAACAAAGAGTTTAAATTAATGCAGTATCTAGGCAGTATCTAGGCAAATGGATTCTTAATGCAAAGTTTGAATGCATAAGTGGCAGCCATACAGTAGGTACATATGCTCTAGTTATGTTCAATCCTAAGAGGGCACCCAGCGGATGTGCAATAATTCTGACCAATGCCCTCCCAAATTAAAGGCAAAACTGTAATTGATCTGCTGATCCACAACAAAATAGTGATCCATGCTGATTCACTAGCTGTATGGTACTCCATTAGAGCTTTGACAGGAAGTAATGAACTCCTTATTGCCCCAACACACACACAAACTTTCTCTCTGAGTTGGTTTATTTTTGGCCATAAACAATTGATACTTCTGAGACTCTTGAGCCATTATTATGATCATAGTACCCGTATCTTCCTTGTCTTTCACTTCTCAACCACCTATTTAGACTTGTGTTTGAACTAGTTCTAGAACTCCTTTGACCTGCCTCCTCTAGACACTAAACAGCCAAGGTATATAGTGCAGAAACACTTCAAAATGTATGTCATAAATTTAAATTGCCATTTTATGTTAAAAAAAAACAACCTTCTCATTTTCCTCAGGCATGTCAGGGACAGGTTCAAAAACCGTCAATGAAATCAAATTTACTAAAATAGGATTGTAACACTATGCTGTTATAATATACTTACTCATAACTTAAATTATCAAGTTGGTGACTAGAGATCTACATAATTTGGGAGCTCTGTGGGGGACTTAGCAAAACATCCATACAATGTAGCATGAATAAGATTCACACTAGTGCCAAGACATCTGGATTAGCCCTATTTGCTCCAATATTGTATAAGTCAATTTTAATGTTGGTAAATAGATCAGAAAAATATTAATTATAAAACTAGGGTCTTATTAGAGGCACCGTAGTTCTCAATCTTTCCATGAGATTACTGTGCAGAATTTCAGGTTTCAATCTATTAATACGCTGTATAACACTATCCACTAAAATTATAGCTGTGGAGTGAAACGTTTTACTTCCGATGGTGGTACGTTCCCAGTGTCCTCTGCATACATAGAGGCCGCTGTGTTCCTTCCTTAAATGATGTAAAGTAAGAGAGTTTCCCCGTTGAGTTTTAGTTTGATTTTGGTAATGTACGCTAAACCACTCGACACTTCCAGCGCTCCCACAGTGGAGCGTAACCGAGCTACCGCTGGAGGCTTCCGTCAGTGAAGGTGCGACTAATCCGGTCACCAGGCGCTTCATCACAGATACGAATATGTGCATTATAACATTTGTATTAAAATACTTCCCGTGGCAATTGTAGTATCCAGTATCGTTTTCAAGTAAGTCGATTAATGTTATAGCTTTGTGACCTATTTGGTGTCTACTGTGGACTGCAACATCAAGTTGGCCTAAAGTGGGAACAGCATGTAGCGAGGAGTAGGTCCAGTTTACTGGTGAAGAGCTACCACAATAAACTCTTACTGGATAATTTTCGAGAATATTTACATACTGTGGTTCTATACTTTTTAAATACAGTTTTCTATCATTCCAATCTTTGCTGTGAACCAATGAAGTACAGTAAAGGTGTAACATAAATTGACACAATTTGACGCAAACTAAGTTTCTTTTTACCATTTCATGTAATTATAAGTTGATGGTATGTTTCTCGGCGATTTACACAGAGATTTGATTCTAGAATTGAAATAGTGACGCTAATTTTTGGTCAAAATTTATTTCTACAATATCGCCACCCTTCACAGCCTGAAAAGAGTTCATTGACAACCATAACAAAATCCTAAACTGTCTTGATAATTAGAGTTAACAATATTTTTTTACTTTCTTCTGATACTACAGCATTAAGAAAGTCTTACTTGAAACTTGGATTCCAAAGTGTGAGATAATCTGCGAAACGCTTGTTTTTCAGGTCCCAAAAATTTGCTGCGACTGGTTACTAATGTGTTGGAAACCCCTTACCAGACTGCGAAATGCTTGTTTTTCAAGTCCCATAAAGTTGTCTGGGACTAGTTACTAAGGTATTAAAAAACCAGACTTAATTTCAAAACTTCGTCGTTTTTTGGTTGTCAAGTGCAACTGGTATCCGGAATGGCTGCTAAGGAAGCCACCATTATACTTGGAAGAATCTGAGGTAAATAGTAGACCCTTTTCCAGACCTAATTTCAAAACTTCGCCGTTTTAGGGGGGAGACGGAGTGCTGCTTGTTGGTTGTCAAGAGTCATTGGTAGTCAGAATGCCGTAGTATTAATGCTAAGGAAGCTACTACTACTCGAGGGAAGCTGAGGTAAGTACCTAATTCCATATTTGTTAGAACTAAATATGCAAAAATTAATCTGTGGCCTTTCTTTTTTGTAGCTAAGAGCTTGTTGTCAACAGTGACTGGTAAATTCAAGTAGTCAGAATGACTCAAATTTGGTACTACAAAAGTTACCACTGAAAATGAGGTAAGAAAGTAATTTTGTATTTGTGTGCTAAAATTGATTGTCTTTTGTTTTTGTAGGTGAGAGCTTGTTAATTCACGGTATTTCAAATAGTCAAAGTAACTTCAATTTGATACTACAGAAGTTATCAATACTCAAGAATGAGGTAAGTAGTAATTCCATATTTGTTGGCTAAAATTACAAATAATAACACTGGTTTATTTTTTATCGTAGCTGAGAGCTTGTTCAAGAGTTACTGGCGATTGAGTTTATCAGAATGGCAGATGTTTGATACTACAAAAGTTACCATTAATCAGGTAAAAAAGTGATTTTGTATTTGTTTGCTGAAATAAAAGGTCATAACTGCTATTATAGTGTTTGCATGAACTAAGCTAAAACATAGTAACAATACTTAGTTTTATGTTACCTAACTATCAGGCTCGCTCGCCATTTGTGCTCAAGCACACCACTAGTATGTATATATGTATATATGTATGTATGGATTGTACGTATGCCCTTTAACCGATTACACGTGATTAAAAATTTTAATTGCGCCTTTCGTAATGCGGTCACGGTCGCACGCGAGACACAGAGGATGATTGCTTGGTGGGAGGGTGACACTAAGTGAGAGAAAGAAGATGAACGCTTGGAGATTGCCTCAGGGACAGTATTATCGAACGATAGACTACGCTCTAGGCTATTGGGAAAGCATAAATTCGACGCTAAGGAGCTGTTCCTGACTTAAAAATAACAAAGTACTCGCACTGTTTGGCAAAAACTTTTATGGCATCACACTGAGGCTCTTAGTAAGCACACTAGTAAGGTTGGAAGTATGGTTTCATGGCTGAAGCAGTTTACTACTCGATCATAGAGGTAAGAGAAAGTGATTTTGCACACATCTGTCTTACATTCAGGAAGAATTTGTTGATATTTATTTAGGGTGTGGCTTATTTTGAACTGAGCAATATGTTATAAATTTTGTGAACAGAGAAGCTTTTTATGGCTTTTGTGTATGAAAACAGGTACATCACAAAAATGATAGAATATTTGAGTGTATTCAGTTTGGTACTCCAAGGTGTCTTTACTTTTGATGTGCTGGTAGGCTGCATTGTTGACAGAATAGTTGGTGATCTTACTATCAAGTGCAACTGGTCATAGCATAATAGAAGTATATGTCAGAGGGCTCCCTGCAGTCTCACCTGTTGTATAACAATATTTATTTTTACTTACTGCTATAAAGAATGTGGTTAAAATTCCTGTAGAAATGCTACTTTTCAGAATCATCAATTCCGTTCTCTCGTCAGAGTCCTTGACCATCTAGTAACTACAGCAGTCACTACACCCATCAGTACTGAAGTCATTCTTGCTGTCATCAAACTCCTCGTCACTACCACCAGAGTTACTGCCATTCTGGTCACTGCCATCCTTGTCACTGCCATGCTGTGCCAGGTCAAGAATATTGTCTTCACCACTAGGATGCTGAAGTACCAGTGTTCCACTAGCCAAGATAGCTTTCTACTTGTCATATCATGAGCAGTTATAGCTAAAGTAATATTGGTTTCTAAAAAATTAATCTGTGTACCTTTATTATAATATTATGAAATATATTTTCGAAAGAAGTCTTATTGTTGTGACAAAATTTACTCAACATTTTCTTATGGCAGTCTATGTATTATATAATCCTAAAATATACTTACAACAATATAGAATCGTCTGTAGCTAACTGTGATTGGTGGCTTCCTTGACTCCACAAGGCTGTAGGGCGAAATGGACGCGAAGACGCATTTTCGCATCCTCCGCGGTTATCAATTGACGTAACGGCAAAGGTCACAGAGGTCAACGGTGAATCGACGGTGTTGTGGTACAGCTCCAGCGAAGTCGAAGATGTCAAGGCGACAGTGTTCTGTTTGGGGCTGCCATAATAGAAAAGGTAGATGCCCAGAAAACATTGAAGGAGAAAGAGTGTGTGGCTGTCCCTCCTTGTGTTTTTCAGACTGCCCAAAGTCAAAGGAGTTGTTAACTCTACACTACATTGAGAAGATGCCTTCTGATGTAAAAAGAGCAGTTGTGAATAAAATTAACTTTACTAGGAAGGATGCAGTAGGAGGAAAGTGAAAGCCAACAGCTGAATCTTGTATTTGTAACCTACATTATTTAAACTTCAAGGGACCCACTAGATCTAACAGCCATTTGTTACCCCAGTATTTTAAGCGGCCTCATGAATCTACAGTTACTCCAGCAAAAAGACGTATGTTAGTGCGTAACCATGCTGATACTTCCTCTTTTCAGGTGGATGAAATTGCTTCTAATTCTACTGATAGTGTTATTGAAGATATCTCAGATCAAGAAGATTCCCATGTATTAAAAGCTAAAAATGTTGAGTTAGAGGCAAAGATACGACAACTACAGTCATCGCTAGCTCAATCAAAGGGCGAAGTCGAGCATCTTCAGACGTCACTACAAAGATTGGACCCTAGCCTTTTGTCCCAATCACAATTACATATGAGTTTCGCTGCTTAGTGACTTGGCTATCAACAACATCAGGGAGTAGGAAATCAACATCCCCATGTCCCACTTTACTATCTTCTGCAGAGTCTGCTTTAACATTTTCTCAGACATTACTTCTAGTTTTGATGAGAATAAGGCAGAATCTAACACAAGGTGATCTTGCATGTCTCTTTTGTATCGATCAATCATTTGTGTCACGAATCCTTAATCAATTGATACCAATGTTAGCAAACGTGCTTGGTGGATTAATAGTATAGCCTCAGATTAACATTGGACCGGCAACTCCTCCTTATAACTTCCTTCCTAATTCAGTTGCAATTATTGATGGCACTGAAATATTTGTTCAGCGTCCAAGTAATTTGACCACCCAAAAATCATCTTATAGTGATTACAAAAGCCATACTACTGTAAAATATTTAGTTGCTATAGATACTTTTACAGGAGTTTTTATATATGTTTCAAATGGATTCTCTGGAAATGCAAGTGATCGCTACACCATTGAACAAAGTGGTATTTTGAAGGTGTTAAAACCAGGTCAGCGAATTTTGGCTGACAAAGGATACACTGCCAGAGATTTATTTGCTATGAAACGGTGTTTTCTAACCTTTCCATTTTTTCTCAGTGGGAACAAATTTAGTGAACGAGAAGCATTGCAGTCACACACCATAGCAAGTGTTAGAACCAGAGTTGAAAATGCTATCAGGCGGCTAAAAGAATTTAAGATATTCACAGATTGTTTATCTAATCGAATAAACAAACAAATTGTTGATGATATGATTGTTACAGCATGTGCATTATGTAATTTAAAAGAAAGACTAATTAATGTTTAAATGTTTATGATTCAAGTACTCTAGTAATTATTTGTGGACCTAATGTAGTGTAATAATATTGTTTCAGTTTGTCTTTCATTTCATCCCATAAACGTGCATCCAAATAAATTCTTTCAACATGAATGTCGGATAAAGTCCAGACAATGAAGTCGCAATAGCTAGCTTTGGTGATTCCTAGCTGCCCAATCACTTGATAATAATAGTCATGGTTCCTTTTCAACATAGGTTCATGATTCTCAATAGATAGGCAAAACTTAGAATCAGCACATGCATTAACTATGGAGTCATGGCGATGGTTATAAGGACGCTTGACTTCAACTAATCCAATTTTACCAAAGTCAATGTAGAAAATGCCATCAGGTGAGGCCCCCAAGAATGGTAATTCAACACTGAGGTAGATACCACATATATCTACGTCAATTCCCGTTATACGCTGGTATTCACTTAGTGCTTCCTCTTCGTGAGTCGTTCCCCAATTAATAGCAGGTGTATCAGGGTGTCCATAATCACCTAGCAAAATCTTGCTCAAAGAAGCTGGATACAGCATTCGAAACTTCCTAATTTGCTTGCTGTAATTCTCCACTGTCTAGCATCCATCCATCTTGGGTTATTTCTTTGTCCTAAAGTCATCAATTGTATTAACTCAACTTCTTCAGATGTAACACCTAAAGCAGTAATTAAATTATCTACAGTAGGTTCTCCTTCAGAAATAGACATTAAGTTGTCCATCGGATCTTTTAAATGGGTTGTTTCATTTGCTGCATGTTTTATTGAAGCCAGTCTCAAGTTTTCGCCTTCAAAATAATCTATAATACCTGGTTTAGATCCTGCAGCTTGTAAATCTTTAAGAAGTGCTTCAATAACAGGTTTTGGACCATTGTAAGGAACATACCCTTCACTGGGATGCCTTTATCAAAATCTAATTCTTTAGATAAAACAGCTTTACCTGCCATTGAGGGTCTAGACCATGCACACTTCATACTTGTACAAGCAGTTGGGGATACCTCGGCTAAGGTGAGCAACAACGCTGCAACGTGCACACAACTTTGGGTAGCACCAGCTGCACAAAAGTAATTGCTACCCAATGGCGTACCATCCTTTACCCTAACAAAAAGAGGATAAAATGAGGGGTTCTTTCTCATAGTTGGTCGGCATTTTGCTCTAATATATGATACAACTTCTTTACGGCTATCAGCTTCAACAACTTCTTCAACTGTAGCTACTTCAATTTCATAAAGATGGCCACATTGGCACAAACGTACACCTGTTCTCAAGTTCTTTGTGTACCCACCTTTCTTCTTCAAATAGTTAATGACAACACCTTCTTGCACCAATGGGAGCTTCTCTTTGGTCCACATTCCCACAGGTAAGCAGTCAAACTTTGGCACTGAATTTCCACTAATGAACTCTTGGAATGCCTCTACTTCTAATTCAGATTCAAAGAACTCCGTATCATAGCAAGCCCCAACTCTAGTTATTAGTTCAGCCTTGGTCCCACTCACTGGTTAACGACGATCACGTAAAACATCTTTGAGTTGCTCCACAGTCCAGTGCACTAGTGGACGTACAAGTGGATCTACCGCGGTTCTGGAAGCCATACACAAGTGGAGGTCAGCTGTTGATTCACCATTGACCTCTGTGACCTTTACCGTTACGTCATAATGCATATCGTCTATTGACGCGTATTTGCGTCTTCCGCGATTAATCGGTTAAACGCGCGCGCGGGGAATTGTTTCCTCCTAAAAACACGGCTTTTTAGGCTTCACCCCAGTTTATTCTGAAACAACAGCATTAAGCAAGCCTTACTTTAAACTTAAGCTCCGAAGTGTGAGAAAATTCCTGCGAAAACGCTTGTTTTTCAGGACACAAAAAGTTGCTTCGACCGGTTACTATGGCATTGAAGACCCTTTTCCAGACTTAATTTCAAAACTTTGCCTTTTTAGGGGGATACGAAGTGCTGATTGTTGGTTGCCAAGAGCCATTGGTAGTCAGAATGCCGTAGTATTAATGCTAAGGAAGCTACTATTACTCTAGGGAAGCTGAGGTAAGTATGTAATTCCATATTATTTTGTTAGCTAAATATACAAAAATAACTCTGGCCTTCAATTTGATACTACGGAAGTTACCACTGCTCAAGAGAATGAGGTAAGAAAGTAATTTTGTATTTGTGTGCTAAAATTGATTTTCTTTTGTTTTTGTAGCTGAGAGCATGTTGTCAAGAATTAAGAAGCTACCTGAGCATGCAAAAAAAAAAAAATGCAGCTGACAAAAGCAGCTGTTTTTTTTTTGGGAGGGAGCTGAAGTGTTAGAATGGCTTCTTTAGAATCAGAGAGCTGTTCTAAGGCAAAAAGACCAAGAAGGAGCTGTCATTTTTCCATGAATTGGGTAGAAAAGTTCATAGGCATTGCTACAAGTTCTAAAGGTAGAATAATTGACTAGTAAAAATTTTATTCAACTTCATTATAGGTAGTGGCTTTGCAAAGTGTACCTACTGCTCTTTGTGACATCAGTATATCTCATAGCGGTCGAAATAATGTGGTAAGTTACATTCGGTCGAAGTGCCATAAAGAAATGGCAAAGGTATTTTCTTCAAAAGCATTATCTTCTCTGCTAAGGCTAATTGTTAGCCCTCAAGTAATTGAAGCTGAAGCACTTTGGACTACCTTTGTGGCTCAGCATAATCTTGCTTTTGAGACTAGCAATCATGCTATATAAACTCTTTTATAGAATGTTTCCAGATTCTGAAATAGCTAAAAAAAATTGGCCTATGGACACAGTAAGACTGCAGCTATTATCAAGGAAGCCTTGGCTCCTCACCATCTCTCTAAAACCTTTCATGACATGTCAGAGGTATGTTATGATGGATGAATCCAACAACAAAACTAACAAGTTATGCATTATTTTGATTCGTGTTTTCCATTCATGTGTTGGAGATGTACGTACTAGATTCCTTTATATGCCCATAATTAACATTGGTTCAGCAAAAAATTTGTTTGAAGCCCTAAAGGAGAGCTAATGGTTTAGATTTCACAAGATGTTTGAATCCAGAATTTTTCACTAGCTCATTACCCTAGGTAGTTATAGCAACCAACCTAGCTTACCAGATTTTACAGCTACCTACCTTTCTCTAATGTAACCTAAAAAGAAGAATTTTTTTCTACCAATATTTGCGGCTGCTGCAGATTCGGAAGTGGTAGTATTCTCTTCATTAAAGGTCTAAATATTTCAGAGTAAGTAATAACATATTATAAAAAAAGTTTCAATTAGCACCAATTCAAAACCATATTTATTCTTTGCAGTTACTATACTTATTTTATAAGCACTACACTTTTCCTAGGTCTACTTTTAACATACATTGTAATGCAGTTATGATATAATACTACATATCTTACCTGCTTTAGTAGCAGCTTTCTTAGCTCTTCTTGAATCCTTCCTTTTTCATGTCATTTTTCTCTTTTCAATCCCTGGCTGTTTTGGTTGCTCTTTAAGCCCAATTTTGGCATTTTTAGCTTCCCTAGCTGTATATTTTCTGCTTATCATTTATATTGTGTCTGAAATAGCAACCCACAGTAAATGCTGTTGAAGATTGCCATGATACTTCATAGCATGCGCAGCCGCCTTAGCAGAAAAAAAAAAGGTCCACATGTATGCCTACGCAAATTGAAATGAAGACATAGATATATATCTGTACATGGCATCTTTAAACTAGCTTTGCTCGCTCTGCTGAATAGTATACACTACACCAGCTCGTTCACTGTGATGAAGCACTCCACTAGTGAAATATGACTGTTTTCAATGGCTATTGGATGTATTACCTTATACTTAACATAATGAAATGAAAAGAAACAATGTTTGCTATTTAAGTATATCATTATTTCATGTGAACAGAGTGACATCTCACTTCATATTGATTGTACTTAGTTAAAATTTCAGATATTGTTTGATGAAATGTCACCAAGTTTGGAAATTGCTGCACAATTTTGCCTAGTTCTCTGCTGGGTAGATCACTGGTTAGAATGGTATGAAGATAACTGAACATCATGACGTCTAAGGTGGTTATCCTAAACACAGAAAAACAAAAACAATAAACAAAACGAAAAAATATTAAAGTGCTCATGATCATCATAGCACCAATAAACAAATCAAATGACAAAAACAACAACAAAAACCAAAAGCAAAACAAAAAACTAAAACAAAAAACAACAACAATACTGAACGTATTTATAGTTTTTATGGGAATGCCCATTAACCAAGACCACCACAAACAGAAGGGTCATTAGACCTCATTCACACATATGAAGATCTTGGGAACAAAACTGATGTATGTGAATGTATGTACACATGTAGCATTAAACGTTTTTAGTATTTCTATGGCTGCTACATAGGCGGCGTTGGTCGGGTAGCTCGGGCAATGGCCTCAACACTTTTCATAGTCAATTATTTACTTCATAAAGTAAAGATTGTCACCACACTCTTGCCCCCACTTTACTCGTGGTTAGTTGTTACTCTGGATCGCACAGCCACTCTGTGAAAAAAAGGAAGATTAGGTAAAGGGTCTGACTGGCAAGACTGAATAAAGCTAATAGTTGTTGTTTTTTTGCATGGCTCCCCACAGCTATACTGTAAAGGATAATATTGATCTTCTGAAGTCTACTCATCAGCCAAAGGGATTCTCTTTTCTGCAAAGGAATGTTGGAGCTACAAAACGGTCAAGAAGAATGGTGTAATACTTGGCCCTGGCTTCGTTATAATGAAGGATCTGACAGTGTTTTGTGCCTTTCTTGTTGCCAAGCTATTAAGCAAAATTGATGAGCTGTAAAACAGGATCTTCTGATGCGGCCTTTGTAAGTGATAAAGCTAGTATAAATTGTTGTTATTACTTGTTTGAATGAAATGCTGAGCAAAAATTTGGCTATTGAGAAAGTTAATAATCGTCATTGCCTACAGAAGATTATGACTAGTCTTAAGGGCAATGCAATATGAGACCATGATGTCAATGAAGGAAACTTAATGCAGCTTATGCAGCTACTTAGACAAGATGACCTAAAAGTAAGTTGTCAATTATTAAAGCTAAAAATTCACCATGAAATGTAGAGATATTTTTATGGTTAGAAAAGAAAAGTGAGCGCTATCTGAGTCACAATAGTCAAAATGAGATCCTGAAAATATAGCATTGAATATTTCGAGGTTGCAGCAAACCTTTAGAAAACTGAATTGATTACTTTATGATGGACGAATGCGCAGACTGTTCTAATAAGGAACAGGTAAAACGTGTGAAGTGCAAATTTTATTGCTTTGGGTTCTATTATTCTTTTGAGGTGGTTATTGTGCTGCGATGGGTGGATGACAACCTTCATACATGAAGAATTCATTGGGCTTTATGAAGTAGCAACCATTGAAGCTATTTGCTATTTCACTAGTTGTAGCTATAAAGGATTGCTGAACTTATTCTCAACACATCACAGACTAAAATTAGAGGTCAGTGTTACGATAAAGTGAGTAACATGAGTGGGTTGCCAAACTAGTAAAGATTTCTCCTCGCAGAATGAATGTCACCTGGGAATCCTGGTATTCAGTCTTTATACCTACTCGATAGATGGTGCGAGCTGAATCAGTCCATTGATTGTGAAATGTAACACTGTTTTCTTTAAAGAGGAGCAATAAAATAAAAGAATAACAGGAAAGACAAACAACAGCAGGAAGGTGAGCTCCATTAAGAATCATACGTTTTGTAAAAATTACAATTACTTCATGTACATTGCAAAGAATTCACTCCCTATTTTAAACCTTGGCAAGTAAAGTTAGCTTATGAGAGTGTCATAAGTGGGCTGCCAATGAAAGGAAGTAAAAAACTATGTGTGCAATAAACATCGCGGGCTTTTGACGCAGGTTTAATGGAGCTACAGCCACTTTTTAGTGGAGTTTGTGACAATTTTTGTTCGATGTTTTAAGCAGTTTTTAACGCAATTATGCTGAATAATTGATGTGATATGGAACTACATTTTGACCACTACTTTTAACATAGAAAACAGTCTTACGGGAATAATCATGAAATGCTTTGGAACCAACTTAATTAATATTACTATAGATTTGTATAATATTATACATATACATGTAATATGGATATTTCCATTTGTTTGATAAAAATTATGGACAGTACTCACTTCACTGGAAAGTATGTCTTCTGAGTTCCCAGTCGCTCAGAGAGAGACATGCAAGCATGTTCAAAATCACCCAAGATATTTTCCAAAGGCCGAACAAAATCACTCCAGCAATTCCAAATGTAACTCACTCGAGAAACTGTGGGAATGATCCTGTTTAGCGGCCAGGTAAGGTTTCTTTCACATCGTTGTAGAGACTAATACAAAAACAAACACATAACGACATGATCTACTCCTATTACATTTGGCATGAATCTGCCTATAGATGAATTGATGATATAAAAACAAGTGGTAACTAATACAACATACAAAACTAGGTTGCCATTATTTAGCTATTAAAAATTCTATTAAAGAACAAGTTAAATTATAAAAGAGAAAACAGATTAGCGCTATATTACTGACAGTATGTAAACATTAACCGCGTTCATTAGGATGGGTTAATATTGACTGAGATGTGTCTCTGGTTCCTGTAAATTAAAGAATTGCTCCTTATAGGGAATTAATCGACTTTGATGTATCAAGCACTCCAATCCATTATTCAAATGAAATTGCAGCTAAACAGTTTTTCAACTAAATATTAAACCATGCAACTCACACATTTCCATATACTATTTATATGCATGCATTTAGTTTAAAAATTATAACCCTAAAATGGATTAATTAATTTCAAAGTTGCTCAACCTTCATGTAAACCTGTAGTGCCAGGGCCTTGTTATATTTCAGACATCTTGGATTCAATAATCCTCTTGTCTAATTCGAGGGATGCCCTAAAAGACATTTTTAAGCTGTAGAGATTCTGCTTAAATGTAAACAGCCTTTGAAGTACACCTTCATGTATAAACAACTATAATATGTTTTGGCTGGATGTTGAGTGTTCACTAAACTGTTCTCTTTCATCTTTTGTTTGAAAATTCTAATGTGCTTGCAGTCGGCTTTTAAAGGGTTGGACGTGGAAGTAATTGGTACAGATAAAACTTTAGTATCAAAAGAAGCGGAAGTTAGAATAACATAACCAAAGCCCACCCTAAACTGTTTCGGGGAATTTTTTTAAAGATGTAAATTTTAATTACAAAGAGGACTACAATAATTGAAAGTTTACTTAAATAGTCTAAATATGAAGATTGTGATGACAATTACACATACAAAGTTAATTGAAATAGTGCATAGTGTATGTCTGCATTCCAAGACAAGATTTTTTTTCATTTCACAACTTTCAGTATTTTTTCAAACTTGACTATGGCAGTCCATACTAGGCACTAACATGTGAAACCATTTTTTTTTTCTGCAGGAACACAAGTTGGTTCCACGAGAAAATTTAAAATTTTGCATTTGCATTCATAAACTTGAATAATAGATAGCTCAGCATAAACTTTATTAAACAAACTAATCTAGTTACTTTAATTACATAAAACATATTCATTCTGCTGTTAGAGGTTTCAGCATGACGGAAGAACCACGGTTACATACACCCCCATTTCCTGAAGATATAAATCTCCGAGTTTCTACCATATTAGTTTTACAACACAGTATCTCTCTCTCCTAAGTATTAATCTACATATAATATAATTCACTTTTTGTGCTAAATGTAGTCCTACCTCATTTGTATTGTTCCTGTTGGCCCACATCTGGTACTCTATGGCTGGGCGGAGTTTCAGTCTGATGAGAGACAAACAAGACTCCTCAACAAGTTTCTCCACTGGGTTCAAACTGAGTCCGAGGCCTGCATTCTGGAGTGGTATCACATGAAGTCACATATATCACTTATAATTATATCTCAAATTCAGCAATAATATACTGTATGTGTGTGTGTGTGTAATTTATTATTATATTTTAATATATTATATAAATAAAAACAATAATAATTGGAGTGGACTTTGCTGGTCCAGTCACCCTCAAACGTGGACATACTCGGAAGCCAAGCTATGTCAAGGCTTATATCTCACTATTCATATGTCTAGCTACCAAGGCAGTACATCTTGAGCTCAGCAATATTATACTGTATATGTGTGTGCGTGTAATTTATTAATATATATAAATAAAAACAATAATAATAATAAATCAAATAAAATTTCTTGAACCCACATTTAACTCTTACTATAAACAACAACAAAAACAAAACAAACAACAACAACCACAACAAGAAACAAAAACACACATGCTCGAGACAAAATACAAACATTTGTGTGGGGCCAGTGTCCACCTGAGCTCCATGTAGATAATCTCTCTTACTAAATGAACATATACTGTATACAGATGACCACACCCAAGTATGTCAACAACAGCACCCACACACAATTACACTGACTCAAAACCACACCTACAGTAGGTGCCAAAAAAGTTCCGAATTCAGTTCCATAGAAAGGCCGTCACATGATTAAAAACGGGGGGGGGGGGGGGGGGCAGGGGAAGGGAAATGGTCCGTCGTTTGCTAAAAACAAAACAAACAAACAAACAAAAAACGAACAACAAAAAAAAAACCACAGCAAAAACAAAACATAACAAAGATCTTTCCATTTGACAGCACCGTTTTAATCCTTCCCGTATACCATATGCCTCGCTCCAGGAAATATATAAAATCGTTTGTCCAATAAAACACTTATTTTTTTTGTTTTACATGCCTCTCTGAGGAAGAGCATTTGGGGTAAAAAAAAAAAAAAAAAAAAAAGCAGTCCTTGGACCAATTTTAGTTGTTTTGCAAACAATTGTAAGTTCAATCGCCAGACAGTACCAATGTTTTCTCGATGTGGGCCCTTCACGGGCTTAGATTTTCTACTGTTAGAGGTCCAATGATGGCAAGGAGAATATCATAAGTAGTGTGGACCTGGTTAAAGCTGTGTGCTCGTCGGAACTTTGGTTGGTAAGCTTTATTGAAGCAAGTCAGATTTTTGCACGAGTTGTATTACACTATCTCCATAGCGTTTAACAGGTAATACAAAGCCTTAGCTTGCTGATATAGCTGTGGAAGAGTTTCTGGCCAGAAAATATCAGTGAATCGACAAAAAAAGCTTAACCGTTTCTTATCATTTTAGTAAACGGTGTTGGCTGTTTAGTCAAAACGATACAAAATGCAGCAGTAAAAAACAAAATAAAAACTACTGCTTTACTGCTGTACCATGGAACAGATTCCCGAACTTTATTTTTGGCATCTACTGTACACACAACCATACTTACACATAACCACACCTACACACGATCACACTTACACATAACCACACCCACACACGATCACACCTACACACGATCAAACTTACACATAACCACACCTACACACGACCACACTTACACATAACCACACCTACATACGATCACAATTACACACGACCACACTTACACACAAATACACCTACAGTAGGCTCCAAAATAAAGTCCTAGATTCGCCGTAGTACGGCTATGAAATGGTAGTTTATTACCATAGTTTTGACCACTGCATTCCGTTCCATTTTGACTAAACTGCCAACACCATTTACTATTACTGAAAAAATAAATAAAATAAAAATGGTCAAGCATTTCCATCGATTCACTGCTACAGAACTATTCTATAGTTATAATCATGCTAGGCCTTGCATAACCCATTAAATGCTACGGGGACAGTGCAAACCACTTGTACAAAAACCTAACTTACTAATAACGCTAGCTGACTGAAGTTTTTACAGGCACACCACTTTCACTGGGTCCAAACTTCGTAGGCCTTTTGCTAGCAACAGTTGTACCTTCCGCACCCTCCATCCTTACAATTCTCTACCAAAACAATAAATGAAAAAACCTGGTCTCTGCAGCTAGTAAACAAATATCGGAACGTTTTGTTGGTTAAACAATTTTTTTTTTACTATTTCTTTCTGGTTTCGTGCGAACGAGACTTTTTTTTTACCAGTCTACTAGTAGTGATGTGCTAGAGCACAAATGGCGAGCGAGCCTAAAACTACACATTGTTAAACGATTGATTTTAACTTATCACTCAGGCTACTAAAAAAAGTCAAGTTTTTAAAAAGGGGCTTCAACAATGCCATAGTAACCACTCCCTGCAACTTTTTGAATTGGAAAAAAAAGCAACAAAAAATAAGTCACGTTATTTAAACGTTTTCTTCTTGATATTCTTTAGCTAAGTAGTAGCTGTACTGCCACATAACTGAACCTACGTACTCAAGATGACTTACCTTCGTGGTTAGTCTAGTGGACAATAATACTGTTGTGCAGGGGTTATTATTAGCACATTAACTTAACTTAGTTATCGCAGGAATGATTTCACAATTTGGAGCCTAAATTTAAAGTAAGACTTTCTTAATTAGTATCAGAAGAAACTGGGGTCAAGCCTAAAAAGCCGCGTTTTTAAGAGAAAAAAGGGCACCCTGCACAAGTGCATACGTATCATCCATACAAATATATTCTCGTTTACTCGCCAATACATACATCATATATACATACATACATCATATGTACATACATACATACATACATACATACATACATACATACATACATACCTTATTTACACTTACTTCATATTTCCATTTCTGTTAGACATTATGAACCATGTTCACTTTACTGGAAAAGTATGTCTTCTACGTTACAAGTTGCTCAAAGAGAGACATGCTTGAGCATGCTCAAAGTCACTCAAGATATTCTCCAGATGCCGAAAAAAAATTACTCCGGTAATTCCAAATATAGCTCACTCAAGGAACTGTGAGAATAATTTTCTTAGAGGCCAGGTGAGGTTTCTTTTACACCGTTGTAGTGACTAATACTCCACATACTCTACACGACATGATTCCACCCTTTTCACTTGGCATGAGTCTGCAAAGATTGAAAAATACTACAAGTGGTAGTTATAAGCCATACTGTACAAAGAATAAATATCCATCATAGCTATTATAATGTCTAGTTTTCCTGTCTTGTTTATCCTAGCCCTAGCCCACCCAGTCAATGGGTGTAGTCCAAAAATGGCATGGTGATGCTATTGTCATTTCAGAATCTTACCAATACAATAATTTCTCAGACTATCTGGTATTGGCAAATTGGGTGGCTTCATACTCTGTTTGTGCATGTAATTTAAAAATTTAAGCAATAAACTGGAGTAATTAATTTCAAAGTAGCTCAACCTTCATGCAAACTTGTAGCGCAACCCCAACTTACATTTTAGATATAATTGTTCTTGTCTGAGTTCCTCATGCCCTAAGTGACATTTTTAAGCTGCACAAATCCAATTAAACGTAAACACAGCAGCTTTCTAGTTCCTTTATTTAATCTTAGATTCATACTTTTCCTTGAAAGTTCTAATGTGATTACATAATGTATTGTTTGAAGGCAATATTGTATTTAAGAACCACACTCATCTTGATATCTTCAGTTTAACGAATTGAAAGAGGTGAAGATACAGCTGAAAGATGGTCGATACTGATCTTAATTTCACATGTTCCTTTCCTTGGCTGAGTAAAAATAACATCACAGAAGATGTGTGGCAGATTCGAGAAGAAGCACATTTAGAGTACAGTGTCATAGCAGCAACAGCATCTGTCCTGGCGATGTTAATTGGAATACCATGGAATGCTGTCTTACTAGCTATTCTTGTACTCAGACAAAAGTACAAAGACCCTACTTATATTTTGGTAATAAATCTAGTTGTAGCAGACTTTCTGGTGTGTGCACTTGTGTTCCCAGTAAATACTCATTCGGCAATCAATCAGAAGTTTACAATTGGACATTCTGACTATATTCGCTGCACAGTTTGCAATGTAACTGCTATTTGCTTTGCGACACTATCACTCGTCTCACTCTTCACTTTGGGGCTAATGTCCCTTGATAGATTTATTTAAGTCCGAATGAACATTCAGTATAGCCAGTATGTGACTTCAAAGAGAATTGTCATGGCCCTGTGTACTGTCTGGTTAGTTTGCTTCATCGTTGCTATACCACCTGTATTTGGCTTAGGAGGAACACAATTTGACGATGTATTTGGTGTGTGTATGGTTATTACAACTAGAAGAAATCCTGTCTCCAATTATATAATATTTTTAGCATTCTATGCTTTTCTTCCTCACCTGGCTATGCTCATTGGTAACATAGGTTTGCTGGTTCTAGCATGTAGAAGCATCTCACAAAGACACAAGAGATCATTGAGAAACCCTGGAGGCAAAACTGACTCCAAATTAACTGCAAAAGAAAAAGAAAAATTGGCTAACTATCAAAAAGAACAAAGGCACCTTCTAAAAGTCTTTATGCTTTTATTTGCCTCCAATTTTGTCAGTAGCTTACCGCTGCTCATTGTGGCCCCACTAGAGGCCATCCCTGAAGAAGAAAACATAAGACGATATTATGCCTTAGTTTACTTGATTTCATTCACCCTGCCAGCTATTCATCCAGTGTTAGAGACCTGCCTCATCGGCAAACCACGAGATATGATTCTCAGACTTCTCTGCAAGTGGAAAAGGAAGGAACACAGTACACATCCTGGGTTGTCTGTATAATTGATTCCAGAGGTTGCATAAAAACTAGTTTCATTGTTGTCATTAGTGAATCCAGTGTTCATCAATTAAAAACATTAAACTAAGCTATAACAAGAATTGTCACAGGGTTTTGGTTACTAAGGAAAAAACATTAGATTGTATACAAACTTCATCCAGTCAACAAATTGGTGGGTTCCATGTTTAGAATAAAACATTCAAATAAACATCCAAAATTTTTTTAAGATATCCAAAGAAACACCATCCAGAATAAAGAATCGATTAATCAGCAACACACATAATTGACTTTCACTTAACGAGTTGACCTTTCAAATTTGCGCAACAATTCTTGCTCAACAATTCTTGCTCGGCTTATAATAACTTGAACTGTGCAGCGCTGACCCTAGGTGCATCAGCACAAGCTCCAACTGTTTTCTTATCTGAAGGACAGTCCTAATTTTTGGACTATGTCCTTCATCATTGAAGACTCAGTGCTGCCCTATTGTTTGCCCTTCAAATTCTTTAGGCATAACAAATTTGGTAATGGGGAACTCAACATGAGGAACATTCCCTGCAACAGAAGATGAATTTAATACAATACCCTTTTAAGCTATATGGACTGTTGGGACACTATTTTAAAGGCGTTATAAACCCTGACTGGTCTGTTGTTTTATTCAACAGGCATCTCTTGAGAAATGTACAAGCCTGCACAGGAGATGACAGTCAAGACTCAGACAATTTTGATCTGACGTTGACCAGATAAACATTTTGATGAAGAACCGAGATATCTTTTGTTGATGTCGATTCCTCTTCAAATTTTTAACAGTGAGAGCGATTTTTCCATGCTGAGAAAAGTGCATTGTCACCCACAACCTCTTATGCAATCTACAATAGTTTCATTGATGGCCATACAGTTATGTATGCTGTCCAAAAACATTTTTCCAATCACTCTGTGCATAACATAAAAAAATTCCAATAATTAATATAAATATGTGGGTTTGGGTATGGCCATGCTAACAAGGGAGTGGTGATTAATTAAGGGATGTGGGTTGTCTTTCAAGCATTTTAAAAAGTTGGAGCCTTTTGAAGACAAAGCTTGTCGAGGGCCACTCCATTTTTACCTGTAACACTGTTTACCTTTATGCATATTATAGTTAAACGAGTAGCAATTAAATAAATGACTTTTTTCCCTGCAGAATAATAACTAGGGAAGTCATTGCTGTCTGTTTGGGGGGTTAATTGTTGAATATAAGAAACACTTCAACTTTCTTGTGTACATTCACACAAACAGACTATCAATTTTTTTTTGTATTCACAGGTTCTATCTGATCTTTGGTAATTGCATTATGTGATCATGCTCTGTATGTGTAGTTCAGTTCTTTCAGTGATTATTAATTAGAATAGAGTAATCTTGCTAAGTCAAGTAGTTGTAGCCAGTGTTGTTTTGGTTTAGCAATTCCAGACTTTCTTAGTTTTAGTTATTCATACTAAATAAATATCTTGAATGCTTAGTTTTAGTTTTTTTCCCAAATTCTCCCTGAATATTTAGTTAGTTTTTAGTTTTTCTTCAATACAGAAGATTTAGTTAGTTATACTATCAATTGCCTTAGTTTTAGTTAATTTATGTTGCCTCTCAAATTCTGCAATAATGAGACTCCTTAAAGAAAGTTGTTCATGTAGTTTTTCCAAAGAACTTCAAAAATGGCATATTTCTGTGAAAACTTGGGTATTATTAATAAAGTATGGTATTTGTTATGTAGTTTAGAGAATAATTACTTGATGGGAATTTATATTTTCATTTAATAATGACATAATTCAAGGTGAATTGTTTACAATAAAATTGCTTAGTTTTAGTTTTTGTCATCCACTCTACTGGTAGTTTTAGTTATTATTGAATTTACTGTCTTCTAAAATAATTAGTTTTAGTTTTTTCATATTCTTACAGCTCAGTTTTAGTTATTCTTACCAAAAGTAAAATACCCCAAAACTAAGGGGTTTTGGTTTTAGTTTTAGTTAACTAAAACAACACTAGTTGTTTCTAGTTGACTCCCTTTGCAACTAATACAACTCTGCCAATATATTATGGGCCCAGGCACAGATTATCACTAGACTGGCAAAAAACTGTGGATTTTAGATTGTTACTATTCTACAAGAGCAATGGGAGATTCAAAAACTGAGATCGAATGGTTAAACAGAAAGAACTACGCTACCTCGAAGGTTCAATGCCGTATGGCACTAGTGAAAGACAGACTCTGGGGTATAGTAGTAGTCACAGAAGGAACCCCTGCTGAGAATATGGCGGCAATTCGAAAGTATGCCGCTAGGAAAGATCGTGCTCTTGTGATCATTGTGCTTGCTGTAGAACCTTCGTTACTCTACCTCCTTGGAGAACCGGAAGACCCCAAAGAAGTGTGGACTAAACTGCAAGATCAGTTTCAGAAGCGGACATGGTGGAACAAGTACCAGTTGCAAAAGAAACTCTACTCGATGAAACTAAAGGAAGACGGTTTGAAACGAGAATGTCGAAAACTAGCTCGAGATCTCAAGACTAACGAGCAGTCCAAGACTGAGAAAGGATATCCTGCTTCCACAGATGCAGATGGAATGCTTGTTGCAGCCATTAATCAGGTACTCAGTGCCAAGGCAGGTCATGACAGCTGGATTGTGGATTCTGGTGCCACATGTCATATGAGTAATAATGAAAACCTGTTTGTTGAGCAAGCTCATGTTGCTCATGGAAAAGACTAGGAAGGACTTCAGAAGATGGTTGAATGATTTTATTAAGACGCAAGTCACAATATTGGTTTCTGTGAAACATGCACAGGAGCATAGGCCTCAACAGTCCCCAAATTTCCGGGACGATCCCGGATTTTTTGAATTTGTCCCGGGTCCTGAAGACCCTCTTGCAAATGTATTGTTGGTCCTGGAATTTAAACAACTTAGATTTTTTTTTTACAGCAGCAAATACACAAACCAGAAAATTCAGATTTTGAGAAGTCCACCACCACTACCAAAAAAAGAGCTAACTGAGCATGCAAAAAAAAAAAAAAAAAAAATGCAGCTGTCAAAAGCAGCTGTTTTTTTTTGGGAGGGAGCTGAAGTGTTAGAATGGCTTCTTTAGAATCAGAGAGTTGTTCTAAGGCAAAAAGGCCATGAAGGAGCTGTCATTTTTCCATGAATTGGGTAGAAAAGTTCCTAGGCATTGCTACAAGTTCTAAAGGTAGAATAATTGACTAGTAAAATTTTTAATCAAATATAATAGAAACTGTATTATAGGTAATGGCTTTGCAAAGTGTACCTACTGCTCTTTGTGACATCAGTATATCTCATAGCGGTTGAAATGATGTGGTAAGTCACTTCGGTCAAAGCGCCATAAAGAAATGGCAAAGGTATTTTCTTCAAAAGCATTATCTTCTCTGCTAAGGCTAATTGTTAGCCCTAAAGTAATTGAAGCTGAAGCACTTTGGACTACCTTCGTGGCTCAGCATAATCTTGCTTTTGAGACTAGCAATCATGCTATATAATCTCTTCTACAGAATGTTACCAGATTCTGAAATAGCTAAAAAATTTTTGCCTATGGACACAGTAAGACTGCAGCTATTATCAAGGAAGCCTTGGCTCCTCACCATCTCTCTAAAACCTTTCATGACATGTCAGAGGTATGTTATGATGGATGAATCCAACAACGAAACTAACAAGTCATGCATTATTTTGATTCATGTTTTCGATTCATGTGTTGGAGATGTACGTACTAGCAGTTAACATTGGTTCAGCAAAAAATTCGTTTGAAGCCCTAAAGGAGAGCTAATGGTTTAGATTTCACAAGATGTTTGAATCCAGAATTTTTCACTAGCTCATTACCCTAGCAGTTATAGCAACCAGCCTAGCATATCAGATTTTACAGCTACCTACCTTTCTCTAGTGTAACCTAAAAAGAAGAATTTTTTCCTACCAATATCTGCGGCTGCTGCAGATTCGGAAGTGGTAGTATTCTCTTCATTAAAGGTCTAAATATTTCAAAGTAAGTAATAACATATTAAAGTTTCAAATTAGCACCAATTCAAACCCATACTTATTCTTAGCAGTTACTATACTTATTTTATAAGCACTACACTTTTCCTAGGGCTACTTTTAACATACATTGTAATGTAGTTATGATATAATACTACATATCTTACCTGCTCTAGTAGCAGCTTTCTTAGCTCTTCTTGAATCCTTCCTTTTTCATTTCATTTTTCTCTTTTCAATCTCTAGCTGTTTTGGCAGCTCTTCAAGCCCAATTTTGGCATTTTTAGCCTCCCTAGCTGTATATTTTCTGCTTATCATTTATATTGTGTCTGAAATACCCACAGTAAATGCTGTTGAAGATTACCATGATACTTCATAGCATGCGCAGCCGCCTTAGCAGGAAAAAAAAGGTCCACATACGGCTACGCAAATTGAAATGAAGACATAGATATATATCTGTACATGGCATCTTTAAACTAGCTTTGCTCGCTCTGCTGAATAGTATACACTACACCAGCTCGTTCACTGTGATGAAGCACTCCACTAGTGAAATATGACTGTTTTCAATAGCTATTGGATGTATTACCTTATACTTAACAATGTTTGCTATCAAAGTATATCATTATTTCATGTGAACAGAGTGACATCTCACTTCATATTGATTGTACTTAGTTAAAATTTCAGATATTGTTTGATGAAATGTCACCAAGTTTGGAAATTGCTGCACAATTTTGCCTAGTTCTCTGCTGGGTAGATCACTGGTTAGAATGGTATGAAGATAACTGTATATCATGACGTCTAAGGTGGTTATCCTGAACACAGAAAAACAAAACCAATAAACAAAACGAAAAAATATTAAAAAAAAGTTGGTAGTAATAGTAAATGCTCATGATCATAATAGCACCAATAAACAAATCAAATGACAAAAACAACAACAACAAAAAACAAAAGCTAAACAAAAAACTAAAACAAAAAAACAACAACAACACTGAACGTATTTATAGTTTTTATGGGAATGCCCATTAACCAAGACCACAAACAGAAGGGTCATTAGACCTCATTCACACATATGAAGATCTTGGGAACAAAACTGATGTATGTGAATGTATGTACACATGTAGCATTAAAAGTTTTTAGTATTTCTATGGCTGCTACATAGGCGGTGGCCGGGTAGCTCGGGCAATGGCCTGAGCACTATCATAGTCAATTATTTACTTCATAAGGTAAAGATTATCACCACACTCTTGCCCCCACTTTACTTGCGGTTAGGTGTTAGTCTGGCACGCACAGCTACTCTGTGAAAAAAGAAAGAAAGGAGGATTAGGTCAAGGGTTGGCTGGCAAGACTGAATAAAGCTAGTTGTTGTTGTTGTTTTTTTTGCATGGCTCCCCACAGCTATACTGTAAAGGATACTATTGATCTTCTGAAGTCTTTTCATCAGCCAAAGGGATTCTCTTTTCCGCAAAGGAATTTTGGAGCTACAAAACGGTCATTTAAGAAGAATGGTGTAATACTTGCCCCTGGCTTCATTATAATGAAGGATCTGACAGTGTTTTGTGCCTTTTGTTGTTGTCAAGCTATTAAGAAACATTTGATGAGCTGTAAAACAGGATCTTCAGATGCGGCCTTTGTAAGTGAAAAAGCTAGTATAAATTGTTATTATTACTTGTTTGAATGAAATGCTGAGCAAAAATTTGGCTATTGAGAAAGCTAATAATCGTCATTGCCTACAGAAGATTGTGACTAGTCTTAAGATTCTTGCTAGACAGGGCAATGCAATATGAGGCCATGATGTCAATGAAGGAAACTTAATGCAGCTTATGCAGCTATACTTAGACAAGATGACCCAAAAGTAAGTTGTCAATTATTAAAGCTAAAAAATTGCCATGAAATGTAGAGATATTTTTATGACTTTTGCACATATTTTATACATAGTGCACGAAGTGGTTAGAAAAGAAAAGTGAGCGCTATCTGAGTCACAATAGTCAAAATCAGATCCTGAAAATTATAGCATTGAATATTTCGAGGATAATTGCAGCAAATGAATTGATTACACTTATGATGGACGAATGTGCAGACTTTTCTAATAAGATACAGGTAAAACGTGTGAAGTGCAAATTTTATTACATTGGATTATATTATTCTTTTGAGGTGGTTATTGTGCTGCGATGGGTGGATGACAACCTTCATACATGAAGAATTCATTGGGCTTTATGAAGTAGCAACCATTGAAGCTATTTCACTAGTTGTAGCTATAAAGGATTGCTGAACTTATTCTCAACACATCACAGACTAAAATTAGAGGTCAATGTTACGATGGAGCGAGTAACATGAGTGGGTTGCCAAACTAGTAAAGATTTCTCCTCGCAGAATGAATGTCACCTGGGAATCCTGGTATTCAGTCTTTATACCTACTCGATAGATGGTGCGAGCTGAATCAGTCCATTGATTGTGAAATGTAACACTGTTTTCTTTAAAGAGGAGCAATAAAATAAAAGAATAACAGGAAAGACAAACAACAGCAGGAAGGTGAGCTCCATTAAGAATCATTCGTTTTTGTAAAAATTACAATTACTTCATGTACATTGCAAAGAATTCACTCCCTATTTTAAACTTTGGCAAGTAAAGTTAGCTTATGAGAGTGTCATAAGTGGGCTGCCAATGAAAGGAAGTAAAAAAACTATGTGTGCAATAAACATGCATCGCGGGCATTTGACGCAGGTTTAAAGGAGCTACAGCCACTTTTTAGTGGAGTTTGTGACAATTTTTGTTCGATGTTTTAAGCAGTTTTTAACGCAATTATGCTGAATAATTGATGTGATATGGAACTACATTTTGACCACTACTTTTAACATAGAAAACAGTCTTACGGGAATAATCATGAAATGCTTTGGAACTAACTGAATTAATATTACTATAGATTTATATATACATGTATAATATTATACATATACATGTAATATGAATATTTCCATTTGTTTGATAAAAATTAGGGACAGTACTCACTTCACTGGAAAGTATGTCTTCTGAGTTCCCAGTCGCTCAGAGAGAGACATGCAAGCATGTTCAAAATCACCCAAGATATCTTCCAAAGGCCGAACAAAATCACTCCAGCAATTCCAAATGTAACTCACTCGAGAAACTGTGGGAATGATCCTGTTTAGCGGCCAGGCAAGGTTTCTTTCACATCGTTGTAGAGACTAATACAAAAACAAACACATAACGACATGATCTACCCCTATTACATTTGGCATGAATCTGCCTATAGATGAATTGATGATATAAATAGTACAACAGGTGGTGACTAATACAACATACAAAAACTAGGTTGCCATTTTAGCTATTAAAAAACCTATTAAAGAACAAATTATATTATAAAAGAGAAAACAGATTAGCGCTATATTACTGACAGTATGTAAACATTAACCGCGTTCATTAGGATGGGTTAATATTGACTGAGATGAGTCTCTGGTTCCTGTAAATTAAAGAATTGCTCCTTATAGGGAATTAATTGACTTTGATGTATCAAGCACTCCAATCCACTATTCAAATGAAATTGCAGCTAAACAGTTTTTCAACTAAATATTAAACCATGCAACTCACAAATTTCCATATACTATTTATATGCATGCATTTAGTTTAAAAATTATAACCCTAAAATGGATTAATTAATTTCAAAGTTGCTCAACCTTCATGTAAACCTGTAGTGCCAGGTCCTTGTTATATTTCAGACATCTTGGATTCAATAATCCTCTTGTCTAATTTGAGGGATGCCCCAAAATACCTTTTTAAGCTGTAGAGATTCTGCTTAAATGTAAACAGCCTTTGAAGTACACCTTGTATAAACAACTATAATATGTTTTGGCTGGATGTTGAGCGTTCACTAAACTGTTCTCTTTCATCTTTTGTGAGATTAATGTACTTTACTTCCCCTTGAAAATTCTAATGTGCTTGTAGTCGGCTTTTAAAAGGTTGGACGTGGAAGTAATTGGTATATGTTTTGGCTGGATGTTGAGTGTTCACTAAACTGTTCTCTTTCATCTTTTGTGAGATTCATGTGCTTTACTTCCCCTTGAAAATTCTAATGTGCTTGTAGTCGGCTTTTAAAGGGTTGGACGTGGAAGTAATTGGTACATATAAAACTTTAGTATCAAAAGAAGCGGAAGTATATTATGTAGAATAACATAACCAAAGCCCGCCCTAAACTGTTTCGGGGAATTTATTTTTTAAGATGTAAATTTTAATTACAAAGAGGACTACAATAGTTAAAATTTTACTTAAATAGTCTAAATATGAAGTATGTGATGACAATTACACATACAAAGTTAATTGAAATAGTGCATAGTGTATGTCTGCGTTCCAAGTCAAGATTTTCTTTCATTTCACAACTTTCAGTAACATTTTTACAAACTTGACTATGGCAGTCCCTACTGGCACTAACATGTGAAACCATTTTTTTTTTCTGCAGGAACACAAGTTGGTTCCACGAGAAAATTTAAAAATTTGCATTTGCATTCATAAACATGAATAGTAGATAGCTCAGCATAAACTTTATTAAACAAACTAATCTAGTTACTTTAATTACATAAAACATATTCATTCTGCAGTTAGAGGTTTCAGCATGACGGAAAAACCACGGTTACATACACCCCCATTTCCTGAAGACATAAAACTCCGAGTTTCTACCATATTAGTTTTACAACACAGTATCTCTCTCTTCTCTCAAGTATTAATCTACATAATATAATTCACTTTTTGTCCTAAATGTAGTCCTACCTCATTTGTATTGTTCCTGTTGGCCCACATCTGGTACTCTATGGCTGGGCGGAGTTTCAGTCTGATGAGAGACAAATAAGACTCCTCAACAAGTTTCTCCACTGGGTTCAAACTGAGTCCGAGGCCTGCATTCTGGAGTGGTATCACATGAAGTCACATATATTATCATTTATAAATATATTTCAAATTCAGCAATAATATACTGTATGTGTGTGTGCGTGTAATTTATTATTATATTTTAATATAATACAGTAGAAGACAAAAAAAAGTTTCGAATTCCGTTCCGTAGAACGGCCGTCGCACATTAAAAAACGGGGGAAAAACGGTACGCCGTTTGTTAAAAAACGGCCATTCCGTTCGACCGCGCTACCGTTTTAATCTTTCTCGTTCACCGTATGTCTCGCTCAAAGAAATATAAAAAATCATTTATCCAATAAAACGTTCCGATTTTTTGTTTATAGGCTCCAGAGGCGGAGCTTTTCGGGTTAAAAAAAATTGAAGCCGTCTTATTCGAAGTTGTCTCGCGGAGAATTGTTAGTTCGACCACCGCACAGTATCGACGTTTTCTCGAAGTTAGGGCCTTCTCGGGCTTAGATCTTTTACTACTGGAGGTCCATCAGTAGCTAACAGAAGATCTACGAAGTGCGGACCTCGTTATAGCTCTGTGCCCATCGGAATTTCGGTCTGCAACTTTATTGAAGCAAGTTACAAATTTGTACGAGCTTTTTTTTCACTATCCCCTTAGCGTTTAATGGTCGATATAAGGCCTTAGCTTGCTGATATAGCTATAGAAAAGTTTCTAGCTAGAAAATATCTGTGAATCGACAGAAATGCTTCACCGTTTTTTACTGTTTTAGTAAACGGTGTCGGCCGTTTAGTCAAAACGGTATGGAACGCAACGATAAAAACTACGGTAAAAAAAACTACCGTTTTACGGCCGTGCTACGGAACGGAATTCGAAACTTTTTTCCCCTCCTACTGTATATAAATAAAAACAATAATAATAATAAATCAAATAAAATTCTTGAACCCACATTTAACTCTTACTATAAACAACAACAAAAACAAAACAAACAACAACAACCACAACAAGAAAACAAAAACACACATGCTCAAGACAAAATACAAACATTTGTATGGGGCCAGTGTCCACCAGAGCTCCATGTAGATAATCTCTCTTACTAAATGAACATATACTGTATACACATGACCACACCCAAGTATGTCAACAACAACACCCACACACAATTACACTGACTCAAAACCACACCTACAGTAGGTGCCAAAAAAGTTCCGAATTCAGTTCCATAGAAAGGCCGTCACATGATTAAAAACGGGGGGAGAATGGTCCGTCATTGGCTAAAAACAAAACAAACAAACAAACAAACAAAAAACAACAAAAACAAACAAACAAACAAACCCACAGTAAAAACAAAACAAAACAAAACAACGATCTTTCCATTTGACAGCACCGTTTCAATCCTTCCTGTATACCATATGCCTCGTTCCAGGAAATATAAAATCGTTTGTCCAATAAAACACTGATTTTTGTTTTTTTTTTGTTTTACATGCTTCTCTGAGGCAGAGTGTTTGGGGTAAAAAAAAAAAAAAAGGGAAAAAAAAAAAAAAAAAAAAAAAAAAAAAAAAAAAAAAAAAAAAAAAAAAAAAAAAAAAAAAAAAGCTGGCCTGGACCAATTCTAGTTGTTTTGCAAACAATTGTAAGTTCGATCGCCAGACAGTATCAATGTTTTCTCGATGTGGGCCCTTCACGGGCTTAGATTTTCTCGGTCCAATGATGGCAAGGAGAAGAGAATATCATATGTAGTGTGGACCTGGTTAAAGCTGTGTGCTCGTCAGAACTTTGGTTGGTAAGCTTTATTGAAGCAAGTCAGATTTTTGCACGAGTTGTTTTGCACTATCTCCATAGCGTTTAACGGGTAATACAAAGCCTTAGCTTGCTGATATAGCTGTGGAAGAGTTTCTGGCCAGAAAATATCAGTGAATCGACAACAAAAGCTTAACCGTTTCTTATCATTTTAGTAAACGGTGTTGGCCGTTTAGTCAAAACGATACAAAATGCAGCAGTAAAAAAACAAAACGAAAACTACTGCTTTACTGCTGTACCATGGAACAGATTCCCGAACTTTATTTTTGGCATCTACTGTACACACAACCACACTTACACATAACCACACCTACACACGATCACACTTACACAAAACCACACCTACACACGATCACACTTACACATAACCACACGTACACACTACCATACTTACACGTAACCACACCTACACACGATCACAATTACACACGACCACACTTACACACAAATACACCTACAGTAGGCTCCAAAATAAAGTCCTAGATTCGTTCCGTAGTACGGCTATAAAATGGTATTTATTACCATAGTGTTGACCACTGCATTCCGTTCCATTTTGACTAAACTTCCAACACCATTTACTAATACTAAAAAAATAAATAAAATAAAATTGGTCAAGCATTACCATCGATTCACTACTACAGGACTATTCTATAGTTTTATTAGCATGCTAAGGCCTTGCATAACCCATTAAATGCTACGGGGACAGTGCTAACCACTTGTACAAAAACCTAACTTACTAATAACGCTAGCTGACTGAAGTTTTTATAGGCACACCACTTTCACTGGGTCCACACTTCGTAGGCCTTTTGCTAGCAACAGTTGTACCTTCCACACCCTCCATCCTTACAATTCTCTACCAAAACAATGGCTTCGATTTTTAAATGAAAAACATGGTCTCTGCAGCTAGTTGGAACGTTTTGTTGGTTAAACAATTTTTTTTACTATTTCTGAGAGTGAGACATACAGTAAACGGGAACGATTAAAACTATTATTAAATTAAATTATTATTAAATTAAAATCATAATGAAATAGTTGTAAGTTACGGAACGGTGGTACTTTTATTTTAAGCAATGGCCGTTCCATGGAATGGAATTCAAAACTTCTTTTTTTGGCACCTACTATACAAACAATCACACATACACACACAACTACACGTATGTAAACACAACTACATGTACACAGCTACATGATGTACACATAACTACACATGTACACATAACTACATGATGTACACATAGCTACATGTACACATAACTACATGATGTACACATAACTACACGTACACATAACTACACATGTACACAAAACTACATGATGTACACATAGCTACACACATATACATAACTACATGTACACACAACTACATTTACACACAATTTTTTTGGCTCCTACTATACACCCACACATGACCACACCCATACACAACAACATCAACTACGTCATCACATGAACAAATGACTATACCTACATATGACTACACTTAAATATGACCATATCTTACCCGATTAATAAAGAATTCCATGCAGGACTCAAAGTTACTCAGAATGAACGAGTTCTTTCCCACATCATAAACCACGAATGAGGACCCACCCTCTGGACTCATGTGATCTGTGTTGGTTCGCGCAGCACATGTGAAGGAAACACCTGAGAGTTGGAGGTAACTTTGGTAACATAGGCGATCTATTGCATCTGTCATCAGCTCCATTTCTGCACAATACACAAGAAAGTGTAATCTGTACTTAGAATTGACTTGGTAAGTAGGTTCTTAGTCCGTATTAAACATGTGATTGATAGATGTAATAAACTTAAATATTAAATTAGATCTACAGTCAGGAGCCACCCATGACCGCCCTGCCTGACAGCATGGATCTGTCCTTACATGTTTGGTGCTGTATCTATGATGGCTGACATCTCTGTATTTACAGCTCCTGTAACTCTTCATTGACTATAAGGCTGCACACTCTCACTCCATATTTCTCTTATAATACCATCAGTGTGCATGCGCGAGAGGGATACAGTTGTCGTCCTGTCTGTCTACCTGTTCATCTGTAACACTCTGATTTTGGAGAAATCTTACGATTTACAGTTTGATCTTACCCACGACAATTAAAGGTGCTATGTACTTTTTAAAATTTCGTGCCGATTTTTGAGAAACAAGAAGCAGTGAGCTTTGTGTGTGTGTACTTGTTTTTGTAGGTAACGTCCCCTCATCATCACATTGTAATTAAAAAGAAGGAGTAGTCTGAGTCAATACGAGTGAAAAGCAAGTGGCCCAACAGGATACAGGTCATAGAATGACTACCAATGTGGCTTACGTTAGGTGGATAGCAAGGGACTTGAGGGGGAGGGGGGGGGGGAGGATGAGGTCAAGAAACGCACGGAAGCCATTCATAACATAGCAGTGAGATAAGTAGGTCAGACCTGTAAGACAGGTAGGTGGACGGCATGGGATAGGTAGTAAGATCTGAGAGGCAGGTGGGAGGTGTGAAGTCCAGCAGAGATAATTAGTGGTTAATGTTGCATTTAGGGAGGTGTCTTGGCGAGGTGCAAGGAAGCCGTTGTGGCACGCCATTAGATTAGGCAATCAAGGCCATCAAAAAGCCAAACAGGTTGAGGAGCAGGAGGTCTCCTAGCAGCCAAAGAAGAGGGAAGTGGGTGGATCAAGAAACAAGAGGACAGTATTCATACTTAGTGCTACTGGTGGCAGCACAGAATGTGTGCAGGTAATTCATTTATAATGAGCATGCAGATAAAGAGGAACTAATTGGGAAGTGGAATGAAGGAAGACTCTGCTAGAAGTGGGCAGGAACAGTTGCCCAAAGTGTTTCATTTGTTACTCAGTAATCATGGGCACCAAATGTCTTATCCAGACCTGACAATGTAGGCATTATTATGCAACACCAAGAGAAAAGGACATTAGACAGTTATAAGGGCACATAGGAATTTTGCTAGCTGAGTAAATAGCTGTGTGGTACATATGTAGCTTTTGACATACATGAATTCGGCTAGAAGCAATACACTGCCCACAGAGAAATTTTTCTCACAACTACACGGTGAACCCTCACAATAAAAGACTTGAAATTGAGTGTATAGGGAGAAATGTCACAGGCACATTTCATACACAGGTATATGGGGTGGAGAGCATTGAAAATCACTTAACCCCGAAAATAACAATTAACTCTGGTTGAGATACTTCACAAGTACCGAGTTTTTAACTAACCATGGGGAAGATGGTATAAGATCATTGACTCTGGTAACGTCAAATGTTCTGTATAACACACACACAGTGATAAAATATAATTACAAGGTGAATAGCTGAGTTACACAGAAACTGCTAAAAAAACATTGTTCACACCTCTCTACTATTACAGACACCTAGAAATTAGCCCTAGCAGAAATTGAAACGCATGATAAAAAGTGCATTTTCATAAATTCTGCTCTGACATTAACTAATCTGCAATAACTTGCCTTAAATAGCATACAAAAATCAACATATAAGAAATACATATCTATTATGAAACTTACCTGCTGCAGAGACCATTATTAATTGAGCTACAGAGATGTCTTCCAGAACTTCTTCCGTCATGAAAGTTAGTAAAGCAACGACGCCGTACCATTTGTTAACACAGTTTAAAGTTCAATTATTTTGGCGCGCATACCTGACCTCCGGCCTCCCTCCACTATATATTAATTGGATATTCGTACTATTTTTTTCGAGCGGCAAATTCTCTCGTGGAAGATAAAATGGTGGGTGCCTCGTCTTGATTCTGGCTTCCCTTGCGTTGTTTAATCGTCTTAAAAGTGGTCGCTGCAGTACACTTAGGAAGGAATTAGGTGAGTTTGTGCTTATTTTTAAGGGTGAAATGTAAGTAGTTTATCTGCAAACTTCTCTCATTTCTTTATTCGGTGTATTGAACTAGAACAGTTCACGAAGTTGGGTTGTGGAGATAGTAGTGAATGATAAAACAAGCTGAACACTTTCCCTAGCTTTGGGAGGTTTGGTGGAAGTGTTCTGTTTGAGACTTGGTATTTGAGACTTGATTTTGAAAAGTGGTATTGTTGGTTCATTAAACACAAGCTTGCTTGTGTTCATTGTAGTCTTCTAATATAGTTAGAACAATCTTCAAGTGAAGTTTTGATTGTCTTCTAAATATTTCATGTTTGTTTACTCATCCGTGGCCAAGCTGTGAGTGATAGAATTTTGTGCCTATCTTAACTTGAATACTAGTTTTAAGCTTATTTAACATGACGTAATAATGAGGTCCCCTGTATAACGTGAGTAGGTATTGGATAGGTATGATTAATTATATATTTTTATGACTTGAAATCTGAGGCAGTGGGCTTTTGACTGTTTTTAAATGTAGAGGTGCGTTTATAATTCAACTACATTCTTAAATCCTTCCAGATGTTTCATTATAAAAAGAATTCTTGGCATGGCCTTTGACCTAGCTCCTATTCAGATTAAGAAAGTAGCCTTGCAAAAGTAACCCTCCAGGGAAGCTCACTATTCATTCAATTTGATCCATACCATGTCTAAACGATTGCCCCAACTTACAAGCAGCTATGTATAATTATTTTTGTGAGAGATATAATAAATGATCAAGTTGAGCTCCTATCAATGCCACGAGTCAATGTCAAAGTACTTCTTGATTGAAGATGACCTCTCAGGATAGTATCTAGCAGTACTTATCTCAAAACGTGTACCCGGCTATGCCCTTTTATACACGACCTCGTTGAAAGACATTTGGGTCTCCATAATTCACCATACAATCTCCTCCCATTGTATTCCAAGTAATAATGTAATATGCAGTTTGTGGTGTATTAGTAAGTGTGCATGTTAACTTGAGAAATTCTGCTGGTCTGTTCTTAGCTCTAGTTGTGGCTGTTAATTACACTGGACTAGTTTATTAACCCTCAGCATACATGCGCAAGAGGGTTATAGTAGTCATCCTGTCTGTCTGTTTGTCTGTCTGTCGTGTCACACTCTGATTTGGTAGATTACTGACAATTAACCTTTGATTTAGGTATGAACTTACTCAGGTTGAAGATTTAAGTCCTTTTATTGTGTTACTTTTTTTAAACATTGGGCTAATTTGAGAAAACGCGAAGCTTTCAGCTCTGTGTAGGTACCAGCTTTTATGGGTAACACCCCCTAGTGTCACGCCATAATCATGTGAGTAATTATTTTCTTGCAGCCAGCGGTGTAGTTTGCTTTATGCTCAGACAAGTTAAAGGAATTGAAAGAAGTGAAGTTTTGTGTTGAAAATGTATACCGGTGAGAGTTTCTGGCTAGTTAGCTTCTTCTCTTATGAAGACAGTGTTTCCATTTACCATTTTCATTGCTCGAGGTATATTGATGCCTCATTAAAATAACTAACTGTTTGCTTGTTCTTTTGGAAGGAGATTATATTGTAATTGCTAGGTAGTATTTAATAGCAGCGCTGAGGGTTCGCACTTTTGGTGCTTCTAATTTCTGTGGTATTCTGTTTAGGTACTTCTAGAACTTCATTTTATGATTATTTTTTTGGCAGTGCTCTTTGCTTTTATTAGTCAAATAACTTGATTAAGCTATACCAATATTGCTGTTGTATATATATTAAGATTTTGGTTCAAAGTGTCTTTTTTATAGAGTGATGTTTAAAGTGTGGTAACCGGCCAGATGTAACCATATTGTTGCCATTCTAACCCAACTGTGCTTAGTACCGTTCTGTTAAGTTTATATGGTCAGAATTCAGTTCTGCTAGATTGCTTTCAAAACAATCATAATTATAGTTCAAGCTCACTGATTTCCAAGGTCTTTTGAACAATTAAGTTGGCAGCGCTTGACGAGCATTAAAACAACAACAACAAAAAACATGCTACCATAGAAACTTAAAGTAATAAGGCTCATTATTACTCCTGATACTATTGCTGTAGCTTAGTTATTCAATATGGTCCAGCTTTGCTATAAATTATCCATGGCTATCCCTTATCTTAGTATAAAGCTTAATTGCTCAAAATAGGGAGAGGGGTTTGGGGGCCCAATATTATTTTATTTTCCAGAAAGAAAGCCTTATGAAGTTTTATCTGACCTTATCTCAAGTTTTGCAGAGTCACAGTTGCAAGGAAAACAAGGGTGCCCTCCTACCAGCTGGATAGCAAAGCAACTCAATTATTCACTTCCGTAGAATCCACTCGTTCTGGGCACATAGGGTTAAAAAACTAAAGTGAATTCAATACTTATGGCAACCAGGAAAAAGAGATTATCAAAATTGGAAATGGTCGTAATAGCATTTCCTGTCCAGTTCTTTAGAATTGGCCATTCATTGAAAAGTTTGGAACTTTCTTTCTCTATTATGTGTGTCATGTGAGTACAAAAGTCATAAATCAATCCCCCCCCCCCCCCCCCCCCAAAGAAAAAAAACAACCTGCTGCCGTGAATTACATTATGTTGGGAAAAAGTGTAGTCATTTTATCAGTGGTCTATCAGTTGATAGTGGAGGGTGGGAGCAGGGAAATAGCCCTGCTTTCTTAAAACAGTTCCTTCCTTGACATTTATTACTGACTTTGTAATCCATCACTATTTGGTCTGCCAAATTAAACAATTGTGGTTATTGAAAAATAATTTTAGCAAGGCCCTGATGCATTACATTGGCAACTCAGTTATATACATATCCGCAGTATACTAAGGTTTATATGTCTGAAACTCCAACACCCAGCAAACCATTGAGTACACTTTTGCTCGTGGAGCATTATGAAATAATATTTGGTACTGTGTTATGCTACACTACAATCACTGACCTTTTATTTCATGTCTGGGGCTTATGAATAATCTTATTATTATTATTATTATTTTTATTTTATGATTTTAGTTTCATCAGAGGAAGTGGGATGGGAGGCACCATTCATAAGCCGCAATCCTAAACAGTACAATTAATGTAATTAGTGTGACTGTCAGCCCCTATGATAGTAAATTTTTATTTTAGTATAAGTGGTAGAGCATTCATTGTGCTACAGAATGGTGTAAAACTCACAGAAGTCTGTGTGGGCGGAACAAATTCTGCCCAAATTTACTACAGCCACTATTCTAAAGCCATTTTAGAAAACCTAGAGTAACATTTCCACCAAGAGCTTCAGGAAAGTTTCCCAGACACTTATATTGATTGGAAGAAGAAGAGCTACTCTATCCAAGCAGTGTAATTGGAGAGCCTGAGAGTGTTCAGAATTTAACCTACTCCTTGCAACAGATAAAGAAAATTCGTGGTTAGAAATTGTACAATGGAATGTCTCCATGTAGAACTTCCTGGCTCTGCAATGACTGGGCTGCTGGCTTGTAGATTGTCAGATTAAGATTAAGCAATTCTTTTGACCTTTTTTTTTTTTCCCTCATTAGTTAGTTGTCTTTGGAGGCAGTGTGAGGAGGAAGGCTCTAATTAGTATGGAGTTTGACACTTTTTGGGCGTATTTTGCATGAGGAAACATTCCACACTGATAGTTGACAGTTCAGGGCTGCATTTGGCCCTTCCCGGAATAACCTTCGACCCCAACCCCTGTAGAAATCCTTTAGTACTGTACTAACATTCTGACTATGCTTTTTTAATACTGCAAGTATCTTCAATTTGTCAATCTTTTACTCTCATTGCCCCTTCTTAAATACAAAAAAGTTTTTCCCTCTCCTAGATAAAGAACTAAGGAAGAAAGAACTGTGAATAGAAATGATCTTCAAGTTATTTGGTTATATCATTTCTATTCACAGTTCTTTCTTCCTTTATCCTCAATCTGTTAGACTGCCAATCAACACCTGTTTAACACCCCTAGCCAAGTCATTCATCCATTCAGCCTCCACTCTTTTTTTGTTGTTGCTATTTTCATACCAGAAGAGGACCAGCAAAAAAACAACCCAAATAACTAAATATGGTTGAAGGTTAGCATTTAAGTGAAAATGTAAACTCTGCTTGCTCGTCATTTGTGCTGAAGTACATCATTAATTTTATATCAGTCTATTAAAAGGGAAAGAGTGCAGATAATCTCATTAATGTACTGGTTGTGGGGAATGGAGTGGAAGTACAGTTGGGGATAAACTTCAATGGTCACATAGTTATGCTCCCTTACCAATCAATTCCTATTGGCTGGGTGTCTTAATGGGATTTTGGCCTGGGAGGAGGGTTATTGCCAAGAGGGGCAAATGCTCCTCCCCCTCCCCCTGAAAGAAACCCTGTAGATACTTAAACTTTGTATCACCAGGAGAATGAAATTCCTGTGCAACAATTTGTAAGCATTGGAATTTTATGAAAACGTGTATTAGGGTATGTTGCATGTTAAATACAATGGCTGTGTTATGACAAAGATGATGTCTGTGTAAGTTTTGTTGAATGACTTGTTTGACAAGTATTTAGCATGCACACACAACTGGTTGATATGTGTGGGTAATGGCCGATATAATTGAAAGCCGTACACATCGTATTGTACTCTACTTATTACATTGTGAGGATAGTGGGGCAAACTTAGCTTAGTTCATTTACTCTATGCATTTAAATGTAATGCAGAAATGCCGAAGACAAAAAAGAAAAGGCTCCACGATGACACAGAGGAGGAAGTCTTCACAGTAGAGAAGGTTTTGAACAAGAGGATTGGTTCCAATGGTCGGGGGGAGTATCTCCTCAAGTGGATGAACTATCCTGAATCAGAGAGTACGTGGGAACCTGAAGATAATTTAGATTGCCCAGATCTTATTGAGGCCTACGAGACTAAACACAGCAAAAGACAAGGGGAGGGAAAGACTAAAGTGACATCTCCCGTGACTGCGTCCAAGAAGGTAAGCGTGTGAGCATATCTGTTAGAAGGTGCCGGTAACTGTTAACATTTCTGTAGAAAAGTTCTTCCCAAATTATCTCTGCTAAAAAAAAGTCAGTCCACCACCATACTTGAAGTGTTTAGGCTTGTATCGGTGTAATTCCACTCATTACACACGCACACATATGTCTACATCCATGGCAAAATATAATACCAAATTATCGAATTCAGTTTAATCTCTTACCACAGGATCATTCCCCCCCCCGCCCCACCCCCATAGTTTTCTCTCAAGCATTTAATTAATTATCTTACAATTATGATTTGTGGTCGTTAATTTGAATGTTTCTATTGACAGTAAAGGCAACATAGAAAAAAAATTAGAGGAGGTTAAATAGGAGGGTGGTTAAAAGATAATGGAATGACTCTGTGGACAACTACAATCAAATATAATCCAAGAGGTATTTTTTTGTGAGTCAAGTGTCATTGGATGCAAGATTTTTGTGCGTGATAGTTACTTATCTGTTCCATATAGCCTTTGCTGCTATAATTCTTCTACCTCGAAAATGCCGCGCCCACTTTCCACATGCCTCGTTTATGAGCTCATTGTGCAAAGATTGTGCTCAAAATGGTTTCCTGTCTAATCTTGAGCCTAGCTGAATCACACCCCTCCACATTTCATACACTCATTAAACTAACATTTGTGTAAGCCGTGAAAGTGGGTCATAAATCCACGAGCTCAGTCAGTGGGTGAAGGACCAGGAATCTCAACTTGCCATGAACAAACTGCAAGTTATGCATAGCACGCAGCTACCTCAGATTCAGTGAGATGGATACCCTGCCGTAATTGCAGGTCTGGCCAGAGATAGGCGTGGCATGCTGTAGGCAGTAAGGTTATGGCCAATAATGATATTAGAATAATTCAATAAAGTTACAAGACTTACATAGCAAGGACAGCAGAAAAAAGTGGGTTAGTTTTGTGGTGATCAGAAGTGGGTAATGATCGATACAATGTTTACATAGTGTGGTAAAGGGGTGGTACAATAGAATATGAATTATAAGTTCTGAGTCTTGCGAATTCTTTGGAGCATGCACAACATCATTGGAGGACTGTGGCATTGACAAGCCGAAAGTTTACTAATATTTGGGTATTTAGAAGGGCTATATAAGATTATAATGTGTCGCAATTAACTCAACTAACTCCATATCTGGAAAGCTAGGCTCAAGATTAGTCCAGAATCCATTTTAAAAAAGCATAATTCCGATTACAATCTTTGCGATACAAGCTCCTAAAATCCAGCCTCTAGACGGGTGTGCGAAAAGGGGGCAAGGCACTCAAATATGAAAATGTACATATCTTTCCAATGAACACCATTTGTGGTTTATGGTTTTGATATGATTTTATTGGCCGTAAACGTTAAATTAATACGTTGCCCACGGGGTCATTTTAACCCTGTTCAGGAGTGTATGATAACTGCATTCCTATTCTATAAATGTGACCAGTTTTGGGAAAATCGGTCTAAACGCGGCATCTAAAGTTTTATTTTTCTACCAGTAAGTTGCATGGGGCCTTGGGATGCCGTCCTGCAAATTTTGAAGCTGTAGCACAAGCCGTCTTTGCCCTGTCTCATAGCAGGAGTTCTATATCTCGCCAGACCTTACAACTGTGTCACAAGCTAGAGCTAACCGATGTTAATCCATTTCTGCCTTACAATTTTTTGGAAAGAAATAAGCCTGTAAGGCATTACCCGTGGATACTGAAGAAAAAAAAATTGCTGCATTTAGGCTGATTTTTCCAAAACTAGTCACAAATTGCGGAGCCATTCCATGAAATTATATCAGCCATTTTTAGCCAACATTAACCCTAGTTGTATTTTGCTCAGTTTTTTTGTGCAGCAGGTGCCAAAAACAAACAAAACTTCCAAATCTGTTCCATAGAATGGCTGTCGCACGATTATAAAACGGGAGTGAAACGGTACATCATTAGGTTACATGGTTATATGTTCCGTTTGACTGTTGCTGTTTTGTCTAGGGGTGTTGATGTCAGTTGTCACTTATGATATATCCCATAACTCCAAATCCAGAATTATTTTGACAACCCTCAGTGTGACCTACGCAGTGAGGTTACATGAACCTGGAGAGAGGATTTGTAGCAGATGTAGGATCCTGCGAAATGCTGGCGATGTATAATAAAATGTTCTGTGTTTCCTTTTTGGGCTCCCGGAGGCATAGCTATTGTGTTAAAAAATTGAAGCCGTTCAAATTTGAAGTTGTTGCGCAAAGAATAGCAAGTTTGCCACCACATAGTATTGAATGTTTTCTAGGTGTTGAAGCCCTCATGAGCTTAGATTTTTATTTTCGGAGATCCAACTGAAAAGGTGTGCCTGTTGGAACTTCAGCCGTGTTTCTTTATAAGAGTTAATTTGCACTATCCCCCTAGCGTTTAACTGGTGATACAAGGACTTCGGTTGCTTATACCGGTGAAACAACGTAAAAGTTTGAACAAAAAGAAAACTACTATTTTACGGCCGTACTAACAGAAACCGGAAAAACATTTTTGTCCGTCACCTACTGTACATAGCCCATCACCATGTGAGTGAAACATAAATAGAATTTTGCTGAGCTGCAATATGGAAGTTTTGTAATGTGATCTGACCATTTAAGGTGTGTTCCACTAGTTACACATGATTTTGTTCCCATTAATTGTGCCTCTCTGGTCCTCGTTCTGGAGTGAGTGTTCCACATAATCTTGGTAGATTGCACAATCGGTCCAGCAACAATTGCAGAATAAGGAGTAAAAAAGACTTGGTGAGCTTTTTGGTACAAAAAAATCCAATTATTTGACGTATAACTTTAGAAGTTAGTTAGCAGCGAAGGAGTCTTTTATATTTTAGTGTTCCAATACCATGAATCCAGTATAACTGTGTTTATGTGTATGCCAGGACAAAGACAAGAAGTCCAGTAAAAGGAGTCGTCCTTCAGGGACCAAGAAGCCTGAATCTGACAGTCAAGTAGCAAACTGTAGCACAGTCAATGGTGACAGAACGTTGGATTTGCCAGACCCAGAAGCACCAAGTGGGTTCACTGAAGGCTACGAAGCTGAGGAAATCACGGGAGCCACAGAGTTAAACGGACAAATCCTCTTTCTAGTCAAGTGGTAAGAAAATTATGAATAATGTGATTTAGAGTTTTTATGTAGGTATCTTTATCTGAGGGCTATGTTCAGGTAGGAAAAAAAAACAGTCGAAGAGGGCAAAAACAATTTTCTTTGATTTTAGGAGAGGCAACTAGAGACAAACACATTCTGCAGTAGGAGACAAAAAGTTTCGAATTCTGTTCCGTAGTATGGCCGTAAAATGGTAGTTTTTTACCGTAGTTGTTATCATTGCGTTCCATACCGTTTGGACTAAACGGCCGACACCGTTTACTGTCGATTCACAGATACTTCTAGCTAGAAACTCTTCCATAGCTATATCAACAAGCTAAGGCCTTGTATTGACCATTAAACGCTACGGGGATAGTGCAAAAAAGATTGTACAAAAATGTAACTTGCTTCAAAAGCTGCAGATTGAAGTTCCGATGGGCTCAGTGCTATAACAAGGTTAGCTACCGATGGACCTCCAGCAGTAAATAATCTAAGCCCGAGAAGCCCCTAACATTGAGAAAACGTCGATACTGTACAATGGTCAACTAACAATTCTCCGTGAGACAACTTCAAATAGGATGGCTTCATTTTTTTTTGCTCGAAAAGCTCGAAACGTTTTATTGGATAAACGATTTTTTATATTTCTTTGAGCGAGACATGGTGAACGAGAACGATTACAACGGTAACGTGGTCGAACGGAACGGTAGTTTTTTAACAAACGACATACCGTTACCCCCCCCCCCCCCCCCCCCCCCCCCCCCCCCCCCACCTTTTATTTATTTATTTATTAATTTTTTTATCGTGTGACAGCTGTTCTACGGAACGGAATTTGAAACTTTTTTGGTCTTTTACTGTAATTTATAAGACCCTACGGAACGGAATTTGAAACTTTTTTGGTCTTTTACTGTAATTTATAAGACCCTACGGAACGGAATTTGAAACTTTTTTGGTCTTCTACTGTAATTTATAGGACCCTACTACAAGTGCTTAAAATCAGGCAAAAGTGTCCTGATTTCATGTTGCAAAATCATAATTACTAAAAAAAAAAAAAAAAAAATTCTAGAGAGGCAATAGCCTTCCCTTGAATACAGCGTTGTTATGTGTGTGTGTTTGTATGTATTTTGAGCCTAAAACAAAAATCCTAAAGATTGTTAGCTTTCAGGGAACATCATTTTACCAAAATTGCTCCCTTTTCTGGAGATCCCAATGAAACTCCCTATCAAATTCCTAAACCAGTTTAAAAACAACAACATTATTTCTTTCTCCTTTAGTATAATGTCCATTATCATTTTCATACTTTCCATGAGCCAGAGTAGAGTAAAATTGGTCACTTTTATTTGGCTAAAATCGTCAAGATATAGTCACATGCTATTCTTTTTTTTTTTCTTTTTTTTTTCTTTTTTTTTCTTTTTGTTATTATTATTATTATTATTATTATTTCTTTTTTTTAAATCTTCTACTGCACTTGAACACTAACAGATGGTCTAACCATAGCCGTCTTTCTAAATGTTTCAATTTTGATGTACTAAAAAGAAGAATTTTGCTATGGTGTGCAATAAATAGAAGTTATGGGATTTAAGGCTGCAGTTAAAAATACAAATTTAGGATTGCTTAGATCCCGTTGCTATATTGTTACTAGGTGTACTAACGTGTAAGTGTGCACTTTTTTTTGCCTTTAGCCATTTCTGCGAAAATACTGATAATCAAAATTGCTAGTGGCAACTGGGCATGCGTAAACGGGATCTAAAATAGTTAGAGCATGCGCGCTTATGCTCTAACTATTACTTAGAACAGTGAATGTTATCCAGTAATGCTGTTGATCGTCCCATATGACTATCCAAAAGTCCCATGGGATGTCCCATCAAAATTGTGTAACTTTCACTGAGGGAACCCATCCTTGTGGTTGAACAGTCGTCCTAGCCTTTTGTGTTTGTAGACACTCACATGACTGGTATACCCAAAATTGGGGGGGGGGGGGGGGGGGGGGGGGGGGGGGGGGAGGAGGGACTTTGTCTCCCATGATCATCTTGATGCTCGGGAAGTTATGTCCCCTGCACCCTCCAGATGATGTCAAATACATGCTTTAGGCTATTTAGGGTTCATTTGACACTAAGACTGTAGTACACACCCATATAAGTGGGTGGGGTCTCCGTGGAATACACCTGGACAGTTGACGGCACAGCTGGAGAACTATAAAGGGAACATCCCATGTCAGTCAATCACATTTTCCTTATGTTATTTGTGTGTATGTGCATCTTATGTCTATTCTAGGAAAGGAAGAGACGAAAGTGAGCTTGTGTATTCTAGTGAGGCAAACACAAAGATTCCGCAGTTGGTCATCAAATTTTATGAGAGCAAGCTGACGTGGTCAGAAGTCAACAGTGAGCCATGAACATTGGAAGAAGGAAATACCAATTAAGCAACAACTCATGCTAGCCAGCTTACTTCATTCTGTAGTGTTTTTTCCCTTTCTTCTTTCCACATATCTCATTCATGCCTTTCTTTCTACATGACAATCTTCTTATTATTTTTTCCTTTTTCTTTTATGTTACAGCAAACATTTAGTTGTCTTTTTCTCTGACTTTGTGCATTCACTTATGTGATGACTATGGGCGTGGTTCTACAGTGGTTTATTCGTGGTGTGATTCTGCTTTGAAATGATTTGTTGTTTTTGTGTATTAACAATTTGTACAAATTGAACTATGGTTGTAAAGTGGATGATCTAACAATCTTTTTAAGGCTATAGTCCAGCAGAATATAAACCATGTGTTGCAATGGGTATTTAGTATCTCCTATGGTTGTAGCTAAGGAAAGTTATGAAATCACTGGACATCTGAAAGTAGTGGGAATCTGGAATGATGTGAATTTTCACATCTGCGAAAATTAAAATTGTACCAACATACTTTACGTAGCTCTATTCCCAATGCAGTCAGTCTGGCGTAGCCAGACCCTTTACCAGACGTTATGCGGGGGAGGGTCTGGTGGATTGCGCACACTTCTCGTATCAAATACTTTGGCTGTACGTATACAGTACTTCTTATGAGCACCTGTGGTTAAGAAAGTGAGCCAAACTTCACGCGTTACTTTTTATCAACTTCTGCATGCAGATGCAATGCTACAGATGTGGAAAAGATGTTTCTATAGCTAAGGAGAGAAAGCAGAGGCGATTACTTGGTAGTTCTGCTGCAGAAAGAGTTTAATATTCTTTTTTCAATTGGAAGGTTTGCAAGTAGACTCTGAAACCCTCAGAAGAGGATACATTTGCAGGCCTTGCATGAGGCTCATAGAGAAGTTTGTTGTATTGCATGAAGAAGTAGCAGGCAATGTAAGAAAAGTATTACCACTGTTGTCTATGAGTGCTGGAGGAACAGCTATTCCAAGTCAGTACCCTGCATCAGCTGAAGCACTAAGGTGTAGGAACCATAGCGGCTGTAGCGGCCATGTCCACTACACTTTTTTCAACTGAAGTCATCAGGAAATGGTTGCCACATCACTTGGTCCTATTAGTGCATGCATGACATTTTTGCATCTGATACTCGTTGGTCGGAAGAAAATGAGCAGAGCTCCTCTAGCTCTGTAGCGGGTAGTATATGCACGAGTTACTAGGTATTCGAAGTTCTCACATTAATTATACTTCATTATCGCTCACAAGGAATCTTGCCGATATAATTGCCCGTGTCTTATAAGATGACTAACATTCAGCATTGAGCTAAATAAAGTAAATTAATCCATAGAATTTGAAATGCTGTTTTTTTATACACAATAAATTCACAGACATGACGTTCTGATTTCTGACAAAAAATTGTTTTGTTAGTTGTTGATTTTAATTAGTTCAGGTTAATTCCTTTATGGGACTGTAAAGGAAATCAGATGACTGAGGTTGTAATAATAAGCCTTGCTGAAGTTATCTAATATCCAAGTACTCCAATCACTCATTTTAGTAAACAATACTGACAAAAGCACATCACTTGCACATTATGGTAAACACACACATGCAGGCACAAAATAAGAAAGTGTTTCTCAATATAATTTTTTTTGTAGAAGTTGTTGCTGTTGCTGTTAATGCCATAACCCTGTCTCTGGTATAATGCTTCGAACTTCGTTTAGATGTGAAAATTCTGTCCTAAATTTCTCTACCCCTAATTGAAAATATAGCACACATAAAATGAATAACTAAAAAATACTTGTAATAAAAACTGGGCTGATTATAGAGCAAGCTATAATTATTATTGACATTAAACATACCATTTCTTTATGCAGTGGGCTTCATCCACAATAAACCCAACCAATTTCAAGTGGTAAATTCTAGAATTCGCCTCCACTCAGTTCCAAAAAAAAGTGCCTCAGGAGATATAAAAATAATAGTCACCTTTCTCTATTCCTTGCCTAACAGCAGTAGTCATGGATTCCTTGTCTGAGACGTGTGTAGCTCTGATACCCAGTTTTTGGATTGTTCCAATTTGATCCTTCATTAGAGCTATCAAAGGTGACACCACCAAAATAATCGAATTTCCACAAGTATCATCTCTCAGAACATCAAACAAATTTGGTAATACAATATAACACAATGATTTTCCAAAACCAGTGGGCAAAGAAACAAACACATCTTTCCCAGATGCAAACTTCTGCAAGGTTCTCTTCTGTTCTGGCTTCAGTATGAAGCGGATGAAACTTTTTCTATGGCTAAGTCAACGCTGCATTGAAAAGGAGTCACAGCTTCCATGATGTTGCACCCGAAAATTAGTTACGCGCATTGTAAGTTGTTATAAACATATTCATCGAGAGCGGAAATGAATTCGGTAGATACGAGAATGATGGTGTGCGCAATCCACCAGCAGACCCTTCCCCGCGTAGCGTCTGGTAAAGGGTCTGGCTACGCCAGACTAAGTAGAGCTTTGGCTGTTTGAAATAGGTTTAAAGATCATGTGTTTTACTAAACCAGTCCCTTTTTTTTCATAGCTACTATGTACTCTAATTACATCACAACTAATCCTAACTGCTATATAAATAAATAGCAATAAAAAAATACTACTAAGGGGTGGTCACTCCCTGTCCCCCCTCCAATACTTTATGTTGCTTGCTAACTGCTCCAGCTCAAATGTGAAGACCACCTTCATATTGCTTACTTGCTCTCACATTATCCCTTCTGAAGTACTCTGAGATTAAGGATCCTTCTTTAAACAATAGTAATTATAGCTCTTAAAAAATAACACATAAAAAAAGCATCTCTCTTCCATGGAGTATGCCCAGACTTAAAACTTAGTGCAGCAATTTATACACTTTTCTCTACATATATCATCAGATCCAGACATGTACCAAATTGAAGACTAATACTGCAACTTTCATTTTGCCTTATAATTAGTTCATCGTACACTATGCTCTGGAGATATTACAGATAGAATTGCAACATGGAGGCAGAAAAAACAAAAAAACAACATCATCTTCAATAAACTGAAAATTTTGTAATACACAAAATTAGAAATACTACGCAAAATCTAACTTAAATTTAAAAACTAATGTGGGAAAGTGATTCTTCACCCCAGAAAAACCTATAGTGATTTTGCTGTACATTTTTCTGAGAGTGTTGCTTTTGCAGGAATGAAATAATAAATAGCAATCTCACTGAGTTTCTCACTGCTGACAATGGTAGCTAAAACCAGTTAGCTATTTACTTGATATATAGTAGTTAAAAACTACTGGCAGTATAAACTATAGACCTGATTGCTAGGTATTATTACTCTTGCTACTGAATTCTGCGAAAATAAAAAAAAGCAAATATTCCGAATTTTCCACTGCTGATTTTGAGAATGCAAAAATTGAGATGTGAACTTAGACCATAAAAGCTTCTTCTTCTGTGGACTACATTCTATTAAAGTAGATAGCTCTACTATTTCATTCAGTTATTGTTGGCTGATTGAGAAGTTTATAGCAGCATTTTTCAATTAAAAAACATTTAAAGAACAACGAAACATTTTTATGAAGTCTTCTTTAGTCACTTTTAGCTGTGTAATTGGCTATAGCTAGCTATCAACATTCTCTGCAGCCATAGCCAATACTTAGCAGAAAATTTTCAGCCACAGCCATGGAGACAGAGAACCTACTATATAGTTTCAATGATTGTTTATATTGGCTGGCTATTCAAAACAAACAAAAATAGCATTAGCATAGCTAATGGATTATTACTTATGTATGCACGCATTATCATCTACAAATGATTTCCACTTAACTCACTTATACATAATGGCTATGGGTTCTCTCACTTTAATGCAGATACTATAATACACATACTACTAAGTGATATAATGACAGATGAGCTACTACTCTACTAATAAATACATGTACATTGACTTGTGAAATGTAAAGTAACCGATTGCTGGAGTACTGCTCAGCAGTATTTCACAAAATCATAGCTATTCCAAGTTAAATAAAATAAGTGACTTTTTATGGCATGTTAATAATGTGTGTGTATCACAGAAATATGTAAGCAAAAACAAGAACAGGTTCAATAGCCTGTGCTGCTTAATTCAGGTAAAAGTTTTCACACCTGACTGAAACTGACATTTACTACCCATTATATTCCAGCACATAACCAGAACAAGACAAGTTTCAAGCTTACATATAAATTATGAATCCAATTTTATTAGTATAAGTTCATTAAAGTTCAGTTAGAGTAACACATTTAATTGGAATTGTACAGCTCAGGTGATACTGGGTGTATAGATGTTTTCGTGCATTTTGAGATTTCCCCAAATGGTACCGTTATTGTTGATAACCAAATAGAGACGACAAAAGAAAGGCTAGGTGTTCCAAAATATGCCGAATTAGTTGCTTAATATGGCCAATTGGTGCAGACTTCAGGACACCTTCCGGGATTTTTCTCCCCACCGACCTTCCCGTATTTTCCGGTCGGTAGCTATAGACTTAAAAGTTTATAGGGACCGGCGTGAGTTCAGTTTTGGGCTTTGCTAGTCGCTAGGGGAGTTAACTGGAGTCGGGTAATGGCGGTGCATTGCTCTCGTAAGTGTAGCTAACTCTCTCAATATTTTTATCTAAACCAAGTGATTTGCTCTATGTTATGTAGAGAGTGTTACCTCAATACAAGAAGTTGAACACCATTTGGGTATGGTATGCCAGAAAAGTAAAATCGAACTCGAACAAAGAGGAAATTATTGTAGTCATTTTAGCTCTAGCTTCATAGTTTATTATTGGTAGCTACCATTTTGACTAGAGTCTGGTTCATAAGCAAAATGACATATACTAGATAAGGTGTATAGTATACTGAATATTTCCTAATTATGTCATTTTTATGCATTCCAACTCATAATTAGAGGCAATGGAGCATGCCTGTGACATCAGGTACCAGCTACAGGTTATATGGTATTGTGTAATTCTAGGTGTGTTTACTGCGTGCTTTTGAGTAATATGACATTAAATTAATAAACTTACTGTAAATTTAATGTTGTGCACTGTTGGATAATGCAACAATTGGTTGTATGTAGTAGTGTATTTTTATATCCATTAGACTGAATTTTTACATTCTACAGAATTTATATTTTATTGGCTCTTTATTCTATGCTATTTTATTTTATTTTCACCTTCCCTCCTCCCTACGCTTGTTTTTATGGTTGTGCAATATGCAACACTATCTGCTACCATAATAGCTATTTCATGTTACTGAAATTCTTCTCTACTCTGTATTTTGTTTTTCTAGGAGAAGAAGATCTTAAAGATGTTATGAACTATTTGAATGGTCTGGCATACAGATGGAAGATTGTTGGAGTTCAATTGGGACTTCCCATTGGCAAACTAGATGCAATAGGAAGTTCAGAACCAGACATAGAAGGAAAGCTTTTGGAAATGGTCAAAGCTTGGTTACAAGGAAACTTTGATGAAGATAAATGTGGCAAGCCTACTTGGAGTCGTCTAGCCATGGCTGTGGATCAGACAAACAAATCTGCAGCTCGTAGAATCAAGAGTAAGTATAATAATCAGTGACAGATCTGGGATACTGTAAAGAGGATTCTAATTCTCAACACTCAGTTTGAGTGGCTGATAATATGGTTACCTTTCTACAGCATTGTACCAGCATTCTTCACTAAGGAGTTTTTTATCATGTGCTTGTAAATACACTGTCAAGAATATCCTTTATATCTTTATCTGTCCTATAGTAGTGTTATATGGTTGGCGTTTATCGTCTTTTTATTTATTTTCTGCCGAGTGTGATGTTGTAATATAGACGGATTACTGAAAAGGTGAGAAAACAATTAAGGAAGATAATAATGAAAAACAACAACAACAAGCAAATAAAAAACCATAAACAAGCAAACAATAGTTTCACTAGAGGACTCAATAGCTATCCTTCAAATTAAAGTGTAGTATTAGCTGAAATATTTTATTTCTGTATTGGTTCTTCTTGCAAAATAACCACTAAAATTTATTGCTGATTGATGTCAAATAAACAGCATCAATATAAAACATAATTTTAATGTCATTATTATTGTACTATTAGTGTAGTGTTGTTTTAGACTGAGTGCAAAAATAGTTTGTTTTAATAATTGTATGAAAGAATATAGTGTTATGTGAATTAGTGTTGTGAAAGGTAAATATTGCATCATTTTGGCAAGTAAAGCGGTATATTGCTAAGTTTAATGTGCGTGTATGAGTGAGCTAGACGTCGTAAACTATAATATACATGTAGTTATCTAATTGAAAAGAATGTGGGTTACATTAGTACATACTTTATATACTTAGCTACTGTTCCCTTGTACTTAATTGTTTGATTACAATATCGTAAACCTTCAGCGTTTAGGAATCTGAGGCCTCTAGCCATGCAAGGGCAATCCCGAAAGCAAAAAATTCCTAATCATTGACGGTTCACGATACTGGAAACTGACTCTCTTATAGAAAATATAGTAATGGCAAAACCTAATAACAAAAACAAAACAAAAAATATATAATGCAACAGAGCATAAAACTACCTGAATAAATTAATGTGATGAACTAATTAGATTGCTCGCATGTGACTAGCTAAATTCTAATTATATACATACTGTGTATATTGGATGGCATATTTATTTGCTTCATAGTGTTTCTATGTATATGCTCGTTGTGTTCAATCTGAAGATAAAGCACATTTTTCTAGACTCTTTTTTTACAGAAGAGATTGTAATGCTAAAATTAGGAAAGTAGTGTATATAGTCTGTGTAGAGCATCAGTGTGACTTATTTGTTCTAAAAAATTACTTTTTTTGCATGCATGATAACATGTGATGCAAGAATTTTGACATGTAGAACTAACTTGAATTATTATATATTCCAGCTAACTACAATTATTATAATATACTAGTAAGTGCCCTGCCACACAGTCTCGATGTAAAAAGTGTTGCAAGTTAGGAATGGAGTAGCACAAGGTACTTTGTTACCCTCTACCACTTGATTTAGTTGCCTCAGTCCACTTTTTATTTCAGTTACTTATCTTGACCTGTATTTGGTATACCATACCACTGTTATCACTAACTAAGCTCAGCTTTATTATGAGGGTTAATTAGCAAAATTTAGGTTAATAGCACATGTGTAGGCAGCGTGACTTAAGGGGTGGGCAGGGAGAGTTTGTGTATGTGAGTAAAACAAGGTGGGATTTATTCTTGTGGGACTATTTCAGCGGAATTGATAAACAGAGCAGTATCAGGCTAACTAAGAAGCAGCAGTAGCAGCCTATGCAAACACCCATCCACCTATATTCAAGCCAGGACAAACCTATATCCAACATCTTTGTTATACTGTGACATTTTTGGGGCCAGTGGGTGAAGCTTACCCACCTGTCTCACCCAAGAATGTAGGGGACAAGTAGCGAAGACACGACGTGGTCAAACTTAGAACGCTGAGAAGTGATTCTGTGGCAGGCGAACTGCGATTCCACTTATGCGAACCACAAGGCTGGATTGGCAGGCCAGAAAGAAAGGAGTTTAACATTCACCGCAGAAATGTCGGCAAATGCTAACGGAGGGTGGGCGGGGCCAGTTTCAGAGGTGGGCGGAGCGACGGGGTGTAGACCGGAAGAAACTGTTTCTACTCTTCTCGACTAGTGTCTTCATCCTCCATTCTGCGAGAGGTGTCCAGACAAGTCGAGGTCACCAATGTAACGTTCTTATCGCGTTACTTGCCAAATATTGCGTGAGACAGAAAAACACGTGTCTAACTGACTGAACAGGTAAGGGATGACAATAAAACGAAACCATGAAAATGAATAAAGTTCAGAGTTCAATCCACTACAGAGCCAAGATATTGGCATGAATACATAATCATACACCACCCCCATCATCTGCATTATTGCTGATGATGCTTTACCTACTCGCTGCGACAACGCTTTATCAATCTGTATTGGCTCATGAATTATTCATGAATACACACTCATCATCGTCACCATCATTGCTGACAGACAAGCTTTGGAGCATTGATTATTGGCGAGCGAGCAAAACGAGCGAGACACTATTAGGGATAGCATAATTGAAAATCGGGATATGTGTTTGTTTATATACGTATATGTGTGGACATACGGATGTCATTTTGTACTTTGACCCTCACAATTTTGTGTTTGCTTCATGGTCTACCCCTTCCCATACCTCCACTAAACAGAATCTTTTGGTTTAGCCATCCCGTATCATTCAAGGAAATTTAATTGTTTACCTCTTTGTAGTAGTGTTTTAGTTAACTAAAACTAAAGCCAAAACCCCTTAGTTTTGGGGCATTTTACTTTTGGTAAGAATAACTAAAACAAAACTGTAGAGAACATGAAAAAACTAAAACTAAATATTTTAGAAGACACTAAATTCGATAATAACTAAAACTACCGATAGAGTGGATGACATAGACTAAAACTAAGCAATTTTTATTGTAAACAATTCACCTTGAGTTATGTCAATATTTAATGAGGATATAAATTGCCATCAAGTAATATTACTCTAAACTATATAAAATATATCATATTTTATTTATAATATCTGAGATTTCATAGAAATAATGCTATTTTGAAGTTATTTGGGAAAACTACCTGTACTATTTTTTAAAGGAGTCTCATTATTGAAGAATTTGAGAAAACAGCGTAAATTAACCAAAACTAAGTCAATTGATAGTATAACTAACTAAATCTTCTTTACAATATTGAAGAAAAACTAAAAACTAACTAAATCTTCAGGAAGAAATTAGGAAAAAACTAAAACTAAGCAGTCAAGATATTTTTTTAGTATGAATAACTAAAACTAAGAAAACCTGGAATCTCTAAACCAAAACAACACTGTTCTAAATGCTACAAGACAAACTTAGGTCTTACAAACTTACTGTTAGGTTCAACACTGTGCAGTAGTTCTTTAGAATTTGTTTTTTTTTTCAAGGCACACAATGTTATAACGAATGATCATTATGGTATTGAGACCCTTTACCAGATGTACTTTCAAAAGCTCAGTCGTTTTTAGCAGCTGTGAGTGCCTTTTTGTCAAAAGCTACTGGTAATTCTGATAAAGATATTAGAGACTAATACCAGTACTTAGGAAATTGAGGCAAGAAAGCAGTTTTGTATTTGTTGCTAAAGTATAATTAAAATGTTAAGTACGTAGCTGCTGTATCCATTATAATAACAGCAGCTACGTACTTAACATTTTAGAAATGAACTGTGCACTGGCTCGCCACCATTTGCGCTAAAGCACATTATTAGCTCTATCATGACCGTGTGTTATGTACAGTTTCCCCAACCCTGAATGATTATGTGTGAACAATATATATTTCACAGATCACCGTATGCTGTTGCAGGTATCAAGGTCATGTGATGACTTATGGTAAGGATAATAATAATGACATAAACAATAGATGTATAATTTTGTCAATTTAGGAAAATTATGTCATCACGGTCATAAAACAACAACAATAGTTACTAATTGAGAACATTTATGAGTTCATCCTAAGTTAACTTTTTTATGAGTAATTGTCTGATGAACTAACAAAAGTTCTATTGGAAAAAAATATCGATATCATAAATGCCGTAGCTTTCCTCAAACAACATCCAACTATCTGTCATTCTTGGATTTGTTCATGTTGATTTATTCGATAAACTTATATGAAGCAACAATTAGTTAATGCCCTTTGGCTGCATGTGTATGCGAAACCATTGATTCAATCTTTTCACTAACTTGAACTTACATAAAATAGCTAAATATCCTGTTTCTCCTAATGATGACAGAAAAAATCTATTGGGTTATCAAGACTTTATTATAACTGATTTAATTGTGTGTTACCTTATCTAATAAGAGCCGGGTGGGTTACTAATTAGTTAGCTAACTCAAGTCACAGCTATGGTGGAGGGAGGGAGGGTGTGGGGGTTTCTCTTCTATTCTCTCATGAAGCAAAGCCTTCCACTTATTTCAAAGCTGCTGAGATGACAGGTTGGGATTGGATAATCTGCTGCAAACTAACACTGTGGCTAGTTAATAGGGGAGTACCCACAATATGCCAGATTGGGTGGTTGCCGCTCCCTGATTTACCTGAGCCTTAGGGTAGCTTTTCACGAATAGCTAGAAATGAAATGCACAAGAGCATAAAATCCACAAGAGCCTGAAAAATGTGGAGCTTTATCAGGGAATTTATGTATAATACACGGTAACATTAAGAATTTGTGCAAACTCTATAGGCTATCTCTGGTATCCGAATTCAGATAGTCTAGCCTGGTTATCAGATACTATTTTGGTTATTCATTCCAACTCTTTTACGTACACTCACACACATACGATTTGAAAATTTTACAACAGCTTCTTCTTCAAGAAATATTTTATATTGTTATGCAGTACTACTCACAGTCCTATTAAAGAAGAACAATATGCTCATGTTAGTATTCGTTCCAGCACAGGGTCTTCTCGTGCATCACTGTCCGTTGTAGAGTAAGTATTGTGATACAAATATTGACAAGTATTCACTTTGCACTGTAAAAATATTAAAATATTATGCTGGTGTTTTTATAACATTATTTGCAATAATAATAACACCTGATTTAATTGAGATTGCTTTCATTGTTTTCTTTATTTTGTAATCATAGCTCTCCTACTGAAGCTCGTGCTTCCAAAAGTTGGTTTTGTTTGCCGTGGAGAAGGAAGAATAAATCTCACAAAGCATCACAATGTAAGTTCATAATGGAATTTTGTGAATAAGGACTTGATTTTACTTTTTTTAACAGTAGCTACTATGGGCAGTCAAAATGAAGACGTTTTTGTTGGTAAGATGTTATTTTAAGGTGTGCTATATTACTGTATATTTACTTATACACATTCCATAGAATCCCAAGAATTGACAATGCTCAGAAAGGCTACTAATCCAAGAGCCTGCATTGTGAAAGACATGAGCTACCATGGGGTTATAGCTGGCAAAGAAGCAGAAAGACGCTTGCTAGGAAAGAAAGAGAAATGCTTTCTCACTAGGTACAGTGCAAGACAAAATTGCTATGTGCTTTCTGTAAGATTCCTTGAAGGGCGTTTTAGTACAGTAAAACAGTTCAAGATATTTGATGAAGACATGATATGGGTTGATTCGGAAGACAAAATCATAAAATTTCGAAACTTTCAAGAACTGACTGCATATTATACAGAAAATCCATTGACTCACGAGTCTGATAGCACCATAGGACATATATGTCCAAGACCTTGAAACAATTTTTTTGTGTTATGAGTTACTTGCACATGAATTTTATGTTTCCTTTTTATGTACTGAAATGATATGTTTTTTGTTGTATAATTGTTATATTATACTTTAAAAATGATGTTAGAAGAATAGAAGTGTAAATTAGTTTTCTTAAGTCAGCACAGAGAACAGCTTTCTTTCTTTTTTGTTTTAGTCATAGATGAATGATTTCCACCTTGCTTACTGAAAATTGGCAGCTACTTAGCTATGTATTTAATAAAACTTTAATAGAGCAAAATTCAAAGATTTGTATATCATTCACTTTCACATTCCTCCACTTTCATTGAATTCAATTATCTATTGACAAGGAGCTTTAACACTTTCCACAATGATTGTCAGAAAATTAACAGGTGTTTTCATTTTATGACTCTCTTCTTTACAGCAAATGCTATAGCGGACGACAAGAAGGTCGCCGTTTTTCTTACTGTTATAGGGAGCAAAACGTATTCCTTGGTGAGAAGTCTAGTGGCTCCAGAGTTGCCGAAGGACAAGAGCTTTGACGATTTAGTGGCCGTGCTGACTCAGCATTTTGAATCAAAACCGCTAGTTATAGCGGAACGGTTTCACTTTCACAAGCGGGCACAAGCTATTGGAGAGAGTATTGCAGACTATATGGCTGAACTGAGACGATTAACAACTCACTGTCAATTTGGTGGTCACCTAGATGAAGCCCTGCATGACAGATTAGTGTGTGGACTTCGTGATGTGGATATAGAAAGGAAGCTATTGGCAGTACCGGACCTGACTTTGACAAAAGCCTTGGAAATCGCACAAGGATCAGAGGCAGCAGTTAAAACTGCTAAGTCTCTCAAAGAGGGAGAGGCTCAGATAAATGTAGTCACTAAAGCGAAGGTGGCATGCTATCGCTGTGGGAAAATGTCTCACACCCTGAGTGAATGCAGGTTCTGGAATATAGACTGTCGTCATTGTGGTAGTGGACACATAGAAGCCGCTTGTAGGATTAAGAAAGCGGAAAAGTCTTAAACTACTACAAACTTTTCATGTGAGAAACCTGGTCGACAAAAGGACACAAAGTATGTCACAGCACAACAGTATGATGAATCTCTGGGTATAGGATCGTCACAGGAGGAAGAATTACTCCTAAATGCATAGAAGGATCTGCAACAAGTCCAATACAGGTACCCATGGTAATTAATGGCAAGGCACATACCCTAGAATTAGATACAGGGGCAGCAGTTACCATAATGTCACAGGGTATTTGTCAGAATTTGTTCCCTGGGGTTTCTTTGACGAAATCCAAGACCCTCCTGAAAACGTACTCAGGAGAGGCTATCCCAGTGTTAGGCATGATGGACGTTAATGTCCAGTATGGGGAACAGATTAAAACTCTGAGCCTAACCATAGTATCAGGAACAGGTCCTAGCTTACTGGGCCGTGATTGGTTGCAACACATCAATTTAGACTGGGGGGAGATCAGAACACTAGCATGTTGGACCGAAGGGAGTCTGGAATACCTGCTTGAGAAATATAGTGGCCTATTTTCGGGTGGGTTGGGAACTATCAAAACATTCCTGGCCAAGTTGCATGTTGATCCTAGTGGAACTCCGAAATTTTTCAAGCCAAGAACAGCCCCCTATGCACTAAGGGAATCTGTTGAGGGTGAACTGAATCGACTTGAGAATGAAAGAATTATCGAGAAGGTGACCCACAGTGAGTGGGCTACTCCTGTGGTCGTGATACCCAAAGCCGATGGTGGTGTACGGCTCTGTGTTGATTTTAAGGTCACCATCAATCCAGTACTGAAAGTGGACCAGTACCCCTTGCCAAAAGCGGAAGACTTGTTCGCCACCCTTGCTGGGGGTAAGCGATTCTCTAAGCTTGATATGTCTCAAGCATACTTGCAGCTTCAGTTATGCCCTGACTCCATGAAGTACTGCACTATAAACACTCATCGTGGCCTGTACCAGTACACAAGACTGCCGTTTGGCATTGCTTCAGCACCCGCTATATTTCAGAAAGTGATGGACACTATTTTACAAGGTGTGAAGGGGGCAATGTGCTACATTGACGATATTTTGGTGACTGGACGGAATGAACGTGAACACTTCCAGAATTTGGAGTAAGTGATGAAACACCTTCAACAGCATGGAATCCGCATGAAACGAAGTAAATGTTTCTTCATGCAGGAGTCGGTGGAATACCTAGGTCACGTCATCTATGCCTCTGGAATCAAAGCCACACCGGAGAAAACTACTGCCATTTCAAAGGCACCGTCACCAGAGAATGTGACGCAGCTCAGGTCATTCTTGGGCTTGTTGAACTACTACTCATGCCCAATGGTGAAGAGAAGCCAATTGCTTTTGCTTCGAGGTCTCTGTCTTCAAGTGAACAGAACTATAGTCATATCGACAAGGAAGCCTTGGGGTTAATCTATGGTGTCCGGAAGTTTCACACGTACCTATATGGGCGCAAGTTTACCATGGTTACGGACCACAAGCCCCTCACTAGTATCCTGGGACATCGGAAAGGAGTATCTGCTGTAGCCGTTGCTAGGTTGCAGAGGTGGTTTGTTGCTATCGTCGTACACCTATGACTTGGAGTTTTGATCCACAGATCATCACAGCAATGCTGATGCATTATCCAGATTGCCATTGCCGGGGAAGGTGGAAGATAAAATATCTGAAACCAAATTGTACTACTCACGTCAATTGTCCGTGCTACCCCCGTTACTAGTCACCAAATTCGGATGGCAACCGAGCGAGATCCAGTACTAAATAACATTTATTCGTACACACTCAGAGGATGGCCAGCACACGTGGATGGACGGCTAAAGGCATATCAGTCCAAGCTGGCTGAACTGTCAGTTCAAGATGGATGCGTGTTGTGGGGAGGACGAGTGGTTATCCCTAAATCGCTACAAGGGAAAATCTTAGAGGAACTTCATCGAGAGCACTTAGGAGTTGCTAAGATGAAGGCTTGGCAAGGAGTCATGTGTGGTGGACTGGCATCACCAAAGATATTGAAGTGACGGCTAAATCTTGTCAAGAATGTGCTACTGTCAAGCAAAGCCCAGCCACTGCACCAATGCATCCGTGGGCATGGCCTCACCGGCCATGGGAACGCCTACATGTGGACTTCGCCGGACCATTCATGGGTAAATCATTCTTGATTGTGGTTGACGCCCACTCAAAATGGGCTGAAGAAGTTGAGATGGTTTCTACCACTACAGCTAATACGATTGTGTCTCTGAGAAATTTGTTCGTGACCCATGGGCTGCCACGGCAAATTGTTTCTGATAATGGCCCGCAATTCGTGTCTTCAGATTTCCAAGAGTTTACACGAACCAATGGAATCAAGCATAGCTGATCTTCGCCATATCACCCTGCTACAAATGGAGAAGCCGAGAAATTTGTACGTACTTTCAAGGAGGCAATGAAGACTAGTAAGGAAGGAGGATTTACCGTTACTCATTGACTTCAGAATTTCTTGCTGACTTATCGGACAACCCCACATGGGACAACTGGTACTCCTCCATGCGAGCTATTGATGGGTTGTGCTCTGCACACCCGCTGGGATTTGTTGAAGCCCAGCATTGAGGATAAAGTAATCACAAGTCAGGATAGTCAGAAGAAGTATCACGATGGGAGTTTTGTGATGAGGTCATTCTACGTAGGACAGAAGGTCTTGGCTCGGAATTTTCGACAGGGTGCAGAGTGGATTCCTAGAGAGATCGTCAGACAACAGGGACCATTAACTTACCTGGTGGATGTCGAGGAGGGCCGGTTATGGAAGAGGCACACAGATCACATAAAGGATCTTATGGTCAGGCCTCAAGAGAACGAGACTGTGCCACCTCCCACTGCAGACTCAGAGCTGCCGGAGCCCACGGCCTCAGAAGTTGTTTCTGTATCGGAAGCACCGGTCCCTACACCTTCACAGGACCGTGTCACAGGAGCAGACGATATACCTGTCACTCAAGAAGTACGACCAGCTTCACCAGTTTTAAACCATTCCGATCAAGAATGTTCAAGGAGCACTACGGTTGCACCCTCTCGGGGTATACCTAAACAGTATCCAGCCAGGTCAAGGAAGCCTCCTGATAGATATCGGCCACAGCGTTTGTAAGGGAGGGATGTAATGACTTGGACATTTAACTGTGAACGTTATGTGTATGTTTCGCATTTATTATTACTTGGTGTGATAGTGTAAGTTGTGTTTTTATTAGTCACGTGATTTTTGTATGTCACCTGTCTGAACTAATCTATGACTTTAAGCCAATAAGAAATGTGAATTCCTGGGGTTTGGTAGGTTCGGTTGAATAAGAACCAAAGGGACATTACAATAGCTAGCTACAACATATTTGGGAAAGTGATAAGTAAACTGTCATATAGTAGGTTATTTTGTAAAAATATTACCTGTTTTTTAATTTTGAATAATACTTATACTGCTGATATAACTAGCAATATATAAAATGTATAAACAGTGAACCAAACAACAAATACACACTTGCTTAATCTTGAGGCACCATGTTTACAAAATAGTCAGTGGGATTAGGTACTCCGTGATCATTGGTAACTAGACAGGCTGCTTGAGTAATCATATAGACTCTCTTGGTGTTCATTTCCATAGTATTCTTCGGCAAAGCGATAGATATGGCATACTTCATCTCGCTTTCGTAGCTGGTACTTCTTTGAAATATAGAGGAATATTAGGAACACTGTGATGACAATTGCAAAGTTTAACAAGTAATAATATATCCCGCAAATAGATGAATGGGGAATTTTAATGTACAATAGTTTGGTAATCAAAACATTTTCTATGAATTGACAAATCCCTTGAGTAACATAAGAAATACCTATTAATATTCCCTTCATAGACTGAGGACTTTGAGAACATATGAACTCATAAAGTGCAACATAATATATCATGGAGGTTAGGGAAGCAAACGTGAGCTTGAAGATTTGAAGACTCATTGCCAATTGCCCAACACTTGGGTTTGAAGTGCTCATAAATGGGTGTAGTTCACACTTAGTGTTTGTATTGTCAAGTTTCCAGTAAAAAAGAATATTGGATACAGTTGTGACTAGTAGAGATGCTATCATGCAATACATGCTTAGTGCTATTCTCTTCAACATTGTAGGAATATAATGTAATATTAGTGGGCGAAATATTGTCACATATATTGGAAGGAGAATGACAATGTTTAAAGATTTTAATAATCCATGATCTAACAGTACAAAAGTTATTAAACGTCGATTGTCTTCAGTGAAATTGTAATATTTGATGGCAGATTGACACGAGCTTAATCTGTGCACAGTAAATTTGTCAAAATTGATTACAATTTCCATCATATATATGGGTGCTACGACAAACACAATTTTTAGAATTCCACAGAATGCCTTTACATCTTCTACTTGCTCAGTTACAAATGGACCACCATATTTGGTTTTTCCCAGGTCTAACCTGGAAGGCATTTCATCTTCGCAGTATGTAAAAGCACTGCGTCTTACAGGCACTCTGTGGTTCCGAGCATACTTTATCACTTGGTATATTAATTTAAATGGATTATCTTGAGGAAAATCTATCACAAACCAGCTTTGCTTCAGACAAGATAGACCTACAATTAGCATTAGCATAAATGTTGCAACCACTAAGTTTATGAGAAATATTGTGTGTGAATATTTCTCATTAATGCAGGACTCAATATTTAATAAAAATTGTGCCACTTGCTTTATCCAAACAAACCAGTGAATAAAAATACTTTGATGGTCAGCAGGTGAATCAAACAGTTGATCCATTCCATAGTGAAGAATAGTGACATCGTAAGCCATATACGCAATATATACAATGACAGTTGAGAATCCCATTAATACAGGAATAACTTTGGAATTGATGCTGAAATATCTAATCCAGACAAACAATCCCAGGTATATTAACAAAGCCATAGTCATAACTACAATACTTCCTATTAAAGTCTTGTAGCGCCCAAATCGGATATCTGCAAAGCATCCAACAATGGGACTGAGACAAAAGATTACTGTTAGAGTTACGTAAATAAAAATCCGATCAAAGTCTTTATCCTTCAATACATAGTTCCAGTAGGGTATAGAATATGCAACATGTGTAACAAAAGACCATACAAGAAGAACAAAAGCAGATTTTGATTTGACACATTTACTTCTCACCTTGTACCTCCTGCTTAGTATTTTAGCAGTTATCTTGGTTTTATGGAGCAAATTACAAAACTGTCCTTGCTCATACCTAGAATCATTTATTACTTGATGGTCAGACATTTGGTCTTAACTTTGTATCTCGTAATTTGTCTGCAATGTAGCTACTTGGAACAAGTTGGCAACAAGCGCTTTCATATGGCTCCCAAACTTTACTGTTGTGCAAATGTTGATTTGAGAGCACTAATTGTTTTCAGTATGTATAGATTGTTATAACTCTAATACAGAAACAACATTTGACCATGTTTTGTGGTTTTAGTTGTGTACTATGACAAACATTTTCATCAAAACCATCGTAACACTTTCAACCTGACTCTGGTTACCCATATACTTAAGCTTTGGTATAAATTACAAAAAAGAATGACAATCCTGTCATTGCTCTTTGACCTAGTATAACAGGTTAGAATACCAGCCTTGCAGAAATTCTTGGCTTCAACTATGGTTATACTCATTTTACAATGTAACCCCAACAGGTATTTGTTGTGCTGGAAACAGTTGAGCTGTATAGTTGTCTTCTATAAAAGGCCTTACCTTTTGGTCACCTGCCTATCCATCAAACCCTGGTGCCCTCTTTAGTGCTTTCAAGCTCATTTTTATATATCAGTGTCATTTCTTATTTAGTTACTAATTATAATATATATAAATATTATATATATAATATTATAAACATTATGTATTATTATAATATATTATGAGATAACACTATGTGATAATGTGAGATATGAAGGGTCCGTGTACCTAGAGATAACATTGTGAAGATAATTAGCTTGGAATAAATATATATATTTCACAGCTACATTGTTCCTCAGAAATCAATTATTTGCATTGCACACTATTTTCATCGATTGATTCCTCTTTTTCACCTTTCAAAAATTTTCTGCAGTTAAATTTTGCCAGAGGATTATGTTTTTGTCAATAGTTGGGTTGCTTATTCATAAGTATTGAAACTGAAACTATGATGAATGCTAAAAAGATGAGGACAGCTAAACCGTTCTTGTCTAACTGAATCCTCTGTGGCAGCAATAATATATCTCAACATTCAAACTCGCATCATGTGATTTAGAACAATTACTTCAGTAAAACAATCTCAGTTTTGTTTTTAAAAGTAATAATTTCTTCTGTCTAATTGGTCAATAAATTAGGCTTGGCCAATTATTATGCAGCAAAAATGTGCATACTAATACAAAAGTACTCTCAATTCTTTGTTTAATTAAATATAGATCACCAATATATTAACAAAAAACGGGCCATATCTACTATTTTTTCTACTCTTTACCTGAACTCGTTCTTGTTATCACACTTGAACGGTCGAAATCGAGCGGTCGAAATGACTTCTGCCTGGATTGGATAGCTAATATCACACCTTTCGGAAGATTTTTAGAAAACTCCGGACCAGCCTGATCCTTTGTTTACTATTCTAAAGCGATCTATTGGAATACAAAGCATGGTTCAGAAATTCTTCCAGCAATGCTGTACTGTAAAATGGTCATTTGATACTAGGAGTCTTCCCATTCAGTACTACTTTGCCACACGTATTTGAGGAAAATAAAACTATGACTTCCACAAAAGGCTGGCATTTATAAGTTCTAATTTAGATTCAGTTTTTTAAGTTTTTTTTTGTCATTGTGTTGTTTGCTTTATATGTCCAAGTAGCTATATTAGCTATATGATATATTGTACAGTGTACATAATTGCTATAACTATAATTTAACATTATTTATTTGAATGAACCTACTGATTGGTAAATAAATCATTCGATATGTAATTATAATGAAATTATGGCATGTACTGAATTGTTTGGTGTGATTACAGTGTCATTTGAGACCTCTTTGGTTCATTTTATAGCAAAACCACTGTATTGTCTTTTCTATTAATAAAACTCATATTACTTGAACAAATGAGTGAGTGGTTAGTGAGTGTGGTAATAATGGCCGCATCAATAAGATCTGGCTTCCTACTCCCCTGCAACTGCTTCTTTAACACTTTCACACTTGTGTGACAGAATGACTGACTGACTGACTTAACCCTCTTGATCATACCCTGAGGGTTAAGTTATTTATTGCTAATGAATGCATTCGTTTCAAATATCCCTAAAGTTATTTTGGTAGCAATCATAAGAAATGCTTCCCCATGCCCATAAAATTCATATCTCTTTAAATACCTAGCTAGTTAGCTCAACATTATTTACGTTATAATATTTATAATGATGTATTTGCAAGTATTCAAAGTATTTGTTTTTGATATCCAATTATAAATACGAGAACAATTGTTTTGTATGGATGCAATTTAGAAGTTGAACCAGCAGCTGCAATATTTTAAACAATAAAATAATTATTGAGAAAATAAAGCATAATTTAGATTAAGTCATTAATTCTCAATATGATCTCAGAAGTAAAATATGTACTTCTAATTCCAATGAACAAATCATATTAGACATAATCAAAAATTTTCATATGATAGTGAATGAGGACCATTATACTATAATTTACACCTAACTATGCACATTATGAGAATTCCAGGTTAACTGTAAGCTGGACATTTTCAAAGCCATAAATTTGAAGTTTTTATTCAAAAAAGATAAATTTTCTTATTTCAGTTAATATAGTGCTGAAATTTTACTCTATGAAAACATGAATCATACAAACCTAGCTGACTTCCTGGACTCCGAAAATGTCCAGGACTTCGTTGCATGCCAGGCTCATCATCATTTATATCATCAGAATCACTTGAATCATATGGGTCTTCCGTGTCATCATATTCCTCATCACTACTGACAAAAGACCAATCTACTTCATTGTTATTTTCATTGTCATCCTCGTTACCTAGAATACAGTAAGAACATTATGAAATAGTAACTTCTTCTCTTTCTATATTCTATTTGTGATATTAAAAAGTGATAAACAGTAACTAAGAAGTTATGCTCCCAAATAGTAGTTAGCTGAAATAAGAGATTCATTTTCAATTCTATAAATTATACAATGAGGGAGGTAAGTATTACAACCTTCAGCTAATAATAGTTGCTAGTAATCATAACTACATTTTAAACAAAGTTTAGAAATTGTGGCAGCCACACACCATGTATGCAGTAATTGGAGGTAGGAAGCTATTGCCAGAACTAGAACTGCAATTGTAAAGAAATAAAAGAAAAAAGGTAAGGAGTAACAGATAACTGGACATAAACTAGAGCACTGAAGTGCAAACCCTCAGCGCTAGTTAGCTAGTATGATAAAGAAGAGGAATGAATGAAAATAGGTAGGAAGAAAAGAAAAAGGAAGAAGAAAGAAAGAAAAACAGTACAGGAAAGAAAGAGGAAGTGAAAGGAAAATGTAGGAAAGAAATAAAAACAGTAGGAAGAGGAAAATAAGGCAAGAAGACAAAAGGAAAAAGAAAATAAAACAGGATGGAAAAAAAAGATGAAAAAAAAAATACCGTTGACGAGGATTCGAACCAGAGACTATTAGGTTAGGTACTTGCTCACTCAACGACTACGCAACGCAACACCTCACGCTGAATGCATGTAATTGTTAGCTATTTAAAAGTGATTTGCAAGCTGGCTCACGTGACAAGCACGTTTTTAAGGGGCGGTTCCCGCTGTAAGCCTACGATCGCACGGCTCTGGAAAGACTCGCTTTTTCTGGAAAATGAAGTCCAAAATCAAAATTCTGGCATATTAAAGGAACTTACTTCGTGAAATACTGCTGTTTGATGCCGCTTTCAGAGCCTGGCTGGTTCCTACCTTCCAGAAGTGGCCTGTTGACAGACAGAGTGACAGAATGAACTAGAGCACTGAAGTGCAAACCCTCAACGCTAGTTAGCTAGTATGATAAAGAAAATAATAACAAAGGAAAAGTGTAGAAACAAAAAAAAGAAAGAGAAGTGGCATAAAGAGAGGCAGGAAAGAGCAAAAGACAATGAAGAGGGACAAAAGAAAGGAAAAGGTAGGAAAGAATAAAAACAGTAGGAAGAAAGAGGAAAATTAAAAAAAATAAGGCAAGAAGACAAAAGGAAAAAGAAAATAAAACAGGATGAAAAAAAAAGATGAAAAAAAAAAAGGCTTCGACGAGGATTCGAACCAGAGACTATTAGGTTAGGTACTTGCTCACTCAACGACTACACAATGCAACGACTACACAAATGCAACACCTCACGCTGAATGCATGTAATTGTTAGCTATTTAAAAGTGATTTGCAAAGCTGGCTCACGTGACAAGCACGTTTTTTAAGGGGCGGTTCCCGTGTAAGCCTACGATCGCACGGCTCTGGAAAGACTCGCTTTTTTCTGGAAAATGACGTCCAAAATCAAAATTCTGGCATATTAAAGGAACTTACTTCGTGAAATACTGCTGTTTGATGCCGCTTTCAGAGCCTGGCTGGTTCCTACCTTCCAGAAGTGGCCTGTTGACAGACAGAGTGACAGAATGAATGAATGAATGAATGAATGACACTAGGACTACTGTAACCTCTGGGCGCATGCGGGCTGAGGGTTAATGACACTAGGACTACTGTAACCCTCTGGGCGCATGCGCGCTGAGGGTTAACTAGAGCACTGAAGTGCAAACCATCAGCGCTAGTTAGCTAGTATGATAAATAAAATAATAACAAAGGAAAAGTGTAGAAAAAAAGAAAAAGAAGGAGAAGTGGGATGAAGAGAGGCAGGAAAGAGAAAAAGACAATGAAGGGACAAAAGTAAGAGGAAAAGAAAGGAAAAGGTAGAAAGAAATAAAAACAGTAGGAAGAAAGAGGAAAATAAAGACAAATAAGACAAGAAGACAAATGGAAAAAGAAAAAAAAACAGGATGAAAAAAAAAAGGATTAAAAAAAAAAAATACCTCCACAAGGATTCGAACCAGAGACTACTATTAGGTTAGGTACTTGCTCACTCAACCACTACGCAATGCAACACCCTCACGCTCAGTGCATGTAATTGTTAGCTATTTAAAAGTGATTTGCAACCTGCAAGCTGGCTCACGTGACAAGCACGTTTTTTAAGGGGCGGTTCCCGCTGTAAGCCCACGATCGCACGGCTCTGGAAAGACTCGCTTTTTTCTGGAAAATGAAGTCCAAAATCAAATTTCTGGCATATTAAAGGAACTTACTTCGTGAAATACTGCTGTTTGATGCCGCTTTCAGAGCCTGGCTGGTTCCTACCTTCCAGAAGTGCCTGTTGACATACAGAGTGACAGAACGAACGAACGAATGAATGAATGAACTAGAGCACTGAAGTGCAAACCCTCAGCGCTAGTTAGAAAAAAAGAATAGAAAAAGTAGGAAAGAAATAATAACAGTAGGAAGAAAGAGGAAAATAAAGAAAAATAAGGCAAGAAGACAAAAGAAGAAAAAAAACAAAAAAAAAAAGATAAAAAAAAAATATTGTCGACGAGGACTCGAACCAGTTAACTATTAGGTTAGTTACTTGCTCACTCAACGACTACTCAACGCCACACCTCACTCTGAATGCATGTAATGGTTAGTTATTTAAAAGCGATTTGCAACCTGCAAGCTGGCTCACGTAACAAGCAAGTTTTTTAAGGGGCGGTTCCCGCTGTAAGCCTACGATCGCTCGGCTCTGGAGGAAAGACTCGCTTTTTTCAGTCCAAAATCAAAATTCTGGCATATTAAAGGAACTTACTTCGTGAAATACTGCTGTTTAATGCCGCTTTCAGAGCCTGGCTGGTTCCTACCTTCCAGAAGTGCCCTGTTGACAGACAGAGTGACAGAATGAATGACACTAGGACTACTGTAACCCTCTGGGCGCATGCGCGCTGAGGGTTAATGACACTAAGACTACTGTAACCCTCTGGGTGCATGCGCGCTGAGGGTTAACTAGAGCACTGAAGTGCAAATTCTCAGCGCTAGTTAGCTAGTATGAAAAGAAAGAGGAATGAATGAAAAAGGTAGGAAGAAAAGAAAAAGGAAGAAGAAAGAAAGAAAAACAGTACACGAAAGAAAGAGGAAAAGAAAGGAAAAGAAAAGAAAGAAATAAAAACAGTAGGAAGAAAGAGGAAGATAAAGAAAAATAAGGCAAGAAGACAAAAGGAAAAAGAAAAAAAAAGGATGGAAAAAAAAAAGCGTCGACGAGGATTTGAACCAGAGACATTCAGCTTAGGTACCTCCTCACTCAACGACTACGCAACGTAACACCTCACGCTGAACGCATGTAATTGTTAGCTATTTAAAAGTGTTTTGCAACCTGCAAGCTGGCTCACGTGACAAGCAAGTTTTTTAATGGGCGGTTCCCGCTGTAAGCCTACGATCGCACGGCTCTGGAAAGACTCGCTTTTTTCTGGAAAATGAAGTCCAAAATCAAAATTCTGGCATATTAAAGGAACTTACTTCGTGAAATACTGCTGTTTGATGCCGCTTTCAGAGCCAGAGTGACAGAACGAACGAATGAACTAGAGCACTGAAGTGCAAACCCTCAGCGCTAGTTAGCTAGTATGATAAAGAAAATAATAACAAAGTGTAGAAACAAAAAAAAAGAAAGAGAAGTGGCATGAAGAGAGGCAGGAAAGAGAAAAAGACAATGAAGAGGGACAAAAGAAAGAGGAAAAGAAAGGAAAAGGTAGAAAGAAATAAAAACAGTAGGAAGAAAGAGGAAAATAAAGAAAAATAAGGCAAGAAGACAAAAGGAAAAAGAAAAAAAAACAGGATGAAAAAAAAAGATGAAAAAAAAAAAATAGCGTCGAAGAGGATTCGAACCAGAGACTATTAGGTTAGGTACTTGCTCACTCAACCACTACGCAATGCAACACCTCACGCTAATGGCATGTAATTGTTAGCTATTTAAAAGTGATTTGCAACCCGCAAGCTGGCTCACGTGACAAGCAAGTTTTTTAAGGGGCGGTTCCCGCCGCTGTAAGCCTACGATCGCACGGCTCTGGAAAGACTCGCTTTTTTTCTGGAAAATGAAGTCCAAAATCAAAATTCTGGCACATTAAAGGAACTTACTTCGTGAAATACTGCTGTTTGATGCCGCTTTCAGAGCCTGGCTGGTTCCTACCTTCCAGAAGTGCCTGTTGACAGACAGAGTGACAGAATGACACTAGGACTACTGTAACCCTCTGGGCGCATGCGCGCTTTGGGTTAATAAATACATTGTAATAATGATACATTTATTAACAGTAGAAACAGATTTGGGGATGCTGCTCAACTAGCCTACACAGGGCCAAAAGCCTAAGTTTACAAGGGTAGTTTACAAATTGTGAACTTGAAGTTAGCAACGAGTTAACAAGTGTTCGAGGTTCACAAGTAGTTGCCAAAAAGTGTGCAAGTAGTTCACAATGGACCGCCTGCAAACTGCTTGTAAACTATTCAAGTGGAAGTTTACATAGTAGTTGACAAAGTGTTCTTTAACTCAGCTGTAAACTCAGTTGTGTACGTCTTGTAACTAATTGGATAACTCTTTGTGAACTATGATGATTGAAGGAAAACTAAATATTAAGATATATTTCATAAACCAATACAAATAACATGAATAAGTACAGAAGCAAATAAGTAAATGTATGTTATAGTTAAAGCATGAGCGCTTAGTTTCTAGTCGATTTATTGCACGACAGCCCGAGGGCCGTAGGCCCGAGGACTGAGTGCGATAAATCGACTAGGCACTAAGCGCTCATGCTTTAACTAGTTTAAATACCGGGCAAGTGTTATTGCACACTTGCCAAGTTATTACACCTGACAACAATATAGCAACGGTATTTAAACATATATATATATATATTATATATAAATAGATTAATACAAATTTTAATATCTAATAATGTAAAAACACAAATGTATAGATGAATAAGTAAATAATAAAGAAAAATAAAGAAATATAAATAATTAAAAAACCAAATAAATATATTATTATAAGTAAATAGCTAAATAAATAAGAATAATAAATAGATAAATGAATAAGTAAACAAGTATATAAGTAAATAAGTGAGTAAGTAAATATAAACTGATAGACAAGCAAGCACACATACAACTAAATAAATAATAAGTAAATAAATAAAACATTTAATAACTTGAAATTATTAGAGCCTTCACTAACAAAACTTTGGCAAAAATAAAGGAATGAATAATGATATCCTGATTTTATGATGGTCTATAAGATACATTTGCAACAAAACAACAACAACAAATCATGTTATTTAAACCTTTTCTTTGTGATTTCCTTAGTTGTAGTTGCAACACAATATTTTCACACAACTTGACATAAAAATGAAATTTCGGTAGATTTTTTGAGTTTTAACTGCGCCCCCAAAATAATTCACAGCGGTAATCAATTCAATTTCTAGGGTGGTAAGGGTTAGTCTCGCGCCGCCAGACCCTTTACCCAATCACGCCACGCGGTCTGGTAAACTGACGTAGAGCAGTTTGTTCTTGCCTAGTCAGCATGTGGTTAACTGTGGTCCATTTGTGTGGGTATAAATCGCGATGATATTTCGAGGCGCGTAGATTATTTGTTCACAATTGCAATGGAGAAGTGTTGTTTAAATGCAAGGTTTCTGTTACCTCTGTACAAGAGAAGAAGAGGAGGAAGAAATTGCATGGAAATGCCTGTAAAGAGAGGTTTAAGATGAATCTGGTAGACTTTAAAGATACTTCTTCAGTGAATTGCTACACATGCAAGAATTGTGACACCCTACTGAACAACATTCTTGAGTTACAGAAGCATCTTTCTAGATTGAAGGACACTGTAAAAGGCTATATTTCGAACTTTCAGTGCAATGTTGCTCCAGGGAACATAATCAAGAGGGTTTCATCCACATCTTCCATTGCTGTTCCTCCACCAAAGCGTATATGTTTGGATTCTGATAGATCACCATCAACATCACCTGCCATTACAGTGCATTGGTATTTAATATATCTGTATACTTCAATTTCACTTATTTAGTATTGGTGATTTTAGTATTGGTTATGATAATGATTATAAAGTAATTGGAAGGGGAAAGAAAGGTAATGGTGTAATTATCTAAGTGTAAAATGCTAAAACAGTAACAGTAATTTAGCTCTTTGTTAACCTAATCATTTAAACAAACACTAGGAAAATTAAGTTATAGTAATAATTATGATTACTTCTATGAATTAAAAAAATTGGCTGGTAATATTGGGTAGGCATATAGACAAAGGTTATGTAACAGGGGTGATGTGTACTGTAGCATGCAGTAAGCTGAGTAGCAGGTGTGGTGTGAGCTGGTGCTGTAGCAAAAAGGTGTAAAGTGGGTAAAATCAACTAAACAAAGTATTCTATAAGGGCTGAGGTGAATCTTAAATGAAACCCATTTCCTATGCAGTAACTCCTAAGCTGCAGTTTGTTTGTTTGCCTGTTCCTTGTTGGTTGGAATTAAGGAAGGACAATAATTGTATAGTTATTTCAATTTAACTGACTAAAAATTTCATGAAATCAAGTAAAATGTGAGAAAATTTGTAAGGTTTATTAGGACTTCATATTTGATTTTGTTAAATTAATAGCTTCCAGCTCCATGATGAATGGGTAATGTCTCATAATTGCCCAACCTATTTCAGTACTTCAAATATTTCCATAATCTTAACATACACTTTTTTTCATTTTCTATTGTAGGTAGTGTGGGGTGAACTTTACTCCAAGCAGTCACTAGCAGAACATGGAACCATGTTTCAGCTCAGAAATCTAATCAACCGGTCTGGAGTTTCCTCCAATCCAGGAAAGCAGCAGAGGACTTCTTATTGCTGTTGATCCATGCCCATGTAGTAGTGGCTGCAGACAAATTGTTTGAATATGACTTTGGAGGTGATTCTCTAACGTCGGTTGCAAAGTCCATAGTCAACACTCACCTTCTGCTCCTGGCATCTACAACAGTGGATGATGGTGTCAACATATGCTCGAGAACTATTGACACTAGGTTTAATTTGGCTACAATTTTATGATGCAGTAAAGGAAGGTGATGGGGACAAAATTCTGCTTGCATGGAAAATTCTGATACCAGTGTTCAAGGCAACTCACCATGTGAACTATCTTAAAGAGGGTCAGATCTCTCCCCACGGAACTCGTCGCTGTCCCCAGCTGTGCAAGCCTTGATGTCTGAAGCTGACACAGTTCTTTTGAGGCTGGCTGGGACGGACTCTGGTGTGCCTATTTCCACCTCTACGGCAGGGTCACGCCCATCTTGAACGTCCGCTGGTGCGTCCGCTCCCAGAATGCCTACTACTTCTGTGTTTCCAGATTTGTCGACCCCGTACCCGATGTCTTTACCGACTTGGCCACACCGTTCCAGACCCACGACGCTCTCTGGCACGCCCGCTCCCGCCTCTACGGCAAGATCACGCCCCCCTGGGACGTTCTTTCCCCCTAATATCACAGCATCACTCCTCGAACAATTGGATCTCCTCTGGAAAGTATGTTAGTTTTGCTGATTACCGTTTCGCCATTCGAGCAAGGCCAAATCTCCTCCTGGTGGCAGTTGTTAAGAAGAGAATGAAGAAAACCACAATATCATCATGTCCGCTGTGCAAAGCCCACCCGGAGACGCTGGGCCCATCTACTTAACTCTTGCACCTCCCTTGTTGGCTTGATGAGGGCTCGACATAATTCAATTCTTAGTAGACTAGTTAATGCAATACACACATACGCAATCATTAATCATATTCATACTCTCATACATACCCATTGATTTCTATACCACCCAACTTACCTTATAAACATGTCCAATTGCAATGCCGAATTGTTACCAAGTTTAAAGCCTGTACTTACTAAGACAATTGTAAGAGCGCGACTTTTGGGGGTTTGAGGGAAGGCTGCAATTGCCCTAGGTGACAGCGGCTACCTCTCTTACTATTCTCATAGCCAACACAAACTCGAGCTCGGCCCAAACATTGGTCCTTCGAGCCGGATACTCTGATCAGTTTGGTCTAAGCATCTGGTAAGAAGTTCTAGTGACCTAGCTCACCCTCTGCCATCAAGGACAAGACAGCAGACACGCAGCTTCTGCCACAACAAAGCTTAAAAGCTTATCATTCGACCGATCGTCAGCCTAGCAGCTATCCAACGACTACGCGAGGTCGACCATCATCTTCACTTCAGCATCTCGATTCGATTTCGACGAGGTTCACTTCATTTGCAAAGACAACACTTTGTCAAAGGTGAACCAGCGGTACTCGAGAGACATCAGCAAACAACTCTAAGTCCCAGCTACAGTCAGCAAATGGACGAGTTACAAGCTATAGCCGAGCTCACAAGCTTAGAAACAGTCAAGGCAAAGAGAACTGTGTGTAAGGGGAAAATCACAAGACTCAGAAAGCTCCTAGACGACTTTCTCACCGCCGAACTATGCAATCTTCAAGCTCACAAGGTTCAAAAGCTTAAGGATGACTTGACCAAAGAGAAACGCCTTCTTAATGCTCTACAACGTCAATGTGAGTACCTCCTATCATCAAAGGAAAGCACACCTCCAGATCAGATCGAGAAGGAAGTATCAGCAGGAGAAGAAGCCAGTGCAGCTCTTGCAGACGACATCTCACTGTACAGAAGAGCTGAAGATCACACTTACTTACTATCTGGAAGCACAGTCAATCCAGAGAGATTACAACCTACTCATAGACACTCCTGACACAACAGTTGGAGAGTTTGAAAAGGATTGCGCGAGACTACAGAAGAGGATAACAGCCTTCCTTCAGCAAGCAGCTTCCTTCCATGAGCCTAACATCAGTACTGTCTATGAGACACTCGGCAGGTATCAAACAGACATCTCCTACCGTCTCAACGAATCAAGGACGAAACGGAAAGATAGAAAGGAGAGATCAGACCCAGACACATCAGTCTTTGAGCCACCTCCTAGGCCGTCCAGAAGTACTAAGCTCCGACTAGACTTACCTGACTTCTCAGGCCATCCTCTGGACTGGGCATCACTTCCATGAACTTTTCACTTCCGCCCTGGAGAGAGCAGGTGATGATTTCTCCGACAGAGAGAAAGCTTGTTTTCTTCTCAAGGCCATGAAGACTCCTGAGGCTGAACAAATAGTCAAGTCTCATGCCACTGCTGAAGGGGGTTACAAGACACAAGTTTGGCTCAGCCAAGAAAGTTTATCTTCACTTAGTCCACAAGATGACAGCCAAGGAAACCATCTCCTCCCAGCAAGGCTTGGTCCGCTTCCGAGAAAATTATCTCCTGACCTTTCAAGCTATGAAAGAGCTCGGGTGTGAGGACATTGCTCAATTTGCAGCCTCGTTAGCACTGGAGAATTTCGACACTTACCTCCGTGACGAGTGGACAAAACACTTCAAGGACTCTTCACACGTCCCAACCCTCGATGACATAGCGGAATTTCTTTAACCACTCGAGAGCAATCTGCAGTCACTCAACCTGGATGGCCGACCCTCCTCTTACAACACGCCATCCAGGAGGCCAAGCAGTAACCCCAAGAACAATCCAGCAGTATGTCTCCTCTGCAAGAACAACACCGGCTGTTTCGATGTCCTGTCTTCCTGGGTTATGATCCTCCGGAGACAGAATGGATGGGATTCAGAGCTTCCAGAAGCAGTCATCGAGCAATGGACTCAGTGGAAAGCACAACTTCCACTCTTCTCAACTCATCAGACTCCGAGAAAATATTCAAACTCCTCAGAGATCATCACACAATCTCTTCATGGATTCGCCGACGCGTCTCAAGAGGCTTACGGCACAGTTGTCTACCTTCACCAGACGCTACCAGATGGCTCATCAAACACAGCTATCGTTATCTCCAAGGCCCGAGTTCTGCCTCTGAAAGGCTTGACGATACCGAGGGCGGAGTTCACAACAGCCTACTTGTTGGCAAAGCTTCTAAAGTATTGCTCAACACAACTCAACACCTCAACCATAACATCATGGAGTGATTCGTCCATCGTTTTATGTTGGCTCCGGAAAGCTCAGAACTCACTCAATACCTTCGTTGCGAATAGAGTCTGCAACATACATCAGCTCATTCCCAACGCTCAGTGGCGACACATAGCCTCAGCCTTCAACCCAGCAGACATGCTAAGTTGAGGACTTCGAGCCGACAGTCTCATCAAGTCAGACTTATGGTGGAAGGATTAACCTACCTCAACAAGACTGGCCGACTCCACAGTTCGAGGTTCCAGCAGTTATTCCAGAAGTCAAGTCAGTAATCCATCAGATACCTTGATCCTGGATGAAGGTATCTGATGTGCAGATTGGATATGAGTAGCCGAGTAAGTGTCGATTGAAGTGAGAGAGCTATTAATTTCCTGGGCTGTAATCATAAATCAGTCATTGCTCTGGTTTCCAAAAAACCAAGGAAATCACAAAATAAAAAACGTCTCCTACAAGTTACTTTGTTATCCACATAAGCCTTCATTCTATCCGTTGCATAGTGGCCTTTCTTTTCGTGATACAATACTGCCACTGCTCTACCTCCATCCCTACTGGCTCTCCCTGTCTCTTGCACGTATTCTTCAATGCATCCAGGCAAGCCCCAATGGATGATACGATATGTATCAGGGCAATCTATTCCCATGCCAAATGAAATAGTTGCTATCACTATGCTCAGTGTACAGTTAGCTGTACAAAACCTCTCTATAATTTTTTCTCTATTTGCTGGCCGTGACACAGTGTATATATCTCCACCAGCTTAGCTTTCTTCCAAGCCTATTGCGTAGAGTTAAATACAAATCAGAGCAATCTTGGTATTTGCGGGACGGGTCGGGCCCCAAGCTATCGCTGAGGTAACAGCGAGCTAACGGCGAGCTAACCACGAGCTAACACAAAAGTACTCGCAGGTCAAAGTACAAAATGGCGCTTCTACGTCCGCTCAAATGAACAACCTATTATCCACATGTGTTACCCCTGCTATTGTCGCGCTCCCTCAGCACCCAGTGGTACTTGAGCACAAATATCGAGCGAGCCTGCTCAGGTAGGTAACATAAAACTACTGTATTGTTACTACATAACATAATATTTTAGCTTAGTCCTTGCAAAATAGTATAATAGCAGTTGACAATTAATTTTAGCAAACAAAAGTATCAAACTTGACATTCTGACTACCTCAATTACCAGTAACTCTTGAACAAGCCCTCAGGTACAAAATAAAATAGGCCAGTTTTTGTAATTTTAGCCAACAAATAAGGAAATACGTACTCACCTCAGCTTCCCCAGAGCAGAGAAGCCATTCTCACCAACAGTGACCCTGCCAGAACCACGTAGCGCAGAGCGCGCGGAGGGTCCGGGACACGGCTATACCAAATTTGTTATGGAGGAATGTGGAAGTGGCAAGTGTCCCACCTTCTTTATACCTGAATTTCTATCGCAAATTAGCCATGATTGCTGAACCTAGCGTTGGAAAAGGTGGCTGACACACACAGGAATTTGTATTTGATGTTGAGGAGAGCTATGCCCGGTAATTTGCTAACGGTAATTGTCCGCGCAATATATGTTCGGCAGAACAAATTTGGTATGGCTATGTCCCCAGACCCATTCCCATCGTAGCGGTTCGGTAAAGGGTCTGGCTACGCCGACTAAGTATAATAGGCATTATTGTCCCATTAGTAGCTATAGCTATTATACCCCTCCTTGAAAAGGGTAAAGGGTCTGGCTATACCGGATTAAGTGGTTCAAAGGTACACATTATTTTCTCAAGTTCACTCTATAGCTAACTACTTGTAGTTGACCTTTTATATGAGCTACTAGTTGTGTGCTAAAAACGGCTGAAGGATTGAATGGGTGAAGGGAGCTACTCTGATCTTCAAGGTGAAGAATCCCAAAACTGTGGTTGTACCACTGGATTTAGCGCTGGATTCCTCCCATAGATTTTGCTATTGAGTTCTGAAACAGCACTTTCCCCCCTGTTCTGAAATTCGCTCCCGCTATCAATCTTGAAGCGTAGCTATTTCAGTTCAAAACTTATGAGTGTATTTTACCTCCCTTACTCTACGTGATATACACAATGTTACTAGGAAAGAAGGAGGTGCTCCAGGCTTAAGTCCACCCCCCCCCCCCCCCCCCCCCCCCCCCATTTAAACTACAAAAAGGGTACCCTCATGGAGCCTATATCAAAACAGCTGCTATAACTTTTAACTTTAAGCCACTTACCATATACTACTACGTATGATCTACTTTTAAATGGTATCCCAAATTCATTTTGGCTTTTACACTCATAATAACCTGTGTTACTGCCTCTTGCATTTGATATTATAAGATTTAAAGTGTTTAATTTCTCTGGTTCCACATTGTATAGCAAGTTTCCTTGATTGAAGGACCATTTTGCAGAACCTTTACCCTTACACATTAATGTTATGGTTTCTCCACTATTAATGGTGACCTTAGGTGGATAAATTTTAGACGAATCTAAATAATAAAAGAAATGATGTCACAATTACATTTGCTGTTCATCGTCCAGTGTTTATAAAGCTCTGTGTTTTGAATAATATTGGATACGAAAAATTTTGCAATTCAAAATACATTTTATTTATCTGAATTTCACGTTCTAGCTAAGTAGCTAGGTGGCATTTTAGTAGTAACATTTTTTGAATTATTATTATAAGTGCCATGTTAGCAGTTATATTTCACTATAGTGTGCAGTAATTGTCAGCTTATTATCATTAATATAATATAAATCTCTCTATTATCATCAATATAATCTATATTTAATAATACGCTTGTGTGTCGTAACGAAGACGACCAACTAATGTGTATTGTTCAATAATACATTAGCTTAAAAATTTGTAAACCCCGTAATTATACGATAAGGTGAGTAATAAGGGAAGGTGTCCTGCATAATAAGGGCAGACAGTAAGAAATGGCGAAAGTTGAAAGAGAGGCAAAAAGCGATTAACTGTAAAAAGCGGTTGGGTGAGGCAGAGTAGGTTTAAAAGAGAACTGAAGAGTAGCTAATTGTAACTAAAGTGCTGGTGGAATCGATAGTAAAGACCGCTACGTTTAAAAAAAGAAGAAGGCAACAGTTTCGCAAAGCTTAAGTCCACCATCATGATAGTCGGACAGAAAGATTCAGAAGCCAGAGAGGTAGAAAAGAGCTGAAGAAAAGAAAGGTGGGGGATAAGAAAAGCTGAGATTGTTCAGAAAAAAGAGATTATTGATGACTGAGCTGGATAGCTTATGCTACTGCATTCTTACTTTGCAATACGTCAAGCGCCACATACATTGTAGTATAACGACAAAGGATATGTACACTATACTGAACACTTCGCTCACACAATGAACATTCAAGAAGGCTATCCTTACAATAATTTAGTCAGCAAAAATTCAGGCTATCTGTGCGGTGGGGTACAAAAGGTGCGATTAATTAACCTTCCGGCAGCTTGGGAAAACGCTAGCCAGCGTCAGTAGCGCCGCCCCCAGACTGGTGACGTCCTACTCCTTGAGCGAATAATTTCTTGCTCCACCGCCAGCCCCCCAGGGCGGTTGGGATTTAGGTTGTTAGGTTGTGAAGTTGTAGAACAGTTGGAAGTGGAATTAGTGCTGAAAATATTGTCTTGGGCCTCCTCAGCTTCTACTGTAAGGAGACCTGGGAGTCAGCGTTTAAATATACCGTTTGCATTGCTGAACTATATTGGTGTATGATGATATTAACAGCCAATACACTATTTTTTTGGTCACAGATGATTTTGTAATAGCTAGCTATGTATAGTAGCGATGTGGTGGTTTGCACCTTTAGTGTTTCATTTTTTCCCCAGTAGTTTTTACACATTTGGTACTGATTGAATAAAAAGTGGAAAAAATAAAACAAAACAACCCAATACAATGCAAAATCATAATTGTAGTATAGAAGACCCACAATTTTAAGTAGTAGTAGTAGTATAAGTCATAATTACCGTATACTGTAAGAGTGCTCTTGGCAACAAAATACTGATCTCGTTGAGAAACTCCTTTACGACCGTAGCATGTATATATTCCATCATTGTATGGTTTAATATATTGTATATACAATAACCTTTCTACGGGTGAGTCAACCTTGTTTAATGGTAGTTGTCCATCGTTGAAGAACCATTTTGTTTCATTCACACTGTTACAAAAAAATGTTGCTTCTTCTCCAATATCTACATCAATACTTGTTGGATTGATGTGGGTATCATCTCTATCTGTCACAATAAACAAAGGTTAGCCAAGTTTAACTTGTTAAATGCAAAGTGTTTGCATCTATAGTACTTCAGTGAAAGTTGTTTGTTCTTTATTTGAACAATAATATATAATTTCAAGTATTTAAGCTTCAATATAATAATAGTTCCCGTTTGTCTGAATAGGTCTACCAATCAGAAACGCTTAAGTAACTATTGCTTTTATCAGTAAGTTCACATAACTGCATGGTGTTGGTGTAAGTCAGAAATTTACTCAACACTTATCTTGGAGGATACAAAGAATAGGTGCAGATTGATACAGCTATTGTTAGGGCTTGATTCACTGGGGATTTGAAATACATAGGGTACTCACCAGGCAGGCAGAATTTAACGTATTTAGAGTGTAGTTGAATGTTAATGCCATCTGTCAGCTAATTCAAAGCCAGTATATGGGGAAAAGAGTAATTGAACATTACTTGTATTAAAATTGTGGGTATGAAGTTTCTAGAACACATTGCTGTCTCTTGTTAGATCTGTTCTAATTTCTGAATATCTTTAATTAAAGCGGCATGCCAGGATGTTAACTCAGACTTAACAAATAGTGAGAGATAAACAACTTGTATTTTGAGCGTAAAGAAGTTGTAATGGCCGCTTAGTGAAGTTTGGGACAGGGTCGACCACCAAACTTACGCAAAAACACTAGGGTCAAAGTACAAAAATGACAGGACATACTTGCACCCAAATGTATTATAAACAAATACCCCCCATTTACAATTGAGTTACCCGGGTAGTGTCTCGCTCGCTTCACTAGCAGCCAATTATTTAGACCTTCGAGAAGGCTGTCTGTCTATGCTTCGTGCAAATCACCCTCCAGGTTGATATGCTTGAGCACAGATGGCAGCGATCCTAAAACTACGCTTTGTTAAACGATTCATTTTAACTTCTAACACACTAGCTACTAAACGAAGGTGGAGTTATTGAATTACGTATAATAACTAGAGCACTGAAGTGCAAACCCTCAGCGCTAGTTAGCTAGTATGATAAAGAAAATAATAACAAAGGAAAAGTGTAGAAAAAAAGAAAAAGAAAGAGAAGTGGCATGAACAGAGGCAGGAAAGAGAAAAAGACAATGAAGGGACAAAAGAAAGAGGAAAAGAAAGGAAAAGGTAGAAAGAAATAAAAACAGTAGGAAGAAAGAGGAAATTAAAGAAAAATAAGGCAACAAGACAAAAGGAAAAAGAAAAAAAAACAGGATAAAAAAAAAAGATGGAAAAAACAAATAGCGTCGACCAGGATTCGAACCAGAGACTATTAGAATAGGAACTTGCTCACTCAACCACTACGCAACGAAATACCGTTGAAAACATGTAATTGTTAGCTATTTATAAGTGATTGCAACCTGCAAGCTGGCTCACGTGACAAGCACGTTATTTAAGGGGCGGTTCCCGCTGTAAGCCTACGATCGCACGGCTCTGGAAAGACTCGCTTTTTACCGGAAAATGAAGTCCAAAATCAAAATTCTGGCATATTAAAGGAATTTACTTCGTGAAATACTGCTGTTTGATGCCGCTTTCCGAGCCTGGCTGGTTCCTACCTTCCAGAAGTGGCCTGTTGACAGACAGTGACAGAACGAACGGAATGAATGAATGACACTAGGACTACTGTAACCCTCTGGGCGCATGCGCGCTGAAAGTTAATAAGGTAATGGGGATTCAGTGACATAGTAATCACTCCCTGCAACTGTTTGAATTGAAAAAAGCAATAAAAGAACAAGTCAAGTTATTTAAATGTTTCTTTTGTGATATTCATTAACTATAAGTAGTAGTTGTAACACACAGTACTTTCACATTTAATTGAACATACCTACACAAGGCTTACCTTTGTGGTTAGTCTAGTGGACAATGAATTTTCAATAAATGCTGTTGTGTAGGGCTTATGACAAATAACTATTAAACTTACCACCGCCGCTAACTCCAATGGAAACGGAACTCCCATAAGTTTTTGAGTTCTAACTGCACCCGCAAAAGAATTCAAAGTGGTAAGCAATTGAATTTCTAAAATGATGCGGTAACGATCGCTAACCAGAGGATTCTGTTTAGTGAGTTTGGGAAGGGGTCGAACGCCGACTTAACGCAAAAATACTTGAGGGTGAAAGTACAAAATGACACCGCACTTCCAAACGTAAACAAACAAACAAACATCCCCGATTTTCAATTGTGTTACCCTTTGACTGTCTGGCTCGCTCCACTCGCTTGCCAATAAACTATAAGCTGGACCTCCAGAAATCTTGCTGTTTACTTTGTTATTATAACAACAGGGAGAGTTCTAGCTCAGTTGACCCCAGAAGAAGAATTAGGGAGAAGTCGAAATGTCGGGTTAAGTTATAGTTAACAATATGTGACCGTCTACGGGAAAACCGGGCACAACGCGGCGTGCGTAATATCGAGAAAAGATCGATCGATTTCTTAAAAATGTATTGTTTCAAGCCTACGGAAGGGAACGGTTAGGTCTATTATAGCAGGAACGACTAAAGCTGCGACGATAAAACTTGGAGAGCTCAATATCTGGACGCCGACAACTCCGTAAGTGCAAAAAAAAAATAATTCGAAGCTGCCGCGTTGTGCCTGGTTTTCCTATAGACGGTCACATATTGGCTGTTTAAAAAGAAAAAAAATTCCTATTATTGTAATTATTTCAGCCCTGAATGACTGAATCCCTGAAAAACAATATTGTTGTTTACAAAGATTGGAGTGTTTGCAGTTCAATAATCCGAATTGTAGGTTTGATAAACTAAAGGAGATAATAAATGTACACTTGCAAAACATTAAATTAAATGCAGGCTAAGTTGCTAAAGAGGACTATTAGTCTATGGTATGTATATACAAATTGAAGAAGATAATTTTGAGTGGCCTGGATTGAATTATTTCATTGCAGTTTACTTAAAATTACTTAAAAGACATGAGTTACAAATCCATAGCCACAAAAAAAACACAACAACAACAAAAAACAACAACCAAAAAACAATCACAACAACAAAAAACAACAACAACATCCTGGGCATGAATATAATATCTTCTTCAAATGGACAACACCTAACTAGACAGGGTAAGCCACACCCTTTACCAATCTCTTTGGGAGAAAGGGTGCCAAGTGACAGTGTAGGTACTTTCTGGGCAGGGAGGATTACAGGAGACCCATTAGGAGTGTAGTAGATGTGTAAGTAGTCTTGAAACTCTAGCAATTTTAGCTCTTCTACTGTAAGATGTGTGTTCTGAAGTTGGCTACCAGCTATCTATATGCAGTTAATACTTTCAATAGCTCACCAATCAAAAGAAGCTAGATACACTACTGATTTACAACCAAATGTAGAAGGTGGTAATGAATGAAGATGTTGTATTAAAATTATTTTTTATTTCCAGCTGCATCAAAGTTTTCCAGTAAATTATCACTTACCTAATGGCAAGTTTGCATCTCTATGGTTAAATGCTGGTATGAGCAAATGATTCAAATATAGGTGAAGTTGAAATTTAAGAATGATTTAGTTTAAGCCAAGTATTGATATTAATTAAAGCTCACTCAAATGAGTTTACAACAAAATGAAGAGAACTTAACTGATAGAGTCCATTAAATTTATACTTACTTCCCACAAAAACTTTAATAACACTAATTTCAGCAGGTGATAATGATTGGCATGTATAGAGTCCTGCATTTTGCTCAGTAACAGACTTGATTTCTAAAATATGATTATTTTGAACAATTTGATTTACAGAAAATGGTCCAGTCCAATGAGGTTCCCTCTTGAATGGGCAAGTTAATCTCAAAAAATTTCCACTTTCAACTACCACTTCCTGATCAGGTTCTACCCAATATGGTTGACTTAGTACTGAACACAATATTATGAACAGGTAACCAAAACTAAATATTTGTTATACTTTTTCTACCTTTACTGATGAAGATAATATACCACAACATGATGAAGAACATTTCTAATTCTCTAAGGCTTATTGCATTCTTGCCAAGTTTTTAATATAGCGTGCTTCAGAGGGAACTACTGTATTTAGGGTCCCTGAATGCCCTCGTTTGTAGCGTCCTGAAAGCAGCGAGGGTTCTACACTTTGGGCCTGAGGAACCCTAAGAGAATAGTAGTTAATGACTGCTGCACAGCGCCTAATTAATTTAGAACCTAGCAACAGTTCCTAACAACACAATTGGAGGTACTCTGCATATAGAAGCCCTGCCCTGAAGGCTGGGCACTACATATAGAATCCCTCCCTGAAGGACATAAGAGATTTAAAGTCCCTCTGTCACAATACAAAAACTACAGTAGCTAAGTTCTAATCACAGTATTCGACACCATATGTTTTACTGTATGGCAGCCCTAGGCTCTATATTTGCGTAACATCCAGTTGCTTCCCCCTAATATAATTGCCTTATTTTGAGCCAGTCTGGAAAATAACCCGTCTTGAAAGCTTTCCGTAGAATGGATATTGGTCCTGGATAAATGGCCAGGCCTATTCATAACCCGGTGACTAAATGTTTCTAAAGAACTATGTTTTAGTTTAAGTTAGATCGTATTCCAGTTCATTTTTTTGCTCTTACTTGTTCACAGAAGAGGAACAGTGTAGCAGTGAATTTTGTCCCCCTGCAAACTGTCCCCTGGGACATTTTTCATGGGGGAATAGTGTCCACCAGTACATTTTCAGCGGGGAATAGTGTCCACCAGGACATTATTCACTGGCGAATAAAGTCCCCCTACACTGAATAATGTCCCTCTTTCCTGAAGTAATAATAAACGCAGTGAGACTTCGAGGGTAGCTCCTACGGGTGCTTTTTTTGTCATCAATTATTATAGTGCTACGCACTTCAATCAATGCGATAAGTTATAGTTATAAACCAAAATTGAGGTTTGTATGCGATTAATAAACTCCGAGACACGTGGGCGCAGCCCGAGTGGCGAGGATTTATTGGCGAGCGAGCGTAGCGAGCGAGACACTTACAGGGGTAACACAATCGAAAATCGGGGATGTTTATTTATTTATTTATTTGTATATATGTATGGACGTATGTATGTCATTTTGTACTTTGACCCTCGCGTTTTTGTGTTAGTTCGGTTGTCGACCCCGTCCCAAATTGCACTAAACAGAGTCCTCTGGTGATCGATCAGTACCCGTCATCACCCTAGAAATTGAATTGTTTACCGTTTTGAATTCTTTTGCGGGTGCAGTTACAACTTGAAAACTTAAGGGACTTCCATTTCTATTCGAGTTAGTGGCGGTGGTAAGTCAATGCGCTCTTTGTCATGGTTATAAGCCGTGCGCAACAGTATTTACTTGAAAATACATTGTCCACTAGACTACTGCGAAGGTAAGTCTGTGTAGGTGCATGTCCAGTTGTGTCAAAGCATTGTGTGTTACAACCACTACTTAGCTAAAGAATATCACAAAGAAAACTTTTAAATAACGTGTATTGTTCTGTTGTTGTTGTTTTTTCCTTCAATTCAAGCAGTTGCAGAGAGTTGTTACTATGGCACTGAAATCCCTTTACCCTGTATGCTAAATTTAAAAACTGGACCTTATTTTCAGTAGCTTGAGTGATAGAAGTCAATAAAAATAGTATAGTCTTTAGGCTCGCTCGCCATTTGTGCTCAAGCACACCACTAGTAAGTTATAGTTATAAACCAAACTTGAGGTTTGTATGCGATTTATAAACTCCGAGACACCAGGGCGCAGCCCGAGTGGCGAGGATTTATAAATCGAAATACAAACCTAATGATTTTGGTTTATAACTATTTTATAGCCAGAACATAAACAACGTGCAAAGTATAGCGTTAGCTATCTTAGTAATTGTATTAAAGTACCCAAACTCTTCATTATTCCATTTTGCTTTGATCTGCCTTCTACCATAATTATGGTTGCTAAGAACTATATCAGACTTTTCCCCGCTAATACATTTTCTTACGGGCATACCAGACTGTATCAGATTTATAGTTCTTAACGACAAGCGCGGTCGCTCGGGTAACGGGCTATAAATCGAAATACAAACCTAATGATTTTGGTTTATAACTATTTTATAGCCCAAACATAAACAACGAGCAAAGTATAGCATTAGCATAATTATGGTTGCTAAGAACTATATCAGACTTTCCCCGGCTAATACATTTTCTTACGAGCATACCAGACTGTATCAGATTTATAGTTCTTAACGACGAGCGCGGTCGCTCGGGTAACGGGCTATAATAAACACTGTGAGACTTCGAAGGTACTCGGTTTCATCCTGAAGGCCAACAGAGGGGAAAAGTGAAGGTAAGGGTCACAGTAAAAAATCGGATGCTTATTTCTAATAATTGAACTAGCTTTAGGTATTATGGTACTAATACCAAGTATTATGAAGCTACATCCAGGCGATTTTGAACTTAACTCAAGGTGTGCAACTTATTTTGAGTGAAAAATTCAGATATAAACAAGATCGGATGCTTATTTCTAATAATTGTACTAGCTTTAGGTATTATGATACTAATACCAAGTATTATGAAGCTACATCCAGGCAATTTTGCACTCAACTCAAGGTGTGCAACTTATTTTGAGTGAACAATTCAGATATAAACAAGGCATTTGCCTACTTTAGATTGTATACAATTCCACTGTTAATTTTTAATATAATATATTAAAAATTAAAAGTGGATACTGTATCTTTTGTTCTCAATTCTAGAAAATTATTACTTATTTTAGCATGTAAGCTAACAAATAATAAGTACTAACACTTATTTCTAGTTGAAGCTCCTGACTTACAATGTAATGATCCTAACATTAAGAGAGATTGATCGAATTGTAGCACCTCTACAATCCATACCTTACTTGTGCTTGCACCTCTACAATCCATACCTTACTTGTGCATGCACCTCTACAATCCATACCTTACTTGTGCATGCACCTCTACAATCCATACCTAGCTAAAACACTTAACTTTAGGATGGTCACTTTCTTTACGTATATTATTCCTACCAATAAACATGCTCCTTACTATAAGGAAACACAATGTCGAGAATAAGTACTAAATTATAGGAGTTGACACCACTTATTTTTTACATGGGTATCTCTATGCTCCTGGAATACACATGTCTTGTATGACATTGAGCATCAGCAGTGAAATATAAATTTAATAATAACAGTAAACAGTAAGGTCAAACTTTGATTTAATGTATGTAGTTGTTGAAGTACTGATGTGAATAGGATTGAAAGGATGAAAACAGCGAATAGATGCTTGATAACAACACTGTACTCTGCTAATGCCATCAATTCATATGCTCCTAGATTTCCATTGTATCCTACTGTCTCCATTTCAGTAAATACAAACAGGGCATGCGGTTCAGTACCATACAGAAGGATGTCTTGTAATAGGCCAAACTGAGGAACTGTTCCCAATGGGATCTGCATAGTTCCTATCATCATGCAGCACTTGTTCACTTTATAAGTAGTACCTATTATCGTGACACTTTGACACCTGCAGGTACAAAATACACTGTATATAAAATATCTACACAAATATCTTATTTGTAGGCTTTACCTATGCAGTTCTTCCTTCATCATGTGTGAATGATGGTCTTGAATGATATCCCTGTAAGGTAGTAGTTCAGAGAGAGAAACCACCTTCACTGCAATACAAGAAGTAATAGACACTCACACAATAAAATATTTTTGTCAACATACTTGATCCTGTTGATAAGGAAACAGATGCAAATTGATCATTGAATGATAAATTGTATGCCTTTCTTTGATGGTGTAGAGCAAGAGTTTTCAATATATTCTTAAAACAATTTCCACGAGCTGCAGTTTTAAATTACTTATGCTTACCTTCAAATCTCATTGACCACAAATGGACTATTGGGCCATATCTATTTATAATATATATTATAATAGAATTGTTTTGGAATAGTCTCAGTTTTATGGTACAGTTTATACACCTTTCGATTAGAGTTGGAAGATGCACAAGATAATGACATTTAGGAGTTAGTGGGCAATGAGGATAGAGACTGGAAAAGTTTTCTAAGTACTCTTTTATCATTAGCTTTAAAAGAGATACTTGATCCTTTGCAATGACTTCAGAGAACACAATAGTAGATATATCATTCAGAAGCATAAAGCACTTATGATGATTATCATCTTGTGACATCTCATTAGCCATAACAAATGGGAAAATGTTAATCAATTCCCACATCTGTGCAGCTATACAATGAACATCATTAGCATGTGCATAATGTATGATTCACAAAAAAAATACTTGATTGGCTACCCTGAAGACAAATACTTTTTATTGGTGAAGGCTTGCTATCAAAATAGGAATATGGGAATGCCAAAATTCGACTTCACTTGATCAAGGGATAAAATATGTGCTTCATTTATAATATAATTAAGTAGTTGATGCATATGAAATGGAAAGATGCCCTCCAATAGAACATGCATAATATCTTGAGGGAGTTGTTGTGTCACATAGAAATCAGGTATCTCCAATAGAATAGAGGACTGATTAATACCATACACTTTGGAAAAATGGGACTTCGCAGAGGTTGAAATATCAGGCCTGTCAACATATTCACATTGTTTCTGATGGTCTTGTTTGGTTCTCATCTGGAAACCATCCTCTGTAAACTAAAATAAATTAAGAATGTAAGCTCAATTCATAATATTTAGAACTAAGCACACCTTCTCCTGAATCTGATCATGTGTTGCCATGCAATGGCGACACTTCCTCATGGCCATTCCAACTCCTCCCTTAAAACCACCCACTTGATTAACTGCAGGTGTGTCACCTACAAAGGCCACTAATGTACCTGTAATACAATGAGAGGTGTTGTTGATTGTCGTAGACCATCCTGGCTATGAAATTAAAAAAGCTGGAGTAATATATCATCTCACATTAAGTAAATGCCAATTATACCTCTTGTAGCTTTTTCAAATCTTCAATAAAAGGCCTTAGAATGTTATTAATAGAGTATTTTTCCAGCAAATCAGACTTGAATAGGCAAACAAGATTCACTGCTTCCAATCGTGATCGGAATGCTGGGTGTAAGTTTCCAAGCATGAAATATACAGCACCTAATCAGTAACACACACACACACACACACACACACACACACAATTTTTTCCCTTAGTCACAGTTTGTTTAATTTTTCCAAAATGAATATTTTTTCTACAATACATTTTACACATATCCTGGAGAGATTGCACTGCTTGGTGAGGACTGGATCCGCATGCTATAGTGATTTGGGCCAAGTATTGTTTGTGATATGTGACCAGTTTTGTGAAAATCTGCCTAAACATGACATCTACTAATATTTTTTTGTACCTGTAGGTTCTACAGTGGCTGAGAATGGCATCCTTCAAGTTAGACTGAAGTAGCACAAGTATTCTTGGCTCCTCAGACTATACATTTCTTTATTTTTGTTCAAATTGTTGCCGTAATTTTTAAGAAAACACCGTAAGGCATTGCTAACTAGAGGGTCGTGGTCATATTCTGTATATACTAAAATCCGGTGTCTCTGTGAACTTAACATCAGGTAAAGTTAACAAAGCTTAATTGAGATGAAATATTGGGCTACACAGTTATGCTGTAATTAAAACAGATATGATCACTTGACTCTTGCCTATTTCATGTGCAGGTATAAAATGAAATATAAGTATTCACTCTTAGTTACACTTACACAGCTGCATTTTACAGCCTTAAGCTTATAAAATACAGCCAGCTTCAATATCTAAGTAATTATGCATATATTATGTCATAGTGCATAGTAGCTGAATTTTGTAGGCATAAACAGAGATACAACTGATTGTGCCAATGAACATTAGCAACACAGCAAAAAAAAAAATTGGCTAAGCAAAGGTTTAAACTATAAAATGAATTGCTGGTAAAGCAGACTTTATGGCCCCTCTCTCTTTAAAAATAAAACAAAAACCTTGGTACTTATAATATATATTTTTTACCTATTTTATGCCTTCTAGATCCAATTGGATTGGTCAATACCAATTCATCAAAATATGCAATGATCTGAAGAGCTTTATCACTGCTTTGGAGAAGAAAGTTTGTTTGAAAAGAATTCCATCACAAATATCATGAAGCATATGATCAGGGCTATTGTGTGAACCAAAGAAAACCTATAGTAATAATTTACAGTGTGTCAATATAATATTATCTTATAGATTAGATATTGATTACCTGTTGATAAATCGACAGTTTGCTGAGTAAAGCTTTAAGTGAACTAAGTAGAGGAATATAGTAAAATCCATCTGATATATTGGTAGGCGTAGTACTACGTCCAATAGTACCAATATGGGTTCCTAGTTCATGCCATATAGGTGCCTGCAGGAAATTTTAAGTCCTCAAGCATGCAACATCATACAAGTATACATAACACATACCACATATGATAAATTGTTAGCAATAAACTGTTGTTGTTTGTAAGTGGTCTTAATCGAAACTAGTGGAGATGTCATACTTTCAGACACTGCTTCTAAAAGTTGCGAAGACAATTCAATACTAAAGCTTTGCTCGCTCATGTTTATTGCTGTGATAACTCTAGTAGATAGCTCACTGCATACAGATTCTACCAATTCTATAATATCATCAACTGCGGCATTTGATAATCTGTGGTAGTGCTTTAATTTAATAAGTTTTCCAATAATCGCTTGTTCGGAATTTTTCATTGTAGGAAGCTGTGTATCTTGCTGAATTGTCTCACAATCACTGCCATCTACAGCCTCGCAAACATCATTTTGAACATGGTCCTCATCTTCACTAGAAGTGCAGATTCTACCAATTCTATAGTGATCAGTTCAACTGCGGCATTTGATAATCTGTGGTAGTGCTTTAATTTAATAAGTTTTCCAATAATTGCTTGTTCGGAATTTTTCATTGTAGGAAGCTGTGTATCTTGCTGAATTGTCTCACAATCACTGCCATCTACAGCCTCCAAACATCATTTTGAACATGGTCCTCATCTTGACTAGAAGTGCTACCACCACCAAAATGATAATTTGAATCTCTTGAACTATTGCTATCATTAAAATAATCTTCAGGATGGGAATGTATTACATGTTTGTACCAAGTGATAGTACTTTTAAAAGTTGAAGGGCAACCCTTCGCGCATGAGTCGTGTAGCGCTGAATTGATTCATGTGCTACCTGAATTAATTCACGTGCTTGGCGCAATAGATCACGTGTGGTAACCTGTAGATCACGTGTGGTAACCTGTAGATCACACCTGCAAGCAGGTACCAGTTAGCAGTTAATTTGTTATGGTTTTTTAAATCTATTTACATATTTTTTAAATCTATTTACATATTTTCTTTTTAAAAATCTACCTGTGAAAGGGTTAAAGAATGCAATGTAGTTCAATTCTACCGAAAGTTTATTCACCTGTACACAAGTCTGCTATAGTTCACTGTCTTGAACAGTGTATGTAAAAAAAAAATATCCGTTTTGAGAATTACATTTTTTTAAACTGTGTTGTATGTAATTGTGAGTACAAATTTTCCATTCACTTGTGTTTGTAATATAACAGAGAGGCAAATTGATGGACAGGAATTTGCGGAGCTGACAAGGGAAGATTTTTCTATTATTTTTTCCAGTAATGACAAGTTTCTTCTAGGATCAAGGCTATATAAGATTGCTAAAAATGCCAGCAAGGCCAACGAAAAATTCTGTTTACAAGACACAAATGATTTATTACAAGAATTAGATGATGTTTTGGAACTTGATTCTAGTCAGGGTTCTGTCATAGGAGTAACTTCTACAGCCTCCACTCCAGTTTCAGGATCGTTACCATCATGCAGTCGAGGTTCTACTCCAGTTTCAGGATCGTTACCATCATGCAGTCGAGGTTCTACTCCGGTCTCGGTTGGTAGGCATTCTATATTGACACGAGCTTCTTCACTTGGTTGTAGAACACCCTCAAGTGAAGTTGAGCAATGTAGTAAACGGCGGCGCACTGAAGAATTTAAGCTGCCTATTTTCTCACCAGATATTCGAAAATGTATTGAGAAGGATGCTTTTTATACCAATACACAAAGAAATCGGTTAATTAAAGAGGCCTGTCTTGCTCTTCGTGGATACTTTTGGGGAAAAGGATCCTCAATTCCAACATCAGAGAAGAGAAACTTGGCTGTTTCTATATACCAATTGGCTCCTAAGAGTCTAGGAGATGTTGGGAGCAGTACTACACCAGAGGTAAGTGAGAACTGAAAACTTGGGATCTCTCCATTATTAATATTTTAATAACTAATATTATAGGCTGGTCTATATGGCCAGATTGTTAGATGGTTCCAAAACCATAATACAGTGTCAGAAGTAAGATCAAGAAAGAAAAGGAAAGTTATGACGGAATGTGAAATAGCGGGAACGGATGACAATGAGGGAATGGAGTCTCACATTAAAGAGCTAAAAAAGGAAGTAAAGAAAAATAAAAGGGATAAGGACAAAATTGTCAGGCTTCTTTCTCTTTCTTATGTGAGACGTAGAGATGAATTGATGGCTGATAGTGCTGTAGTTCGTGTTTCCTCTACTTTGCTACATTATCCTTGTTTCAAGAATCCTTTTCATGTAAGTAAATCATATATCCTGTTAATTTTCAATATATCAATTCATTTACGGACGACTTTATGTAGCTCATTCAAGAAATGTTTCATTCAACTGGAACACGATTTACTTCCTCTGTTGAAGTTCTACAAAAGATACGTGTTTTGGAAAAACGCTGGAATAAGAATGTTGCACCTGCTATAGTCCACTATGCTATTGAATCTGGAAAAGAGAGACCAGCGTCAAAGGAATCATTATGGTAAGAAAATATTTTCATATAATAAGATATATAACACATGTACCTAATATTTTATAGTTATCACAATATTCTGTTTAAATGTACTAATGGAAAAATTGAAACCTAAATCTGGAAAAGGTGGACTGGATTCGCTTATCTGCTTTGCACCTGTAAGTAGTATAATTCAAGCAATTCAACTATTATAATTTACTAATTTAACTATTAATATCTATTAACTGATTAATACAATTATTTGTTTATTTATTTATTGTTTTGCATGGGGCTGGGAGAGGAGTTGGGGTCAGCAGCATGACTATTATTATTATTATTATTATTATTATTATTATTATTATTATCATTATTATTATAAAATAAGACTGAGTGTAAAGGAAGCATATTTATATACATATTCATAAATGGTTTGCAATTTAAAAATTTTCAGACATTAGATGAAGCATTGAAGACAAACAGTACGAACACTTATCCTTATGTCATTGTTGTGGGTGATCCAGCCTCATCTTCTGTGGCAGTCTGTGACAAGCGTGTAATCACATCTGAAATTGGGCATTTTACATTTTCAGCTGTTCTCACGCTACTAGCAATTCATTATGCCTACAACCAGCAATATAATCCTATTATTCTACCAGTCATGGAATTTCTACAGGAAAAAATTGTTGGTGATTGCTTTCCATCTAACAAGCGACTTAGTGTCGCATTCACAAATCTCTGGCGTGCAATAGGATGTATAGAACAAAAACTGTGTGAAAATGATGGAAACTCTGAAGAAGAATCTGAAGACCTAAGTGTTGGTGTAACTCAGGCATATTGTGACTTTGACTAAACTTTTTCTTTGGCAATTTAATTCTAACTAAAACTTTTTTCTTTCAATTCTTTTTTCTGCAGCATTGAAGTCAGTATTTTATACAAAATTTCCATACTTGAAATTAGTATATTTGGGGTCATGTATTAGTTGAAATACTAGTTTTTAGTAGCTATATATTTAGCTAATACTTAAAATAAGTACTTTAGGTGGTCCGAGGTACTCATTAGTTTAATAAGTTTTACACCTTAGTATATGAGTATACTTAAAATCAAATCCAGATGCTAAATGTTAGGCAAGTCAGTAGTAGATTTTAGTGTATTTACCTGCTTAAAAGTAGTATTTGAGTATGTTAAACCACTTAACATCTCTGCTTGAAGTTAGTATTTAAATACTCATTTTGAAAAGTAGCATTTTTATAATTAACTTAAATTTAGTTCTCACAATTGCTTGTCAGAGTTAGTATCATTTTTTCTTATTATAAGTATTTTTCTACTTCAATCAAGTACATCGTTTTTTACAGTGGTATGATTAAAATTGACCGAAACCAAACTTAACCACTTGTGTAATAGCTGCTAGCTACTCCTGTTCAAAACTGCATAACTCTGACAACCTGCAATAACTTTCTAATAATGTTAACTTTAGGTTATAGCTAGTGTAGAGGTTTTTTAAATTAATTAGATTTACTTTTAATTACTCTGGCTATAATTTTGATAATATTGTTCAAAGGTGGTGGCTATAAATTTGTAGCAAGCTAATTAAAACTAAGAAATTCAAGCATAATTTTTTTTGCAAGTCATCAATCCAGAAATTCATAAGCTGGTGCTTGTTCTTCTGTCAGCAGTTATCATTTCATGTGAAATACCTTAACCACTACCTATACAGATGGACAGAATTCACTATGAAGTCATCATTAAGAGCAGATTATTAGGTATTGAACTGCCTACTTTGTGTCAGAATTATTCATAGTTTAAAGTTTTTTAGTGACAAAAAAACTAAAAAAACAAACAAAAAAGATCAGTGTTGAAGTATAAGCTCTACTGGCCAGGTAGCTAATCTACATGAATGAACAAAAGGTTAAGATTCATCTCTAGTGTAGTTGAATGTGAAAATGGCAGTTTAAAACATGATTGGACACATAGTGATGTAAGCATGGGTTGTCTAAATCATTGAATTTGAAGTAAGACCATAATACTCAAAATTACTTAATATTACTAGCTAAATACTGTAAAAGTATCTTATACACTTTCGTCATCACCTTCAAGTGGGATTTCATTACTGAGTGGTTCACAGACCAGAAAATTCTTGGTTATCATTCTCAGTACTCGTTTTTGGTTCTTGGTGAACGAATAGGGGTATATACCAGAGTACAAAAAATGATATTTATTCTCCATCTCCAACCAGTAGCGTAGCATGGTAAAAGGTAATCCAAAAATAACCATTGCTATCTCAGGATTTGTCTGGAAGTGTGAATGCCGCTTTCAGTTACAACTCTTAATTGTTCTCTGGTATCAATGTGCTAGATCTGCCAAATTGAAAACTGGGGCAATACTATTCTCTATAAAGTCCTCTATGTATGCTACGAACTCTGTAAATGCAATGCTATGGATATCAGCACAATTTTAACTGGCACATTTGCTACTAGAAGCTCTTGCTTGTTTGTATAGTCCTGCCAGGTATTTCTTGTGGTATTTTGCTTTAATGGCTACCATATCACCAGAGAGCAGTACCTTGAACATCAAGTGAACTTTCCGGTCTATGTCATGTGTTGAAACATTGTGAAGACCATCATAGCCTGTTGGTTCATCCCCCCAAAAAACAAAAAACAACAACAAAAGTCTGATGTTTTCTGAGTCAACTACAGGTGCACCATGCTTCAATTGCATTGGTGACTTCTCATTATCACCTTTCTCTCGACTGGATCTCTTTTGTAGCCGGTTTGGTTAAGCTTCAGACTGCAACTTTTATGCCAGCAAGCTTGGTGTCTCATCGTGACCTCAATTCCATCTCCATAATCCAGCCTTTCAATATAATGTCCATTAGCATGTACTCAATTGTCTCAAAGTGGACTATGTGTTCTGCTAAAGTGTAGCTGCTACCAACACATATGCTTTTGTTGACTTAGCTGGACAGGCATTTTGGTATGCTCTTGGCAAAGTACACACATGTCCCAATTCGTCATTACAATCTAGAAAATTAAATGAAGGCAATAATTTTTTTTTGCATTCAACTTCTGTACAGTAAAGAAGTGGCTGCACTTCAGATATTGTTGCTTTTTATGTGGAGTAACTTTTTTTTGTGAAACATTATTTTTAGATAAATTTGAATCAAGTCATCAGGCTAGAGCAAATGACACTCGTTTCAAATATGTGTTGGAACGATGCGACAAGTGTATCCACACGTACAAAACACTAAGCCATATATGCAACCACATGGAGTGTGTAGGAGCTAGGCTGGAGTAAACAATCATTAGATCAGCCATTGTTTGTTGAGAGGTATTCACTGTATGTGGGAAGAATTTGAAAGCATTAGGGGAAGCAAATTCAAATGAGTCTACACTTGTTATCAGCTGCATGCCTCTTTCTAGCTTAGGGTAGTATATGTAGTAGAGCTGTGTAGCAAAAATAATGTGCACTCTGTGATAAAAGCGTAATACTTGGTACAAAGTTTCTATAGCCTATAAGCATTTTTTCAGATGAGAAGCCATCTTGGATTTGACCTTTGGTGACCTGATCAATAATGTGTTGTTTGTATACCACATTCAGTTCCAAAGTTATGATAATTTTTGTAGTAAATCGCAAAACATGATTTACAGTTAGCAAGTGTAAAAAAGGTTTTAAATAGAAGCTCTGCAGCCACAGGGTAAGGTAACTCAATGATATAGCGTACTTTTGTCATTATAGTTGTTTCAATTTGTAGCTATAGCAGTTTCTTGAGCTTGTTATCCTTTTGATGGTCCTAGAAGCTCTACTAGAGCCTACAATGTGTGGTTTCGGTTTCTGCTATGCTAAACACTATGTACTTGTTGATGCTTGTAAACCTACACCGAAAAAAAAATTGTTGCCTTCAATTGATTTTCTGGTGTACTCACACAGATAGTACATCACAATTAGGTAAAGGTTATGGTTAGGTAACTTGCATATTTGTGATGTACGTTAGATGTGCAAGTGGGAAATTTTGTTAATACATCTGAAAAATTTGGATGTACATCTATAAAACACATCTGGGAATTGAGATCTACTTGTGAGAGTTTTACTTCATACTCACGTTTAAATGGTCACACATACATATAAGCACGTTCAAATGTACATTAGAATTTTTTACTGTAGTATACTCAGGGAGCACATAGGTAAGGTTTGACAACGAAAGTCATAAAGTTGTGCATGCTCAGTATAAACCGAAGTCTCAATAAAGCAGTCTTATTCCACAAGGTTGTGTAGAATGAGAGACTTGCTCAATAAAACAAACAATCAATTCCTCATAGTTTCTCACACTCAGGCTGGCATCTTGTCACCATGGATGAAGTTGGATAGCTATATCTTTATGTTAGAGTACACTGTGTTTCACTATACATTTAATGGGGTACAGTGAAACACCTTATTTTATGAGGGTGATGAGTTTAACTTTGAAGTGTTCTATAACATATCTTGTAAGCTTACTGATCACCTATATAATTCCAATATATTTATTATTAGGTTTGAATTATTAACTTTAAAGGACAAAAAATAATTCCGCTTTTTAAGGCAGCAATGCTTATAATATGTATAATTTGCATTTTATTTAAATTTTGAATTTATGAAGAAAAGAACATTATTAGCCTACATAGGCTTTATTATCTACAGCTTTGAATAGAATACTCAACTTTCTTTTGCTATATATGGTATACTTTTGGTAAATAATGACTCTACATTCTGACTTCTTTAAAATCATGATGCATATCAGAATTATATTTAATATATGGAAATTAAATTATAGTTCAAGTAAGACAATTAAGGCATTACATATAAACAACATATAACTATGGCTTGTGTGATAAGAGGATTTTTTTGCTTTCCTGTCTAAAAACAATATTAATAATAATTAAGTGAAAATTTATTATTGATGACTATCAGTAAACAATAACAGCATTTGAAATTTTTAATTCTATTCACAAATGCAAATCAAATACCTTTTTTGTCAACAAACACTACACTGATGCTCCGGAAAGGTGTAAGCTCTTTAGTGAAGCCAAAGCACTTGTAATTTCCAGCGTCTGCCTCTTTTATTTTTGTTATTTTTAAAGTGTATATATTTCTCCTTTTATTCTTAGAAACTATGTCATCAGTGTTTATCCATACATCATCATGAAACCAGGTGGGTTTAATAAATGATTTGCACTTTATCTTTACCGTTTGTTTATGTCTAGCTTTCACAACTAGTGGACTTATATTATCTGGTATTAATTCTGTAAAACACAATGTTAATTACATAAAAATTGTATACTCTTAGCTATCAGATGAATTGTAAAATATAACACAATGAAGTACACATAAGTATAACAGTGGATTTATGGGGTAAAATTGAAGATAAAAATGTAACTTTTAGAGTCTCAAGTATTATTTATCACATGTTGTGCTTCAGTGAAAATAATGGTACACACAATAACAAAGTATTTTAGCATTACTTGTAAATCTTAGGATTTGTTTGTTTATATATGTGTGGACATGCGTACATCATTTTCTGAATGCCACAAGCGTACATAGGTCTTAAAACACTCAATAGTGCATGCATTAATTCTTTAGAACTTCATGTTTTTCAAGTCACAAAATATTGTGGCAAATGGTTACTATGGTATTGAAACCCTTTACCTGACATAATTAAAAAATCAGCTTTTTGTAATAGCTGAGAGTGCTTGTTGTCAGAAGATACTGGTAATTCAGATAGTCAGAAACATATATTAGAAACTACAGAAATACAGGTGCTTGGGAAATCAAGATAAGAAAGTGGTCCTGTATTTGTTAGCTAAAGTATTATAATAGTCACAACAGCTGAGTTAGCTATTGATAATATCTAAGCAAGATTAGAAATAGACTGATAGACTCTTTTGAAGTGTTTCATTTGTGCACTGGTTTGCTCTTACTAACTATTGGAGAAAGTATAAATGCCATATAAACATTGCATAGGCAGTGCATTAACACTCTCAATTACAAGAACTGAGTTCTTATTTGCACAGTTTTAAGGTAATATCTATGTAAATGTGTGTTGAGGCATTATTATATAGATATGTAAGTACAATGTGTATATTATTGTTATAATGACCATAGCCAGTTATTTTTTCAATACAAAAAAGTGTAGTATTATTTTGAAATACCACAGCAGTGGAAAACTGAAATAATAATCTGATTGGTCATGGTGATCACTTCGTAACCTTGTCACACTTTTACCTGCTAGGCAATGTTGTGGCGAAATTCCTGGGAAACGAACCGGGAAGAAAAATATTCTTTGACGAAATAAAATACAAGATTATGGTTTTCTTAGCTGCAGAAATGAACTGTTATCTTGGCTATAGTATTAATGTATGATAGCGTGGAAAACTGTGGTATTGAGAGCACCTATGTGGCGAGAAATTTCACTTGGCTTCGCCTCGTGAAAAATTTCTCACTGTACACCTTGCTATTAATCCAAACACCGTAGTTTTTTTCGTGCTATTATATCTCCCAATTTGATGAGATTTTAGGAAAAACTAACTCAGTTAAAAAAATATTGGTTCCAGTATATTACATTATTTTTAGAAGAATATCGTTAGAACGGAATGATATAAAAACTAATAATTGTGCACTTTCATGAATGTTCCCTTGTAGCTGCTAATGTTTTGTCTTTCTTCAACAATAATTTGTAGTAAATTAAGTTTTAACAATTTCTTATATTCAATTTAGACAAAGTTATTCACTAATGAGTTAACAATTTTTGTATTGCTCTAAGTACAAACTTTTCAATTTACAGATACTTTTATTAATATAATAGCTAGCTTAAGTTAGCTAATTGAAAAAAACTAAATATTTATGTATAATACAGTGATGTGTCAGATAGTTTTATCCTACTATTTCAGGCCAAATTTAATGCTATAGTTAACCTATTATTGTGAGATGAGACTTTGCATAAAATATTGTTTGATTTATTTCATTTGCTAGTCCTTTACATTCATATACTCCTTTATTTGATTTATCAATGGTGCTTAATTTTAAAATAGTGTGATTAATTTGTAATGCATTATGAGGTAAACTTTCATTATTAAAAGTCCATGTTGGATATCCTTGTGATCTGCAATGTATATATGCATCTGAATATTCATTTTCATATCCAAATTTAGGCGATATTCTATTGGGATCTAGAAAATATGTTGTCAATAATATAATGACAATTAGTATTGATTGTAATATGATAAATTTTGTGCCTATATTACTTTGCAAATAATTAATTATAATAATTCATGATTTATATAGTTTATGTTGTCCATTTTCAATGTTGGTATATGATTCCATGGCATAAGCAGCCATGGATTAAAACGTTATTCCCTTGTGTTAACCCCTCCAATCACCTGGGGAAAAATATTTTTGCACTACAAAGAGAGTGTAAATTGCACACAGAACACTTTTTTATCTATAAAATTGAATGATATATTTTCCCTCCTCAAAACAACATCTGCTCTTTTGATTTGGTCTTTCACTAAACCCTCAGGATTATCGCTAGATAAGCAAGGCCCATTATCTGAGATAATCCCATGAATACATGGTTTTACTGATATTATATATATATACAGTAGAACTTCCAATAAGGGACAGAATGGAAACAGTAATTTTGTCCATTGTTGAGAAGCTGTCTCTTCTCAAAACTATCACTTTTTTGACTGTTTATCTAATATTTGATTGTGTAAAATCTGATTAGGTAAATGAATTAAGTGAAAGAAATAGAAAACAAAAAGTTTTTTTTTAAGTTACACTTCTATTGTTAGCTATATTGAAAAACTATCACTTCAATTAGTCTGTTTTAACAATTAAAGTTAAAGTCAATACTGTCTATATTTGTTCCTAACTATGCCCTTCTTTTGTGTGGCCATTATGTTCCAAAACTGAGGTTACATTACATCTATTCCTTCTTTGAAGCTCTTCTGAAGAAGGAAGAAGATGGGACAAATGGGTTGTCTTCATTATCATCATCTCACCCAGTTGATTAAAAAAGCTGGATTCCCAACCATCAGTCATTCTAGCACACACTGCAAAATCATCATCAGCACTCAAATATATCATCTGCATAATATATTATTATTATTAGCCATTGAGCTGCAATTAGTTTTATACATAAGTGGCTGCTTTGCAGTATTTGGTACATTACTCTGTACTATCACACTTAGTTCACCTCGTCACTTTTCCAGGAGGACAGCTGGTTACAAAAATTAATAAAACTGCCAGCGAGGCTGAGTCAGGATTTAGGTTGTCATTCAATAGGTAAGTCAAATTGTACATGCAGATCTCTAAAGTTTTGGTCTACCGAGTGTAAGGGAGATTGGAACACAAGTAAGAGATGAGATATTGTATTCTTAGAATTAAGACTCTAATAGAGCATTTCCCGAGATTGTTAGTGACAAATTGAATCCAGGTGCGGGCTGTGGGTAAAAAATACTGTTCATCTACAGTCCCAATGGACCCAAGATAGAACTTGTTGATTCATTAAAATTGTCTGAACTATTTAATTTTGATATGCAGTCAATGTTCGTTAAGTGAAGCACTTTATGTATGGTGTAGTAACTATGGGAATTTTGTTCTGTCCATTGTCTGGAATTGGGAAGTTTTACACACAAGCTCGTAATATACAATTTTCAATACAAAATCAATCCATAGTTTTCAGTTTGTCTGCTGTAACGTGCATGGCTGTCCATTTTTCGGAAGGTGCGGTGAGCGAGATCCAACTGTGTGTATATACGTATACATATACATATACCAGTGATGTACTTGAACACAAATGGCTGGGAGCCTCCTAGGTAAACCACAGTATTTATATATAATTTATTTTAACTTCTAACACTTCAGCTAAAGAACTATGGAGTTTTTAAATACTTTTATAGGGTAAATGGGTTCAATGCCATAAACGTTACAACTCGCCAAAATTGACATAAAAAAACAATGACAAAAACCACAATTGACATTTCTACGGAATTACTGCACAGGTTTGACCTGATCCTATCAGACATTCTTACTGATGTAGCTGCCTAAAATGGCAGCTACTAGTATTTATTTGTTAGCTAGTTGTTAGACTATTGGCCAACGGATTTTTAACTAAGGACAACATAGTTGCTAGGGGTGTAACTATGACAAATAGTGCATTAACTTACCACCTCCTCTAATTCCACTTCTAATTCGAATAACATTAAACTCCAACATATTTTTAAGTTTTATGTGAATAAAAAAAATTCAAAGTGATGACCAATTTAATTTCATTGGGTGATATCGGTAAAGATTGTTAAACCGGAGGATTTTGTTCAGTGAAGCTTGTGTAGGGGTCGACCGCGAGCTACCGCAAATACTCTAAGGTCAAAGTACAGCATGGCATAGGTATGTCCTGGTATAAAAACTAGTGGTGTGTACAAATGGTGAGTGATCCTGCTTTGTAATTTTAAAATACAACTGGATTTAAATTTTGAATCTGATAACATTTGAATTTTACTATTTCTTGATGCTAAAGCACTGGTTAGTATGACAAAAATACATTAATCAATATACTGCTTTACCCTACAAGTTCAGTAGTTCTAATTTAACGTTACAAATACATAGTTGTCCTTTACCTTTATTGTCAGGAGTAATGACAGCTTCTGCAATATAACCTTTGCTGTTTTTATGTGAAGTACTAGTAGCTCTCGAAAACAGGAAATAACAGCCCTTGACCATTAATTTTAGCTAACAATAATATGAAAATACTTTCTTACCTCAATCAATGAACTGCATCATCTTTAGAGTTCAAGCCATTCTGACAGTCCAAATAAGGATCAGTAGCATAAGATAGAAAAAGTACTCCTCTACTAATAAACAGCCGTGTTAGATTATAAGAGAAAAAAAGAACCGCTCCTGCTTTTAAAGGGTATAGTTACGTACAATCCATACATATTATGTAAGTATATTTATTCAGATACGTTTACAATGTCATGTTTAGGAAGTGACCTGTGAATTAAGTCACACCATCTTATGGTGTTATTTCACGCCAACATTGTACCACCACAATTGTCAGAGTGATATGGTAAGATATTCCACTCTCAGGCTTTATTTTCAGTCCCCTCTGGTTTGTGAAAATAAATTAGCCTGCTAGTGAGATATTTGCAGCCATATCATACTAGACTCATGTAATATGGACCACATATACCAACATAAACCCGATTTTCAATTGTCCACCCCTAATGGTACTTCTTTGCTTCCCTCGCTGTTGGGTAACTAACATCTCCAATTATCAATTTGTTACACCTGTACAGTGTCTCACTCACTTTACCAGTGGATAAAATAATATAAAATATAAAATTTAACCAGGTTCTCGTTGTTAATTGTTACTATTTTTATGCACATACATAATAAATCCAGGACAAGTGTAAATATGCCATAAATTAAGGTTGTTTAGTGTCCCCTCTTACAACTCAAAATGGCAAGGAACAATGCGCGTAATAAATAATGGGTGCTTAACAGTGGATGATACGCTGAAGCGCTGAATAGAGAGTGCAAAAACCCCCAGAGGAATACAGGTCTTAACAAAAAATAACAACAACAACAACAACAAAAAACAACAGCGCTTGTTAACAAAGAACGGGTTCATAAGAACCCCTCCCTCTACAGTACTAGGTATATATAATATTCAGTCCATATAATCACTTTGTTGATTTATTATTCAATCATTTTTTATTTGTGAATACGCTAACTTTAAATGCTTAATTTGTGAACATTGTTAATAATATATAGCTTAGATCTAAGTAGCCATTAATTTTAATAGCACTTTGTTAATATAACTATAACGACTGCAATTTATGATAATCATTACTATATCTTTAAGTATTTCAGAATCAAATGGAATTTTTTTAACTGAAATATATCTTTAACCACTCATATATAATATATATATATATTATATGATATATATTATAGTGTATTATAAAGAGTTTTTTTTTATTTAAAAAGAAAAGTTACTATGAACACTCAGCAGAGTCGAAATGTCTGACAATTATATGCATTAATTTACAATTTCAGCCGAAAATTGAAAAACAACAACAACAACACAATTGCGCTGAATTAATGCATTTAAGTATATGGTGTTCAGCTTACCATACACCTTTAATTGGGCTTTAGCCACAAAGGGTTGATTGGTGTCTGTATCCAATCCAATACAATAATAATATCCATTATCAGTAAGTGCAGCTGTTATGATTTCTATAAAACTACTTCCACTAAGTTCTTTAACTGGAAGGGTGTCATTATCAGTACTGAAGTACCATTTAGGTTTGGTTTTAGAAATGCATAAAAATTGTGCAAGATCACCTATATCAACTTCAAGTACATGAGGTCTTATATTTTTATTCAGTCTTTGTTGGAAGAATTGATCTGCTGAAGTTGATATTACTAACTTAACTTATACGAAATATTCATGATATAGATTATTATTGGATGAAAACTAAATTATTGAAAATTTGATCATAACTTTGATTATTAACAATGCACATAGCATATATTTGTACACATCATGTATATATAAAAATCAGTGTTATATTTGTCACCATGAACAGTCTTGAGTGTGTTCAACTAATAACTCCCTAGATATCTTCACAATGATATTTTTAGGTACATGACCCATGAAATAACTCATGATATTTCACGCTGTTATTTCACGCTATACTGTGCCCCCTGTAGTTATAGCACACCCAAACTTTTCAATTTTCTTGGTTTTACAGCTACCTTCCTCTGGTGTACAGGGTTCTTTACCCTGCTCAACAGGGTTAAAGCAGCTGCTAAAATATCAACTGGGGGTGTGGGTAGCCCCTACAACCAACTTTAGGCTGTGCATTACCCTTCCTCTAGTACTAAATACAGTAGTGAAGATATCTAGTGTGGAATAAACCACTTATTACACTTTGTCAGAGTGTTATGGCAAGATATTTCACTCTCAGGCTATATTTTCACTTGCCTCTGGCTCGTGAAAATAAATTAGCCTGCTCATGAAATATTTCGCCATATCACACTCTGACTCATGTAATAAGTATTATTATCATGTACTGAACTCAAGTACTCCCATAGAGATTAATACAAATGAAACTACCCCAATATTTTCCCATATTGCGTCCCCTTGGGCATTCTAACAAGTGTTATTGCGTCCCCTTAGGCTAATTTTATATTTTTAGTTTTTTTGTTAAATCTTAATAATAATACATTATTTTGATATATCTGTCTATTGCTATGTAGGTATGTATGAATTGTAAATCACTTCATTTGTGGTTGTGTGTCATTAGGTGCAGCAGACATTGTGGTGAAACTTTGTGTTTGTGTTGCTGTAGGAAAACCAATATTTATTGTACAATTGGTGATTGTTGCTCCAGCAAAAAAGGACTAAGCACTTAAATCTTGGTTCATAGTACCACTCGATGGTGTTGTAGGGTATGAAGAAGATGGATTAGTTTCAGGCTTTTTGTATGAGCTCAAGACATGAGACATTTCCTTTTGCTGTTGTAATGATGCTTATTTATAGCTATTTAGACTTTGTAGATTGTTATGCACAGTTAGTTGGATTATCTGTGTTTCTGGTACACTATTCTTGGTAAGACATGTAACCATTGTTTTTCGAGCTGAATGATTTGTTTTTTCCCCAGACAATCCAGCACTTGCAGCCATCCTTTTCATTATTGTATTGATTCTATCCTTCCCCATTTTCTTTTTTTTGTACCAAATGTCATCATTGTGGAGAATTGTAGTTCACAGCCAGATAAAACGGGGATTCCGATTTGCACATTTCAACTGGACGCTTTTGAAGAAACTTTTCAAAAATACGTAAGGGACACGGAGAGATATTGTTGGGGGTGGTACACAAACATTTCCAACTCTTCATCGTCCAAACACACAGAAGAAGATGCTTCTTCTACGTGCTTAGTTTCCTCCGTATGTCCGTTAGTATAGACTGGATTAGCAACAGTTTGTTCTATAGGGAGTTTCTGTAGATACTCAGATTGTTTCTCAATCATTTCAAGAACTTCGTCATCAAAAAAGTCCTGTAATGAAATATCTACAGCCATAACAACCTTAGCTTACTGGTGGTTTAGCTCCAGTCGTTGCTAAGATTAAGTTTGCGCATGCGTACATGATAAATATGTTATACTTGAATACGCGAAATATCACTCGTCTGATCGGGGTATTGGCACTCGTCCCCAATACATCCGACAGACTCGTGATATTTTGCAGTATTCAAAGTATAACATATATTTATATTATATAATATAAATAATATATTATATTATTTATTTTATATTATTATTATATATATTATAATAATATTATGTAATTATATATATAATTTATAGCCCGTTACCCGAGCGACCGCGAAAAGTCTGATATAGTTCTTAGCAACCATAATTATGGTAGAAGGCAGATCAAAGCAAAATGGAATAATGAAGAGTTTGGGTACTTTAATACAATTACTAAGATAGCTAACGCTATACTTTGCTCGTTGTTTATGTTTGGGCTATAAAATAGTTATAAACCAAAATCATTAGGTTTGTATTTCGATTTATAAATCGCATACAAACCTCAATTTTGGTTTATAACTATAACATATTATATATAATATATATTTATATTATATACATATATATATATATATATATATATATATATATACATATATATATATATATATTTATTCCAAGCTAGATATCTTCACATTGATATTTTTAGGTAAGGTGACCCTGAGATATCTAACCATAAAGTGTTATCTCATGACTGTATTGCAGCAAGCTCATTACCACACTAGTTATAGCAACTGGCCTGGCATACAAGTTTACTGGGTTTTTACAGCTACCTTTACTCTAGTGGAGCCTACCCAGCCAGGTTAGAGCAGCTGCTATAATATCAGCTGGGGTTGTGGGGAGCCCCTAGTGAGTTTTCAACAACTTTACACTGTGAGTTACCAAAAAACTACCCCAGTGAAGATATCTAGTGTGGAATAAACCACTTATTACACTCAGGCAGAGTGATATGGCTAGATATTTCACTCTCAGGCTTTATTTTCACTCGCCTTTGGCTAGTGAAAATAAAAATAAATTAGTCTGCTCATGAAATATTTCACCATATCACACTCTGACTCATGTAATAAGTACTATAATATATATATAAGCTGCTAAAATATCAGCTGGGGTATGGGGAGCCCCTACAGTCCACTTTTACCAGTGAGTTACCAATCCTAGTACAAACTACTGTAGTGAAGATATTATAGTGTGGAGTAAACCACTTATTATACTGAGCAGAGTGGTATGGCTAGATATTTCACTCTCAGGCTTTATTTTCACTGGTTTCTGGCTCATGAAAATAAATTAACCTGCTTGTGAAAGAGTTAGTCATTACTAAAAGATATTTGAAATCAAGACACTAAAGGATATAAGCTATTGTGGTATATGCTAACTTGGTATAGTATGTATTGGTGTGGAAGTTATAAGGGCTCAAAGTAGGGTTTCCAGACAGCGTTTCCTAGTAAACACCTCCAAAAGTGTTATTTAAGCACCCTGTTTTAACAATGAATATATTATTTCCATATAAAAAGCAACTCTTTCTACAAAGAAAATTATATTTGCAGTCCTGAGTCACAACTGGATCAGTAAAAATTTTATTTAATTATAGCAATAAGTATTAATTTGTTTTTAAGTTTAGTCAAGAACACTTCATCAACTTACCAAAGAATAATAAAATAAAAAAAGGTTAAAATTAAGCAAATAGTTTTTAAAATAATTTTTCTCAAGTGTGCACTAAAATACATGGTGAGTATATATATATATATAACTCTAATGCTGTGGAGTATGCTACATCTGAGGAAGGTAGCCATAAAAACCAGAATTGTGGCAAGTTTGGCAGGTTGCTATAACTACATAGGGTAATGAGCATGCGCAATACAGTGTGAAATAAGAATCATGAAATATCTTGAGTTGTTTCACGGGTCATGTACCTAAACATTTCATTGGGAAGATATCTAGTGTGGAATAAATAAATATATATATATATATTTAATAGTACTTATTAGAGTGTGATATGGTGAAATATTTCAAGAGCAGGCTAATTTATTTTCAAGAGCCAAAGGAGAGTGAAAATAAAGCCTGAGAGTGAAATATCTAGCCATATCACTCTGAAGAGTGTAATAAGTGGTTTATTCCACAGAGATATCTTCTCTGGAGTAGTTTTTTTTTTTGGTAACTCAGTGTAAAGTTGGCGAAAACTCACAAGGGGCTCCCCACAACCCCAGCTGACATTATAGCAGCTACTCTAACCTGGCTAGGTAGGCTCCACTAGAGTAAAGGTAGCTGTAAAAACCCAGAAAACTTGTTGCTATAACTAAATCTGGTAATGAGCTTGCTGCAATACCGCCATGAGATAACAATTTATGATATATCATTGTGAAGATATCTATCATGGAATAAAAAAATATATATATTCCACCCTAGTTATCTTTACAATGATATCTTTAGGTACATGACCTGTGAAATAACTCATGATATTTCAAGTTGTTATTTCACACTGCACAGTGCAAGCTCATTACCCTAGTAGTTATAGCAACCTGACCAACTTGCTTGCTTACTAATTTCTTTAATAGCACTAATAAAAAGCTATACTTTATAATGCTATTCTATTGGCTTTTGTCATTTTACTTGCTCACTTTGGTATTTTCCTTCTGTTGTACTTGATCCACTTATTTGTTTATACTTTATATTGTAATCATCTGTTGACTTCATATCCTTGATACTTCCATTAAATTTATTATTAATTTTTTCAGAATTCATGCTATCCTTTTTTGCATTAATTTTTAAATTATTCACAAATACTGAAGTATTTAGCACAGAATTAATACTTGTACCTTCTAAAGAATCACTAATTATTTTACCGATCCTATTTTTATTTATTGCTGAATTTGAATATAGTCCATTGATTGAAGAAGATACGTCGTGTTCATGTTTTCTTGAATCATTCAATTTTGCTTCTATAATTATTAAATTTATTTTTTCAATAGGATTCATATACTGGAAAACTATGTAACGCTTAGCAGAAAAGGACTAACTGAATTCAATTTTAAGTTACTATATTACTCTAAAATTGTTATACCTTACTATTTCAGCTATTCATTAGAATTTTTGATTTGAATAAATAATGTGATTATTAAATTTTTAATTTGAATAAATAATGTGATTATTACTAGTGAGGCAGCGCAGCTGAAACATTTACAACAATTGTGTATTTTATGTTAAATACCTCAAATTAGGTATGAATGAAGAAAGTTAGGACAATATGCTACCACTATTCTGATCTTTGATTAACTTTTACAGCACTACTTGAGATAATTATTTTAATAATTTTGAAGATTTAGCATTTACTTCGTCAAGTATTTATACTTATAATACACAATACATAATACATGAGTCAGAGTGTGATATGGCAAAATATTTCATGAGCAGCCTAATTTATATTCATTATTACTCTGATGAGTGTAATAAGTGGTTTATTCAATGCTAGATATCTTCACTGAAGTAGTTTGTATTTGGACAGGGAATTCTTGGTGTGAAGTTGGCCGTACAACTATCTAGGAGCCCCCACACTCCCAGTTGATATTTTAGCAACTGCTCTAACTAATTGGGTCGGCTTCATTAGAAGAAGGTAGCTGTAGAAACCTAGTAAACTGGCAAGACAGGCCTGGTTGGTATAACTACTAGGGTAATGAGAAATTTAGCCCATGATAACGAGCCTTGCTATCTATATCATTAGAAGATATTATGTGAACATAACTTTTTAATGTTTGAGTAGAATCATGATGACACAATTCGAAAGTTCTTCATAGTACAAAAAACCTAGCATGGAAACCATCTAAATAATGTGCATGTGTCACTCTCTTGATAATTATAAGGAAATAATATGGTTCTTTGAAAGACTTGGAACATTTTATAAAATTGAGCAGCAAATTATTTTTATTTATTCTTAATTCGCATTTTATGAATTTTTTACTTGCACAAAAAATTTATAAACAGTTGCGCAAACAGTGGGTGGACAATTTATAAACTGTGCAGGTTAAAGATGCTATGCAATTTAAATGTACCTGCAGTCTAGTCATGAGTATATTGCTCTAAATTCATTAACAAAATAAGCTATACATGGTGAAATTTGTGTTTCAGTTATATTTACAATAGTAAACAACAAACAAATAAGAAAATTTCTACAACACCTACAAAAGTGTTTGAGGCCTTGAACTGTTCTTATCGGCATTCTTAAAGGACAGTAAATGTGAGCAGCGCAATTTTTTCAATGTGCAGCCTAATTTATTTAATGTGCAGCGCATTTCATATAAATTGTATGAAAATACAAAATGGCTGAACAGTAATATAATTGGGATAGTTTACCGTTGATATTAATATCGATCACTAAATAATTCAAAACTAATTGATGGAGATCACTATACTTGAAGATTCACCTTTAACTAGTAGATAAGCAATATCCATAAAGTGAACATTGGTACCAGTTTTCCCCTCACACACATATTTTCCATGATTGTGTGAAGTAACTTTATAAATAATAAGTTTATTGTTGGGAGGAGAGGAAATTACTTTAGAATTTATTGGTAATGATTTCCCTTTAAAGGTCCATTTGACTCCATTTGCAAAATTACATATAAAAAGTATTGAGTCACGTTTGCTTGCCAGTACTGAAGTAGGATATATTCTGCCCTTGGCAGCTGATGGATATCCTATTAATATCATGTTACGTTATATAAACAGATTTTAGTTTTCTTTAAAATTATACACAAGCAAATCTTACCAAAATATAGATTGATAAAATATTTTTTTGTTTCACCTTTAATATCGAGTAAAGCTCTAGCACGAAAGTTTTCATGTTTATCTGTTCTTCCCCAGCATTCATAGTAACCTTGATCACTTCTTGACACTTGGTGTAGAGTAAATACATTTCCATTATGAACTGATGTTTCAATATTCCTATTATACCACAACATTAATCCAATACCTTTGTGACATGTAAAAGTGACTCTATCTCCTTCTTCAACGATTTGGTGCTCAGAAGAAATTTTAGATTGATCTATAGTTAAATATTATTTGCGACAAAATGTTTATAACCTCAGTATACTATTTAATGTATTATGTATGTAAATATACAAAGAAAAAACTACTTACCCAGTTTCCTGGAATCAGCAGTTAGCTGACTTACTAAACTGTCATGTAATTAATATTTTATCATGCCAAAAAACTTCCGATTATTTTTAAGATAATGCAGTATGTACAAGCATATTATTAAGGTGCATAATTTTGAACTAGCATATTATTAAATACTGATGTCTTACCGTAGACAATGAGTTGAACGTTAGATACAACTAGCCTTTGAGACTCTAAATCCTTTCCATAGCAAAAATAATTTCCTGAGTCACTAAGTTGCACTGAATCAATAGTTAAGTATCGTGTATCATATGATATAGGAAGACTTTGTGGTTGTTTTTTGTTCACTTCATGAAACCAACTTAATACCAATCCATGAAGACAAACAAAATTTGCTTGGTCCCCTAACTGAACAGTTAACTGCCATGGTTCAATTCCATTTGGTACTTCAACTTAAAAACAGGAACAAAAAAAAGTTACAATATTGAATATTAATAGGCCAGCATATTCTATGGAATTTTGTGAGAAAAAATTGTTTTTCATAGAACATACCCTAGTATTTGATTTCTTGTCAGATTTGGGGAGGGAAAAGAGCTTGATTCTTTTCAGATTTGGAAGGAAAGTGTGAGTTAATCGAAAAATGCCTTCTATGGCATGATTAGGATGTAATGACAAGAAATTTGACATATTTGTAATGACAAGCAATTTGACGTATATTTGAGTGCTAAATGGTATTCTAAAACTTAATCGTTATTATTCTCATCAACTAAACATTATTCCATGTTGCTTTAATCCAAAAGTCAAATTCTGGATTGTTCTCTTTGGTGGTAGATTGACTTTACCTGTTGCCTGCAGACTGGCCCAGGAGACCTGATATTAACTTGAAGAGAGAACTACCTGAACTTGAACATACTACTCATTTAACTTCCTACAAAGAAAAATGAGCTCTGGTCTTGCTATTTTTTCTTTCCACAAGCTTCTTGCTGTAACACTAGGAAGTAATGAACCTAGGGTCACTGACTCCAAGTTAGCATCTGCCAAAGTCAATTTTCATTATATCAGTCAGATTCATTTCCCTCAGAACTTCATCTTAGGTCATTATGTAAGCCAATAACTATCAAGTCATTTCTACATGTACTTCACTCTCTGGTCATGATGGGCTCTTGAGGGTGGGAGGTAGGTTTTCTAAGGTTCATGTATCATCATCCCCATCATCTTATCCAGATATAACCCTTTTATAGTTCTGCAGGTGCACTAGGATGCACGACATCCTGGATTTGGTATTAAGTTGGTGATTCTGGCTGATACCTATTACATCACTTATCTGACGTCCTGGGCTCACTCAGCCGACTCTGTGTGATTTGCCAGAGATCCCATGTCCAGACTACTACCAAACAACTGATTGGACAGTTTATTCATCTTGAGAGGTGGAACCTGGCTAACAGGCTCATAGCTGACATGTGAGAGAAATGGCATAATGTCTACTTATGGACTCTTCAGCTAAGACACAAATGGAAGTTGTTATACTAATATTTGGAAAAGAATGATATTGTCTTATTGAAAGAGAAAGATGCCACCAGAAATCTAGCCTGGATTATGGATGAACATCTAGAAGCTGATGGTTTAGTGAGGGTGGTGACTGTTCTTTGTGACAGGTATTTGTACAATAGAGCTGTGAAGAAGTTGGTAACACCTGTCAGGCAGAGGGAAGATCACCTTCCTGCCAAGGAGTGTGTTCAGGCATGCAAAGATGCATGAAGAATTGTTCATTTATTACAGTGTGATCCGTCATCATATATATGTGCTAGTTGTGTTACACAGGTGTGTTTTGATTTTTCTCGTTTTTTCTTTTCTCTTTTTATTATTCTTTTTGTTGCTCACTTGCTTACATTGTAATTGTTCTACCCACACCTCTTCTTATCATGTTCTCGTCATGGTCATGTACGTTAACTGACCTCGTCCAGTTTAACAGTCTTAAGTTGAACTCCAGGTATGAGTCATTCAGGAGGTTGTGCGTCTCTTTACGGTTTTGTGAGTGGGTTTGTGAGATTTGTTGTTATATCTCAGTTATTTTTTGTTGAGTTATAGGTTCATTTTAATTTTTTGTCGACTCCTGAATCATTAAACTAATTATAATAATAGGAAATATTTCTCTTTTTAACAGCCAATAATTATAACTTATCCCCACGTTTCGACTTCTTGCCGAAGTCCTCTTCAGGGGTCAACTGAGGTCGAACTCTCCGTGATGATATAATAACACAAGGGCATGCTTACTGTTTATAATGTCCTGGAGGGTGATTTGCACGCAGCATGGACAGCCAGCATCCTGAACGCTCTAAACCTATGCCTCTATTAAACTTGTTGTTGTCAGGTGTCATCTGTATGTAGAGCTTCCTTGATCTTCAACTCATGATTCTTACTGGCTCTGTCTACAACTCCTACCTCTTCCCATTTAATGGGGTGATGCTGCTGCCAAGCATGTTCAGCAATGGCTGAAACTTTCTCATCATCTCTCTTACAAGCATCCTGATGTTCTTTTACTCTCTGCTCAAACCTTCTAGTTGTTTCACTTATGTTTACTTTACCACAACTGCAGGGTATATTGTACACTATGGATGACTCTGTGGTAATAGGTATAGTATCGTTGACTTTAGTAAGATGTGATCTTAGTGTCTCAAAGTGTCTACACACTATCTGAATGCTCTCACTCAATCCTGCTATGTTTGGAATAGTAAGAATCAAATCTTTCTCTTGCTCAGTATCTGTGTGATCTTTAGAAGGTAATGCTTTAGAACCTGCCCTAATGGTTGAGTTGTCATAACCAACCATGTAAAGAGAAGAATAGTGAGATGCTTGTATCAGAGAGCTAGGAGGGTAACTAATATGAGTGAAACTTGAAGGAAGAGATGAAACACTTACACAAAGTACTTCAAAGTAATAGGATGATGAGACGTAAAGTGAAGGTATCTATGTGTGTGTGTGTAGGTTTTCTGTACACAGTGGATGTAAGCATACCGTCACTCTCTCTCTTTAATAAGCAATCCAAAAAAGGTAGCTTACTATCTTCCTCTGATTCCATAGTAAATTTTATAGAAAGTCTTACAGAGTTTAAATGGTCCAACGAATGTTTTTCACTTCCTTTCTTCACTATACAAAAGGTGTCATCTACATATCTCTTCCATAATACACGAGCTGAGTTTAAAGCTTCTTCCTCAAAGAATTCCATGTACAAGTTGGCCACAACTGCGGAAACAGGAGATCCCATGGCTGCTCCATCTACTTGTTCATAACAGTTGCCGTTGTACCTAAAGTATAAGTTGACCTAAAAAGTTTCAGCGCAGCATTATCACCCATATTAAATGGGTAGAGGTAAGAGTTGTAGACAGAGCCAGTAAGAATCGTGACTTGAAGATCAAGGAAGCTCTACACATACAGATGACACCTGACAACAACAAGTTTAATAGAGACATAGGTTTAGAGCTTCCAGGATGCTGGCTATCCATGCTGCGTGCAAATCATCCTCCAGGACATAAACAGCAAGCGTGCCCTCCAGAAATCTTGCTGTTTACTTTGTGTTATTATATCACCACAGAGAGTTAGATCTCAGTTGGCCACTGAAGAGGACTTGGCAAGAAGTCGAAACGTGGGGTTAAAAAATATTGGCTGTTAAAAAGAGAAAAATTTCTTATGAATGACTGAATAATTAACTATTTTGTCTGTCATTGGTGCTAAGTGAGTGTGGCCTTAGATTGTATAGTCTTTTACAAGTCCATGATGTCTGTGGACATTACAACCCCACAGCTTTCTCGTAGAGCAAGGACGGCCTTGGCAAGATGTGACCTGCTCCACGGTATGTGACTGGCAGACTGACAAACAAAGACAGACAGACAAACTGGACTACTACAATAACCCTCTTGTGCATGTGCGCTGAGGGTTAATAACGTGTCTGACATAAATATTTGGCATAATCTGATCTCATCCCTATAGAATGCTGCTGATCTTAACATTAATCTGAAAAGTGAAAATCAATTATTTGTAATTTGTATTGTATTATTTAGATACTTGAACTGTTGTACAAATAAATTATGACTTATATTGTGTTAAGTGTTATCCTACAGTAGATTGTTGTCCTTCCTTATTTCAAAACTTAAATCAACTATTAGTGTTCCTAGAATCTAGAAAGAATATCCAAAACGGTTTAAAGGAACACTGTTATCTCTGAATTCCAATTCATTTCTAACTTTGCTGCAGTTACTGGGTTACTCTCACTTGGTAATATTTATTGGAACCGTTTCAAGTTTTTTGGTTTAGATCTGTGGTAAATAGAGCTCACAGTTTTCATTAGGAAGAATTTAGCAAACTGTGAAGATGCTTGCTGGCAAGATTATAAGTTTTTGGTATCTGCAGATATCTTACCTTATTGTAATTATGTTCAAGAGTTTATGTTCATTGTATTTTATGTTCTATAAGAATTTAAGTTCAAAGAGAAAACTATATATATTTTATGTAGTGAATAGAAACAGGAAAGTTGTGTACGTACTTACTTCTTCTAGACTTGCTAAGTGTTAAATTGTGTAGTGTGTGGCTAAGTAACACGAAAGTACTTTTATTTGACCACAAGGTTTGACAACAGTTTAATTAAAATAACATTAGAGTTATGTTAGTTTTGACTCCACAGCTCCCTTACTTGCAACTAGAAGCTCAGAGGCTATTGAAAATGGTTTTCCATTGTAATATGTCCCCTCACAGTTATATATACCAGTGTGATATTCATATGCAGGTATCATTTGTACTTTGCAGTCATCCTCAGTCATAGTGCCTCTTATTACTGGCTTTTTGTTGAAAGTCCATTTTGGTTTTGTTAATGATTTACAATGTATGTAAGCATTGTTTCCATTGAGAACTAGCTGAATTTTTGGCTGAATTCTCCCATAAACATCTGGCAAAAGAATAGTAATAATTATTGTGTTGAATAATTCTCATTATGTAAGTCTTAGACAAACATCATTAATTATTTATTGAGTATTTATCATTCTAGGTATGCCACAGATTGCAGAAGCTGCTCTCATATAGAAGTATATACAATTTTTGGATAAATATTGTGTAATGCTTACTTAGTTCATAATTTCTTTCTCAACCTTCTTGAAAGAGAGAGAATACATCTAATGCTTATGCAGTTGTTTGTTTACAATAATAATAATTATTATTATTACTAACCATATATTATTACAATTGCTTGTGCTAAAAAATAGCTATTTATTGTGTTAGGATATTTGCCATGACAAAAGTAATGTCCTGTATCCATAGGTGTTGCTTTAGTAATAGTAAGATTTGAACCAGTATTAATAGGATGAGATATAGGATGGTCACTTAAATGTTCATAATACCATAGCATATCAGTACCATCATTACAGTTCAGTGTAACATTGTCATATAAAGTACCAAAATATGATCTGGGTTTCATAACAGTTTTATCCTTCTCTAAAAAAAATGCATCAAATTTTAACTTCATATTCTAAAATGGCCAGCCAGCTAGAGGTACAATGATCTGCCAACCTCATAAAAAACTGGAATTGTTCTATATAATATTTGGGGAGAATTTAAAGTGAAAGTAAAAGTGAAAATTTTGTAGCTTCTACATATTGTTGTTTTGCTGTGGAGGAACAAACATATATGAACATAATTATTCAGCGAAGCGAGCGAAGCGAGCGGAGCTGACTCTCTAATGAGTTCGCGATATATATATATATTTAGGTCTAGAAATTGTTTTTGTTCTTGCGTGGGCGTACGTGTGTACCCTTTCTCCTACGCGCTTGCGCGGGCCGGGTAACCTTCTTAGCAACATTTTGTTTTGTTTACCCGCCGTACCCAGTAGCGATGACCAGTAGACAAAACGTTAGAAACGCTCGGTCAAGAGCTTTGAGGGCGTTAGAAACTCCAGAAGAAAAAATAGTAAGGAGAGAGATAAGAAATGAAAAAGACAGGGCAAGGAGGAGGAGAGCTAAAACGAAACAGAAACAGGTAGCAAAGTTGTAAAGAATCTTTCTTTTTGAAAAGCCATTAAATGTTCCTAATTTATTTATTAGACTATTCCTGAGGATTACTGTACCAATCAACTTTATACAGCTGTAGACTCAACTACTCTTGAAGACACTGAAAATGCAGCCACACCATCTGAACAAGAAGCTAATATCCCCACTACTTTTTGTACTGCAAGAGGAAGGAAAAGGCATCTATCAGAGGACATCCATTCATTCCTTCATAACGTGTATGGAGAAGTTTCCAGGCACCCAAATGAAATTTAAGTCATTGGAATGTTGTCATTGTAGCCAGGATAAACATCCCTAAGCTCTATTCAGCTCAAAATAACATTCCTGGAAACATTCCTCCACAATTGCAGGTTAAATTTAATGTGAAACTATAAAAATTAACCTAAGTCTAAGATCTACATCCATTTAACATACTCTGCTCTCCCTCTGAATATGTTATAGTACCTAAACAAACTCTTTATTTTTATTAAACCACAAAGTTTACATCAGCTATAACTGTAATGATGTATGACATTTTTAATTAAATAGCTGTATATTCTGTCTAAAACACCAGCCAATAACTTTGCTGGTAAAATAATTCATTATTCTTATATTGTGGTATAGAATAGAAGCACCAATGAATCTATATGAAACAACAGACAGACATAACATTAACAACATCAAAATAAAAAACTGTATCTATAGCTGCAATTACAGGGAACATGCATCGCTCGCTTTGCTATTATGCGCTATTCGAGCGCACCACTAGTTATTATCCTAATGCTAAATAAACTAGCAGATTAAAGCATATACATAGATATTGTGTTTCTTAAAAAATAATGTAAGATTAATCTCATTATTTATTAAGTTGGAAGGAAGTTAGTGTATATTTCCCACAAGTGGGCTGGAATGAGTTAACAACTAGCTAGGTAGTCATAATCTACAACATATTGTTTTATTCATCAGGCTTTTTTTTTTTAGCTTAAGCATGGTCCTCTTTCACTTGCAATCCTCTATAGGCTTCTCTTTAACTCCCAGAAACTATGAAATAACTGGCTGGTGTTGCCGGGGGTTGGCCCCGGTTGCCAAACTAGCGAACTCGAGCGGTAAGAATTGATTAATTGAGCGCACTGGTGACCCATAAAGAGGTGTGCCCATAATTGTGGCATCCAGATAAGAGTGTATTTCAGTAGCTATATCTACTGTTTTGTTGATTATAGCAATAACTAAGTGATTCACCAGTGATGAAGTAACTATTCAAGTGCACATGAGGAAAAAGTTAAATGGAGAGGACCAAGAAAAAGTTATACCACAACTTTCCCTGATCTCACTTTTGATAATGTTATTATTGAAAACAAAGTCGAAAAATGTTTTTTTAAACTTAGATGCTCAGCCTTTGATGGAAAAAGTAGCAAGTTGCTAAGAAGAGATGAAGAAATAAATATATATATATATATTTTTAAATTTATTTATTCCACCCTAGATATTTTTACAATGATACCTTTAGGTACACGACCCATGAAATAACTCACAATATTTCACGTTGTTATTTCATGCTGCTATTTCACTCTATACTATACTGTCCTCACCCTAGTAGTTGCTGGTACCCTAGTTATAGCTAGCAACTGGCCAAACTTGTTCATTTTCTTGGTTTTTACAGCTACCTATCTCTGGTATAGCTACTCAATCTAGTCCGAGCAGCTACTAAAATATCAGCTGAGGGTGTGGGTAGCCAGTACAATCAATTTTACTTATGAGTTGGCCCCTAGTACTAACAGCAGTGAAGATATCTAGGTTAGAATATACCACTTCTACTAGGTCAGAGTGACATGGCTAGATATTTCTCTCTCAGGCTTTATTTTCACTACCTCTGGCTAATGAAAATAAATTAGCCTGCTCTTGAAATATTTCCTCATATCACACTCTGACTCGTGTAATAAGTACTTTAATTATAATTATATAATACTTATTACATGAGTCAGAGTGTGATATGGTGAAATATTTCAAGAGCAGGCTAATGTATTTTCAAGTGCCAAAGGTGAGTGAAAATAAAGCCTGAGAGTGAAATATCTAGCCATATCACTCTGAAGAGTGTAGTAAGTGGTTTATTCCACACTAGAAATCTTAACTGGAGTAGTTTTTTGGTAACCCATGACCCCAGCTGATATTATAGCAGCTACTCTAACCTGGCTGGGTAGGCTCCACTACAGTAAAGGTAGCTGTAAAAAAAAACAGAAAACTTGTATGCCAGGCCAGGCCAGGCCTGGTTGCTATAACTACTCTGGTAATGAGCTTGCAGCAGTACAGCCATGAGATAACCTCCATGAGATATCTTGGGATATCTCACGGGTCGGGTCACGCACCTAAAAATATACATTGTGAAGATATCTAGGGTAGAATAAATAAATATATAATATATGTATATATATTTTATGTAATGTAATCTGCTCAGATCAAGCTGATTAGTATTGTCTTGTCTGTACCATTGCCTCTGGTAGTTTCATATGAGGTGTATTGAACTTACAAGGAACCTAATGAGAAATATTGGTTCTATAAAAACTATTTTACTATCCTGTCACGTTTGTGTCTTTTATAATGACTTCATAGTCATTAATGGCTATTTATCAAGTTAGTGAGCAAGCCAGACACTACCAGGGGGGATAACAGAATTGAAAATCCAGGATATTTGTTTGTTATGAGCGATGGAAGCGAGCGAGACGGTATTCATCAGAAATGTATCTCAGATCCCCCAAAATGCCACAGTTATAACAACACAATTCACATTTGAGACGACAAGAATAATAGTGAGGACTAACTAGCACAGCACAGCTCTCCAATAGCTCTGGACAGCATACAGAGAATAGGTCATGACTATCGAAGATTGTAACCACCAAATAATCTGTTACATTCGAGATAGTTCCTCTTAGAATAGAGGCATTGTGGTTTCAAGCATTCCCCACAAACCAAGACATCACAAACAGTTTCACTGCTCGTACGAAAAGGTTTTTCTTGTTTCTTTTTAGGCGTCTCTTTTTTTTTTCTGTGCCAAAAGTGATGGTCTATCTTTTTCAGAAGTTAACTTTCCATACACATCACAGAAATCTTCGTAGCTGTTAGAACCTAGTTGTTTTACTGGGTCAGGGAATACTTATCAAAGACATCCAGAGGTAGCCTGTGTGGTTTACAAAAATGGCATCTATCTTCTCCACATTTTTTGATGGAAAAAAAGTATTTCCTTCGCACACAACAGTGTTCAATAAATGCATTAAGCACTGCATGAGACTTCATTTATGCTTGCTTACTATCTGTCCTCTGTACAGAGGAATCAATTTCATGCACCTTTTCCCACAAATTGTCAATCTCATCAGGACTACATGGACTTTCAACTTGGACAGGCTTGTCTTTGAGCTTGAGGCGATTGGTCACTTCAGTTAAAAAGCAAAGTAGAGGCTGCAAACTATCAGTGAAGGCCGCTTGCAGACCTTGATTCTTTGTAGCAGCATTCCTGATTTCTTTCATTGAATTGCAATTCTTCGTCAGCTTTTCATTCTCCTCTGACATCTCTTGGCGCATCACCCATGACATGTTCGACAGGATTTCGATAACTATTCTGTGGGGCTGTACGTGCTGCAACTAGCATGTCAAGATCCAGGCTCCTAAAGAGACAAAAAGAGAAATTTGGACAGTCAGATGAGTGTTTCTATGGTCAGGTCCACCATCAGTGTAAATACCAAGAATAGGGTTGCTACTGTTTGACAATGCTTTTATTAGCTCAGCAACATGATGATAAGGGCTATAAGGCTGGAAAATTGTGTCTTTATAGCAGACTTTCACATTTCCTCGGTAAAAACTTCATCTAAGCTTTTTGGTACTAAATTTACAGATGGTGTAATTTTAGCTTTAGTAAAGTCATGATCTCCCACATGGAAGCTAGAGTTGGAACCAACTATGACTTCCTTCCCACGATCTACCGCTGCAACAGGGAACCCTGTTTCCCCAACCTTGATGTTATGTTTGTCATCAAGACAAACCATGGTGACATGGGCACCAAACATCACTGGAAACTTCTTCTGATACTTGAAAATCGCAGCTGCATAATGGGCATCAATATATCAGAATGTAACTGACGTGACTGTATCAATGCTTTAATTGTAACCTTCCAGTATGCTTTGAAGCTGCCTTTTGAAAAGGATTACGGGGCCAGAATTGTGCCCTAATCCACTCAAAGAGATGGCACTTCAATTAGGATTCTTCTCTGATACTTGATCCCTCAAATCTGTGACTGAATATGCTAATGCAAAATGGCAAACTGTACCATGCCTTAGACTATCTACTGCAGCAAGTGCTTTTTCATTAATTAGTGACTATACTGCAAGCCAAAATGGCTTAAACATCTGAGGTCTACCTGGATTGACATCTCGCATATCATGAGTCTAGAGGAAACTGGAGCTTTTGCTTTTGGTTTGGGATGAACCACAAGACTAAAACGACTAATAAACTGGCATTTCATTTCCTTGGAATGACGATTTTTTTTTTGATATTTGAAATTACGTTTGTGATTTAGTAGGGTCATAACCAGCAGGGTCAGCTGGTAACTTTGGACTACATTAACTGTCACATACATGGTAATTATGCAAGACAGCAGTTGGGAGAAGACAAAAAGAAACAACTACAATTCAGCCACGTGAAACCAAGCCCCCTTGTGTTGGTTAACTCATCCCCTATGTTTTTTTAACTGTGTTTTTTTTTGACCGCCCACACATTGATTTTTAAAAGGAAATAGGATGAGAAACAGGAAATTTAACTGCTAAGGCCTAACAAAAAATTTACAAGGCTGTAGAGGTTAACAAGCTAGTTATCAACACATTGTACACTAATTTACTATTTTGGTTGTCAATGGATACTTTTCAGGCAGTGTTTTCGTTAGACTCAACACTATGCACTAATTCTCTAAAACTTCTTGTTTTTTTTTCAAATTGCAAAATGTTCTGGGAAAGGTTATATGGTATTGGAACCCTTTACCAGACGTAATGTCAAAAACTAGGCTGTACGTAGTAGCTATGAGTAGCTGTGAGTGCCTGTAGTCAAACGCCTGGTAACTCAGATAGTTAGACTATAATTTAAAGACTACAGAAAATTTCAGTATGGGGAAATTGAGGTAAGTAGTTCTGTATTTGTTGGATAAAGAATAGTCACAACAGCTATGTACTTACACTTTTATAAATCAACTGATTGATTTTTTAAAGTATTCCGTTTGTGCACAAGCTCGCCCTTCATTTGTTCTCAAGTACATCAATACCTAGCTATATCATTTTTATTGTATTTTTATGCATGTCAGCCACACATTCACTTCAGGATTCATCTAGTTGCTCTTTGGCAGCACAAAGTAGCTCTAAATATTTTTACCACTGAACGCACTATTGGTGTCTAGTTGAACGCTTTTCTTCTCGTGCGGTTGGTTACTGGCTACCCAGTATGAATCGTAAAGGCTCGCAAGAAGAGGGTACTGGTGGGCTTGCGTATTTAAAAACGGTTTACTTAGCCTTTCCCGTTTTGAACAAAACAGAAGATCAGAGTATATTGATCACATAAATATTACATTATAATTTATTGATGTTTATTTAGCTAATTCATATTTGAAGATTATAAGGTGCACCTACAACAAGCTACATTACTCTGTTTCACTATAAATGATTACCTGCTATTAAAACCTTTGCATTTTTACTAAATATATTATTCCCACTTGTTTTTCCTTCACAATTATATACACCACTATGTTCATTTGATGCTTTCTGTATGTATACATTGTTTTCTTTTAGAAACTCATTACTAATTTTGTCCCCATCTTTAAACCAAGTTGTTGGACCATAGCTGTTACACTTTATGTCTATTTCATGATTTATGTATACCACTTGATAAACTGGGTGAATCAAATCAGTTCCTTCTAATGTGTCTGTAAGAATCATGAAGTATTCTTATATGTAGAGCCACACTATATAACAGTAGTAGAAAGTAGGTTACATACCGCAAAATAGTATTAGTGCAATTGCTGTATAATGTACCGTCATTTTACTTTAATATATAATTGTTGCCACGCGGAAGAATGTTGTGATTTTATACCTCCGGGAGAATTTCAGGCAAATTATTTTTTTCACCATACTAGCTTAACCATATTTACTTCATAAAGTACAAAGCAAACTTAAACTACTAGGGATCTATCAGCTATCAATAGTGAGGTGGCTTTCAGAACTTGCGCTTAGCCTGCGCACAACTCAGCACTCCTGGCAAGATTACGTTAAAGTCAATACACTTCTCATTGGCTCCTCTTTCCATTTGTGCTGAAGCACAGCACTAGTTTAATATCCTCTGGAACTTTCTCGATGTTTGAACCAGTTATTTCTGTCTACACTATTTATAGCAAAGTTCCCTCATTAGTGTGTCCAGGAGTTACACTTATCTTGTTCACCACACATAAAAATTGAACGTAGGGTACCCAATTCTTCTGACCTGAGTAGGTAAAGGATTGTGGATTACCACAAAGCTTTTAACACTGACAGAATATGGACTAATACCTTAAGGGTGCCTTGCCACAGGAACCTGCGGTCATTCAAGCAGTCCAGCACTGAATTTCTACCCCTGTTCGGAGAAGGTCATCGAAGTGTGAGAGGTGAGCGTGTTGGGGGATTGTCCCAAGGGAATTCCTAAGCAACGGTGATCGAGCTACAAAAAATACTGCCGGGGTCGGAGTAAGTGGGGTCGGTAGCCTGTTAAAGGTAACTTGAAATTAAAACTTTTTGGTTATAAATGTAAGTGTTGGCTAACTGAATTCCATCCATGACTATTGGAATATTTAGGTAAAACCCTTTACCAACCCCTCCCTTTAAACCCCCAAAAAACAATCCATTAAAAAATGATACTATTTATTTGTGGATAATCTATAGCTATCTGTCCTATGAGTAACTTCCTTTCATTTAAACTTGTTACAATCATCTAAATGCTAGTTAACAAGCAAAAACTTATCACATCACAGTAAATGAATCCAGTAATGTTTTATGTAAACTTACCTATTGCTCTATTGTGTCTGTTTAGTGTACCTAGTTTAAAAGTTAACTAGCTTTGTTATAATATAGACTCTATTGTAACTGTTAAGTGTACCTAGTTTAGTTAACTAGCTATGATTCTTCCAACTAACAAAAACTTTTTAACTAGATTGACACTTTGTCATCTAAAGGGGTCTGGAAAAAAAAGCAAAGGATAAATGTGAAAAAAATCTTAGTTGTCGCTGGGGATTCGAACCCAGGGCCACTGGCTTCAGCCACCAATGCTCTAACCACTAAGCTAGGACAACCCACCAGTGCTCTAATCACTGGGCTAGGACAACCCTGACTTCCAAGACTCCCACATTTTTTTTTCATTTGCTTTTTTCCAGACCGCTTTAGGTGAGAAAGTGTCAATCTAGTTTTTATGAAGGGTCAGAACTTAATAACTTTTTAACAGAATAACACGGGTATTCAGCTACCGGACCCTGGCATTTTTATATTTTTGCTAGCTAGCTTAGCTATCCTTTGTTGTGTTTTTTTTCCAACACATGCACATTAAATTTATTGGCGAGCGAGCGCAGAGAGCGAAAAACTTACAGGGGTAACACAATTGAAAATCTGGGATGTTATTAGGGGTGGATAATGCAAAATCGGGTATATGTTATATTTGTATGTATGTATGGATGGTACGTATGCGCGGGTAAATTTTTCTCAAAAAAACCACGGCTTTTTAGCTTGACCCCAGTTTATTCTGAAACTATAGCATTAAGCAAGCCTTACAAGCTCCAAAGTGTGAGAAAATTCCGGCGAAAACGCTTGCTTTTCAAAAAAACTAAAAGTTGATTCGACCGGTTACTATGGCATTGAAGATTCTTTTCCAGACTCAATTTCAAAACTTCGCCGTTTTAGGGGGGATGCGGTGCGTCGATTGTTGGTTGTCAAGAACCATTGGTAGTCAGAATGCCGTAGTATTAATGCTAAGGAAGCTACTACTACTCGCAAATATGCAAAATAAATCTGGACTTTCTTTTTTGTAGCTACGAGTTTGTTGTCAACAGTGACTTAAACAGTCAGAATGGCTCAAATGTGGTACTACAAAAGTTACTACTGCTCAAGAAAATGAGGTAAGAAAGTAATTTTGTATTTGTGTGCTACAATTGATTGTCTTTTGCTTTTGTAGCTGAGAGAATTTGAGGTAATTCAGATAGTCAAAGTAACTTAAATTTGATACTACAGAAGTTATCAATACTCAGGAAATTGAGTTAAGTAGTAATTCCATGTGTTGTCTAAAATTACAAATAATAACACTGGTTTATTTTTTTAATTGTAGCTGAGAGCTTGTTCAAGAGTTACTGGTAATTGAGATTATCAGAATAGCAGATGTGTGGTACTATAAAAGTTACCATTAATCAGGTAAGAGATTGATTTTGTATTTGTTTGCTGAAATAAAAGGTCATATAACTGCAATTATAGTGTTTGCATGAACTAAGCTAAAACATAGTAACCAATACTTAGTTTTATGTTACCTAACTATCAGACTGCTCACCATTTGTGTTCAAGCACACCACTAGTTTATTTATGTGTTTGGACGTGCGTATGTCATTTTGTACTTTGACCCTCGGTATTTTTGTGTTCGCTCCGCGTTCGCCCCCGCCCCAAACTTCACTAAACAGAATCCTCTGGTTTAGCGACCATTACCCGTGTCACCTTAGAAATTGAATTGTTTACCGTGTTCAGGATTGAACAACCGCTATAACGAACACTCTACTAGTAACTGTCGTACGCACACACGCCTATACTCATCCTGTCTAATTATACATAATGTTATTCATGAGTACAACCCACTGCTGGTTATATCACTGTGCGTCATATATAAGTTGTTTTTAAATTGTATATGACTTTAACTTTCGCCATGAACCTTACCTATTGTGCATTGTGCGCTTGCGGAGTTCGCCTTTAGACTGAACCAGGCCTGCAACGACTGCAGAGTATCCGTCTTCCTGGCAGTTACTCGCGCGCTGGTTAGCTTTGACTTAGGATTGGCGTGGCCATGGTTCTGGTCCTTTGATTAGCTCAGGGGTCAACAGGGCTTGAGGCTTTACATTGGTCCTTCGAGCCGGATCTGGCATTAGTGAGGGTTAGAGGAATCACTGTTTCTTGCTCTAGCGATTATCGAAGTTGAGTCATTGCTAGTTAGCTTTCTACTCTCGCTAGTTAGCTCTTTATTATCGCTCACTCAACTTTGTAGACTACGTTTACAATCATCACTATCATCTCAAACTTCTATCTACTTTAACGATTTCTGCACTATGGCTGAATTAGCACGGCTGAAGAACAAGCGCTCCTCAATCAGAGGAAAGCTGACAAGGATCCTAAAAGCAACAGACAAGTTGTTCACTGATGATCTGAGGAACCTGGACAAAAAAGAGCTGACGGCCTCGAAATCTACTACTTCTACTGCTGCACGTCTGGCAGCGCCATTTAAGTTAAAGATTCCAACGTTTTCTGGACAAGTCAGTAAATTTCAAAGTTTTTATGATCGATTCTCAGACCTCATGTTAACTCATGCTGAAAGTTACTCTGATCAAAACAAGTGCTGCCTCTTAACGGAAGCCATAATCCTCAGATTCGGAAAATGGTCTCCAAATTCTGCTCAGGCTCCTCTGGTTACAAAGATGCCATGGAGAAACTCCGCCTTAGATACAGCAGAGCCCATGTGATGTTCCCAGCCTGTGTACAACAGCTCATCCAACCGGATGTGTACGATTACACTCAGGAGAGTACACTTTCGGATTCTCGATCGGACAAAGCATCTCCTGGCTAACATGGAGAAGATGAAGGGGAGCTACACTTTCTCAAGTGATGGCAGCACTAGTAGTGATGGATTTTGGCTAACATGGAGAAGATCAAGGGGAGCTACACTTTCTCAAGTGATGGCAGCACTAGTAGTGATGGATTTTGATGAGGAGATGGCCAAAGAGTGGTCCAGACATCTCGGCGACTCGGGAAGAAATCCCTAAAATGGAAGATCTGCTCAAATTCATCACTCCTCTATCACGTAACTTATAACAAGAAATCAACACTTTCCAAATTAGCACCTTCCAAATCTACCAACTCGTATTCCAAGCCGCAGAAGACAAGCTGACCAACTGCTCGTTGTGCAAAGCAACTTATCATCATCTTTCTAGATGCCATTCATTCCTGGACCTCACTGGCCAACGCCTCAACCACGTCAAGCTGATCAAAGCTTGTGTGAACTGCTTGCTCCCAGTCACCAAGTGGGTCAATAGCTTCCAGCTTAAAGAATGGATTTTTTTAGCTTTTTGGTTGTGGTTGCTAATTCTGCTATAATTTCTCAAGTATGTGTAATAGAAAGCTAAAAATTTGTATTATTATACATTAATGTCATATTAACATACAGACAAAACAATTTTGTGGGTTTGTGGTTATTTTTGTGGCTATAGGTGATGGAACTGGGAACTTCAAGACAGTGAATTTGGAAGTGTTTAAGCTGAAAAAAGAGAAATTATTTTCCTTATCTCTATAATTGGTATACTGATACTTTAATATCTGAAGTTTAATAATATGAGCCTGATTTTGTGGGCACACGAAATTTGAATCTCGAAATATTTTAAATTTTAAGAAAAAAGTGTTTAAGCCAGGATTGTTTAATTTATTGAGTTAGCTATATCTCAAAAAATTTGACACATGATGTAAAATTGCCTTAAAATTATTATGTATAACTTTGGTAGCTATACCTTGAAAATTTAGTGAGTTGTGGCTGTTTTTCACCAAAAACGCACGGTAAGGGTCATCAAATGATGACGTTTAGGGCGGGTTGTGGGCCTTTAGTACACGTAAACGAGACGTCACAAAACAGCGCATGCGTATTTGTGCTTAAAGGCACGAGGGCGCCAGTTTACTACTAATTGTTGCACGGTTAATGGCTGATTTAGCTATGGTTGTATCTCAGGCCCTAGGTATCAAGTTTTACGGCGTTACTGCCTATCACGGCCAGCGTTTTAGCTTCGTCTTGAGCTGCACAACCCGTAGGACTCCAACTGCATCACCCTGAAAAAGATGACCTCTTGGATAGGCTTGGCTCCAAGTTATTAATACCAGCCAACAATTCTGACTGATTTCGACTTCGTTTACTCTTACTAGTAGAACGATGAGAATTCATACAGCCGCTTGCAGTTAGGGAAAGGCCCGTGTTACCGCTCTGTTAAATAACAGTTCGACCTTAGCTCGTTAACTAGCTACGTTTAATGACGAACTACCGCAAAATATCTTGACGTAAAAAAAGGCGTATAATGTATTAGAGTGAATGAGAAAAGTGCTGTTCTCTGTTTTCCATTATCTAAACAGGCAGTTTTACTATTGTAAACATTATAGGGATGATGGAAAAAAGTAAGTGTATGTTAAATGACTGTAGTGAGGGTCTATACAGTAGTTTAAAAAAATGCACTCTTTAAGTTGGAAGCACTGTACTTGTTACTTCTGCAAATCGAAGCATCACAGTCTTCTTCACAAAGAAGAAGAGTCATCAGCAGCTGACCTCCATCAAGCCAGTCCAGTCGAGCTCAGCTAGAACTCCGAGACTGTGCTAGAGTGTGGCTTCACACAGCAATGGTAACTGTGACTAACGGCGAAATTGTAGTGTGCCAATGAGGATATCTACTCTACCGCCGAAGTTCGCATCCGCAAGTTGTAAGCCCTTAAGGGTGCTGCGACATAGCAACGCGCGCGCACCCGCAGCACCACAAATAACAACAAAAATCCGCCAGGCTCGCATTAGTAAAAACAACCGCTAACTTAGCTTGCTCGGGTAATTCAATGCTTCCCGCCCGCCAATTCAAAGCTTCCTGCCCGCCAATTCAAAGCTTCCAGCCCCCAATTGATAAATTAACCCAGGCCCCGCCCCCGCTATGAGTTGTAAAGAGCGCAGCAGTTTGATATTGTATTTCTTGGCTTACTTTATCAGTATTGTTTCTTCCTAGAGCAGACACTGGCTCCCAGATTGTATCCAAGCTTTGACAGGTAAATAATACCGCACTAATGACTCCATTATTTTAATTCTGTATTCTTGTGCAAAACTTCTTCCTGATATATCACTCATGATTTTTTTTATTTTACAGTATTGTGATGACCAGTGATAAATTTTATGAATGTATATAATAATAATGATACTTATTTTATATAAAAAATATTTTGAAATAGCCAGCTAAATATAGATGAATATTTTGTGATGTAGCTAGCTAAGAAAGGATGAATAAACAAATGAAGTGAATAGCTAAGTACAGAAAACTGTACACAAACTGAAACTGTAGAGTTTTCCAGCAGCAAAAATGGTTCACTAATCTATTATAGGTACACACACTGAATATGCATCTAGCTAGCTTGATAAAAGGCTTCCCTTACCTGACCATGCCAAGAAAAACACTATTAACTAGACTACAATAATCTCCTCACACTCGTTTCAGTAGGGCTTATCATCGAGAAGGAAAGGCGGCCAGATAACTGGTTTGCTAACCGGTAGGCGCCCGAAAGTTAGAGAGCACCTGGAACTCACTTTCCCGCGGGAATTAATTGAATCTGTTGTGGGTGTGGTTTGAAAGTAATCAAGTCTCTGCCGAAAGATCGCGTGGACTAATTTTTAATCCTGGAGTCTATTTTGTGTTTCTTCTCAGAAACTACGAGTAGAAATGACTCCAAATTTCGTACACAGGCTGACTATGACCTTAGCTACAAAATGTTCGTTGCAATTTTTTTTGAAAGAAAAAAATTCGGGCGCGCTGCCTCGAGGATCAAATCAGCACAGTCAACTAGACAAAACAAAGCAGAATTGAGAAAAAGTACAACGAAAGTTTTGAAGACAATCAACAAATGTAGCAGTAGAGACGAAGAATGGGCTCGTCTGCGACGGCACCCGCGGAGGAGTTGTGGATTATATACTTGAGGCTGAGGAGCTCGTAACTTGAACGAAACAGGCTCCCAAGGCCCGTTCTTTTTATTTAGTTAGTCCATTAGCAGTACTCTTTAGGATCCACCCTTAGTTGGAGCGCTACAAACACCAAGAAAAAGGTTAGTAATCCCTAGCAACCAAAATCCAATTATTGTGAATATGTGCGTGGGCGTTGTCGCAGCACCCTTAAGGATGGAATTGTTGATAAACACTTAAGGATGGGATTGTTGATAAACACTTAAGAATGGGATTGTTGATAAACACTTCAGGGTTGGGTGGAGGAGTGGCTGGCGGGAGCTTGGAGTGTACTGCCACGGTTAGTTCCACGTAATCGTCCGACCTTCCCGTCTAGAGGGCCCCCAGCCACCAACCATCCAAAGATCTGCCATGTCCTCGATCTTTGGATGGTTGGTGGCTGGGGGCCCTCTTCCTCCTACTCATCAAGTAACTGCTCTCAAGGTAGATCTCAAGGAGGACGAGACCTAGGAACTCTGTCAGAAACTCTGGGAACTTGAGCAAGTACCAGAGATTACTAGGCACACCCTTGAAGAGGAGTCAGCACACCTGAGCAGTTCGACTCTCATCTTACACGGAAGTCGGATGGCCGATACTCGGTGAAACTTCCTAGACTGGATAATCCTCCACCACTGGGCAACTCAAGACGTATGGCAACCAGTCCCTTTCAACTCCACTTAGGTACTAGCTTTTATAGGCAAAGCCCCCTTGCGGCACGTCATAATCACGTGAGCAAATAATTTCTGAGCCAGGGGGAAGTTAACGGAGTTGAAAGTTAAGTTTAGCATAGAAAATGTATACAGGTGATAGTTTCTGGCTAGTTTAGCTTCTTTCTTATGAAGACAGCGTTTCCAGGTACCATTTTTCATTGGTTGAGCTATTTAGATACCTCATTAAAAATAGCTAACAGATTGCTTGTTCTTTTGGAAGGAGATTATAATGTAATAGCTAGGTAGTGTTTAATAACGCTTAGCAGGGGTTCATATAGGGGAGGGGGAGGGGGGAAGACCCCCGAAAAAAATGTTCCCCCCCAAAGAATTTCAAATCAAGTTGAGTTTTTTACAAAACAGCAGAACATGAATCAAATGAATTCTAAATTGCAAAATGAAAACAAAAAAATGAAAGGGAAACGTGTCTATTTTTTTCCTTAAATATTATGAAGAATTTCCATTAAATTTACATCAGATAAATTGGGTCCTTCTATAGCAATTTTCATTAAATGTTCCAAGTTAAAGTCAGACAACTTGCTCTGGAACCAGACTCTGTAAATGTTCCTCAAGGACGCTTCCATTTGTCTGACCAAGCACAGCTGCAGTTAAGCAATGTTGTTGATCCACTTCAAGACAGTGATAATTATGGTATTGATATATACTCATCAGTAATGCATTCAGTTGCCCACTGAGATGATAACGGTACATCATGAAACAGATTATTTGGTTTTGTTATTGTTTTCATGTAATGTGTTGTTGTCTTCATGATTGTTCACCTTGATGTTTGTTGTTGTTGTTGTTGTTTTTATTGTCTTTCGAGTTGTAGTATTTTCAGCAAGTTCCCAAATTGACAACATGTGTGCATAATACCGGGTCAGTGAACTGTGCATCCCAAAATTAATGCGGTAATGGTCGCACTGCTTTTTCAAGCGTGCACCCTACACCTGCACGCATGTTCGTACGTGTGGAAGTTTAAAGATTGCTGCTAACTGCAGTAGTGAGGAACCGTGTCTGGTAGTAGCGCTGATGGCACAGAAAGAGTTTCTTTGTTGCTTTGGAGAGAGAAAACGCCCAGTGAAGTTCAAAGTAGACCCTATGAAAGGAGATTTTAACACTGCACTTGAAGTTCAGAGAATTACGTTTGAGGATGTTATCGCACCAACTTGTCAAGTTTTCCTTCAGCTGAAGCACGAAGATTGGAGTGGCAAGTTTGTTGACATTGGAGATGGATACTATTCCAGACAGAAGCGTAATTCGTGCTGTGGTGGAGAGGCAGGTGTGTGGGTGATTAGTGAAAAGTGGGGTTGTGGGACTAGTCTTGTAATTGCATGTTGCAAGGTGAAATTGAGTGTTGATGTTATTATTTTTAGTGGCACAAGAATTGGTATAAGTTCCAGTTAGATCTGTTTGGAGTGTTTGTAATTGCATGTTGCAAGGTGAAATTGAGTGTTGATCTTAGTTTTAGTGGCACAAGAATAGGTATAAGTACCAGTTAGATCTGTTTGGAGTGTTTCTTGACATTGATATTTGCACTTCAGTTTACTGTTGACAGAGGTATAAGCTACAGAATTCCTTCTCTCTGGCTGAAGTTTCTTTCTGTACTTGAAATGTTTAGTGAGTACATTATTAATGAGCTTCACTGTAAGTGTTCCTGCCTCCCTCCTATTCTTAAACATTGGTAAAGCCAAAATGCTTCAGTTAATCTTGTATGAAGCTCACACATGTTTCTCTGTTCAGGCTTCAAGCTCTGGTGGTTAGTCCCTGCTGATCTGAGTTTTACCTGTGGTAGATAAAGCCAGCTCATAATGACATGTTACTATATAGTGCACCCACCACCAATACTACAATTTTTGTCATCAAGCAACATGGGCTAACAACCTTTCAAGCAATTTCTCTGAGAGCAGCGGATGGAAATTTACTGAAAATGGTCAAAAAAAAAACAGATCAGGGAGGTACAATAAACAATGTATTTCATGAGTACTATATGGGGAATATTTTATGAGCATGGCTTATGAAAATTGCATACTTGTAAAATATCTTCGTAGCTTCCATTCTCTTTTCCTAATTTGAGTGTTAAGTTGCTTTTCTTCACTATTTGTTACTTTGTTGTTTGTAGGAGAATAATCAAAGCCAAAAATCAGCTAACCTTTGTGAACGTTTAATAAAGCCACCTTTGAATAATACAGGAGCAAAGGAGCTTAGCACTCTTTTTGGCCACTGTAGTGGTTACCAGAAAAAGGGACCAACATTTAACTCAAATCAACAGCTGCATTGGATTCCGGACGCTAAGAAGAAAAGAGGGTCTACATCTCAAGGGAGGCCCGTAAATGTGTCTGTTTGCCATCTTTCGAAGTTAACATCGTACATCCCCAAAGGAAAATTGCGAAAGAAGTTGAAAGATCAAGGCAGAATTCTTAGTATCCAACTCACCAAACAGATGACGGCATCAACAGTGCACGCTTGCATATCGCGAGGCATTTAGTAATTTTTCATCCGATTGGGTTTATCTGGATTTAGGGCAGGAGAACAAGCTGGTAGAGACAGACAAACAATCACCAGATGGAAATACAGTGTGTTCACGCAGAGGATCGCTATACATCCTGTACAAAGAGGTAACGATGGTGGTTAATCTGTTATGATACTAGTCTATCTAGAATCTGATATATTTTTGTTGATTCCTGAGTGTTGCAGTGGGTAGTGAAAGCAGTGGTGATGAACTTCCCCTTATTAATGTTAATTATTGTAGTTCTTCCAATGTGTCGTCAGGTGCATCGTCTGCTGTTGAGATTACTCAGGTATCGCATACATATGCCAGTGTAGTATGTGTGTATTGTTATTATAATATTATAATTGATGAGTTCATTCAAGATTGTATTTGTATAATTTTAATGTGACATTAAGGAAGCAATAAAGGAAACTCGCCAACTAGTCCTGGAGCAGGACAAAGCTTATGAGGAGTCTCTTCGTATTGACCAAGAAAAGGCATGTGTTATATTTTATTTGTTAATTAATGTCTTGTAAAGTGGGGCATTGAGTGATTTCACGATGTTCATCTATCCCTCAATACAGGCAGCAAAGCAAGCTTCAGATGCGAAGCGAGAAGAAGTAACTAACTGTACTCTTATTTGTGCATTAGCTGAATATAAAATTTATATATGCCTATATTTATAAGTGTTTCTGTACTATATCCATTCATGATTTCCACTGAACTTAGGTCCTATTATTTTGTGCCCATAAAGTGTACATTTTCTTATCTGATCATTTTTACTGCCTAGGACCTCACCCAGCTGAGGGATGTTTTATCTAGGAGGTATGACACTAGCAATTGTAGGAGCCTCAAGTGTGCAGTTCGATTTCGATTGCCCAGTGGACAAAGGCTCCAGCATGATTTCCAAATAAATGCCAAAGTAAAGGTAAGTGACTGTGTTCTAAATAGTGACAGTAGCTATAGTCATGCCAACATGCAGGAGCTCTATGGGTACATATTTTCAACTGGGCTCATAGGTTGTCATTTTACTCTATATTCCGTACTTCCAAGGCAAGTTATTATGCCTCACCGTAAACAACTTGTTCGGGACTATTTGAATGGAGTTATTGTTGTTGAAGAGAAAGATGATTACCCAGGTATACTGGAACTCTTTCAGACCTGCCAAACTCCACGCATTGAGCGTGGATATCCACTCATTGACCTTTTTCCAAGCATCCATGCACGCATTGCTAAAGTTCCACGCATTTTGCACAGTCAGCATTTTTTGTTGTCAATAAGCAGCAGCGCCCGGCAGAGATGTCTCAGGTTAAAAAGAAGAAGTTTTCATGTAAATTTAAGCCTGAATGGGTGGAGAAGTTTGGCAATGAAGTTAAGAGGTAACCAGCATTTTTTCTTTTGTGTTATTTGTGACAAAGCCATTTATTGTGAGCATATGGGGGAAGCTGATGTGAGCAGACATATCCTAAATGCCTTGCACAAGAAGAATAAACTGGCTTAAATGGAATCTTGCAGTTTAAAGAAGGTTAGTATAAGAAGTATGATAGGTTCAGATAGTGAGCTTAAGGGTGCTGGGACATAGCAACGCGCGGGCACCGATTACCCCGTAAAAACCCACAAAAATGCGGTACTCATTTCCACTGCCAGCCTGGTCGCTAACAATAATGATGCAACGCCCGATTTGGCACCGTTAGGATACTCCGCGTGGTCACTCTCCGTGACCAATTTAGGTTCGCGTGGTTACTCTTTATAGCCACATGTTGGTTTACTGTTCCTCTTGAGATTGGAGTAATGCCAAAGAGATTGTCTTCAAAGAGGAAATTGCAACTGGCTGAGGCCACAAAAAGGAGGAAATTACTTCATTTGTCTGGCACAGGTATGACTGAACAGTAACTCAGTAGAGTATTATAAAACTGACTTATTAAAACAAAGTCATGGTAAAATTAATATTTATATAAGTACAACAAACAAACAAGTAATTCAATATTACAATCATTAAAAAAAAATCCAATAGTGGGGCCTGTTGATGACTCAACTGCAGCAGAGGATGCCATGAGGCTAGCAGGGACATCTGAAGTCGACGCTGCAGCAGTAGAGGTTCCTTCACATGGACAACAACAGCAACTCCCAGCTGTCTCAACACAAGACAACCAACACATTCGGACAGGTAATAATTCTAGGATGAAACATTGGGAGTCTAGAAAGGGAAAAAAATATATAATTATATTTATTGCAGCTTTGATATTTTTACTTGAATATTTCCGCATCACGCGAGCGTTCTGTATTCTCCCATATTGTACGGTTTATATTGTACGCTCCTTGTAGCGCGCGCGTAGCGAGTAAAATCAATGAAAATTGTATTGTAACCGGTTGAGAAAAATTTCAAAGAAGCAATAAATCACTTATCACACTCGTCGTACAATATGGGAATGATATTTTACTCTCACGCCACATTTTCACTCGCCTTTGGCTCGTGAAAATATTTTGCGTGCTCGTAAAATATTTTCCCATATTGTACTCTGACTCGTGCTATAAGTATTATATATATATATATATATTTATTGCAGCTAACATTTGTTTGCAAGTAAAACAAAGAGGTTTGGCCACCAATTCCAGACGATTAGCCTAAACAATATAAGGATTTTTAGGGGGGGGGGGCATTGCACTCCTGCTGAGAATATTATTAGATCCCCCTAACTTTGACTTCAGACTTGGGGTAAACTACATTTGCAAATTTTATTATTTTTCTCACATGCAAACTTAGTTGTGCCCCTGCAATAATTGTGTTCACCGCAAAATGCCCTTGCTGTGATGCAAACCTAGAAAAATCCCTGAATATTTATTGTAAAACCCCACAACTACTTCTGTGTGTGTGTGTGTGTGTGTGTAGATTATAAAAGCAGAACCTAGGCTAGAATTAATTTCATTTATTAATTAAAAAAAAACTTTTTCCATGGTAACAAATAAATAAATAAATTGAAATAGGTACCAGGTAACTTTAGGTTTCCCTACAACAAAATTAGACTGGGAAGATATATATCAGTGAAAGGCCTTTATCAACTACCTCCCATAGCCACTCCTCCAGTGGTTTAGTGTGGTCTGGTGTACCCAGCTATGAATAGTTTACTACCAGCCAAGGATGACACAACTCAGAATTTATTTCATTAATTAAATAATTAATAAAAGAAATAAATCAAAAAGAAATAGATGAGATGGAATTCACTAATAAATTGATATTGATGTATAGCATAAAATGTTCATGTACTTGGGAGCTATATCAGCAAGAAGCCTTTGTCAAGTACCTTCCCACAACCACACTCTTTCCCTTCACCTCTCTCTTTCTCTCTTTTTTTTTTTTTGTGTGTGTGTGTGTGGTGCGTATAATGTGGGAGTGCGTTGTGTGTGTGTGTGTGAGTAAGTTGGTGCTTACTCAGCAGCCATATAAATTAAAAAAATACCTCAGTAAAAAAAATATATAATAAAATAGGTAGCTAAAAATTAGGTTTCCTACAACTAAATTAGACTGGGAGGATATATATCAGTGAAAGGCCTTAATCAACTACCTCCCACAGCCACTCTCTCTATGTCGGAGTGTGGTCTGGTGTACCCAGCTAAGAATGGTACTTCCCCAGCAACTTTGGCCCATGGGATACAAAGACAGATCTGTGGCTAAAATAATGATAATAATGATAATAATAATAATAATAATAATGATAATAATAATAATAATAATAATAGTAATAATAATAATAATAATAATAATAATGATAATAATAATAATAATAATAATAATAATAATGATAATAATAATAATAATAATAATAATAATAATAATAATGATGATGATAATAATAGTAATAATAATAATAATTTTACTCACACACTTATAGAAGATGGCTTCTCTCCTGTCAGCGACCAATCAGGTGGTAGGGATCTAGAGGAAGAGGATGAAATGGACTTGACAGGTGTTGAAGATGGACTGGTGGGTGCCGATGAACTAGATGATGTAGAGGATCGAGTGCTGAGTGTGGGTGATGAACTTGTTGGCGCAGTGAATGGAATGCTTAGCATGGTTGGTGAACTACTTGGCGTAGTAGATGGAGTGCTGAGTTTGGTTGACGAACTAGTTGGTGTAGTAGATGGAGTGATGAGTGTGGGCGACAAATCAGTGGGTGGGAATGGCGTAGCGTATTAAGCAGTGGGTGATGAATCAGTAGGTGGTGAACTGGACGGCGTAGAGGATGAAGCAGTGGGTGATGAATCGGTGGGTGGTTAACTGGATGGCGTAGCGGATGAAGCAGTTGGTGATGAATCGGTCTATGGTGAACTGGACGGCGTAGCGGATGAAGCAGTGGGTGATGAATCGGTGGGTGGTGAACTGGATGGCGTAGCGGATGAAGCAGTGGGTGATGAATCGGTCTATGGTGAACTGGATGGCGTAGCGGATGAAGGAGTGGGTGATGAATGGGTGGGTGTGGAAGAGAATCGAGACTGCTTAGTTGAAGATGTCATTGATCGGCTGTCTAGTGTGGCTAGTCTTCTGAAGCTTCCTCATGATACACAAAAACTGTTTTTATGTGTGTCCCCTGGTGCCATAAGCTTGGAGAATTCCATAGGACTGAAGATCCATGGCTCACTGTGCAGCTGGAGTCAGTATTACGCAGTTCTTACATTCCTGATGAATGGACATCTACATGCTGAATATAGTAGGCTAAGTGGTATTATGGGATTACCAGCATGTTCCAGCAAGCAATGGCACAGGATTGTGGTGAGACTGGAAAAGTTTGTCACCGAGCTAGCTGAATGGTCATGTGCTCAGGTGAGGGAAGATATTGTTAGACGAGGAGATGGAAAGAATTGGGTAGCATCTTTTGATGATTTCTATCTAACGAGAGGTCACTATTCTAACAATTCTTCCTCTTCAGTACATGATTAAGCAACTGGCAAAATTGCATACTTTTCACACCGAACAAAGAGAGGAAAGGGTCACAACTGGGAGGGAACTTCGGCTGGAGCAGAAACTGACATGCTCGATGAGACTCTGGCTCGTGTACGGCAGGATGGACTTGTGCTGCAGGAGGTGATCGCAGACAAGGACTTAGCAGTGAACTCCACATTATGTCGTCACTTTCCAGAGGGCACTGTCACATACTGCGCCAACCACTGTGCGAAAGCCCTGCACAAGCATTTGGAGACCACTAGAAAAAATCAGTGTGTTGTAAGTATTTGTGTAAATAATTGCTGTCAAATAATATATCACATACACTATAGTGCAGAGCGTCCAACTTCAAATGCAGACGAATGCCAGATAGCCTGCTGAACCATTGCAAGGCGTCACTGAGCAATTTGATTGCATCAGATGCAGTAAACTCAGCCAGTGACCCTCTGAAGGCCTTCTCTGATGGTGTAGAGAACTTTTTTGCCCACTACTGCCAAGATGACCACAAATCTGAATGGTGCCGACATGAAAAGGTGAATTAGTTAATAACACACTAGGGTACCAATAAAATGATATTTACTTTTGTATCAATCATGCAGTAAGCAATAAAACCATTGGTGAAAAAAATAAATTTCTTATGGTCTCTAGACTAACCCTGATGGTACACCGTACACTTGCAAACACAAATTTACCTGCAAAGCCAAGGTGGAAGGTTTTCGGTCACTACTAGGCAGCATGTCAACACGGCCACAGGACTATGTTTCTGACCGTGGCAGGCTAACCACTAATGCAGTAGAAGGCTTCCACGGGTTGGCACTGCTTTAACCCTTTCGTTCCCAATCCCGCTTAAGGTTACGGGGTACAGTTTCACCCACTCACATATGTGACTGGTTTTGGGAAAATCGGCCTAAACGCGGCAAACAATTTTTTTCAGTATCCCCGGGTAAAGCCTTATGGGTCGATTTTTTTCGAAAAAATTTTTATGGCAGAAATGGATAGACACCAGTTAGCTCTAGCTTACGACGCAGTTGTAAGCTCTGGCGTGCTCTAGAACTCACACTAGGAGGCTAGAATCACTAGCCGGTTGGACTCGTGTACGGAGAGTTGCTAAGAAATTATTGGCGGGCTTTTCATTAACAGCCGGGAAAAAACTGTAGCTAACTAATTCACTTACTATTCTACATAATTCACGTACTCACGCAATTCTCGCCATCATAGTTTCTAAAGGAGCCCTGCATTAAGCCGTTTAGACTTCTTTCAATCCGCCTGTAACCGGTTTATTCCATAGTGTCCCGGAGACACGCAGCAATAGTATACGGACACAAGGCACGCCCCCTGACCTTAGCAACGCCTTTACCAGGCGTTTTTTCGAAATCAGCAATAATAAGTTTAGCAAAAATACTGAAGTGTTGTAGTGCGTAGGGCGAAGACGGCTTGTGCTACAGCTTCCAATTTAGGAGGACGGCATCCCAAGGCCCCGTGCAGCCTATTGGTAGAATAAATTAGAAAACTTTAGATGCCGCGTTTAGGCCGATTTTCCCAAAACCGGTCACATATGGCATGTAGTAGCTGACCACATGTGGCTTTATGACACCCACTCATATGTTCTTATTCATAGTACCTAAAAACCACATGTGGTTCCAACAGGGTCAACAGTTAAGTGCTTGTGGTGGTTGTGAATGTAATTCCATTTTTTAAGATTGTAATAGATTGTATTGAGGATATTATTAAATGATTGAGATAATCTGCTTGTTTGTGAATTACAATGTAAAATTGACATGTTCCCTAATTCCTCCTTTTCTGTACCTAGGACTCGTCAATTCTGCCAGTAACGCTGAGAAATAAAATGTCTTTGCTATTTTAATATGCTGCCACCACTCAGGATTCTTTTTCACTCTTTCAACCACTGACCTCGGTTTCCCTTCCCAGGATGACCAACCCTCCTCCCGTTGGCGACACGAGAAAGCAAGCTGTCAGCCGCCTGCTCGCCAATGAGAGGTCCCTTTCGGCCAAGGACAAGTTGGATGCATTTCACACGGTCGTCCGGGAATACCTCTCCTTGGACCATGCAGAGATCGTTCCACCTTCCGAACTCCATTCCACTCCACATTGCTATCTCCCCGTGCATGGTGTCTTCAAGGAGACCTCGACCACGACCAAGGTTCGAGCCGTCTTCGACGCATCTGCCAAGTCGTCAACCGGTCACTCCTTGAACGACACCCTGCTAGCTGGACCCAACTTGTGCCCTCCCCTCACCGACGTCTTGATTCGTTTCAGACACCACGGAGTTGCCATGAGCGCGGACATATCCAAGATGTTCCGCGAGGTGCTTCTGAACCCCGAAGAGAAGGACTGGCACAGGATCCTCATGCGTGGGACTTCTGGCCAGATCCTGGATTGCCGCATGAAGAGACTGACCTTTGGGCTAAAGAGCAGCCCGTTCCTGGCAACTCACGTGCTCCGAACTCTCACTCGTCAACACTCCTCCGACTTCCCTGCTGCATCCGCCGCAATACTCAATTCATTCTACGTCAACGACCTGCTCGCAAGCACCGACAGCCTCGACTCGGCCATCCAGCTGAGATCTGAACTCTGCCAGCTTCTATCTCAGTCCGGAATGCTCCTGAGAAAATGGAGATCGAACTCGTCCAAGCTCCTCAATTCCATCCCTCCTGACCTGCATGAAGACAACTCTCAGGTCTCCATCTCTCCTCCTAGTTAAGCTCACAAAGCTTTGGGGTTACACTGGTCTTGTAAAAACAAATACACAAAAAACAACAAAAACAATAACAAAGTTCACACACATATTTCAATGATGAGTTGATGCAGCTAACTATCTGAAGACACTTCATCAACTACACAAGAAGTAAAAAATATGAATATATTCATTGAGAGCTTGCAATGATTTGATTCCGAAATACAGCAACACGAATAGCTTCAAATAATTGCTAACTTTATTTATCTACTTTTGTCTTATTCTCAGCATCAATGGTTTGTTATTGTCAGTAAGATTTTGGGCAGTTTCAGAACTTGGACACTTGTAATTTTTTGAAAATATTGCGTAATTTTTATAAGTACAATTTTTTTATTGTAGTCAGTTAATACAGTAACGAATATTGTGCACCTAGGGGTATACCACTTAGCTGTTAAATAGTAACCTTTTAGGTTTCAGCCCCTATATGATATACACCTTTGATTTCAGAGTTACCTCACCTGTGGATGGTAGGCACTGGTAATCCTATGTTCAGTATTAGTTATCTGATACAACTCCTTGGATAATGCATTAACAAATTCTCTCCCTTGGTCAGTGATCAAAACTTCTGGACTGCCCATCCGACATATCACCTGTTACGGAGTCACAACATACTGCATCTGAAATTGCTATCATTGTTATTGTTCTATTTAAGACTTACAGAATATATGAAACTTGCAATGTCATTTGCCGTTTTGTCTTGAAGAGATGCAGCCTCAGCCCACTTGCTGAAATAATCAGTTAAGGTGACAATATACTGGTTTCCTCTTGAGGTCTTCGGCAACGGGCCAATAAGATCCATTCCCACCTGAACCCAAATCCTGATTGGTACAGGAATTGAGCGTAGTGAGCCTGAGGCCTTTTTAACCCTTTCGTTCCGGATCCCGCTTTAAAGCGGGTGAAGACCGATTGACTTCTCCGAATTTTAAAAAATAGTTACTTTATAGCTAGAACCTTCAGATTGCATACACAGGTGCCCAATGCATTGGAGAAGCATCTAAAATAGCTTTCAGCCAGGACTGCTTCGACAGTACCTCACAGCAGTTGCGTTTATTTCTTCCTCGGCAAAAAAAAAAAACATCGGTTCTCCGTCGAATTTTAAAAAAAGTTACCTTCTTCACAGCAGCTTCATTTATGGATCCAGTCATCTCCAGAGCTTTGTAGAAGCAGCAAAAAATTGCTTGAGCTCAGTAGCCTTCCATAACACATTGAAACAACCGCTTCTTTGCCGACCAAGACTTTACGGTTTGACTTACTGTCTTCTCCATTTTTTATAAAATCGCCAGTTCAACTGGGGACCTCCCTATTACGTACAGTCTTAGGTAATGCTTATTACATCATAGGAAAAAAGTGAGCGTGTCGTGTGACCCCGGTAACTATACAAAAAAATTTTTTTTTCAAAGTCATTTTTTGGAAGATGGCGTCCAGAAGTTACAATGCGGTGCAAGTTTTAGACTTGCTTGATGTTGACTCTAGCGACTCAGGATCAAGCGGAGAGAAGGGAGACGACATCTAGGGCTATAGGAGGCCCTGTATCAGGGTTGGTGGACCAGACCCCGTCAACTCTGATACTGAAAATGGGAGTCAAGAAGATGATGAGGTAAGCTTGTCTTTCTCTTGTCTTTCTCTTGAAAAATAGCAAGCTTCTGTTGTGGAAAGGACTTATTTATAGCTTTATTGAGATAGAGTAAGCTGTTTAGCTATAATATATATATATATAATATTTCATTGAGTTGTGAGATTTGAAAGTGGCTTGTGGTTTTTTGAACAAATTCAAATTTTCAAAAAAATTAAAAAAAGTTTTTACCACATATACTACTAGGACCAGATGTGAATGCAGTCACCGACCCAGATTACGCAGATGAGGGGACAGGAGCAGAGTCTTCCAGTGATGAAGGAGAGGATACCGGACCTGAGTCTTCCAATAATGAAACACGAATAGGCAGCAGGTTCCAGTGATGAAGAAGAGGAAGTGGCTCCTCCTGCTCTGAGTTCTGGACGTCCTCGCAGTCGGAGAAGGCGGGAATTGAAGAACAAGAGTCGGGTGGATGAGGTAGGGGGAGAGTGGAAGAAAGATGACAACACACCCATTTTTATTTTGTGTAAAGGACCACAGACTTTGATATTTGTGGCTGCTCCCTCCCCCCCCCCTCCCCCTCCCTGAACATCTCAAAAGTTGTAATATGTATTGTTATTGTCGTTGTCGTTGTCTGTGTTTTTGTGGTGTTGTAGTGGAGCTTCACACTCGATGTATATGTGTGTGCGTGGAGTTGAAATGTTATTCTGGCGCTTCCAGATCTAACCGGGGAGGGAACGAACTCGGGGGGGGGGGGGGGGGGTCTTTTCCAATCGGGGCTACTATGCCCATGTAAGTTGAATTTCATGTATGTGTGTGTGTGTGTGTACACCAGTCAATTTATATTATACATTTATTTTTATGATCTGTATTCACCTGTATCTTCTTTTTTCTAGTGTGTGTGTGTGTGTATGTGTGTGTGTGCATTTGTGGAATGAGAGAGAGCACCGTGGACAAACAGTATGTGGCACTTCCGTATACAACCTGGGAGGGAACTCTGGATCTTTTTGGATCGTGACTACTATGCCCATGTAAGTTGAATTTCATGTGTGTGTGTGTGTACACCAGTCAATTTATGTATAATAAATTATACATTTATTTTTATGATCTGTATTCACCTGTAGCTTCTTTTTTCTGTGTGTGTGTGTGTGTATGTGTGTGCGTGCATTTGTGGAAAGAGAGAGAGAGCAACCATGAACAAACAGTATGTGGCGTTTCCGGATCCAACCTGAGAGAGAACGAACTCGGTGGTCTTTTTCGGTCTGTGACATCATCCATGCCTGGTAAGTTGAATTTCATTTTTTCAACTTACTGATATTTGGGTGTCCAGCTAGGGCTGGGGGGTTATGGTACAAGAATGTCAGTGAAAAGTAATGACGGGGGACGGGGGGGGGGCTCAATTCAGCGAGGCCAGCTGTTATGTTACAAATGTCATTGTTGTCCTGTGTTTTTTTGGTATTGTATGGAGGTTCCGGATCCTATGGGAGGGATCGTTCAGTCTGTGACACCATCCATGCCGGGTAAGTTGAATTCCACGTGTGTGCTTGTACTGCTTTTCATTTTCGAAGTACACTTTCTCAATACATGTTTCTCTCATGTACAGTGTGGAGTATACATACCAGGTGTTCATACAGTGGGAGGCTAGCGCTGGGTTCCCCCCTAGAATTTTGGGAGTTGAATAGAAATGAACATTTAGGAAGCATTTATTTTTAGTCTGATATTGTATCCCATTATGTTCCTATCATAACTGAGCCATTTAGTGCATAGGACCGAACACTGATCATCAGTGTGAAGTATAGACTCGTATGCAAAGATGTGCATCAAAGTAGTGTAGGTTCCAAAAAATGGGTGTGGCGAAGTACACTCGGAGCCCCACCCCAAACAAAAATCCTGTATGAAACCGCATACAATACATCATAAAGTTGCAATTATATAGGATCATGAATAATTTGTTGTTTGTATTACAAATATCTTTGTTGTTTGTGTTTTTGTGTATATGAAATTGTTTTGTAGTGGAGCTCGACGTCCGATGGCATACGTTCCTTGTGGACACTCATAGATGTCTCCTACATGATCACAATCAGCACCACACACAACAAACAACATATTTTATTGTTGAACTAATATAATATTGGTATATAATGCATCAAACAATATTATTTCTATTTTATTTTATTTTTTTATTGATGGGAAAAGTGGATTTTTTGGGAAAAAAAATTTTTTTTTTTGAAGTATTAGTAGATGGCTTAAATATTATTCAATTTTCTCAATCAAAAAATGAGGGGAATCCCAAACTCTTGGTCTATTTAGTGATATATGGTTGCTATGGGGTTTTCCCAGCCAGCATCGAGTTACAAAAATAAAACGGCACTGCTCTATTCCGCGGTAGAAAATTAGATTTTTCCGCGCGCATCAAAACAATTCAGGAACGAGAGGGTTAAGTGTGTGGTTATTTCGCTGGCATGTGTCACATGATGCCACCTGTAACAGTAAATTTAGTTAGGCCCATAGCTAGATAACAAACAATGACACATATTGCTTACATAATTTGTAACATCAGTGGTCAGACCTGACCAGTAATATTGAGCAGAAACCATGTCCAGAGTACGATTAATTCCAAGATGACTGGCATTAAGAACACACTCCACAATTCTCTGCCTTTTAATGGTGTCATCTACCACTAGCCTGCCTAAAGTACCAGATTATTTGCTTACTATAAACATTCATCAGCTAATGACTGCTTCTAGCCGTAATAGCCATAGCCACTATAATACAATTAATGCTTACCTGTACATTGTTTAGAACTTTTATAAAACAAATCTGCTTCCTTTATGAAAAAAAACTTAGCTCTTTTCCTTAATGACCCTTTATCCGACTTGGAAAAACCTTCTGGATAAATGCCATCTTTGATATAGTTGTATATAGTGCTGAAGCTAAATCTCCCATGATTGTTATCTCCTGCCATACTTCACCAGTAAAACTTTGAACTGGTCAAACTAAAAAATCAAACATGACTTAAATATTGCATTGAGTCTGAAGAACTATGAGAATCCTGCATAATTATTGTAAGCAACCTATAAGTGTAAATGCTAGAAAAACAACGGATGAGTGAGAGACAAATTATACATGTACACATGTAGAGATTTAAAAGAAATTAAGCAACCATGATATATGAGACAGAAATTAATCATGCACATTTGTATAGAATTAAGCAATTGTTCTATAGCTCCACTGTTCATGTTTTGCTATTTGAGATGAGATCCACATTAGGCCCACGACACGGTGACAGTTTTCCAGAGGGGATGACCTGTCACAAAAAAATTGGTCCGCTTGATATTGGTCCGCCGGGACCATTATTTACTGTCCGTCCGGACCAGTTTTAATATTAAAACTGGTCCGCTAGCGTTAAAAATGGCCCACATAATAAATTTTCCTATATGAGCCTCGTCGTCTCGGCCATCCCTAGCTAGGCACACCACTGTAAATAGATCAGTGTTATTTTGGTGTAGAGATTCCAGACTTTCTTAGTTTTTAGTTACTATCGTTCTTAGTTCTTAGTTACTCGTACTGAAAAAATATCTCGAATTCTTTGTTTTATTTTTTTCCCAATTTTTGTTTTTTTCCCAAATTCTCACAGAAGATTTAGTTCAATAATGCGACTCCTTAAAGAAAGTAGTACTAGTAGTTCTCCCAAATAACTTCAAAAATAGCATATTTCTATGAAATCTTAGGTATTATAAATAAAGTATGATATATTTTATATTGTTTTAAAGTTTTTTCTTGCTGGTTATAGTTCATGTTATACCAATTTGATTTTTTATACCAAACAATTCATTTTTAATGCCAACATGTTTCAGCAGACTGCTTCTGCCATCATCAGGGCTGATTTATAAAAATCAAAAAACAAAAATGCTATAATTAGCCTAAGGGTGATGCTTGACAAAATGCAATATATTGCCTAAGGTTGATTCTTGTTTTACTTATGTGAGTGGCCTCTAGCTGCTCTTAATACTAAAGGAAAAAGCTCCATTCCAGAGTCCCAATTCATGGTTAACTTGTTGGGTAACATATTTATGTAGATGGCTTCTTTTACTTTTCTTTCAACCATGCCTTGCGAAATATCCAAAAGTTTTACTTGATTCCAATGAATCACATGACTCCCTTCTTGCCACGACCACCTTCATCTGGAGATTTACTTGTGCGTGCAAAGACTCCTTCAATGGAAGCTACCCAAGGCTACTATCTTAGGGAGAGGCCACACAGAGACTGATGGACATATATGTGTTGTGTTTTGATTTCTGTTTCTTGCAATAGGTACCCTGGTCCTTAACCGGGGTTCCTTCTGGCGCCTTCCTCAGCTTCGTCAGGCGCCAGAAGGACCTGTTGCTTTGCTCTTGTATATCAGTTAATTCTTTTTAATTTTTAGTCACAATTACTTACTGTTCTGTTTGTGCACTTGTTTACTATTGCAGTCTTGAGCAGGCTTTTGCTTGCTTGAGTCAGGTGATGCACAGGTATCAACACCTCACTCAGCACAGGTATCAACACCTCACTCAGCTCAGTTTATATTCTCATGTTGCAGGTCATTACTCTCATTAGTATAGCCACTCGAAGGTCCACAAGACCGAGACTTTATGGCTTTTTAAATTATACTAACTACTGTCTAAAGAGACACACTTGGCGCGCCTCTGTAGCTTTAGCTACTTTATTATAGCACTTAGTATGGTATGTCAGACAAGTGGTGGACAGATATGGAACTTTTCTCCTTTTGGATGAAGGATCTATTCCTCCCGAGTATTCCACCTGCTCGTCCAGTGCTATTACTTCTAGATGGACATTCATCCCACTACGAGCCAGAAACCATTCACTATGCTGCTTCGCAAGATGTGGTGATCGTCTGTCTACCTCCCCATACCACTCATGTGTCACAGCCTCTAGTATTCCATTGGCTTTGGTAATCTTGGAATTCTTCAGAAACAAATTCAGGCCATTGTCAGTGACAGTCTGTTCTGGTAGTTCAAACCTTGCAAAATGCTTATCTCAGTTGTTGTATAGTAAGACTTGCAGATGTCCAGACTTCATTGGTAACACTTCTGGCCATTAGGTTAACTGGCAAAGTCCAGGAGGTTCACTCCACAGTCTAAAGTGGTGTGTCTGGCTCCTCCATGTGGTGTGCTGATTTGAGCCATCTTCCAAAGGACCACACACACACACACAAACACACACACACACACAAACACACACACACACACACACACACACACAAGATCTAGCACATGATTAATCCTCATATTCCCTGGATGACTTTCATGTAGGAGCTTTACCCTTATTTTGTTGTAGTTATAACCACTTGCATTCTATTCAGTAAGCAATTTTGCTCAATGGTCAGTTCATTTCTATTATTAAAATATGGCTGTAATTCTTGATCACATTTCTTTGGCATCCATAAACAATAATGCATATTCTTTCAAATGCTCTGTGTAACTGGCTTGGATATGTTATCGTTAACTCCTCGGAGTGATGCATCTGTATGATTATGGTAGCCTATATAGTGCATCCACATTGTCATGCTTATGGCGAGCAAGACACTCAGGTCTACTTCAAATCTAATTTGGTATGTGTATATGTGTGGTGTGTGGCCTCTCCAAAGTAAGTGGGCGGAGTTTGTGTATGTAATTTGGGTGGAGTCAATGACGATCGATACCATTCTTTGAAAAGTTTCTTTTAAGTTCATTCAGCTGTGTCGGGACTTTGACAGCATGGAGGAACACATTAAGCTTATGATTTGATAGGCTCTATTTTAGCATTTTTATTGGTGAGTAGAGAGTCCCACTAAGTGTGTCTGCTACTACTGCGCGATTGTTTCTGCTCGCGTATTATCGAATGGTGGGGTATTGGTGGGGAATAAATTATTGTCCGGATCTACAGGCGGTGCGCGTTGCTATGTGCGGCCACCCTTAAAATTAGAGGGGTATAGTTATGGGTGTTAATCCTGAAGTAAAATACTATAATTAGCTGGTCAGCTAAATTTATGATTAAATTGTCTCAGCTGAGTAAGTACACCAGCTTGTTGCCTGTTTCGGAACAAGTGAACAATGAATAATAATAGGAATCTCTTTAAATCAATGAACCAAAAGGTATATAACATGATGGACTTTCAAAATGTGTTGCCTTCTCTTGTTGCAGTGTGACAGAAGTCCTAATCATCACTGATATCTGTGTCCAGTCAGAGACTTGCTGATTATTTTAAGTCCCTGGAGAGCCTCCTGGTCTGCAGATTCCAACCTCGAGACCTCATATAGCCACACCAAGTTATTTAGCTTGATTATTCACATTTATTTTTTCTATTCTATTGTTGCATAGCTATAACACAACTTTAAGAACTTACCCATGATTTTCAAATGTCTAGGTAAATTGTTCCTAGGTAACAAATTGAACTCGCCTGGGGTTTTCAGCCACTCAAATTTGGTGTCAGCGTAGCTAAAAGATAGGAGATACCAGTGGGCGAAAAAAAGCTCAAAATTATTTTTTGTACGCCCAGTTCAGATAGTACTGTACATTTTTTATTTTATGTAATTGGTCGTACTGTCACATAATCAGGTGAAGAGATATAGAAATAGGTTGATATGAGTGGCAATATTTTATGCTACACCAGTGGTGGCTTTGAGTTGTATGTCTGATTGAAAGACAGTTAGCCTAGTTCAAACTTGATACCTACAATATACATAAATTCCTTATAATTGTAAAAGAAAAAGTATTTAGTAATGCAAACTACTAAAACAGACCAAAAACTCTAGTAAAGAACTATCATGCTGTGAAATCCACCATCATTATTAGGGTGATTTATTTAATATAACATTAATCATAATTATCAAAACTAGTTTCTGTAATGATTAGGGTTGGTTATCCACATATCATCTTGTTGATAATTATAGTCAGTTTTTTTTATATAAAGAACTGGGTTTCATAATGGTACCATCATAGGTACCATCACATATTGTAGCTGTTAATTTATTTTACTCCTCTGCAATTTTTCTTGTTATTTGCTAATATTTTTACTATTGTGAGAGTGCAATTGTGTGCTATTGTTATTATATAGATAACATCGTGGAACAAAAGAAGAAAAGCATTAGCAAGCTAGATTCATATTTGAGAATTTAATTACTTAAATTTAAAATTTATTTGTTAAATTCTTCCAATTTGACATAACTGTGATGCTTGATTCCCTGAATTAGTTAACTCTTCACACTAAAAAAACTTCATGCTTTACCTTCGTTTTTATTTTCTTATTTACTTTGGAGCAAGTCTGAGCAACAAACATTATGTGGTAAAGTGTGATGTGGTAGAGCACATAAGTAGAAAATTAAATTAGAAAGAATTATTATAGTAAATGGTTGCATAGATTGGTGTCTTACTCTCACTACATAATAAAAAAAATGAGAATTGTAGTCAGCATGATATGCCACAAATGTTTTTATAACTCACGATTACTTTCAAATGCTGTAGTAGTGTTAATTATTTTCACAGTATAATTAATATCTTCATATGTGTGAACTTGTATATGTCTTACCTCTTTCTTACTTATTTTGTATACAGAGAAATTTTACATGAAGCAAAGACAAGACGCTGATCACAAGCCAATAGATAGAATGCAGACAAAACCTAAATACATATAAGTCTGTATTTGCGTGTTTATTGAGTTGCTTTGTACTCTAATCAGTTTTTTAAAATGATGCCACTGAATGAGTATTTATATTGATAATTAAACTTACGTCAGCAAAACTAATTCTACTATTTAAATGCTCTGATCGATTTTAAATATAGATTTTGTTTGTTGTATTTTTATAATTATTTTATATTATTACAGAATTAAAGTTAAAAAAATTGTTCCATTTAATGATACTATGATATTGTAAGCATAATACTGTACATTTAAATAAACTACAATAAAAAGGACAATCTGTATGAATAAATTTCGATACCTTTGTAATAATATATATATTTAATAGAACTATTAATTATTCAACATTACATAACAAGTTCACTTACAAATACTATTATCATTGCTGATCAAAAAATCTTGGTCGTTTTTCTGCAGGTTCATCATCCATTCTGTCATGAGTATCATAATCACCTGTAAATGTCAAATTCAGTTTAGTTGTGCATAATAATAAAGAAATATTTTTTAAAAATGCAGTTTGAACGGTAATCTTCTTGATGTACAATAAAAAAATTACACCCACATTAAATTTTATGTGTAAGAAGGTGTTAGGGATGGTTGAGGAAATTTGTTTTGGTAATTCCTGATACATGCACACATAATACTTAATTATCATGGTGGAACAATATTGTCTGATTAAACCCTCTGATTGTATAAGCTTAGTACATAAATACAACATACTCATTGCTTCATCTTCTGTGTTCCATCGTCTCCTTTTTCTTTCAAGAATATTATCAGCTCTGTTATCCTCAGCTTTATTTTCCAAGTCTATAATTTTACAAATATTTCTTCATTATTCATAATTATGTATTGACATCTAAGTGACTACTTCACTTTAATGTAAAGATCAAGGAGATAAGTAATGAGACCAAAGTGTCAAACAACTAAATTTTAGACACAAGTTGTATCACCTTTAGAATTCACACACACTTTTCGGGTGGATTGCTATAAAAATAGTGTAGGATCTCCTTTCAAGTCTTTCACAATATCACACCATACTCATTAGCTAAGAACAGCTTATTATCTTCCTTGAGTGGCGGAAGGAGGGGGTATCTAGTTAGGAAGCGAGTAGGATTATCGGTTATGATGATACTAGAGTGCCACTACTACGCTTTAGACAATCATAATTACCCAAATAGAACTCATGCTCTTTGTGATCTTTTCGATGACTTGGCGTAAAATCCCCACACCTTTCTACTCCAGTAGATATGATACTGTAGCATTTACCATCTGACCCTGTCAATGTCCTAAGTTCATTAATTTGCTTCATTATTAAATGCCATTACACTCTAGAATAATGAGAAGGCTACAAATGCCAAGATATTACAGACAGTTTTTATGAGCTGTAATATTAATATTCAAAGAAAAATTCATTATCACAAACTGAACAGGAATTGTTGTGAGGGCAAATAAGCTGCAATACAAAGGATGTCCTTACACTGAGCTGGAGCAGTGATTGAGCCACATTATTAATAGGAATTAAATTTTTCGCTATTTAATTATTAAATAGCGTAAAATTATAATTAAATAGCGTAAAATTTAATTCCTATTAACAAATGTTATACCAGATATAATTCTCTACCTCATAACCCTGTGCTAGATTAATTATTATATAGAATATGTCGGTTCAATTTAAACATTTCTCAATGTAATCCATAAATTAATATATAATTTAGCTAATGCCTCACTTAATACTGTGACATGGGCTCTTGTTCTGTGATTTAAATTTGAACATTCATAATATCCACTGTTTTCTCTACTGGCAAAATGAATAGTAAGAAGACTTCTATAATCAGATATGTAAGAGACTTCTGCATTGGGAGGTAGTTGACCATGATTAAAAGTCCATATAGGTTCACTTAATAAGCATATTATTACCAATCTATAACCTGGGCTAAGTAAATTTTCTGAAGTAATAATTTTTGTTATATCTAAACAAATTTTAAACAAAGAAAATTTCTAATGAAATGATTTAGTTATATCTTACACAAATAAATTGCATATTTTTGTAAGGCATAATAATATATGTAAGTAAATTTATAACACAAGCATTATTTAGATTTTCTAATCATGGCCTAAGATGTAATATCAAAATAGATTGAACTATTGTAAGCTGTTAAAAAGTTGTGTTGACTGAAACCTATGATATAGAAACAGACATAGAATGTTTAGTTACCAAATTTGGATAGCTTATGGAAAATAGAGAGTGATAGCAGCATGCCTACTTCTGCTGTTGACCAAAAGTCTACACCTAGATAGATACGTTCATTTCAAGTCTCAACATCTTAATCATGTAATGAAAAGATTGCGATAAGTTTTTACCAGAGAAATAGGGGGTATATACAGTAAAATATTGAACGAAGAAAAGAAGCACATACAAAAAGTACTTCAAAGATGGTTATGACATTACAGCTATTAAGGCAGACTCTAAAGAATTGCATTCTATGGATTCCACTGATTCTGAACCATGCTTAGCAGGATTGAGTGAGGGTATTCAGAGAGAGTGAAAAAACATCACAAGTCTTGCAAAAGTGGTGATGAAGTAGGTATTGTCCATTACTGAGCATGCTTGATAGAAACATTATTTCATCAAGTGGGAAGACAAAATAAATTGTAGACAAAGCCACTATGAATTGTGAGCGATAAAATCTCTACACATACAGAGGACACCAAAACAACAGTTTAAAGCATATAGGTGTAGACCATCAGATGATGGATAGGATATTATTAAATGGTAAGCTACTAACTAGTTTTTTTTTTACTATTACTGCGCTCATATATCACCGTAGAGAAATTTGCGCCAAACCAGAAGGACTTTGGGAAGTAGTGGAAACATGAAACGTCAGTTAGCTAAGTACTTAACAAACTCTTTTGTTGAAATTGAGAAAATCTTCTTATTGCAGAATTGCTTCTCATTAAACTATGCAGTATTATTTTATATCTACGCACAGCAAACACACTCTCACACATTTTCTCTCCACCATAACAATGAAAACTTGAGCAATTTTGTTTTTCATAAACCGAAGTATTATATTCAACTTTATTTTATGGCTTTATTAGCATTATTTACAACAATTACCTAATAATTTGTGGTTAAAAGTGAAACCAACTGTCCAAAATCAACTACACATAATGTCATAACTATTATAATACCAAATCAATTTACAGCATACCATAAACATATAACAAACTGTGAGACAAGAAAGTATGTTTCATTCCTGCTGCAGGTGTCCTAAGGCAAGTAAATATTCCGTCATGTATGGTAGAGACAGGATTTACTAACAGAAACTGATTGTGTACAGTGGTATTGGGTGGTAATGGATTTAGATGCTGGAAAAACCACTTTGGGGTATACACACTATCACAAGTTAATGTCACACTATCTCCAGTATTTACTTCCATAAGTTCAGGAATATGATTGCTAGCTCTTTCTGTACAAGGAAAAAATGAATTATGATGCCAAAGTTTAAATATGTTAAAAATAGTGATTTATAAACTGAAATTAGTAGGAGTAAACAGAACCTTGATTATAACATGACCTCTTGGTGTGAATAAGAAGAAAATTAACAATTTGTACCCAATGAATATGAAATAAAAATCAATCGTGGATCAGATTGCAGCACTTTAATATCATATAATTTTCTAGCTCATTATTATTTGCTTTAGATCTAACCAATTATTTTAAAATAACTATACAGATACCATTTCCAATACTCAGTGATTTAAATAAGTTTCGTGTATACAAATAATCGACACCTGCAAAGAGAGGTTTTAATTATTTAATTTCATGCACGTTAACTAGAATCTGGTTATCAACATTGTGATATTTAATATTATTCTTTTTCTTTAGCTAATAAACAACTTGATCTTAACTATAGAATAACTATTGTGTTCTTTTCACTAGTAATTGGAATTATAAGTTAACTTCTGTTAATATATTATACTGTGAGACTGTTTCTGTCTATGCTTAGCCACCTCTGATGGCTATTAAAGTAAGCCAAGCTTGGTGCCCAGGGTTTACAATGTCAGGTTTTCCAATAATGGCCAGTGTGGGGCCTTCTAGCAGTACAACAGACTGATAAAAAATGTACAAAATGACTAATATCAAGAATTGTATGTGAATTCATGCACATGATCAGAATGAGTTTGTTTACTGTCCTTTCTTTTGCACATTGGAGTAGAATCTTGTAGTTAAAAATTACAGCTGTTAGCCAAAATTAAAAAACAAAACACACAAAAACAAAAACAAAAAAAAACAGAGAGAGAGAGAGAGAAAGAAAAATACTTGGGGAGGGTCCTCTCAGTCCTCTGAGGACCCACCCCAATTATTTTTCTTTCTTTCTCTCTCTCTCTCTCTGTTTTTTATTTTATTTTGGCTACCAGCTGTAATTTTTAACTACTGCAAGATTCTAGTCGAGCTGCAAAAGAAAAGACAGTAAACAAACTCATTCTGATCATGTGCATGAAATTTACATACAATTCTTGATATTAGTCATTTTTATATTTTTTCTCAGTCAGTTGTACTAGGCATTGCATACAGTAAATATTATTGGAAAACCTGACATTGTAAAGCCTGGGCACCAAGCTTGGCTTACTTTAATATCATCAATCTGTGAGACTGTTTCTGTCTGTGCTAAGCAACTGTTAGCCACTTTATTTCAATAATTATTCAAACAGTTTCCAGTCCAGTTTATATTATCTCTTATAAATGTAACTGCAATTCGAGACTGTTGATAAAGACAGGAAAACTTTATACATACATATTGTAATAATTGACTATTGTTTGGTGAAGATAGTAATAAACTTATAAATGGTGTATGCTGTTTATTGAATATTATATAATAATCAACTTATTTATAGACTCACTTGCCACAAAAACTGTCATTATTTGTACGTATACACAATTCTATTCTCTTTTACTGCAAACACCGTGTATTGACCAGAATTAGCGATATTAACTGATTCAATTTCCAAATCGTAACCTTCATGCCTGACGTTCGCTGTACCCAAACTAGGCAGAAACCATCTAAATAATTTCACATCATTACAGAATGGACAAGGTATTGTCAAGTTACTTCCAATTTCGGCTACAACTTCTTTTTCAGTAGTAATGTCAAGAGATTGACCAATAACTACAAATAGCATTAATGAAATAACAAAAAAATTAATGACCTAGTTAAAAGGCCAAGACATACCACAAAAACTAACTAATAAGAGTAATAGTGGCACCATAGTACTGTCACTTTAAATGCCAATGTACTCCAGGTTTTTACTACTTTAAACCGATTGACGTGTGTAAAATATTTTTTACTGAACATGCAACGCTGCGCTGCTTAACTAGCGTCTTTCCTGGTAGAACAAATTAAACCAGATTGTAGACTCGAGATACTTAGTAGGGTGTCCTCTGCTGGTTCGGCGCCACAAATCTGGGGGACGCCCTTACAAAAAAAAACTGCAATTGAATCTAAATTTCTGCTACCATAATAAGTTGGGGGGGGGGGGGGGGTCAAACTTTTATTGAGGAATGCCCCTTAAGTTTACTGTTCTTTTTTTAATGATGCATATTAATTGCTTAACCACCACATTAAAATTCAGTCATTTTAGTAATAATTAAGATATCCTTTAAATAAAGATAATAGCTACTATTGGTGTCTGTAGGAAGTAATAATACCGGTTTCATTGGAATTGTTTAGGTTCAAGCCCTCCCCCCTCCTCCCCACAAAACTCTGCCAATAGTTCTGGTTGAATAACTTCGAGCTTGAGATGACGATGGTCTCACTGTTGTCGGCGAATTCTTCGAATTTGTCGATTTTTGTCTCATTTAAACACTTGCACTTATAATTCTATCCCAGTTACCATTTTTCTCAATACTTTGTGTAACTCTCTGCTTCTTACTCATTTGTAATATCTGTCTTCTTTATATCATCTTTATATCATCTTTTATCAAAGGTTCTTGGCGAGCGAGCGTAGCGAGCGAGACAGTATTAGGGGTGGATAATGCAAAATCGGGTATTATGTTATATATATATATGATGTATGTATGGACGGTACGTATGCTCTTTAAACGCGCGCGCGGAGAACGTTTTTCTCCAAAAAACACGGCTATTTAGGCTTGACTCCAGTTTATTCTGAAACTACAGCATTAAGCTAACCTTACTTTATACTTAAGCTCCAAAGTAAGAGAAAATTCCTGCTAAAACGCTTGTTTTCAAGACACAAAAAGTTGATTCGACAGGTTACTATGGCATTGAAGACCCTTTTCCAGACTTAATTTTAAAACTTCGCCGTTTTATGGGGGATACGAATTGCCAGTTGTTGGTTGTCAAGAGCTGTTGGTAGTCAGAATGCCGTAGTATTAATGCTATGGAAGCTACTACTTCTCGAGGGAAGCTGAGATAAGTACGCAATTCCATATTTGTTAGCTAAATATGCAAAATTAACTCTGGCCTTTCTTTTTTGTAGCTAAGAGAGCTAATCAACAGTGACTGGTAAATTCAAGTAATCAGATTGGCTCAAATTTGGTACTACAAAAGTTACCACTGCTCAATAAAATGAGGTAAGAAAGTAAGTTTGTATTTGTGTGCTAAAATTGATTGTCTTTTGTTTTAGTAGGTGAGAGCTTGTTGTCAAGAATTCAAGGTAATTCAGATGGTCAAAGTAACTTCAATTTGATACTACAGAAGTTATCAATACTCAAGAATGATGTAAGTAGTAATTCCATATTTGTTGGCTAAAATTACAAATAATAACACTGGTTTTTATCGTAGCTGAGAGCTTGTTCAAGAGTTACTGGTGATTGAGATTATCAGAATGGTTGATTTTGATACTACAAAAGTTACCATTAATAAGGTAAGAGAGTGATTTTGTATTTGTTTGCTGAAATCAAATGTCATAACTGCTATTATAGTATTTGCATGAAGTAAGCTAAAAATAGTAACATTTTATGTTACCTAGCTATCAGGCTCGCTCGCCATTTGTGCTCAAGCACACCACTAGTTTATTTGTATATTATATGCATGGACGTACGTAAGGCATTTTTGTACTTTGACTTATATAATATCTGAAATCTCAATTGAACGCTCACTCGCTGAATTATGTAGGTATGTATGCGTACGTCAAAAAATTTCGCCCGCGCTTCTAATTACGTAAGTTAGGTAAAGCGTTCACAGTTCCAGTATTTTTCAATTAACGAGCACGGAGAATCCTGCTGCACTGCCTTACGAAACTTTGTTTCCACCAAAAAGTTTATAGCTACTCTCTTCTTGGCGAAAGACTGAATGGCAAATTGCCAAAGCTGCGCTTCTTTGCCACTGCTTTCGAAGTTTATTCAGGTAATTCTGTTATTGTTAACTCTTCATGCCTAATCATTGCTATTATTTAGCGATTTTCTTCACAAATCATACTTTACCTATACTCATATGTGACCGTCTATAGGAAAACCAGGCACAACGCGGCACCTTCGAAATTTTTTTTTTTGCACTTACGGAGTTGTCGGCGTCCAGATATTGAGCTCTCCAAGTTTTATCGTCGTAGCTTAAGTCGTTCCCGCTATAATAGACCTAACCGTTCCCTTCCGTCCGCTTGAAACAATACATTCTTAAGAAATCGATCGATCTTTTCTCGATATTACGCATGCCGCGTTGTGCCCGGTTTTCCGTAAACGGTCACATATATTTACTCGCTCGCCATGCATTTGCGCTATTCGAGCGCACCACTAGTATTAGTTGGGCGGAGCCCGACCTTTTCTGAAGGGAGAGGTCGGGTAACAAGCCTATACCTGGGTTTGTTCTGCTGAGTCAGCTAATTTCCTTAGCATTTAACCACACTTCAATCTGATTGGACTGCAACCTACGTTGCAGCAGGGAACAAACCCGGTATAGGCCTGTTACCCGACCTCTCTCCAGCAGAGGTCGGGCTAATATTGGGAGAATTGAGGCCGTGGGAGAGTGGGCTCGTAGTTACGACCCGTCTCAACTCTTCAGCTATACGAGATTTCCTGTTGATGCAAGGCAGACAGGTTTCTTGTTCCAGGAACTCCGACTTTATTTACTCAGCTGGTGAGTGACGTTAGGCACCACTCGCTGGACAGTCCTGAACAGGAACACATTAGCTATCTTTATTTGGTAGCACAGTTAAACACTCGAAGTAGCTAAGTTACAGGAATGCTCTATTCTTACTCTTAAAAAGTCTAACACTTACAAGTTACTGAACAATTATAGTTTAGCTTAAAACTAACTCATATATTCAATATTACTATTCAAAGTTAATTTGTCGAAGCTGCGCCTATAATTTCACCACACATCATTCAGCTTCTTATAAAGTGTTCAAATTACAAGAAGAGAATAGTAATTTTTAAGTCTCCTCTGAAATCCAAAACTTATATTGTGTGGTCTTGAACTGGACTTTGGGTGGCAAATTAGCCTGTAATCTGTCCAAGGGTCCAATGCGTAGCTATATCACGATTAGGCCTAAGTTGTAGCATACCAATGAAAATGTCATTATTAATGCTGTCACAAAATCGCTGTGTTTTGTCAATATATCACAATATATGTGATCATTATCATATATCATTCTTGCATGTATCTACTATTCACAAACCCTAAATTAAAACTTGTCCTGCAGCCCTTTCATGAATTCTAGTGCTGCTTGGCATCTTTTGTGCAGCAAGTTCCACAGCCATTCCTCTAGTTCCTTCTAGTTGTGGAAGTCTTCTGACAGAAAAGCGCTGACTGATTGGCAAAGGTGATCTATAATATTATTGATCTGCAATCCTATCTATAAATTATTCATTGATTTACAATTATATTATTGAAATACACTGCAAATACTATTACCATTACTTGTTAACAAATCTTGGTCGTTTTGCTAAAGGCTCATCAACATTTCTGTCATCAGTATCATCATCTGCAAACGTAAATTCAATTCTATTTAATCACAATTCTTTGAACTCTAAAATAACCTATTTAATAAATGCATTTTAATCACAATTCTTTGAACTGTGATCTCTAAAATAACCGTAGGTAAGATCAGAACATACCCATCATACCTATTTTAATGGTTGAGGGTAGTGGGGGGGGCAAGTGTTAAATTTTTGACTCAGTTATTCTCTACAAAATTATTGTTTTAGTTTGATTAAAAATATTATTTTCAAACTATCATTGAGATGGAATAAAAATGATAGTACCATTAGACCCAGTAATATCAATCCACAACATATGTTAGCTACCTACACATTACATCGTCTTCCGTACTCAAGTGTTGCCTTTTTCTTCTGGGAGCACTGTAATCCATGTCATCTTCACCTTCTGAATCTATAATTCAATTGTTAATCTACAAATAACTCACCTGTTCGCTAATATAACTACATATTACTTTATTACTTCATAGGTAAGATAAATAATGAGTCAAAGTGAAAAACAACCCAAGCTAGCACATGTTTAATACATGTGATACTGCAAGCTGACCCTTTTATTATCATAAGCTGAATTTCTTATTGTTTGGCTCACTGCCACGTTATCTATTGCTATATCCTCTTCACATATTCCTGCTGGTTTTGTATACATTGCTGACAGTCTTTAGTTTACTTGTATCATATGTGCAAATTTGTGGTACAGTGTCTCCAACCTTACGGATCCATCCGTAATTCTTACTGAAATGCTCCTCAAGTTACGGACTACGGAGATGGCGCACTAATTACGGTTTAATCGTTGCATGCACTAGCTGGTTAGGTAAAGGATCTCGTGCTCTAGACTAAGCAAGAGTTGAGCGGTATGTCTGACTCTGAAGGAGAGACTGGTCACTAACACGTAGCATTAAGCGCACTTTACAAATGTGGGAGCCCTTATACTTTCTTATTTCACCAGCCATCCAGATGTAGAAAAGACTGGCAAGGTAAAATCGATTTATGATCATCTTAGAGGTTCCTTCTTTAAGCCTTGGATGTTGTTCCTAGCCAATACCCTGGTTATTTTTGATAAATTTAATATATATTTCCAGACAAGTAAAGCAGCAACAATTCATAAACTTCATACAGAAAGTGAACGCTTGCTTAAAACTGAGCTATCTTTCTTTGTTAAATATTCTGTTATAAGACTAAATTCCTCTAATTTAATTGATATAGAATACTCCAACCCTAGTAATCAAGTTTCGGATGAAGAACTATTTATTGGTGATGAAACTACAGCATTTCTTCTTGATCTTGCTGATAATGAGGGAATTCCATCAACTAATTTTTATGGGCACGTGAGATCATTTTATGTAGTTCATTTAAACTCATCATTTCAATGTTGTGAACAATCTGATTATGATTCATCTTTCCTTGATACTGCAAAATCATGTACCCATGCAATGAACTGTAGTTACAAAGATCATTGATTTTTTTAAAATAATTACAAATAATGTTGTTGAACGTTAACAATGGTTTGAGCATATGGCTTGGGTATAGCTCAAATTACTTAAATGACCCATGAAATTACTGAAATGTTTGATCTGAAATACTGAAATAGCTATGCTCAGGTTGGAGACACTGTGGTAGTCACAAAGTTATAGTCTAACTGCCTACTTTAAACCCAATTAACATCTTAGAGCTTGGTATCTATCAGAGACCAGCCTTAGAACTGCTTTGGGTGTAGCTAAGTTGAAAGTCTCCCAGAATTCAGCTAATTATTAATTTTAATTGTTAGTATAACCTATTATAGTGACTTCAGCTCTTGTTTTGTCATTTAAATTCCTACACTCATAATATCCACTGTTTTCAAAACCTGCCGAGAAAATAGTAAGAAAAGTTATATCATCAGACTGAATGAAGATTTCTGTATTTGGAGGTAGTTGACCATGATTAAAAGTCCATAGAGGTCTATTTATAAGACATGTTATTACCACATGATGTCCTTGATTAAGCAAAATTTCTGATGGACTGATTTTTGTTGTATCTAAACAAACAAATTATAAAACAATTTTTTTTAAACAAAAAAGAAACAAACTAGTAAATACCAATACCAAAGTAAAACATATTTCCTCTTAGTGACTTATTGGAAAATGGATATTCAAGTAAGAACAAATCTGTTATGCAAAGCCTATAGCTAGGACAAACTGCCATTAACCAAGGTAACTTACCACCAACACTAATAGAATATCAAATGAACTCTGCTAAGTTTGTAAGAACTTAACTGTCCTCTTCTGTCTCATAACTCTTTGTCATCATTTTTTTAAATTTAGAAGTCTTTTCTCCAAAATTTCTTGCACCCATGCTAATGTTTGCATTTTAAAGTGCCCTGGGGGATATACAGGCATTGACCTCTTCGAATATTTCCACATATAAATATATATATATACCGAATTCTCAATTGAGACTGTTAATGAGGGTCTGGCTTCCTCTCCCAATAAATTACATGAAGTATAACTTATTTTCCTATACTATACTAAGTGTCACACTTTATCAATATGGCATACCATAAATATATACAGAACTGTGGGCCAAAAAAATTCCTTGTCATTCCTTCTATTAGAGTTGTCCAATAGCAAGTAAAGATTCCTTCATGTCTTTTAGAAACAGGTTCTATTAATAGAAACTGATTATTCGTAGTGATATTGGGTGGTAATGGATTTAGCTGCTGGAAAAACCAGTTTGTGCCAGTTAAACTATCACATATTAATGTCAAACTATCTCCAGTGTTTATTTCCTTAAACTCTGGGGTTATGTGATCTGTCAGTCTTTCTGCACATCAATACAAGATTGTTTACGTTAAAATTGTAATACAATATTATATGAATTTAAAATGAAATTATAAAAAAACAAGAAGTTGGATTATATCTGACATAGCTTTATGTATTCTTCTAAAGGAGAGACTCCTGCAGTGTCCCACCTTAAGAAAAGGGATACTTAGTGTCCATGAGGTAACTAACGCTTAAGTAGACATTTAATAATATAGTTCACCAAGGCAATGGAGGGTCCTTACATGCAGGGCTTTTTTTTTCAGATTATACATGTTAGTATATCGATGGAGGGTCTTACATGCAGGGCTTTATTTTCAGATTATACATGTTAGTATATCGGTGTATATATACTTTTATTATATCATTGTTTTATTAATTACTATACATATCATGCTTTATCAGCTAGTTAGTACCATCATTGGACATGTAATTGTAAATAATTCTCCATACCTCAATACCAGAGAATGTTTGTTGTTTTTTATTCAGGTGGCAGTCTTTGAACATCAAAAGGCACTGACCAATCTACGCAAAGACCGCTCTATCACCATCAAACCGGCCGACAAGGGGACTTGCATTGTCATTCAAGACACTAAGCAATATCTCCTTGAAGGCCTCAAAGAGCTGGAAGACCGTTCAACGTACGTGGAATTGGATGCTGACACTTCACTAGACACCGCCAGACAAGCAAACGAATTAATCAAAGACTGCCACCTGAATAAAAAACTACTGTCCGTCTTCGAGAAGAATCACTACACCACCGACATCAAGGACGTCAGGGCGCAGAGATTGTATTGGCTCAGAACGGTTCACAAGAACCCTCACCAGCTACGTCCGATCGTCTCTTGCTGCTCTGGCCCGACCCAGAAGCTATCGCAGCTTTGTAATAACTTGCTAAAAGAATATCTGGGATCGGTTCAGTCCCTCATCTCGTCTACTGGAGAAACGGTCAGGATCATTGAGAGCTTGAAAGTCCCTCCAGACTCAAGGAAAGCTCTGATTCTGGCCACCCTGGATGTGAAAGCCTTGTATCCATCTATCCCTCATGAGGCAGGTATCTCAATGGCTCTCCAGCAAGCGATCCCGACGGACCCACCAGTTCCATCAGACTACCCCAAGAAGGCAATGATCAAAGAGATGTTAAAGATCATTCTGGCAGGCAACACATTCCAATTCGCGGGCAGAACGTTTAAATAAGTCAGAGGGATTGCCATGGGCACTCCAGTTGCCCCGACTTGGGCGAATCTCTTCATGGGAAAACTGGAGACAGAGGCTCTGAACGCCTGGGGAGGAACTCTACCTCTCATCTGGCTACGGTTCATTGATGACATTCTTACTCTGTTTCCAGGGACCCCAGAAGAGCTCAACAAACTACTCACCCATCTTAATTCACGGATGACTACTATCAACTTCACCATGGAATCGTCTCGCAACAAGATAAACTTTCTAGACATTACTGTATTCAAAGGCGAACGGTTCCACAGTGAGGGCATTCTCGACATCAGACCATTCAGCAAGGCAATCGACCCTCACACATATCTGCATTACTCATCAGCCCACCCAAGAAAGAACCTCAAGGGCGTAGTGAAAGCCGAAGTAATACGAACACTAAGGAGATCTTCATCCCCGGCCATCTATGCTCAAGCCATAAGTCAGCTAGTAGCCTGGTTCACTAATAGGAACTATCCTATGAGGCTCATCAAGGAAGTACTTGCAGAAGTGAAATTCGAAGACCGTGATAACAGACTCAGACCGGCTCCAAAGCAGAACTTACCTCCAGGAACGACGGTTCTATCCGTCCGCCAACATCCGACCATCACCGACGGCGCCATCTATGAGGCCCTAAGGGATGATGACTTACCTTTTGCCCCCCTGGTATCACGTAGACGACCACCTTCATCTGGAGATTTACTTGTGCGTGCAAAGACTCCTTCAATGGAAGCTACCCAAGGCTACTCTCTTAGGGAGAGGCCACACAGAGACTGATGGACATATATGTGTTGTGTTTTGATTTCTGTTTCTTGCAATAGGTACCCTGGTCCTTAACCGGGGTTCCTTCTGGCGCCTTCCTCAGCTTCGTCAGGCGCCAGAAGGACCTGTTGCTTTACTCTTGTATATCAGTTAATTCTTTTTAATTTTTAGTCACAATTACTTACTGTTCTGTTTGTGCACTTGTTTACTATTGCAGTCTTGAGCAGGCTTTTGCTTGCTTGAGTCAGGTGATGCACAGGTATCAACACCTCACTCAGCACAGGTATCAACACCTCACTCAGCTCAGTTTATATTCTCATGTTGCAGGTCATTACTCTCATTAGTATAGCCACTCGAAGGTCCACAAGACCGAGACTTTATGGCTTTTTAAATTATACTAACTACTGTCTAAAGAGACACACTTGGCGCGCCTCTGTAGCTTTAGCTACTTTATTATAGCACTTAGTATGGTATATCAGACAAGTGGTGGACAGATATGGAACTTTTCTCCTTTTGGATGAAGGATCTATTCCTCCCGAGTATTCCACCTGCTCGTCCAGTGCTATTACTTCTAGATGCGACATTCATCCCACTACGAGCCAGAAACCATTCACTATGCTGCTTCGCAAGATGTGGTGATCGTCTGTCTACCTCCCCATACCACTCATGTGTCACAGCCTCTAGTATTCCATTGGCTTTGGTAATCTTGGAATTCTTCAGAAACAAATTCAGGCCATTGTCAGTGACAGTCTGTTCTGGTAGTTCAAACCTTGCAAAATGCTTATCTCAGTTGTTGTATAGTAAGACTTGCAGATGTCCAGACTTCATTGGTAACACTTCTGGCCATTAGGTTAACTGGCAAAGTCCAGGAGGTTCACTCCACAGTCTAAAGTGGTGTGTCTGGCTCCTCCATGTGGTGTGCTGATTTGAGCCATCTTCCAAAGGACCACACACACACACACAAACACACACACACACACACACACACACACACACACACACAAGATCTAGCACATGATTAATCCTCATATTCCCTGGATGACTTTCATGTAGGAGCTTTACCCTTATTTTGTTGTAGTTATAACCACCTGCATTCTATTCAGTAAGCAATTTTGCTCAATGGTCAGTTCATTTCTATTATTAAAATATGGCTGTAATTCTTGATCACATTTCTTTGGCATCCATAAACAATAATGCAAATTCTTTCAAATGCTCTGTGTAACTGGCTTGGATATGTTATCGTTAACTCCTCGGAGTGATGCATCTGTATGATTATGGTAGCCTATATAGTGCATCCACATTGTCATGCTTATGGCGAGCAAGACACTCTCAGGTCTACTTCAAATCTAATTTGGTATGTGTATATGTGTGGTGTGTGGCCTCTCCAAAGTATATAAGTGGGCGGAGTTTGTGTATGTAATTTGGGTGGAGTCAATGACGATCGATACATTCTTTGAAAAGTTTCTTTTAAGTTCATTCAGCTGTGTCGGGACTTTGACAGCATGGAGGAACACATTAAGCTTATGATTTGATAGGCTCTATTTTAGCATTTTTATTGGTGAGTAGAGAGTCCCACTAAGTGTGTCTGCTACTACTGCGCGATTGTTTCTGCTCGCGTATTATCGAATGGTGGGGTATTGGTGGGGAATAAATTATTGTACGGATCTACAGGCGGTGCGCGTTGCTATGTGCGGCCACCCTTAAAATTAGAGGGGTATAGTTATGGGTGTTAATCCTGAAGTAAAATACTACAATTAGCTGGTCAGCTAAATTTATGATTAAATTGTCTCAGCTGAGTAAGTACACCAGCTTGTTGCCTGTTTCGGAACAGTGAACAATGAATAATAATAGGAATCTCTTTAAATCAATGAACCAAAAGGTATATAACATGATGGACTTTCAAAATGTGTTGCCTTCTCTTGTTGCAGTGTGACAGAAGTCCTAATCATCACTGATATATGTGTCCAGTCAGAGACTTGCTGATTATTTTAAGTCCCTGGAGAGCCTCCTGGTCTGCAGATTCCAACCTCGAGACCTCATATAGCCACACCAAGTTATTTAGCTTGATTATTCACATTTATTTTTTCTATTCTATTGTTGCATAGCTATAACACAACTTTAAGAACTTACCCATGATTTTCAAATGTCTAGGTAAATTGTTCCTAGGTAACAAATTGAACTCGCCTGGGGTTTTCAGCCACTCAAATTTGGTGTCAGCGTATCTAAATGATAGGAGATACCAGTGGGCCAAAAAAAGCTCAAAATTATTTTTTGTACGCCCAGTTCAGATAGTACTGTACATTTTTTATTTTATGTAATTGGTCGTACTGTCACATAATCAGGTGAAGAGATATAGAAATAGGTTTATATGAGTGGCAATATTTTATGCTACACCAGTGGTGGCTTTGAGTTGTATGTCTGATTGAAAGACAGTTAGCCTAGTTCAAACTTGATGCCTGCAATATACATAAATTCCTTATAATTGTAAAAGAAAAGTATTTAGTAATGCAAACTACTAAAACAGACCAAAAACTCTAGTAAAGAACTATCATGCTGTGAAATCCACCATCATTATTAGGGTGATTTATTTAATATAACATTAATCATAATTATCAAAACTAGTTTCTGTAATGATTAGGGTTGGTTATCCACCTATCATCTTGTTGATAATTATAGTCAGTTTTTTTTTATAAAGAACTGGGTTTCATAATGGTACCATCATAGGTACCATCACATATTGTAGCTGTTAATTTATTTTACTCCTCTGCAATTTTTCTTGTTATTTGCTAATATTTTTACTATTGTGAGAGTGCAATTGTGTGCTATTGTTATTATATAGATAACATCGTGGAACAAAAGAAGAAAAGCATTAGCAAGCTAGATTCATATTTGAGAATTTAATTACTTAAATTTAAAATTTATTTGTTAAATTCTTCCAATTTGACATAACTGTGATGCTTGATTCCCTGAATTAGTTAACTCTTCACACTAAAAAAACTTCATGCTTTACCTTCGTTTTTTTTTTCTTATTTACTTTGGAGCAAGTCTGAGCAACAAACATTATGTGGTAAAGTGTGATGTGGTTGTTTAACCAGAGATAGAGCACATAAGTAGAAAATTAAATTAGAAAGAATATTATAGTGAATGGTTGCATAGATTGGTGTCTTACTCTCACTACATAATAAAAAAAATGAGAATTTTAGTCAGCATGATATGCCACAAATGTTTTTATAACTCACGATTAGTTTCAAATGCTGTAGTAGTGTTAATTATTTTCACAGTATAATTAATATCTTCGTATGTGTGAACTTGTATATGTCTTACCTCTTTCTTACTTATTCTGTATACAGAGAAATTTTACATGAAGCAAAGACAAGACGCTGATCACAAGCCAATAGATAGAATGCAGACAAAACCTAAATACATATAAGTCTGTATTTGCGTGTTTATTGAGTTGCTTTGTACTCTAATCAGTTTTTTAAAATGATGCCACTGAATGAGTATTTATATTGATAATTAAACTTACGTCAGCAAAACTAATTCTACTATTTAAATGCTCTGATCGATTTTAAATATAGATTTTGTTTGTTGTATTTTTATAATTATTTTATATTATTACAGAATTAAAGTTAAAAAATTGTTCCATTTAATGATACTTGATATTGTAAGCATAATACTGTACATTTAAATAAACTACAATAAAAAGGACAATCTGTATGAATAAATTTCGATACCTTTGTGTAATAATATATATATTTAATAGAACTATTAATTATTCAACATTACATAACAAGTTCACTTACAAATACTATTATCATTGCTGATCAAAAAATCTTGGTCGTTTTTCTGCAGGTTCATCATCCATTCTGTCATGAGTATCATAATCACCTGTAAATGTCAAATTCAGTTTAGTTGTGCATAATAATAAAGAAATATTTTTAAAAAATGCTGTTTGAACGGTAATCTTCTTGATGTACAATAATAAAATTACCTTCACATTAAATTTTATGTGTAAGAAGGTGTTAGGGATGGTTGAGGAAATTTGTTTTGGTAATTCCTGATACATGCACACATAATACTTAATTTTCATGGTGAAACAATATTGTCTGATTAAACCCTCTAATTGTATAAGCTTAGTACATAAATATAACATACTCATTGCTTCATCTTCTGTGTTCCATCGTCTCCTTTTTCTTTCAAGAATATTATCAGCTCTGTTATCCTCAGCTGTATCTTCCAAGTCTATAATTTCACAAATATTTCTTCATTATTCATAAAGATCAAGGAGATAAGTAAAGAGACCAAGTGTCAAACAGCTAAATTTTAGACACAAGTTGTATCACCTTTAGAATTCACACACACTTTTCGGGTGGATTGCTATAAAAATAGTGTAGGATCTCCTTTCAAGTCTTTCACAATATCACACCATACTCATTAGCTAAGAACAGCTTATTATCTTCCTTGAGTGGCGGAAGGAGGGGGTATCTAGTTAGGAAGCGAGTAGGATTATCGGTTATGATGATACTAGAGTGCCACTACTACTCTTTAGACATAATTACCCAAATAGAACTCATGCTCTTTGTGATCTTTACGATGACTTGGCGTAAAATCCCCACACCTTTCTACTCCAGTAGATATGATGCTGTAGCATTTACCATCTGACCCTGTCAATGTCCTAAGTTCATCAATTTGATTCATTATTTAATGCCATTACACTCTAGAACTATGAGAAGGCTACAAATGCCAAGATATTACAGACAGTTTTTATGAGCTGTAATATTAATATTCAAAGAAAAATTCATTATCACAAACTGAACAGGAATTGTTGTGAGGGCAAATAAGCTGCAATACAAAGGATGTCCTTACACTGAGCTTGAGCAGTTATTGAGCCCCATTATTAATAGGAATTAAATTTTTCGCTATTTAATTATTAAATAGCGTAAAATTATAATTAAATAGGGTAAAATTTAATTCCTATTAACAAATGTTATACCAGATATAATTCTCTACCTCATAACCCTGTGCTAGATTAAGTATTATATAGAATATGTCGGTTCAATTTAAACATTTCTCAATGTAATCCATAAATTAATATATAATTTAGCTAATGCCTCACTTAATACTGTGACATGGGCTCTTGTTCTGTGCTTTAAATTTGAACATTCATAATATCCACTGTTTTCTCTACTGGCAAAATGAATAGTAAGAAGACTTCTATAATCAGATATGTAAGAGACTTCTGCATTGGGAGGTAGTTGACCATGATTAAAAGTCCATATAGGTTCACTTAATAAGCATATTATTACCAATCTATAACCTGGGCTAAGGAAATTTTCTGAAGTAATAATTTTTGTTATATCTAAACAAATTTTAAACAAAGAAAATTTCTAATGAAATGATAGTTATATCTTACACAAATAAATTGCATATTTTTGTAAGGCATAATAATATATGTAAGTAAATTTATAACACAAGCATTATTTAGATTTTCTAATCATGGCCTAAGATGTAATATCAAAATAGATTGAACTATTGTAAGCTGTTAAAAAGTTGTGTTGACTGAAACCAATGGTATAGAAACAGACATAGAATGTTTAGTTACCAAATTTGGATAGCTTATGGAAAATAGAGAGTGATAGCAGCATGCCTACTTCTGCTGTTGACCGAAAGTCTACACCTAGATAGATACGTTCATTTCAAGTCTCAACATCTTAATCATGTAATGAAAAGATTGCGACAAGTTTTTACCAGAGAACTAGGAGGTATATACAATAAAATATTGAACGAAGAAAAGAAGCACATACAAAAAGTACTTCAAAGATGGTTATGACATTACAGCTATTAAGGCAGACTCTAAAGAATTGCATTCTATGGATTCCACTGATTCTGAACCATGCTTAGCAGGATTGAGTGAGGGTATTCAGAGAGAGTGAAAAAACATCACAAGTCTTGCAAAAGTGGTGATGAAGTAGGTATTGTCCATTACTGAGCATGCTTGATAGAAACATTATTTCATCAAGTGGGAAGAGAAAATAAATTGTAGACAGAGCCACTATGAATTGTGAGCTATAAAATCTCTACACATACAGAGGACACCAAAACAACAGTTTAAAGCATATAGGTGTAGACCATCAGATGATGGATAGGATATTGTTAAATGGTAAGCCACTAACTAGTTTTTTTTTTACTCTTACTGCGCTCATATATCACCGTAGAGAAATTTGCGCCAAACCAGAAGGACTTAGGGAAGTAGTGGAAACATCAAACGTCAGTTAGCTAAGTACTTAACAAACTCTTTTGTTGAAATTGAGAAAATCTTCTTATTACAGAATTGCTTCTCATTAAACTATGCAGTATTATTTTATATCTACGCACAGCAAACACACTCTCACACATTTTCTCTCCACCATAACAATGAAAACTTGAGCAATTTTGTTTTTCATAAACCGAAGTATTATTTAATTCAACTTTATTTTATGGCTTTATTAGCATTATTTACAACAATTACCTAATAATTTGTGGTTAAAAGTGAAACCAACTGTCCAAAATCAACTACACATAATGTCATAACTATTATAATACCAAATCAATTTACAGCATACCATAAACATATAACAAACTGTGAGACAAGAAAGTATGTTTCATTCCTGCTGCAGGTGTCCTAAGGCAAGTAAATATTCCGTCATGTATGGTAGAGACAGGATTTACTAACAGAAACTGATTGTGTACAGTGGTATTGGGTGGTAATGGATTTAGATGCTGGAAAAACCACTTTGGGGTATACACACTATCACAAGTTAATGTCACACTATCTCCAGTATTTACTTCCATAAGTTCAGGAATATGATTGCTAGCTCTTTCTGTACAAGGAAAAAATGAATTATGATGCCAAAGTTTAAATATGTTAAAAATAGTGATTTATAAACTGAAATTAGTAGGAGTAAACAGAACCTTGATTATAACATGACCTCTTGGTGTGAATAAGAAGAAAATTAACAATTTGTACCCAATGAATATGAAATAAAAATCAATCGTGGATCAGATTGCAGCACTTTAATATCATATAATTTTCTAGCTCATTATTATTTGCTTTAGATCTAACCAATTATTTTAAAATAACTATACAGATACCATTTCCAATACTCAGTGATTTAAATAAGTTTCGTGTATACAAATAATCGACACCTGCAAAGAGAGGTTTTAATTATTTAATTTCATGCACGTTAACTAGAATCTGGTTATCAACATTGTGATATTTAATATTATTCTTTTTCTTTAGCTAATAAACAACTTAGATCTTAACTATAGAATAACTATTGTGTTCTTTTCACTAGTAATTGGAATTATAAGTTAACTTAATATATTATACTGTGAGACTGTTTCTGTCTATGCTTAGCCACCTCTGATGGCTATTAAAGTAAGCCAAGCTTGGTGCCCAGGGTTTACAATGTCAGGTTTTCCAACAATGGCCAGTGTGGGGCCTTCTAGCAGTACAACAGACTGATAAAAAATGTACAAAATGACTAATATCAAGAATTGTATGTGAATTCATGCACATGATCAGAATGAGTTTGTTTACTGTCCTTTCTTTTGCACATTGGAGTAGAATCTTGTAGTTAAAAATTACAGCTGTTAGCCAAAATTAAAAAACAAAACACACAAAAACAAAAACAAAAAAAACAGAGAGAGAGAGAGAGAAAGAAAAATACTTGGGGAGGGTTCTCTCAGTCCTCTGAGGACCCACCCCAATTATTTTTCTTTCTTTCTCTCTCTCTCTCACTCTGTTTTTTATTTTATTTTGGCTACCAGCTGTAATTTTTAACTACTGCAAGATTCTAGTCGAGCTGCAAAAGAAAAGACAGTAAACAAACTCATTCTGATCATGTGCATGAAAATTACATACAATTCTTGATATTAGTCATTTTTATATTTTTTCTCAGTCAGTTGTACTAGGCATTGCATACAGTAAATATTATTGGAAAACCTGACATTGTAAAGCCTGGGCACCAAGCTTGGCTTACTTTAATATCATCAATCTGTGAGACTGTTTCTGTCTGTGCTAAGCAACTGTTAGCCACTTTATTTCAATAATTATTCAAACAGTTTCCAGTCCAGTTTATATTATCTCTTATAAATGTAACTGCAATTCGAGACTGTTGATAAAGACAGGAAAACTTTATACATACATATTGTAATAATTGACTATGGTTTGGTGAAGATAGTAATAAACTTATAAATGGTGTATGCTGTTTATTGAATATTATATAATAATCAACTTATTTATAGACTCACTTGCCACAAAAACTGTCATTATTTGTACGTACACAATTCCATTCTCTTTTACTGCAAACACCGTGTATTGACCAGAATTAGCGATATTAACTGATTCAATTTCCAAATCGTAACCTTCATGCCTGACGTTCGCTGTACCCAAACTAGGGAGAAACCATCTAAATAATTTCACATCATTACAGAATAGACAAGGTATTGTCAAGTTACTTCCAATTTCGGCTACAACTTCTTTTTCAGTAGTAATGTCAAGAGATTGACCAATAACTACAAATAGCATTAATGAAATAATAAAAAATGACCTAGTTAAAAGGCCAAGACATACCACAAAAACTAACTAATAAGAGTAATAGTGGCACCATAGTACTGTCACTTTAAATGCCAATGTACTCCAGGTTTTTACTAATTGACTTGTGTAAATTATTTTTTACTAAACATGCAACGCTGCTTTTAACTAGCGTCTTTCCTGGCAGAACAAATTAAACCAGGTTGTAGACTCGAGATACTTAGTAGGGGGTCCCCTGCTGGTTGGCCTCCACAAATCTGGGGGATGCCCTTAGAAAAAAAAAACTGCAATTGAATCTACATTTCTGCTACCAAAATAAGTTGGGGGGGGTCAAACTTTTATTGAGGACTGCCCCTTAAGTTTACTGTTCTTTTTTTAATGATGCATATTAATTGCTTAACCACATTAAAATTCAGACATTTAGTAATAATTAAGATATTCTTTAAATAAAGATAATACTATTGGTGTCTGTAGGAAGTAATAATACCGGTTTCATTGGAATTGTTCAGGTTCAAGCCCTCCCCCCTCCCCCCCACAAAACTCTGCCAAAAGTTCTGGTTGAATAACTTCGAGCTTGAGCAGACGATGGTCTCATTGTTGTCGGCGAATTCTTCGAATTTGTCGATTTTTGTCTCATTTAAACACTTGCACTTATAATTTTATCCCAGTTACCATTTTTCTCAATACTTTGTGTAACTCTCTGCTTCTTACTCATTTGTATTATCTGTCTTTTTTATATCATCTTTAGGCCACTCCAAGTCAATCATTAGTTTCTGGTCCACCGCCCTCTTGGAAATACACTACCTCCTAATTTTGACGACTTTGCTGACATTGCAAAAATCACGTAAAAAAGTCTTGTTAAAGGAAGTATTTTTAATTAGCTTCAAATCATATTTTTAACGAAGTTTTTTTAATTAAGAAAAAGTTAGGCCTACAATAATTTTTCAGGTTAAGTACATGTTTACTGAGTAGTTTCTAGCAAAGCGCGGAGAATCCTGCTGCACTGCCTTACGCAACTTTGTTTCAACCAAAAAGTTTATAGCTACTCTCTTCTTGAAACAATTGTTGTGAAGTCTTTGTCAAGCTGCGCTTCTTTGCCGCTGCTTTCGAAGTTTATTCAGGTAATTCTGTTATTGTTAACTCTTCATGCCTGATCATTGCTATTATTTAGCGATTTCCTTCACAAATCATCTTTGCCTATACTCATATATTTACTCGCTCGCCATGCATTCGCGCTATTCGAGCGCACCACTAGTTACTATGTAGTTCTAGAAATAGTCCTGAAGTCCTAATCACCGCCCTCCCGCGTGTCAATTGATCAAGGGAAAGTACCAGAAACTAATTACTGACTCGGAGTGGCCTTATATCATCTTTAATCAAAGGTTCTCTGTATATATCATCTTAAAGTACAAGCTTATTTAATTTATTCTATTAAGCTATTTTAAGTATCAGAGCTATCTTTAACAGGGAAGCTAATATTAGTCGGCGGAGCCGACCTCTTCTGAAGGGAGAGGTCGGGTAACAAGCCTATACGGGTTTCTTCTGCTGAGTCAGCCAATTTCCTTAGCATTTAACCCCACTTCAATCTGATTGGACTACGTTGCAGCAGGGAACAAACCGGGTATATGCTTGTTACCCGACCTCTCCCCAGCAGAGGTCGGGCTAATATTGGGAGAATTGAGGCAGTGGGAGAGTGGGCTCTTGGTTACGACCCATCTCAACTCTTGGCTATACGAGATTTCCTGTTGAAGGCAGACAGGTTTCTTGTTCCAGGAACTCCGACTTTATTTACCCAGCTAGTGAGTGACGTTAGGCACCACTCGCTGGACAGTCCTGAACAGGAACACATTATCTTTATTTGGTAGCTCAGTTAAACACTCGAAGTAGCTAAGTTACAGGAATGCTCTATTCTTACTCTTAAAAAGTCTAACACTTACAAGTTACTGAACAATTACAGTTTAGCTTAAAACTAACTCATATAATATTACTATTCAAAGTTAATTTGTCGAAGCTGCGCCTCTAATTTCACCACAACATCATTCAGCTTCTTATAAAGTGTTCAAATTACAAGAAGAGAATAGTAATTTTTAAGTCTCCTCTGTAGTTCAAAACTTATATTACTTTGGGTGGAAAATTAGCACTTAGCACACACTTACAAGTTACTGAACAAAAAACTAACTCATAGCTATATTCAATATTTAAAGTTAATTTGTCAAAGCTGCGCCTATAATTTCACCACGACATCATTCAGCTTCTATAGTGTTCAAATTACAAGAAGAGAATAGTAATTTTTAAGTCTCCTCTGAAGTCCAAAACTTATATTGTGTGGTCTTCAACTGGACTTTGGGTGGAAAATTAGCCTGTAATCTGTCCAAGGGTCCAATGCTTAGCTATATCACGATTAGGCCTAAGTTGTAGCATACCAATGCAAACGTCATTATTAATGCTGTCACAAAATTGCTGTGTTTTGTCAATATATCACATTATATGTGATTATTATCATATATCATTCTTGCATGTATCTACTATTCACAAACCCTAAACTAAAACTTGTACTGCAGCCCTTTCTTCATGAATTCTAGTGCTGCTTGGCATCTTTTGTGCAGCAAGTTCCACAGCCATTGCTCTAGTTCCACAGCTATTCCTCTAGTTGTGGAAGTCTTCTGACAGAAAAGCGCTGACTGAGTGGCAAAGGTGACCTATAATATTATTGATCTGCAATCCTATCTATAAATTATTCATTGATTTACAATAATATTATTGAAATACACTGCAAATACTATTACCATTACTTGTTAACAAATCTTGGTCGTTTTGCTAAAGGCTCATCAACATTTCTGTCATCAGTATCATCATCTGCAAACGTAAATTCAATTCTATTTAATAAATGCATTTTAATCACAATTCTTTGAACTGTGATCTCTAAAATAACCGTAGGTAAGATCAGAACATACCCCATCATACCTATTTTAATGGTTGAGGGTAGGGTAGTGGGGGGGGGGGGGGGGGGGGCAAGTGTTAAATATTTGACTCAGTTATTCTCTACAAAATTATTGTTTTAGCTTGATTAAAAACATTATTTTCAAACTATCATTGAGATGAAAAAAAAATGATAGTACTATTAGACCCAGTAATATCAATCCACAACATTTGACCTACACATTGCATCGTCTTCCGTACTCAAGTGTTGCCTTTTTCTTCTGGAAGCACTGTAATCCATGTCATCTTCACCTTCTGAATCTATAATTCAATTGTTAATCTACAAATAACTCACCTGTTCACTAATATAACTACATATTACTTTATTACTTCATAGGTAAGATAAATAATGAGTCAAAGTGAAAAACAACCAAAACTAGCACATGTTTAATACATGTGACACTGCAAGCTGACCCTTTTATTATCATAAGCTGAATTTCTTATTGTTTGGCTTATTGCCACTTTATCTATTGCTATATCCTCTTCACATATTCCTGTTAGTTTTGTATACATTGCTGACAGTCTTTAGTTTACTTGTATCATATGTGCAAATTTTTGGTAGTCACAAAGTTATAGTCTAACTGCCTACTTTAAACCCAATTAACATCTTAGAGCTTGGTATCTATCAGAGACCAGCCTTAGAACTGCTTTGGGTGTAGCTAAGTTGAAAGTCTCCCATATTTCAGCTAATTATTAATTTTAATTGTTAGTATAACTTTTATAGTGACTTCAGCTCTTGTTTTGTCATTTAAATTCCTACACTCATAATATCCACTGTTTTCAAAACCTGCCGAGAAAATTGTAAGAAAAGTTACATCATCAGACTGAATGAAGATTTCTGTATTTGGAGGTAGTTGACCATGATTAAAAGTCCATAGAGGTCTATTTATAAGACATGTTATTACCACATGATGTCCTTGATTAAGCAAAATTTCTGATGGACTGATTTTTGTTGTATCTAAACAAACAAATTATAAAACAAATTTTTTTAAACAAAAAAAGAAACAAACTAGTAAATACCAATACCAAAGTAAAACATATTTCCTCTTAGTGACTTATTGGAAAATGGATATTCAAGTAAGAACAAATAATATGTTATGCAAAGCCTATAGCTAGGACAAACTACCATTAACCAAGGTAACTTACCACCAACACTAATAGAATATAAAATGAACTCTGCTAAGTTTGTAAGAACTTAACTGTCCTCTTCTGTCTCATAGCTCTTTGTCATCATTTTTTTAATTTAGAAGTCTTTTCTCCAAAATTTCTTGCACCCATGCTAATGTTTGCATTTTAAAGTGCCCTGGGGGGTATACAGGCATTGACCTCTTCGAATATTCCCACATATAAATATATATACCGAATTCTCAATTGAGACTGTTAATGAGGGTCTGGCTTCCTCTCCCAATAAATTACATGAAGTATAACTTATTTTCCTATACTATACTAAGTGTCACACTTAATCAATATGGCATACCATAAATATATACAGAACTGTGGGCCAAAAAATTCCTTGTCATTCCTTCTATTAGAGTTGTCCAATAGCAAGTAAAGATTCCTTCATGTCTTTTAGAAACAGGTTCTATTAATAGAAACTGATTATGCGTAGTGATATTGGGTGGTAATGGATTTAGCTGCTGGAAAAACCAGTTTGTGCCAGTTAAACTATTACATATTAATGTCAAACTATCTCCAGTGTTTATTTCCTTAAACTCTGGGGTTATGTGATCTGTCAGTCTTTCTGCACATCAATACAAGATTGTTTACGTTAAAATTGTAATACAATATTATATGAATTTAAAATGAAATTATAAAAAAACAAGGAGTTGGATTATAGCTGACATAGCTTTTTGTATTCTTCTAAAGGAGAGACTCCTGCAGTGTCCCACCTTAAGGAAAGGGATACTTAGTGTCCATGAGGTAACTAACGCTTAAGTAGACTTTTAATAATATAGTTCACCAAGGCGATGGAGGGTCCTTACATGCAGGGCTTTTTTTTTCAGATTATACATGTTAGTATATCGATGGAGGGTCTTACATGCAGGGCTTTTTTTTTCAGATTATACATGTTAGTATATCGGTGTATATATACTTTTATTTTATTAGGTACTGAACAGAGCCTGATAACTGTTGCCACATAGAAAATGCATTAAAGTAAACAGGATGTGGCTTAGGGCAATATTTTTCCATATCACCTGTGTTCATAGTTATTACGTTGGGTTATTACGTCCCCCTAGGTAAATTTCTTGTTACCAAGGTATTCGCCCATGAGCAGTACCTAATAAATTTATTATCCATTGGATACCCGAGAATATCACTCGTCTGATTGGCGGTATTTACGCTCGTGCCTGCGGCACTCGCGTAAATACTAAGCCAACAGACTCGTGATATTCTCCTGTATCAAATGAATAATATGTGAGCGGGTCTGGGAAAAGGGACCTTACGGCGCAAAAATTGAAATTGAGAAATAGGCTCCAGAAGTAAGTCATCGGAAAAATTCTTTCTTTCTCCTATTTTTGTTTTTTGCAGAATTAGTCTTAGTGACCCTTACTCTACGTCTATGCCAAATTTCGCATGTCAAAACGACTTAAAAGACCCCAAGCGTGCCGTGAAAAGACAAGCTACTTTTTATTCTCTCTCATTCTCGAAGTACAATAAACGGGGAATGGGCGGAGTTTCAAACTAGCAGCAGCTAAAACTACGGCATAGCTTTGAGACTACTGCATGCACTCTATAGCTTACCTTTGGCTTAAAGTTTACCGCTACAGCGAATAGAGCAGCCAAGGATTCAACAAGACAGGTCGTGAGACGCTCTGAAAGCTAAAAAGAACTCTACGCAAACTTAGTTAGTCGCCGTTAAAAAGCGGCTGTACGATTTAATTGCGTATGCGGAGCACGCCGTTAAGTATACGGAAACGTTAATTATACCGGAAGTGGGAATTCAATTTATAAGGTCTATGTACCACACAGTAATGAAATCCCACTTGTTAGGCTTCATGGGAATCGCGAGTTTGTCAACCCTTTACCTTAACAAGCTCACCTTACTATAAGAAATCAGATTTGTAACACTGAGAGATAAGGATTGTTTGTCTAGCTTATTTGTAGATTTAAAAGCAGCAAAGTGTCCCAGTAGTTTGATACACATGCTAGGTCAATGAATGGCATCGACATTATAAGATAGTGAGGAGATAGAGCTAGATACCACTTAGTGGTAACTGTAATTTTATTAGATTTGGTCACTATAATCATATTTAATGTTATTGAATGTAACCCCTAATATGGTGATTACTATTTCCAATGTCTATTACATGCTGGTCAAGTTCTTAAAAAATAAGATTCTGGACGACACCCTACAAAGTGAAGTGATGAAACAGATTAGGAGAAAGAAGTAGAAATAGGTATGACTAGTATAGTTTTAGCTATTGTCTTGAACACATTATGGCATTTACATTACTCATTTTTTCAATACCTTTGCCACACCCAATGAACCTATATTCAAAATAGCTCACCTTCAAACTTTTCTGGTTGTCAAATGAACCAAATGTATGAGTTGAACTTGCAGAAATACTTCCCCAAGAATCTGAAAGTCAGAAAAAGTACATGCTTGGTTTCCTTATGCTACATACTGAAAACCTAAACTTTATTTCATCCACTCTCACAGTGACTGCAATGCCGAATACATAGGTATTTTGCTTTAGTTAGTCTCACTTCAAATTACTTCACTCTGGACAGCCCATGC